>ERZ1027283.809-NODE-809-length-12727-cov-3.868687_pt1 | contig 12727 bp, 5 predicted proteins | sample MGYA00519254_ERZ1027283 | MGnify/ENA primary metagenome ERZ1027283 (study PRJEB26926, sample SAMN06165184) | human gut metagenome | biome: ENVO:00009003; feature: ENVO:2100002; material: ENVO:00002003 | host: Homo sapiens | place: USA | collected 2012 ...
CTTATGCGATCGTCGGCAGCGTCAGATGTGTATAAGAGACAGGCTGATACGGCCGCCCGTGCATATTCGATTCTTGCCAGCCAGATAGATGTTGCCACAATCGGTATGTCCGGTTTGAACAACTTGCAGGCAAAGAGCGTGACGTTGGCGCAAGCCTCAGGAATGACCATTGATGCAGCCGCCACATCTCTGGCAGGTACGATCAACCAGTTCGGATTATCGGCCAATGAGGCGGAACGGGTTATCAATGTGCTGGCGGCGGGAAGTAAATATGGGGCGGCCGAAATCGGGGAGCTTTCACAAAGCTTTAAGGTAGTAGGTTCAGCCGCTTCCGCCATGGGCCTGACAGTGGAGCAGAGTGCAGGAGCGCTTGAAGTACTGTCCAAAGCCAACCTGAAAGGCAGCGAAGCCGGAACCGCCTTGAGAAACATCATCCTGAAATTGAATACGGAATTGGGGGTTGACCTGAGCAAAACATCCCTTTCTTCCGCCCTAGATGCCCTTAAACCGAAGTTGACGGATGCCGCTTATTTGAGTAAACTTTTCGGTATGGAGAATATTGCCGCCGCCCAGTATCTGATTCAGAATGCAACAGCTGTTGATGAAATGACTCATAAACTGACCGGAACCAACGTTGCGCAGGAACAGGCGGCTATACGGACGGAAACCAATGCGCACAAGCTGGAAGTGATGCGCGCGAAGGTAGACGACCTGAAAATCAGTATCTCCAATACGCTGGGAGGATTCTCTGCCTACGCGGCTGTATTAAGTGAAAACTCCCTGTTGCTCATGTCAATGTTCGTTAGTGCTAGGGAAGTCATTGGAGCGCTGAACAAAGTCGGAATAGCCGGTAAAGTTGCCACTGTAGTCCAATTATCTTATAACGGGGCTGTGAACCTGGGCAAGCGCGCCCTCTATGTATACCAGATGCAGGTGCTTGCTGCCCGTGCGGCAATAGTCTCCACCACAGGTGCCACAAAGTTGATGAATATAGCAATCGCAGCCAGTCCGTATGTGCTTGCCGCTGTCGCTGCCGTTGCTTTGGGCGCTGCCATTTATAAAATAGCCACACGCAGCAGTGAAGCGGAGAAGGCTCAGAACAAGTTAAATGAGGCAATGTCTGGCATGCAGAAAGAAGTCACGACGGAACGTCTGAAACTGGATGCGCTATTCGCTCCGTTGTTGAATGCGAAGGAGGGAACGGATGAATGGAAACGTGCCCGTGATCGGATACAGGAAACCTATGGCGATTACTTGCAACGATTGGGCATTGAAGAGATTAAGGTAGATAATGCGCGCAAGGCGTATGATTTGCTGTCTGAAGCGATCATCAATACAGCACGAGCTCGTGCCGGGGAAAAAGCATTAACTTCTGCGGGGGACTCATTAGCCGGTAAAGAAAGCGAGATGCTGACTAAAATGCGTAGCGTGCTCACTCAAAAGTTTGGTGAGGAAACCGGTGCACGAGTATTTGATGGCATAGCTAACAGCATTCGTAAAGGCGAGAAGGAAATACCTGAACGGTGGGCGAAATTTATTAAGAAACTGGATGTAATAGAAGTGTATGGACAAGCGGGGGAAGTTAATACAACTAATCCGGTCATGACGTATGTTAATGGAATCAAACAGGCAAGGGCTGACTATGAGAAAGAATATAACCGCATTGTTTCTGTATTCGGCAAAACTATTCCTGAACCTAAAGTTTCTCTGAAAACGGTGAAGGGAGAAGGGGATAAGAAAAATGACAACCTAAAGCAAGAGTCTCTTACTCTGTCTGATATCAAGAAGAAAATAGAAGAGCTCCAAGCCGCGCAACAAACGGCATCGGACGAGGAGGGCCGTAACATACAGGTTCAGATCAATCAGCTAGAGACCCTTAAAAAGGCTAAAGAAAAAGCGATGGGTATCGGAGGCGACCCGGCTTTTATAAGTGGCAGTATTGATGTCATGAAAACTGAACTGTCTAAATATGAAAAAGAACTGTCCGCTAATCCTGTCGGACAAGCCTCCATAGAGTTACAGGTTAAGATTGACAGGTTGAAGAGTCAAATCGAAGGCGTAAAAATATGGATTGAGAAGGAGGCTTTTAAGAGTACTTATGGTGAGATTAATGTAGGTGTGGTTCCTGCTTCCGATGCCGGACGTACGCTTGGAAAAATGGCGGAAGATTTTCAGAATGAAGAGAATAACAAACATCCCAAGCAGCAGCCGGACATACTAACACATGACTACATCAAGAAAATGAAACTCCCTGAATTTGATATGCCGAAGTTGGAACCTAAGAAGTCCGGTTTTGAACAATGGAACGAAGCTGTTGACAAAGCATATCAGAAGAATCAGGATATGGTTGAAAGTATGGGAGCGGTGGGCAGTGCAATGGGCAGTATAGGTCAAGCTGTCGGAGGAGCTGCGGGAGAATGGCTGAACTGGGCAGGAAATGTTGTCCAGTCCATAGGGGCTGTTATTCCACAGATGCTGGCATTAATAGGTGTACAACGACAGGAAGTGACAGCCAATACCGCACAAGCCGGTTCCGGTGCTGCAGCAGCTACATCAAGTATCCCTATTGTCGGTCCTATTCTGGCGGTGGCTGCTGTGGCGAGTGTGTTGGCTGCTTTGGCGAGTTTACCCAAATTTGCAAACGGTGGACTGGCATACGGTCCCACAATGGGGATTTTCGGTGAATATTCCGGTGCTCGGAACAATCCGGAAGTAGTTGCACCACTCAACAAACTCCGCCAATTGATTCAACCTTCCGGTGGTATGGGTGGAATTGTAGAATTCAAGATAGATGGCAGAATGCTTCGTGGTGTTTTAAATAAGGTAGACCGATATAATCAACGTACAAGATAAGACAATGGAAAAGCAATTAAGATATCAGGGGGAGTTCTTCAGTGTGGCAGGTGTACTGTGGCGTGTTGAGATATGGCAGGATGCGGATGTTCCTTATCCGGCTGTTGCGGAACTTCGTTTTCCGGCAGAAACCCCGTTGGTATTCGAATGGGCGGAAACTGATAAACTGGAGCCGGTGCAGGGCAGTGCCGCAACCTTGGAAATAGTCAGCAAGGTAAACCGGCAATATAAAGACCTGTATACTGTTGAAGCAGGAAGTATCCGCATGGATGCATATCGGGATGATGTGTTGTACTGGAGCGGTACGTTGGATACAGAAGCTTATGAAGAACCGTTCTCTTATGAAAATGAATATGAGGTGAAGCTGACGTTCAGTGACTTTTCCTTGCTTGACCGGATGAATTTCTCTTTGAGGGGGACACGTTCGATAAGTGTCTTGATTGATAACTTTATTGCTGAGACTAAAATAAATAACCGGGGGATTGAAAGATACATATCAACTACTTGTAGCTCGGTTTCCGGTGAAATGTTGGATAATGTAGGAATCAGTTGTGAGAACTTTTATGATGAGGAGGGAGTGCCGTTGACGATGCGCGAAGTGCTTGACGAAATTCTTCGTCCGTTTGCTCTACGTCTGATCCAGCGTGAAGGAAAACTGTTTATCTATGATTTGAATGCCGTACAAGCAGAATTTAAACCCGAACAAATTCGCTGGGAAAGTGATGACGCAGTATTGGGAGTCGACAAGACATATAAGAATGTGACTCTTACTTTCAGTCCTTATCCTCAAAAGAAACTTTATTCTACTACATTGACAGAAAAAATGCTTGATGAAGGAGCGGAACGGTACTATGTAGCCAAGGATCTAAGCAAAAGTCCGTTTGTGGATAATAATATCGGCTTTATGATTGACCTTAAAAAAACAACCGGGGTAAGTGAAGAACTGGAGATAAGACCTGACAAGGCTTTACTTTTCAGGATTATTCCTGTCTTTTCCGGGAGTGAGGCCTTCGGAATAGCATCGCGCATCAGGGATGTATATAAGATGCCGCTTTTTGGAACTGAAACTCCCATAGATACCTCTGGAAGTGATTATGGAGCACCGTGGCTTTTTAAAGTACGGCGTACTTTGTCATTACCGGAAACACGTGTTGTTTTTAATTATTCTTCTCCAGGTGTAATTCTGGATGGAAAATCTTGTTTGACTGATATAATGCTGCGATTAAAAGTCGAAGCGATGATTGATGGCAGATATAACCCTTTTGAAGAAGCGACGGCATTAAACGGAAAAAGTGCCTATGAGAAAATGCAGGATATCAAGGAATATAATATATCATATATCTTGCGGATTATTGATACGGACGGAAATATAAAGATGCATTATGAAAATAGGGTATATGACAAAGAATCAGAGGAGGAAGGATTTTTCCGGCATTATAAAGAGATAAACGGTAAATGGGTGGATGGAGATGTAGAATATGGTACTCCTAAAATGACTTCTCTAAGGTATTATGACAGTGGTGGATATACAGGTTGGAGGGGTGGCTGGCAAATGAATCGGGTTGGATATCTGCGCTCGTATATTCCGCGTACAGCATCAGGGGAAGGTGATCTTATCCCTATTCCTTCCGGAAACCAAGGATGTACACTGGAACTGACAATTATAAGTTGTTTCGCCCGCGTGGTTAATCCACATAAACATAACGGTCTTACAACTGACTCGCATACCATTCCACGCTGGGTTTTGTTCAAAATTCCGGAATTGACTCTGGTCAATCAATACGGAAAAGAAGTGGTTGGTAATGATATTGAATATAAAACATGGCTCAATTCTTCTGCAAAAGAAGAAAAGAAGATTGAAACGATTGTGGGAACACCATGTACCTCCACAAATTTCGGAATGGGAATGTTGTTGGATGTATCTAGCCGTACAACGTTACAGATATTTACCCGTGCCGGAGTATCCGCATCATTGGAAAAGCTGTTGATTGGCACTTGGTACAGTAACTATAACAGACGCATGAATATGCTCTCCGGCACAGTCCGCTTATTAAACAGGTTCGGTACATATACGGATGTTAGCGAACCCGGCACATATTTAATGGTAGGGGATGTTCAGGACGTACGTGAAGATGAAAGTAATGTGAAATTGGCGGAGATAACTCCGGATAATTTCGAGGGAATAGAGTACGAATAAACAAACTGCTTGCAATGAAAGAAAAATATAATATTGTCATATCAGAACGTCAGGCCGTCCCACGCAGTAAAAGAATGCGTGAAAAGGGACAATCTGCCTCTTCTGCAGCTGTACTGGTATCTGGAGCAGGTGAAGGAAATTCTTCCTGTGATAGACATACTCATACAAACCTTCCTGCTCTTGAACGTATCGGTTTTGACGAGGGAGATGACAAATATTTGATGGTGCGTGTTGGTACTGTCGATGATGAAACAGGTGAGTTGATTGTTACTCATGAGAAAGTAAAAGCAGGCTATGCGGATAAGGCCCACGAATTGGATGAAGACAGTCCGATGAATGAGAAATTTCTTCGTAAGGACCAACCTGATAGTACCGATTTTCTATTATCAGCTAACGGAGGTTTGGTTGTCCGCTCTGGTAAAACACTATCAGAATTACAATCTCAAATATCCGATTCGTTATCAGAGTTGGATAAAGACTCTATCACAGAACTTGGAGATGAGGGTTCATTATCTACTGCATTACTCGAATTACCTGTAAACGAGGGAATAACCGGCACTTTAGGCGGATTGGACAATGTATCAGATAGAGCAGATGATATTGACGCCCAAGACGTAGTACTTGTTAAGCAGAAAGGCGGAATTCTATGGGAAACGATCGAAATGGACAAAATGAAGGGTAAAGACGGCGTGATTGTTTATCCAACAATGGGCATCAATGTACGCACAGGACACTTGATTTTAAGTGTACCAACGAATAATTATGAGAATCAATTCAAAGTAACTAATGGACACCTAATATTGCAGCAAAATGGCTAATGATATAGATTTAGGCAAGATATCCATCACTCCCAGAGGAGACTGGAACAATAAGACAGAAGTTGAATATAATGATATTTGGCGTTATAAAAATGCCAAATATTTGGCTTTACAAGATTCAACCGGTGTAGTCCCGGCAGATGACGGGGTATATTGGTACGAACTTTCGTCTCAAGGAAAAAGCGCGTATCAGCAGGCAGTCGACAATGGCTTTCCCGGCAGCGAAGAAGAATGGCTTCAATCGTTGAAACAACCGGCGTTGGATGGCGCAGCGCGGGCAGATGCTGCGGTAGCTAATATGGATAAGCGGTTCCCGGATGAAATATCGAAGATTCAGAGCTCTTTATATAACCAGTTAAGTTCGGATTTAAACGACAAGGTCGTCAAACCTCTTGTTATTTCCGGTACCGAACAATTGGCCGGTCAATATAAGATGAATGGAGAAGTAATAGATATCTATGAAAGATCAGTATCTTTATCCAACTTGCCAAAGGCTGCCGGAGAAACGAAAGATTATGTGATTGCGGATGAGCCTCTAGGGTTTGGGACGTATGTTAACGTAGAATCATTCGTTGCTTCAACCGGAAAAGGATTGAATAAGGAGTTTTTCAATTTCAATTATGACATTACACGGTTTTACATTAATTCTCAATTGCAGACGTGTGTTGTGCTGAAATGCAGGAATACGGTATCTGAAGAGGTAAACGGTCTGATGCACATTCAATATTGCAAATTCTGGGGTGATGTGGTTGAGTTTGATATTACGCTTCCAAGCTCGGTTAATAAGGAGGCTATTTCGCTGGAGATTCCACCTTTGAAGTATAATAAGAAGATGGTATTTAGCTATATCACGGACGATAGCTATGCTATATACCAGTATATATTTTCGCTGATTAATAAAAGATATATAGCTAAAAGATTTAAATTACCTGATGATAGGATTCTTACATGGCATTTGGGTATGCAGGGTGACCCGCAGATAGAGCAGTATGTTTCTGACGCTTATTATCCGGAAAAACCCGCACAATGTACTGATGGTGCCGGGATAAAGAAAAGATATGCAACTACTGTTGCTACTTGGCCGGATAAATTAAAAAACCAATACATAGGCCAGGATTTCGGTTATTTTCTACCGTGGATGTCAGAAAAGGAGTTTAAACTTTTTTTTGACTTCGGGTTCATGGTAGCCTATCACGATTTGATAGGCTATGATACTGCTACTACCGACACACAGGCAAAATTTGATAAATGTGTCGAGGACTCGGTCGCACTTTTCAAGGAGTACATAGGCATTACCCCAAAATTAATGGTGGAACCGAATGGCGACCACAAATATATAACTTTCAGCCGGGTTAATGACAACATTCAGGTCATTACTGCGCAGGGAGGAGACCCCAGTATTAAAAAAGTTTATCCATTCAGTCCCGATTTTACTTTAAGCAAAAATAATGTAACAATTCAGAGATTGTTTGCTTACGGAGATGATATGGTATACGATAATGATAATCCTCAATATGCGCAGGATTTACTTGATATTCTATCCGGATTTAATGCAACAGAAAATAAGGAATCGATCTACTGGTTGATAGGTTCCACACACAGAGGATCGCACTGGGAATCGGTATTCATTAAGAATCTGCATCGTTTGTATGGAGATATCGGCTTAGACAATCTATGGTTCCCTACTTTAGATGAATTCTTTGAATATTGGTATATGAGGGAAAACACGCTGTCTGTTAAGACTGTGACGGAAACGGGGGTACATTACAGGATGTATGTGCCGAAGGGCGCCAATTTCTTTTTCAGGGACTTGTCCGTACTCATATCAGGTGTTCCGTCACTGGAAGGGGTGTCTGTCACATCGGGGGACAATGTGTATGGAACATCATTCGCTATGAATGACGGCAGGCTGCTGGTTAACCTTGACTTCAACCCGTTGTTGTTGGAACGGGTGAACAAGTATGTGGAATCATTTGAGGCAGATTATAATGCGGAGTATGCGTATGATGACGCTTATTATTTTGTTCAGATGTTGAAACCGGGATTGAAGGAGCCGTATTTGGCAAGAATCAATAAATGGGTGTCACCGCCTGTACTTGAATCGTTTGTGATCAACTCCGGGCAGGAATTCACTCAAGACCGGAATGTTATACTAAACATTACCTACAGCGGTCAGGCTCCGTCCCATTATATGGTTTCAGAGGATATGTCGTTTACAGGAGCCTCATGGATTGAATATGTGGAAAAACCGACATTCAAGTTGTCTTCCGGATTCAATGCTAAAACCGTTTATGTGAAGCTAAAGAATGCGTATGGGGAAACCGGAGTATTATCAGCCGGTATAACTCTGCTTGAGCCGACATTGACTCTGAAAGGCATCACGATAGATAACGGAGCAGCTTCGGCGATACAGAGAAATGTAAATGTAACATTTGACTACCTCGGATATCCAACTCATTACATGGTTTCGGAAAATTCATCGTTTGCGGGAGCATCATGGGTGGAATTCACTGAAAATCCGATAGTGCAACTATCCGCATCTTATGGAAACAAAATACTGTATGCAAAATTGAAAAACGCCAGCACTGAAACGGTATCCAGATCAGCCGCCATCGAGTTGATAGATGCTGTTACGGCACGGTTGGACAGTATTACTGTCAACAATGGGGATGCCAGCACAGATTCCGGTATTGTATCGGTTAAATTTGAGACGTTGAATACCATCACCAAATACAAGATCGGCCAACAGGCGGATTTGTCTGATTGTACAGACTGGATTGTGTGGGGCGGTTCGACAGTTCAATATGACTCAAAAATAGTGGATGGTAATTTGACAGTATATGCGCAGGTCGGAAATGAGACGACAGAATCTTCGATCAAGTCTGATTCTATACAGGTAGTGCAGCCCGTTGGCCTGACAAGCATAACACTGGCGGAAGGGAAAGATTCTTTTGCCGGCTATACCGTACCTGTTTCATTTGAAATCAGTCAGGGAACTCCAACGCATTACAGATTGGCGGAAACGTCAGCAGGCTTGGCGTCTGCTGCATGGGAAGCATGGAAAGATAATATTGTTTACGAATTTACAACTTCTGGAGCTAAAACTTTGTATGGACAGTTGAAGAATGAAGTTTCTGAATCAAGCGTTGGCAGCGATTCCGTAACTCTTACAGAACCGCCTGTCATAATATTACTGGCAAACATACCATCGGCAGGGAATGTGGATGGCGTCGGCTTTGTCCAGCCTATAAACTCCGGTAATGCAGCTGTGGATCTAAAAGATATTCAGGGAAACTACGTTGGAACCTTGACAGGTAGATATATACCATATAACAAAGCTGATTATGCAGCTATGGGAGCAAAGTTGTCCAAGGATGTCCTAGGCGGAACAGGCGCTCCTGTTTATTGGCAAGGGGTGACATTAGGAGCGGAAGTACAATATCCCAACTCAATGATTTGGGATGGCTCTACCAAAAGTATCGTTGTTCCCACACGTGGTAATTTCACTTCTTACACGGCTGAAATTCAAAGTGTCGTAATATTAAAGGGGTTAACTCCGGGTAACTATAAGGTCAGACTTTTATTATCAGACAAAAATTCTGTACCCAATACCCAACCTTGGAATTTATACGTTCAAAATGCTGTGCAACAAGTATTAGCATCCGACTTGTCTACTAAAGTAATCAACAATAATTCTAATTGGTATACATTCGACGATGTAGCAGTGGATTCAGATGGTTATCTGTTAGTTGCCCAAGGTTATAATAACGATCCTTCAGCAGAACCCGGTTACTCCAGAATATCCCCAATCTGTATAGTCGAAGTTACAAAACTATCTTAATATTATAATATGGCAGGATTATCCAGTTCGGCAATTGTCGGATTTATCTCATCCGGAATAAAGATGGGTGAGAAAATCGTAGAATTCTTTTTATCCGGTTTTTCGGGTTATGGTTGGAAAATTTGGGAATATGTCAAGGGCAAGTGGATGCTTGAAATTGACGCTATCCGTGTACGTGGACAGTTCACCGTATTCGAGCTTCTGGTGTCTAAGATCAGGGCGATAATCGGTGCGCAGACTATTACACAGGGATGTGGCAAGATTAAGACAGTCCAGATGTCGGAAGACGGGACTGCCTACCTTGTCACACTCGAAGAACAGGACATGAGTTTCATGGAGCATGACTTCATCCGGTGCCAGGAGTTTACAGGCAACCAGCGATTGTATCACGTGGAGATAGAATCAATCGTTGACGGAGTAATCCGCATTCCGGTATCGGAGTTTGAATCGGAAGTGAACGAGGACGGGGTTACCTTTGTTACGAATCCCCCCATAGTGGGTGACGACATAGTGCAATTTGGTAACAGTTCATACGAAACACAGTACGCAGGAAGGCATTCCGCTATCTATATGCACGCTGATGAAAATGCACAGCCTGCCATTGACGTGCTGGCCGGTATTTATTCGAAGGACTGGAGCAACTGCCTGAAGGTTCGTGTGGGCGGTGATATACCGGGAACGAATGGATTGAAAGGATTCTATTGCGTCAACGGTATGCTGAAAGGTGTAGACGATGACGGGACAATCCTGTACCAGTTCAATCCCGACAGTTCCGGATTCATTGCAAAAGGCAATATCAGATGGGACAAGGAAGGCAACGGTGACATATTCAACAGGGCTATATATTGGGACACTGACGGTTTCCATTTCGGAAGTGGCGTGAAACTTACTTGGGATAACTTGGATAGTGAAGTAAAAAAGAACCTGAAAGGCGAACCTGGGAAAGACGGTAGCAGTCTTGTATATAAAGGCGAGTTCACTTCTCATCCCTCCAATCCTCAGAACGGCTGGTATTACCGCAATACATCCGACAAGAAGAACTATGTCTATCAAGATAATGCTTGGTATGTAATGACCGTTGACGGTGAGGATGGCCTGGACGGAATTAACGGTAATGACGGAAAGGATGGTCTGGACATTGTATGGAAAGGTGACTTGTCTACCGCTCCAGCTGACCCTGTTAAAAACTGGGTGTATCGTGACACTGACAACGGGCGTGTCTACATCTATAACGGCACAGCTTGGGAATTAATGGTGGCAGATGGTAATGACGGCACGGACGGTACAAACGGTAAGGATGGTATGAGAGTTTACATAACCTATCATGACAGCGAAACCGAACCTGCCGTTCCTACAGGGAATGGTACAACCGAAGGTTGGCATACAAATTCAACGGCATCCGTCGTTTGGATTTCACAGAAGGTGGCAGAAAGTGCAGATTCAGGTGAATGGGGCACTCCTATCAGATTCAGAGGAAAAGACGGTCAAGATGCGAACCTTCTTCCGTGGATTGAGGAATGGAACAATAATAAGACGGAAATAGGAGGTGAGTATATGGTGTCTCCCAAGATGTTTTCCGGCACAAAAGACAGTAACGGGAAGCTGACAGGCGTCGCTATGGGACGTGATTGTCTCACCGGAGCTGACGGGACGAAGCGTACCGGGATATTCGCATTGGTTGATGATGAAGTAGTGTTCGAGCTTGATCCAGTCAATAAAAAGTACAAATTTAAAGGAGAGGTGTTCGCGAATAAGGGAACTTTTACTGGAACGGTAAATGCAAATGACGGCGTTATTGGTGGTTTTGAAATTGAAGGATCCGGGCTTAAAAACATTAGCGGACGAGATGCCATGATTTCCGTCCAAACGGATTCTGGTGATCATCAAAGGCAAGCGGCACTTGGAAACACATTGTCCGCCATGGTCGGATTCGACGTGTCTGCTTATATGTCCGCTACAGGAAATTGGAACTCTTTCAACAGGGCACTCATGCTTCGCGCCAGTGGTAGTACGATGAGAAAGGATATGATGTTTGGGGGGTATTGTAATTTATGCATTGACGCTATTGGTGGCGTTGACTGGAAAATGGACAAGAACGACCATTGGAGTATGCCCGGAGTCCTTGGTTTTGTTGCTGTTGAAAGAGATTTAAATTCTGTCCAAAGGTGGGGTGACGGAATGATAATATCACGCATACAACGCACAAGTACCGGACAATATACCTTATATCACTCACAAGGGCATACTGATTATATTGTAATTGTACAAACGACTCCCTGGGCAGTCGATGGCGAGCGTTGGACTATGGGTACAGAGTGTGGGCGGTACAATGATCATTTTAATATACAGACAATTGATCCCAATATTGGGCTTATGAATATAGATTTTCGAGTTGTTGTAATAGGACGCCCCGCCGATTAATACTTTTCTGCAATTGGTTATCAGTTACCTATAAAAGAAGATGAACTTTCCCAAAGTACGAAGAAATGGAGTAAAAAGAAAGCCGTCCTGCACATCACGAAGTTACTATTAAATAAAAATTGAAAATACACATTTCGTTTTATGTTAACAAGATTGAAAACTATTCAAATCGATTTGTGATAACTTCGCAAATCGTTTTGCCGTTTATAATTCTCAGGCAGATAGGAGCCTCTCCGTTTTTCAATAATTTGGCCTTCTTGATGTAAAAAAGGACCGAAAAATAATTTCTTTCCATACTCATACACTTTAAAAGTTTAATGGTTCAAAGTTACTTTTAGAAGCGATGAATAGCATCACGTAAAATGCAGATAATCAGCGAATAAAACACCAATTCGGAGGACTAAAATTTAGAGGAATTTAAGTCCTCCGATTTCACCTGTATTAGGTGCTCCAATTCGCGGTAAAATGCAGGTTTGATATAAAAGAAAAAGCTCCGATAATGTTTGATTATCAGAGCTTTATGCATTTTTGCTGTTTTAAAAAGTGATCCGCCTGGGGCTCGAACCCAGGACCCCAACATTAAAAGTGTTGTGCTCT
>ERZ1027283.812-NODE-812-length-12702-cov-5.265201_pt1 | contig 12702 bp, 6 predicted proteins | sample MGYA00519254_ERZ1027283 | MGnify/ENA primary metagenome ERZ1027283 (study PRJEB26926, sample SAMN06165184) | human gut metagenome | biome: ENVO:00009003; feature: ENVO:2100002; material: ENVO:00002003 | host: Homo sapiens | place: USA | collected 2012 ...
TACGAGATCTAGTACGGTCTCGTGGGCTCGGAGATGTGTATAAGAGACAGAACAATGACGGCGTTTCTTATGGAAATACTTTCGACCGTTATAGCTTCCGTGTCAATACACAAGGTAAAAAGGGCTGGTTCTCTTTTGGTGAAAACTTGGCTTATTCACTCACAAACACAGACCCGAACCAGACCAATACCTACAATGACTTTTTGCGTATGATGCCTACTATTCCTATCTATGATGAGAATAATCCGGGTGGATATGGCTATGGTGATGCTGCCAAATACAATACTTTTGGTGTGAACCCGATTGCCCGTGAAGATTTGGAATACCGTCATTTCCGCCAGAATCGTCTGAATGGTTCTTTATGGTTGGAATTCAAGCCATTCGAATTCCTTTCCTATAAATTCAATGGTGGTATTGACCTTTACTTTTATGAGAATTCATGGTTCCGTGGAGAAGGTAACTGGACTCAGAATCAGGAACACCGTGATCCGGAAAGCCAGAAGGCGCGTGACAATACCTACAACATGTTGATTGAGCACACGTTGAACTTCAATAAGGATTTTGGCAAGCATCATGTGGATGCTGTAGTCGGTACTACTTACCAGCACCATGAATGGGAAGGCTTGTGGGCTTCCCGTCTGAACTTCCCGATGTTGGGTAACGGTGATTATCTGACTGTATTGAATGCCGGACAAAGCAACCAGCAGAATTCAAACAGTATCAGTGAGAATGCGATGATTTCTTATTTGGGACGTGCGAACTACATTTATGATGATAAATACTATCTGACTGCCACCTTCCGTCGTGACGGAACCTCCCGTCTGGCTAAGGAAAACCGTTGGGGTAATTTCCCGTCATTCTCCGGTGCCTGGAGAATTTCAAAAGAGGAATTCTTTGATGTGCCTTGGATTAATGATTTGAAGATTAGAGGTAACTGGGGCCGTCTTGGTAACTCTTCCATTGGCGATTGGGATTATATTGGAACTATCAATCAGAGTATTGTAACTGTATTCGGAGGTGCTATTGTTCCGGGTTCTACTCAGGTGAAACTTGTGAATGCAGGTCTTGTTTGGGAAACGAAAGAAACGGTGAATGTAGGTTTTGATGCCAGCTTCCTTAACCAGCGCTTGACTGTCAGCGCAGAGTATTACAACTCAAAGACCAGTGATGTATTGGCAGAGACTCCGATTGCCATTTCTACCGGTAACCAAGGAGGTTCTCCATGGAAAAATGCTGCCAGCTTGCGCAACAAGGGCTTCGAGTTTACACTTGGTTGGAAAGACCAGATTTCGGACTTTAAGTATAGCGCTTTGCTGAATGTGACTACTATGGATAACGAAGTATTGAGCTTGGGCCGTGATGGTACTAATAGGGATTATATTGATTCCGGTCAGGCAAGAACCAAACCGGGCAGATCTTTGGCTGAATTTTATTTGAGAAAGACAGACGGTATTTTCAAGACACAAGAACAGATTGATAATTATGTGACATCTACTGGTACCCCCATTATGATTGAGGGAAAGCGTCCTCAATTGGGAGATGTCAAGTATCTCGATTTGAATGATGATGGAGAGATTACTGATGCCGACCGTGGTTATTGTGGTAGCCCCTGGGCCAAGATGCAAATGTCATTGGTATTCAATGCAGAATGGAAGAACTTCGATTTCAGTATGATGTGGAATGGTCAGTTCGGCAATAAGATATACAACGTATCCCGCTGGCAAGGACGTCTGTTTGCAGACAACTCCAACTATATCCGTTTTAAAAAGGGTGAAGAACCTTACCAGGTAAATCCTAACTCCAATACCCCGCGTATCATTTACGGTGATTTCCGCAACTCCCGTGATGCCGACCGTTTCCTGGAGAATGGCTCTTACTTCCGTATGAAGAACATTTCCATTGGATATAACTTCAGACAAGATTGGTTGAAGAATTTGGGAGTCGAGAAGCTCCGTCTGTTTGCTACCGGCAGCAATTTGATTACCATCACCGGATATTCCGGCTTGGATCCTGACTTCAAGGGTGCGAATTCCGTTTGGAACAGTGGTACGGACAGCTTTGCATATCCCAATACCCGTTCGGTAATGTTTGGATTGGATTTGACCTTTTAACTTATAAATCAGCTTATAAATTATGAAAAAGATATATTATGGATTAATGCTTGCAGGTGCCTTGACGTTGTGCACCGGATGCAGTTCGAGTTTATTGGATATTGATAATCCCAATGAAGTGACCAATGATACTTATTGGAATAAGCCGGAAGATGCGACAGCCGGTGTGAATGCCTGCTACAGTTTTCTTTATAAGGAAGGTACTTGGATGCGTTGGCTCTCTTTCCGCTATGATTTGACTTCGGACGAAGGATGGAGTTCTTCTCCTTGGATTGAATTGGGCGACTGGACACGTTTCCTTTACAACAACTATAATTTTTATGAAGGCAACAACATACATTGGGAGCATTTCTATGTAGGTATTTTCCGTTGTAATCAGGTGTTGGCTCATGTTCCTTCTATTGAAATGGACGAGACGACGAAAAACCAGGTACTGGCACAAGCTTCTTTCTTGCGTGCATTGTGGTATTTTCAGGTAAATCTGTTGTGGGATAAAGGAACTATGCCGTTGGAGCCTAAAGATGCTTCCTATATACCGGAAGATGCTTCCGAGCAGGAAATATGGGACCAGGTAGAGAAAGATTTGACTTTTGCCATGCAGTATTTGCCGGAATCTTGGGATGCTGCCAATCTGGGACGTGCTACCAAAGGTGCTGCCAAGGCATTGTTGGGCAAGGCTTATATGCAACAACATAAGTATGACAAGGCAAAGGAACAGTTGCAATGGCTGATTGATAAAGAGGGCTCTTTGTACGGTCTTATTGCCAACCGTGAGGATAACTTCACCGACTTGGACGAGAACAACAAGGAAGGCATCTTTGAAATTCAGTTCGATGACCAGAACAAGGGTGGCACGGGTAATGACGCCAGTATGGCATTCGGTTTCCAGCGTACTCAGTTCTATGCTCCGAGTGGTATAGGTTGGGGAGACGGTAAGGCACGCCGCTGGCTGGTAGACGAGTTCTTGAAAGAGAAGCGTGTGGACGGAAAGAACGACTTGCGTTTGTACGGTAGCATTTTGTACCGTGGATTCTCACAAGACTTCCCCGACCAGCCGAAAAGTTACTATAGATTTGAAAATGCCGATTGGAATGACGGTTGGGGAACTGACCCGGAAGACTGCTATATCCGTAAATACAATACTTCGTACTATCGTAGTGCAGAAGATTATTTTGCCCGTAACAACTATCGTATCATGCGTTACGCAGATATACTGATGAACTATGCAGAGTGTCTTGTTGAAACGGGAACCAATCCTGCCGATGCTGCTGTTTATGTGGACAAGGTAAGAGAACGTGCCGGTCTGGCCAAGTTGGAAGACAGTCAGTGGAAAGACTGCTTGAGCTCTAAAGATGCCTTTATCAAGCGTCTGCAGATGGAACGTACATTGGAACTCTGTTTCGAAGGTTGGCGTTGGGCTGACTTGAAGCGTTGGGGATTACTTGATTCCCAGGCTGGAATTGATGAACTGAAAGCTCGTGACAAGGACTTTGACAACTTTATTGTCGGCAAGCACAGACGTCTGCCTATTCCAAGAGATGAGGTGGAAAACAGCACAGTAGGTGGTGTTGCACATCTTACTCAGAATCCTAACTATTAATAACCGAAGAAGGCTATGCCCGGAAGCCTGTTCCCATTCAGGATGCTTCCGGCATAGCCTTTTCTTTCTTAAATCTTATACCATATGCTTGTCTGTAAAAAACTACTATTACCATTCGCTTTTGCCTGTTGCGGCGCTTTGTTTGCGCAGAACATCCAGAATCCGGTACTTCCGGGAGTGGCGGATGCCGGCGTAATGAAATACAACGGCAAATACTATATTGGCGGGGTCCGTACAAACGGGGATTTCTATGTGTCCGATGACCTGGTTCATTGGGGGAAACCTATCCATGTCGTATCCATGGACAATGACTGGACCAGAGGCAGCGGAGCCGGAAATGACCAGATTCATGCCAATGACATGTTCTATCTGAACGGAGATTTTCATTTGTACTGGTCGGTCAATTATTGGGGGAAGGACAAGCATGCCGTTCACATTGTACATGCGCAGAGCAAAGATGCCCTGGGCGCTTACACAGAGCCGAACAAGAAGACATGGATGGATAACCGTATCGACCCCAAAGTTTTCAGAGATGATGACGGGCAACTATACATGTATATGGTACGCTTTACCGATGGGAATACCATCTGGGGACGTAAAATGAAGAACCCGGCAGAATTTGCCGGCGAACCGGTGTGCCAGTTCGCCTCATTGCCGGACACATGGGAAACGATGGATAACAGAGTGGCGGAGGGACCGTGGGTCATGAAGTATAGAGACCGCTACTATATGATGTACAATGCCAACCACACCTCTACAGAGTGGGGCAATTATCAGTTGGGAGTTGCCGAGGCAGACTCTCCTTTAGGTTTTCAAAATGGTAATAAATATAGCTATCCGGTTGTAGGCTGCAATCAGACGCAACTGGAGGAGAAGCAGGTGGATTTATTGCGGTATGGCCGCACGTATGAGCCGTTGTTTGCTTATACGGAGGACAAGCCGGAGGGCGACTGGACAAAGGCGACCTACGATGACTCCGGCTGGGCGAGGGGGGAGACCGGCTTTTCGTCCCGTGAAGTGAAAGGTTCCACCACCCGGCATCTGGGCACCTTGTGGAATACGCCCTCCTTATGGTTGCGAAAGACTTTCTCTGCCGGTAGCGAAACCGGCAACCTGGCATTGCGTGTCGCTCACGACGGAGATACCCGGATTTATCTGAACGGAACACTTGTCTACGAGAAGCAGGGGCGTGATTATTGTATCGTGAACCTGGACAAGAAGCTGCGTGCTGCTTTGAAGGAAGGCACGAATCTGCTTGCCGTAGAAACAAACAAGGGACGTTCGCAATTCTTCGACGTTTCTCTGTTCGATATGAAAGACGGTATTGCCGATGATATTCTGATGACTCCCGGTCAGCCCAATATTTTGAGAGGCCCCAACGGATTTGAATGGTGGCTGATTTATATGGCAAACAAGAACGATGAGCATCGGGGGCAATATATCAACCGTGTCCAGTTCTTCGACAAGACGTTGTTTGTGGATGGTATCACCGGCCCTCGCACGGCAGGTTATCATCCCGAACCTTCGATGCCTACCTTTGCGGGTAAAGGCGAGACAGCTTCGTTCGGTGTGTTGCAACAAGTACAGCCGTCCGTGGCTTACTTGTTCGAGACGGGAGTCAAGACCGAGAGTGGAGCCGGCATCGTTGCCTGGTGGAAGGATGCGGATAACTGTGCCTATGTCGGTCTGGATGCCGAGAACCGGAGCTGGTACCTGCGTACACTTGTCGGCGGTAAGGAAAATAAGGAATCCTATGCCCTGCCTGAAGATTTCCGTTGGGGTGTGTACCATCATCTGCGCATTGAGCGTAACGGTGGCTGTCTGAAGATTTGGCTGGATGAGATTCCCGCACCGGGGAGACATGTCTTTGCAGAGGCTCTTCCGGTAGAAGAAGCGGGTGTTCCCGGAGTATTTGACGAGACAAAGTCTGCCTTGTTCGAAGGGGCTACCTATACCATCGGCTTCGATGATGTGCATTTCCAGCTTTCGGGGAATGAGGAGTTGTTGAAGGGCGATTTCTTGAACGATTATGAATTCAGCTTCCAGTTGTCCGGCTTGTCCGGACAAGACAAGGCAGGAAGCTATCCGGTTTATGTGGATAAGGATAACTATGTGAAGGCTCAGTTCGATGGCATCACCCGTATGCTTGAGGTGACAGCCGTGAAGAAAGGGAAAACTGCCTGGAAGAAGGAATTCCCGTTGGGATGCCTGCAAACGCTCTATCCGGATGTGAAGTATACCGACTTCATTGAGAAAGGTTATCGTTTTGCCGCACCTGCATGGTTGGATACACTTTACCTGAATCGTCACGAAGCAGGCAATAAATCCGAATTTGTGGATGACATGTTCGGCAAGTTCGACATAGAATACCTGAATGGCGGCGAATGGCATCCGATAGAAAACAAAGATAGGGGGATAGCAGAACATCCTGCATATAATTATTGTACCTTTACTCCGGTAAAGGCAGAAGGCATCCGCTTCATCAACAAGGAGGCGGAGGATTTGGAACGCCATATCTATAAGATAGGTGTACATGAATTGTGGAAGGAATCCTATAATTTTCGTGCCGTGCGTCGTGCAGACAAGCTGTATCTGTTTGTCGACGGCAGGGAGCTGGGAGCTTTGGATATACGCTACCCTGCATCCCGCATCGGATTCTGTTCGGAGGGCGGCTCTCCGGTTTATAGTGGTACGTTGTATTATCATGTAGGGCAGAGGCGCGATTAGACGCGATCGTGGGATGTGCCGTTCCGTATATATGTAATGAAAGATGTATATAGAAGCCGGTGTTTGTATTTCCTTGTGAATCAGTGTGATGGACTGGGGTGATTCAGTATACGACTGAATGTATTTCAGTATACGATTGAATAGGATTCAGTATACGACTGAATAGGGTTCAATATACGGGTGTAACGGAACATCTTCTTGAAAGTAAATATTTATCATCATAACAATTGTTTAAGAAAGAATCATGAAAAAGAATTTTATATGTATGTATCTGTTTCTGTTGGCCACGCTGGCTTCCTGCCAGTCCTGCTCTTCAGACTATAAGGATGTGGACGATATTGTTGTCGAAGGAGTTGAAACGCCGGTGCTTTTGGGCGACCCGTTCATCATGTTGCACGATGGCACTTACTATGCCTATGGCACCCATGCGGATGAAGGCATCGAAGTCTATACCTCCGATGATTTGAAGACTTGGAAGTATAAGGGCATGGCGCTCCAGAAGAAGGATGTCTGGGCCGACCGCTGGTTCTGGGCACCGGAGGTCTACGAAGTGAACGGGAAGTTCTATATGTATTACTCGGCAGACGAGCATATCTGTGTGGCAACAGCAGACTCACCTGCAGGACCATTTACCCAAAGTAAGAAGGAACCGATGATTGCCGATGAGAAATGCATTGACAACTCTCTGTTTATTGATGATGACGGCACGCCTTATCTCTTCTTCGACCGTTTCAACGACGGGCTCAACATCTGGGTGGCCGAATTGGAGAAAGACCTCATGACTATCAAGAAGGAGACCATGCACCCTTGCATCCACGTCTCTCAGGCATGGGAGGAGGTATGGCCCCGTGTGAATGAAGGCCCGTTTGTCATCAAGCGTAATGGGCTCTACTATATGACCTATTCTGCCAATAGCTATGAAAGTCCTTTCTACGGCATAGGTTGCGCCACAGCTACCGATTTGATGGGTACTTGGACCAAATACGAGGAGAATCCTTTGCTGCAGAAACCCGGAGAACTGGTTGGGGTGGGGCACAGTGCCACCTTCACAGACAAGGCAGGCAAGCTTCGTATAGTTTTCCATGCCCATAAGGACAAGAGTAGTATCCACCCACGTGCCATGTACATCAGTGACGTTTCTTTCGAGAAAGTGGACGGTGTGGACCGTATGAGAATCAGCAAGGACTATATGACGCCCAAAATAGTAAAATAAGAGATGGATATGAAGAAGAATTATATATTGCTACTGTTGCTTTGTCTTTGCTTTGCAGGCTGCAAGGAGAAGACGGTTGTAGAATCAGACTATCTGCCGATTGCCGACCCTTACGTAATGCTTTACGAAGGCAAGTATTATGCTTACGGCACTGGAGGTACGGTAGAAGGAGAAGGCTTTGCCTGCTTCTCTTCCGATGACTTGAAAAACTGGACGCGTGAAGGCCAGGCGTTGTCGGCAGCAGATTCCTACGGTACGTGGGGATTCTGGGCGCCGGAGGTCTACTACATCGAATCGAAAAAGAAGTTTTATCTGTTCTACTCCACCGAGGAGCATATCTGCGTGGCAACGGCAGATGTTCCCCAAGGTCCGTTCCGTCAGGAAGTGAAGCAGCCGATATGGGATGAGAAGAGTATCGATACCTCTCTATTCATTGATGATGACGGTACGCCTTACCTTTATTTCGTGCGTTTTACAGATGGCAACGTCATCTGGGTGGCAGAGATGAACGATGACCTAACCGGGATCAAGCAGGAGACGCTGACAGAGTGCATTAAGGTGGGAGAGCCTTGGGAACTTTCGCAGGACAAGCCTGCTAAGGTGGCCGAAGGTCCTTCAATTTTGAAGAAAGAGGGTGTCTACTACCTGGTTTATTCAGCCAATCACTTTGAAAGCAAGAACTACGGAGTGGGTTACGCGACTTCGAACAGCCCGATGGGACCGTGGAAGAAATACGAGGGAAATCCGATTCTGCAACATGCCGACGGCTTGATGGGTACCGGTCATGGAGCACCCTTCTGCTGTAAGGACGGTAGCTGGAAATACATTTTCCATGCACATTGGGATTCCACGAAAGTACAGCCGCGCACTTCGTATATCAAGGATTTTGCCATTTCCGACCAGGGAACGGTTTCTATCGGTGGCTCTCTTATCCGTCCGCAGGTATTGGGCAGTACATCACCCGAAAAGTAAAATGAAAGAATGAAAAGAATACATTGTATGAAGAAGTTTCTTGTATTATCAGTGTTATGCAGTCTGATAGCCTGTTCCTCGTCATCGGCTACAAAAGAGGATAAACCGGAAGAACAACAGCCGAAGAATGTCTATCGCAATCCGGTGATAGATTATAGTTTGCCAGACCCTTCTGTCATTGAGGGAGATGATGGATACTACTATTTGTATGCCACCGAGGACATACGCAATCTGCCGATTCACCGTTCCAAGAACCTGGTGGATTGGGAGTATGTAGGTACTGCCTTTACCGACCGTACGCGGCCTGATTTTGAGCCGAACGGCGGTTTGTGGGCGCCGGACATCAACAAGATAGGTGATAAATACGTGCTCTATTATTCTATGTCTGTTTGGGGAGGCGAGTTAACTTGCGGCATCGGTTGTGCTACTGCCGATAAGCCTGAGGGACCTTTTACGGACCACGGAAAGATGTTCCGCAGCAATGAAATCAATGTACAGAACTCCATCGACCCTTTCTATATAGAAGATGGAGGGAAGAAATATCTTTTCTGGGGCAGTTTTCGAGGAATCTATGCGATTGAACTGTCTGATGACGGACTCTCTCTGAAGGACGGCGCCACACCGCAGCAAGTGGCAGGAACCGCTTACGAAGGTACCTATATTCACAAGAAGGACGGGCATTACTACTTCTTTGCTTCCATAGGAAGTTGTTGTGAGGGATTGAAGAGTACTTACACTACTGTTGTAGGCCGTTCAGATAATCTTTTCGGCCCCTATGTCGACAAGAATGGCGGTAGCATGATGGATAACAAGCACGAAGTGCTGATTCAGAAAAGTAATTCCTTTGTGGGTACCGGTCATAATTCGGAGATTGTGACGGACAATGCCGGCAATGACTGGTTCTTCTATCATGCGGTGAGCACAAAGAAGCCTGAAGGCCGTGTATTGATGTTGGATAAGATTAGCTGGGAAGACGGATGGCCGACGGTAGAAGGCTCCGTTGCATCCACGGAAGCGGAGAAACCGAAATTTTGACAAGTATGAAGAAATCTATTTTAATCTCCTTGTTGGCCCTATTGATGATGGGCTGTCAAGTATCGGGTGGCAGTTCCTTGAAAGTGGAGGAAACCACTGTTGAAATGCGGAAGAATCCCGAAGGAGTGGCTGTATCGGCTCCCCGTTTCTCATGGCAACTGGTAACCGACAAGCAGGATGTGATGCAGACTGCTTATCAGATTGAAGTGGCGGACTCGGACAAGGGCTTGCAGGCCGGCTCCGGGCTGGTATGGAACAGCGGTCGTGTGGAGTCTGGCCAATCGGTGCTGGTGAAGTACGCAGGGGCGCCTTTGGAGTCGGGACAGAAATATTGGTGGCGTGTCACTGTATGGACAAATACCGGTGACAAGGCGCAAAGTAGTATCCAATATTGGTCAATGGCTTTGCTGGACAGTTCGGACTGGAAAGCCGGCTGGATTGGACTGAACGACAGTACAAACTTGAAACTGGACGGTGAGCGGACCATCCTTCCGGCACGTTATCTGCGGAAGGAGTTTGATTTGCCGTCACAGCCGAAGCGTGCAGTCCTTTATGTTTCGGGAGTAGGCTCTTCCGTATGCTATATGAATGGCGAGAGGATTGGAAATGATGTATTCGGTCCTTTGCCTACCTGGTACGATGCTTCTGTATCTTATCTGACCTATGATGTCACCCCCTTGTTGAAGTCCGGTACCAATGCGATAGGCGTGGCTCTGGGCAACGGCCGCTATCTTTCCATGCGCGCCAATGGGATGGTAGGTTTTGGTTTGCCCCGTCTCATGGCGCAGTTGAATATAGAGTACGACAATGGTGAGACGGTGTCGGTAGTCAGCGATGATTCCTGGAAAGCGACGAACCACGGTCCTATAACTGCGAACAACGAATTTGACGGTGAACATTACGATGCCCGCTTGGAATTGGGTAAATGGACGGAAAGCGGCTATGATGATTCCGGATGGCAGTTGGCCGAACGGATGGAGGCTCCCAAAGGAAAACTTGTGGCACAGCTCTCTCCGAGTCTGAAGGTGATGGAGGAGATAAAGCCAATATCCGTTAAATCGGTAGGTGATGGAAGATATATCGTGGATATGGGGCAGAATATGGTAGGAATACAGCAGGTGAAACTGCGTGGCAAGAAGGACAAGCCCATTACTATGCGTTTTGCCGAAGTGCTGAAGGACAATGGTACGGAACTGTATCTTGACAACCTGCGCAGTGCCCTTGTCACGGATATTTATACTCCTGCCGCTGACGGTGAGTTTGTTTGGGAACCGTTGTTTGTTTACCATGGTTTCCGTTTTATGGAAATATCCGGTTTGGACTATGAACCGGCAGCGGATGATTTCACCGGTAAGGTGGTGTATGATGAAATGGCAACGAACGGTACGTTCGAGACTTCCGAGGAGTTGATTAACAGACTTCACAAGAATGCCTATTGGGGAATCCGTGGAAACTATCGCGGTATGCCTACCGACTGCCCCCAGCGTGATGAACGTCTTGGATGGCTGGGCGACCGCACTACCGGTGCCTATGGTGAAAGTTTCATTTTCGGCAATGCCTTGATGTATAAGAAGTGGCTGGTGGATATAGAAGAGTCCATGAATGAAAATGGAAGTATCTCTGTGGTATCTCCCCGTTACTGGACCATCTTCCATGATGACGTGACTTGGCCGGCTGCCTATTTTTACGTAGCCGACATGCTTTACCGCCAGTTTGGCGATGATAGCTCCATCAAAGAGCGCTATCCGTCCATGAAGCGCTGGGTAAACCACATGACGGAGACCAAAATGAAGGACTATATTCTGGTGAAGGATGAATACGGGGATTGGTGTATGCCTCCCGAGTCGCCTGAACTGATTCATTCGGAAGACCCAGCCCGGAAGACGAACGGCGAAGTGCTGAGTACAACGGTGTTTTACAGCATTCTGCAACTCATGGAGAAGTTCGCGCAAATGAACGGACTTCCGGCAGATGCCGAAGAGTATGCAACACTTGCCATTAAGGTCAAGGACGCTTATAACAAGAAGTTCTTCAACCCCGAGACTGCACAGTATGACAACAATACGGTGACGGCAAACCTGCTTTCCCTTAGACTGGGCCTGGTTCCCGACGGATATGAAGATAAAGTATTTGCCAATGTCGTGGAGAAGACGGAAAAAGACTGTAAGGGACATGTCAGTGCCGGTGTGCTTGGCATCCAGCATCTGATGCGCGGGCTTACCGAGTATGGCGGACTGGAACTTGCCTATAAGATAGTGACCAATGACACTTATCCCTCATGGGGTTACATGATTAAGAAGGGTGCAACCACCATTTGGGAATTATGGAACGGTGACACGGCAAATCCGGCGATGAATTCAAGAAACCATGTGATGCTTTTGGGAGACCTGCTGATATGGTTCTATGAGGACCTTGCCGGTATAAAGAATGCTCCTGCTTCCGTCGGGTTCAAGCAGATTCTGATGGAACCGGTATTCCCGGAAAAACTGAATTATGTGAATGCTTCGCATGTATCGCCTTATGGCAGAATAGGAAGTTCCTGGAAACGTGATGGCAATAAGCTGAAGTGGAACGTTGAGATTCCTGCCAATACAACCGCTACGGTCAAGATGCCGCTTGACTTCCATGTACAGGTAGCTGCCGGTCAGGCGGGGATTCATTCCGTGGAGGAGGCTGACGGTAAGCTAGTAGTCGAATTGGGCTCCGGCAGGTATGTATTCATGTCTGAATGATATTTTTCTAACAACAATAAAACAGATGTAACTATGAGACTAAAAAGATTGTTTTTGGGGGTAATGCTTTTGGCAGGCATTACGGGTGCAGGAGCGGCAAATGTTGCTCCGGAAGACATCTCTGCCTCTATTTCCTTGAAAGTACCGGGGAATGATGCCAAGCAATATCCGCTGGCCTTGCAGAAGATGCAGGATGGTATGTACAGCTGCCGGGCTTCGGAAACGTTGCCGTTGGACATCATCCGCCAGGTGGTGGACAAGGATGGCAAACAGCGCATTACCGTCACACTCAAGGCGCTGGAAAATGTGTAT
>ERZ1027283.829-NODE-829-length-12499-cov-3.973803_pt1 | contig 12499 bp, 9 predicted proteins | sample MGYA00519254_ERZ1027283 | MGnify/ENA primary metagenome ERZ1027283 (study PRJEB26926, sample SAMN06165184) | human gut metagenome | biome: ENVO:00009003; feature: ENVO:2100002; material: ENVO:00002003 | host: Homo sapiens | place: USA | collected 2012 ...
GCAGCGTCAGATGTGTATAAGAGACAGCCACCCCAACCGTTCGGTCATCACCCGTGCGCTGGGCTCGGACCCCGCCATGTATGCCGACCACTTCACTCTGCATATCGAGGAAGGCGACCGTCTGATCCTGTGCTCTGACGGCCTCTCGAGCATGATTCCCGATAGCGATATCGAGAACATCGCCACGCAGTCCTCAACCGCGCAAATCTGCGTCGACAACCTAGTGGACGCGGCGCTTGCCGCCGGCGGCCACGACAACGTGACCGTAGTAGTCGTTGACCTGGTTGACGATGGCGTTATGCGCGAGGCGCAACGCGTGCGTCGCCGCAACATTACCATCGCCGCCATCCTGGCCCTCGTCTTTGTGCTGGCAGCTGGCATCTGGGCCTACACGGGTGTCACCGGCTCGTACTACCTGGGTACCTACCAGGGCAATGTCGCCGTCTGGCGCGGCCTGCCCGGCAAGCCACTCGGACTCAAGCTCCACTGGCTCGAAAGCGAAACCAGCATCAAGCTATCCGACCTGCCCGAAGACACGCAAAACCGCCTCAAGGCGGGTATTCCGCAAACAAGTGTCGACGATGCGCAGGACACGATATCCAAGTACCGCCACCAGATCGACGAGGAGCAGACCCGCCAGGTGATCGACGCGCAAACGATTCGCGACAACACCAATCAGGGATCGACCTCCGAATCAGATTCCGAGAAAACCGCCGAACAGTCCGCCGAGGCCGAAGCCTCCGATAAGAATTAGAAAGGGAGTGCCGCTTATGAGTCGCCGCAACACCGAGCTGCTCTTGCTCATCGCCTCGGCGTTCCCCGTCATCCTGCTGTATGCGATGTACGTCCTCACCGCGGGCGCTGCCATCTCCTTTGAGACGCTCGCCGTACCGATCGGCCTCTTTGCCGCCTTTGCCGCGGCCCACATTGCCGTGCGCATCTTGGCGCCCGGTGCCGACCCCGCCATCCTGCCCATCGTATTTATACTTTCGGGCATCGGCATCACGTTCGTGACGCGTCTCGCCCCCGCTCTCGCCATCTCACAGCTCATCATCCTGTTTGTCTCGGTGGCGCTCATGGTGGGAACGCTTGCACTAGTCAAAAACCTCGACGTGGTCATGCGCTACAAGTACACCTTTGGCATCATCGGCATCATTCTGCTGATGCTGCCTATCTTTATCGGCACCACGATCTCGGGCTCCAAGCTGTGGATTCGCATCGCGGGCTTTACCATCCAGCCCGGCGAGTTCGCCAAGGTCTTTATCGTCCTGTTCCTGGCCGGCTACCTGGCCGAGAACCGCGAGCTGCTCTCCATCTCCAACCGCAAGATTCTGGGCTTTAAGATCCCTCGCCTGCGACTGCTGCTGCCGCTGTTTGCCGTGTGGGGTGTGTGCCTGCTCGTCGTCGTCTTCGAACGCGACCTGGGTTCGGCCGTGCTGTTCTACACCATCTTCTTGCTGATGCTCTACGTTGCCACGGGGCGCTTTTCGTATGTCGTTATCGGCCTTGCGCTCTTAGCCGTTGGAGCCGTGGGCGCCTACAAGTTCCTGTCTCACGTTCAGGTGCGTTTCCAGGTTTGGCTCGATCCGTTTAAGGACGCCCAGGGCCAGGGCTACCAGATCGTCCAGTCGCTCTTCTCGCTTGCCGATGGCGGTCTGGTCGGTGTTGGCATCGGCAACGGCATGGCCAACAACATCCCTGTCGTCGAGTCCGACTTTATCTTCTCGGCTATCGGCGAGGAGATGGGCCTTTTGGGCGGCGGCGCCGTGCTCATCCTGTTTATGCTCTTTGCCGTGCGTGGCCTCACCACGGCTGCCCGCGCTAAATCCGACCTCGCCGCCTTTAGTGCCACAGGCCTTACGGCCGCCATCAGCTTCCAGGCCTTCTTGATCGTTGGCGGCGTAACCCGCCTGATCCCGCTGACCGGCGTCACCCTGCCCTTTATGAGCCAGGGCGGCTCCTCTCTGCTGGCGAGCTTTATCATCGTCGCGCTCCTGCTGCGCGCCGGTGACGAGGCGACCGGACGCGAGGCCGAGCTTACCGGCACCATGGCCGCCATCACCGATGATCAGGTCGCATCTGCCGCCGCCCCGACGGGCACGCGCTTTGCCACCTCGTCTTCCTACGGCAGCGGCAGCCATTCCGTCGGCTCGCGCATGCGCCGTCGCCTGCTCGACACGCCTGAATCCGGTGTGCTCGGCCGCGTTGCTCTTGCCAACCGTCTAACCCGCGCGGTGCTCGCCTTTACGGCGCTGTTCGCCATCCTTATCGGCAACCTCACCTATGTCCAGGTCATTAAGGCCAAGGACTATCAGGACATGCCGACCAACAACCACACCATCGCCCGCTCCAAGTACATCCAGCGCGGCTCCATCATCACGTCCGACGGCGTGACGCTGGCCGAGTCGCTGCAGCAGGAGGACGGCACCTACGTACGCTCCTACCCCAACGGTAACCTGGCAGCTCACGTGGTTGGCTACGTGAGCCAGCAGTATGGCACCACCGCCATCGAGAGCGTCATGAACGACACGCTCACCGGTTCTAAGGACTACTCCAGCTGGAACAATGCCATCGCGTCGCTCGCGGGCCAGACCCAGCCGGGCAACACCGCCAAGCTCACCATCGACTCGCGTATCCAGACGGCGGCCGAGCAGGCACTCAAGGGCTTTAAGGGCGCTGTAGTGGTCATCGACCCGCGTACCGGCGCGGTGCTCGCATGTGCCAGCTCGCCCACCTACGACAACACCAACATCGATGCCCTGCTGCAGACGGGCGGCGGCGAGGACGGCTCCATGTACAATCGCGCCATGGACGCGCTGTACACGCCGGGCTCCACGTTTAAGGTCGTTACGCTTTCCGCGGCACTCGAGACCGGTACCGCCAGCCTGACCAGCACCTACCAGGCGCCCTGCTCCATGGATATCGGCAACGCACCGGTCACCAACTATGCCAACGAGAGCTACGGCACCATCAGCCTGCAGCAGGCCTTTGCCGTGTCCTCCAACGTCGTCTTTGGCCAGGTGGCAAACGAAGTTGGCGCAAACACGCTCGTGCAGTTTGCCAACGCCTTTGGCTACGGCCAAAAGCTCGGCCAGGACCTGACCTCCGCGGCCTCCATCATGGCCGACCCGTCGCTCATGACCGAGTGGGAGACCGCCTGGGCCGGCGCCGGCCAGCCTGTCGGCATGGACCACACGCCCGGCCCGCAGACCACCGTCATGCAGAACGCCGTGATTGCCGCCGCCATCGCTAACAGCGGCGTGGTCATGGACCCGTACTTTGTAGCCCAGGTACTTGCCCCGGACGGAACCGTGGTCAAGACCACGCAGTCCCGCTCGCTGGGGCAGGCCGTCAGCTCCGCCACGGCCGACCAGGTCAAGCAGGCCATGCTCGCGGTTGTCCAGTCCGGTACCGGTACCGATGCCCAGATTCCGGGCGTCAAGGTCGCCGGCAAAACCGGTTCGGCCGAGACCGGCGGCACCAACGTCAACTCGATGTTCGTTGGCTTTGCACCTTACGATTCACCCACGGTCGCTATCTCGGTGGCCTTGGAGGATTACGACAAGCATGACGTCAAGGCCGCCAAGATCGCCGGCATCGTCCTGACCGCGGCGCTTGCCGCACAGGGAGCGTGATGCCCATGATCGAATCGGACACCCGAGGCGCGCCGCGGCCGAAGAGTTAGCGGCAACGCGCCACACGGCCCCAGCGGCCACATCGTAGGTACTACACATATCGTTGAGCGAATAGTAATGTTAGGAGCAGGAATGGAACAGAGGGTCCTCGGGGGAAGATACCTCCTCAAGGATAAGGTGGGAACAGGCGGCATGGCGACCGTCTACCGTGCACAGGACCAGGTCCTCGACCGCACGGTAGCCGTAAAGATCATGCTGCCGCAGTATGCTGGCGACGCAACCTTCGCCGCACGCTTTAAGCAGGAGGCCCAGGCAGCAGCCGGTCTCTCCTCCCCCTATATCGTGGGCGTCTACGATTGGGGCAAGGACGGCGACACCTATTACATCGTCATGGAGTACCTGCGCGGAACCGACCTTAAGAGCGGCATCAAGAGCCACGGCGCCCTCGACCCCAAGAAGGTCGCCCAGATCGGCTCGCAGATCAGCTCCGCGCTTTCGGTCGCCCACAAGCACGAGATCATCCACCGCGACATTAAGCCGCAAAACATCATGGTGCTGCCCGACGGCAACATCAAGGTGATGGACTTTGGCATCGCGCGCGCCAAGAACAGCCACCTCACGCAAGACAACAACGTGCTGGGAACCGCCCACTACGTCAGCCCCGAGCAGACCCGCGGCCAGGACCTCGGCCCCACCTCGGATATCTACTCGCTGGGCGTCGTGATGTATGAGTGCGCCACCGGCCGCGTTCCTTTTGACGGTGACGACGCTATCTCGGTCGCACTCAAGCAGGTCAACGAGCTGCCTATTCCGCCGAGCCAGATCAACTCCGGTGTCGACGCCGACCTTGAGCGCATCATCCTCAAGTGCATGGAGAAGGACCCGGCAAACCGCTTCCAGACCGCCGACGAGCTGCGTCAGGTGCTCAACAGCTACCTGTCGGGCCGTGCCGTCAACGTCTCGGAGCCCACGCGCATCATCGGTGCCCCCGGTGAGCTGGGCGCCACCAAGACTCGCGAGCTTTCCGATCAGACGCGCGCCATGGTGCGTCCCGTCTCGGGCGTGAGCGGCCAGAATACCGCCCGTAGCTCGGTTTCGGGCTCCACCGGCTCCTACGAGGTCGAAGAGCCCAAATCCAACAAGAACAAGATCATCGCCGCCGTGGTGGCAGCGGTTGCCGTCATCGGCATCGTGGTGGCCTTTGCCACAGGACTCTTTGGCGGCGAGCAGGTCGCCGTGCCCGACGTACTGGGCAAGGACCAGCAGACTGCCGTCGAGCTGATCAAGGAAGCCGGCCTCGAGGTCGGCACCATCGACCAAAGCTACAACGACGATGTCGACGAGGGCAAGGTCGCCGAGCAGACGCCCAACGGCAACACCAAGAAGGCCAAGGGCACTAAGGTGAACCTGGTAATCTCCAAGGGCCCCAAGCCCTCTGAGAAGGTTGAGGTTCCCCAGCTTGTCGGCCTGACCAAGGACCAGGCAGAAGCCGCGCTGGCAAGCGTTGGCCTGAAGGGCAACGCCTCCGAGGAGGCCAACGAGGCCGATGAGGGCCAGGTCTTTGAGCAGGGCACCGGAGCCGGTAAGGAAGTCGCGAAGGGCACGACCATCTCGTACAAGGTCTCGAGCGGCCCGGATACCACGTCCGTCCCCGACCTGACCGACATGACCGAGGCCCAGGCGCGCAACGCCCTCGATATGGCAGGTTTTGGCGTCGACGTGAGCTACCAGGAGAACGACTCTGTTACCGAGGGCACCGTGATCAGCTGGAACCCCAGCGGTAAGCAGAAGCCCGGCGCCACGATTACCGTCGTCATTGCCAAGAAGTCCGGCAAGGCCACCGTCCCGGGCAACCTGTACGGCAAGAGCATTTCCGCCGCCGTTACCGCGCTCAACAACGCCGGTTTCTATAACATTGGCTTCTGTGACCAGAACGGCAATCCCGTGAGCGGTAACGAGGATGCCACCGTTACGGGCGTCTCCCCCACCGGCAAGCAGTCCACCGACAGCACGATCACGCTGACGGTCGCACTTTCTGGCTCCACCTCGGGTGACGATTCCGGCACGACGACTAACTAGTCGACAACCCATCACCTGCAGCGGCTATGGCCGCAAACATATTCGCTCAGAAGCGCCCGCTTGCTCCCCGGCAAGCGGGCGCTTTGTTTATCGACAGGCCAGGGCTCCATAGCAACACAAAGAGGCCCGCAAAAACAAGCCTCCCAGGTGACAACAGAATATGTAATGCAGTAATTACTAGCCGCAGAACTTCACCATGGTCTCGACCACGAGCTTCTCGGAGTTGAGCTGCTGTATCATGATGCCCTGCTGGAACAGCGGGATGTTGGCGCGCGTGCGCTCCGGATCGGAGTGCTCGACGAACTCCTTCTTATCCAAGGTGCAGACCGAGCGCGACAAAACGACTTCGAAGCGACCCATTACGGCATCGCGCATGCGCTACAATCTCGGTTAATCTGTTAACCACCCGAAAGCAGCAGGAGGCCCCATGCCCACACCAGGCAAGCGCCCATCCATGCGCCAGATTGCCGTCGCGGCCGGCGTATCCGTCGCCACGGTCTCCCACGTCATCAACGGCAGCGGCCGTTTTTCCGAAGACACCCGCAAACGCGTGGAAGCCGCCCTAAAGGAATACGGCTACGTCACGAACATGGCGGCGAAGAGCCTCCGTATGGCCCAGTCCCGGACCATCGGCATGATCGTGCCGGACATCTCCAACGACTTCTTTTCCAAGATCGCCCTGCATGTGGAGCGCGAGCTGGCAACCGAGGACTACTCGGTCTTTGTTTGCAACAGCGCCAATGACCCCGCCCGCGAGCGTGACTACTTCCGCACGCTGGCAAGCAAGCAGGCCGACGGTATCATCTGTATCTCCGGCCTGCGCAGGCTCGACGGCGAGTTCGTCCCCCACGGAATCCCCGTGGTCTGCATCGACCGTGCGCCCGAAAACGACCTCGGTTTCCCACACGTGGGCTCCGACAACATCGGCGGTGGCTACATGGCGACCGAGCACCTCATCGAGCGCGGCTGCAAGGACATCCTGAGCATCTCGAGTTTTACCGCCAACTACCCCGGCAACGAGCGCCAGATGGGCTACGAGCGGGCGCTCGCCGCGCACGGAATGCCGCTACGCCGCGACTACCAGCTGTTTGTCTCGGGTAAGCAGCCGAGCATCATCGAGTCGGAAGAGCTCGTGACCGACTTCCTCTCCACGGGCTACCCCGTCGACGGCGTCTTCGCCCATAGCGACCACGCAGCCGTGGGCGCGCTGCGTGCGCTCGTTGCCGCCGGCAAGCGCGTACCCGAAGACGTCCGTCTCATCGGCTTCGACGATTCCGTTTACGCGCAGCTTCCGACGCCGCAAATCAGCACCATCCGCCGCTTCCCCGAGCGCCTCGCGCACGAGGGATGTCAGGCCCTGCTCGCCCTGCTGCGCGGCGAAGAGCCCGAGATGGAGACGCTTGTCCCCGTTAAGCTCGTGCAACGCGCGAGCAGCTAGACAGCGGGCAGCGAATAGCCGCGTTTTTCTCTCGCATGTGCTCTATCCCACGCGCGACATGCAAAAAGCCCGCCACCACACGGGTGACGGGCTTTTCCGCTACCAGCCGCGTGCTTCCTCCGCACGTACGAGCTGACGAGCCTCGATCTGGCGAATCATATCGATGCGTCGCTGGTGACGGCCGCCCTCGAACTCGCCGGTGAGCCAGGCGTCGACAATCATTTTGGCCAGCTCGATGCCTACCACACGAGCACCAAATGCGAGCATGTTGGTGTTGTTGTGCTCGCGCGACAGGCGAGCGGAATACGGCTCAGAGCAGGTGCAGCAACGGATACCGCGCACCTTGTTGGCGGCAAGCGAGATGCCCACACCCGTACCGCAGATAACGATACCGCGATCAACCTCGCCGGACATGACAGCGTCCGCCACGGCCTCACCCGCGATGGGATAGTCAAAGCGCTCGGTGCTGTCCGTACCGAAGTTCACGACTTCGTAGCCGTACTTCTCCTGGATATACGCCGTGATGGCTTCCTTGTACTCGACTGCGACGTGGTCGTTTCCAATACCGATCTTCAAAAGAGACCCCTTTCCATAAGAACCATTCGCGCATGCCGCGCGCTCAATCCGTCCTAATTCGCCGTTCCGCTTCTAATACACCTCGCCGGCGCGCAAACGGCGCAGACACTCCTCGTAACCAGCGTCCTTGCCAAACAGCGCACTGGTGCCCAGGATAAATCCGTCCGCGCCAATGGCGGACAGGTCGCGCACGCGCTCGGGCGAGCAGGCGCCGTCGATCATGAGCTTGAAGCCAAAGCGCTCCTTCAGCGCGGCAAGGCGACGCACCTTGTCGTTCGTGAACTCGATAAAGCTCTGACCGGCAAAACCCGGATTCACCGTCATGACCATCACGTAATCGCAGAGGTTCAACATCTCCTCGATCTCGGAGATAGAGGTGTCGGGGTTCACGGCGATACCGGCGCTCTTGCCGAGGGACTTAATCGCGGCGAGTGTCTTGACCACGTAACGCTCGGACTCCGGATGGATATAGATGATGTCCGCGCCGGCGGAGGCGAAAAGTTCAACCTTGCTGGCAGGATTCTCGACCATAAGGTGCACGTCGACGAGCTTGTTGGTGGCAGCTCGCACGGCCTTGATGTCTTCGAGACCCATGGCGAAATTGGGAACGAAACTGCCGTCCATCACGTCGCAATGGAAGATGTCGATGCCGGCGGCGTCGAGATCCTCGACGGTCGCACGCAGATTGCCGTAGTCGGCGCACATGAGACTGGGGCAGAGCAGCATAGTGAACTCCTTATCTGCTCGGTGATTATCTACTCGGTGGTAATTAATCGTTTAACCTTTATCTACAGTCTGGCTGATTAATCGTTTAACCACGTTGTTAACCTGCAGGCTTTTCCAGATTCACAACGTTGCCATATTTGCCTATCTAGCTGGTATCATGCAGGAGCCCGCACCACGAAACGCTGTCGTATTCCCCAGGAAGAAATCCCGCTACGCGGACAGCAGCAGCCAGGGGCCGCAATCCGCAGACCTGAGCCCGGACCCCCTACGCTCCAGGCGTGATCAGGCGCGCGCACTGGGCGATCTTCTCGTCATAGGACTCCGCGATAATCGACACACCATCGAACCCAAACGCGCGAACATTCGAGAACTGATGGAACTTCGAGCTGTCGCACAGCACGTACGCCTTATTCGAATTCTCGCGCACGATGCGCTTCTTCGCCGCCTCAACGTAGGAGGGCGTCATGACGCCGCGGTCCTCGTCAATCGCGTTGGTCCCGATAAACGCCTTATCGAAGTACAGATCGCGCAGGATCGATTCGGTCATAGAACCGCAGAACGAGGAGTTCACATAGTTGAACTCGCCACCCACCACGATGAGCTGGGCGCGCGTCTCGCTCTTAATCAGGCACGCCGAGGCATCCGTCGTGTAAATTGTCACGTCGCGGTCGAGCAGCAGACGCAGCAGCGCCGTGCAGGTGGAACCCGAGTCCAAGTAGAGCGTGTCCCCGTCCTCAACAAAACGCAAGGCGACTTGGGCAATCTGTTCCTTCTCACTCCCGTGTAGGCCCGAACGCGTCGAGATACTCACCTCGTGGACAGCCGAGAGGAGCCTCACCGCGCCGCCCGAAAGATGCTCAACCTTGCCAAGCGCCTCCAGCTCCTTGAGGTCGCGACGTAGCGTCGAAATAGAGACGCCCGGCAGCTCCTCCTGCAGCTCGGAAATCCTCGCGAGGCCCGACTTCTGCAGGCACTCTACAATTCGCTCCTGGCGCTCATACGGAATCATATTGGGAACCTCTCCAAACCACTCTGCTTCACGCTCGTTCATTTCTTTTCGAAAAGTGTAACGCACAAGCAGAATAGCGGCCGCCACCTGTTGCGATGACGACCGCTTAATCGATTGACCTACCCTCTCGTTCACAATTTGAACGAGGTTGACACACCTCGCGTAAGCGCGACGCTCTTCAAGCGAAGAGAACGACCCTAGGAGAGGCGGCGCATCCGGGGCTCTTAGGCGAGCTGATCCTCCTTGCCGGTGAAGGCGAAGGCAAGAACACCGGCCACGACGGCGGAAATGAGCATGCCGACCATAGCCCAAGCGAAGTTCATGGGGTCGGAACTCACGAAAGCCGGGAACGTAGTGACGGAACCGAAGGTGAACGCAGTGGTGACGACCTTCATGATACCGAGGAACGCGCCGCCGACGGCACCGCCGATGATCTGCGCAAGCCAGACCTTCTTGTTCTTCACGAGCATACCGAACAGCGTGGGCTCGATGATGGCGGACAGGGCGATCGATACGACACCGGTCATCGCGAAGCTCTTGAGCTTCTGGTCGCGGGCCTTGAGGAACACGCCGAAGGCGCAGCCGATAACGGCGAAGTTGCAGGCGAAGGTGAAGGGGCAGATGTAGTCGAAGCCGTTCTGAGCGATGTTGTTGATCATGATGGGGTTCACGGCCCAGTGGATGCCCATGGACACCAGCACGGACCAGCCGCCGCCAACCAGCACGCCGGCGAACACGGAGCTGCGCTCGATCAGCCAGTTGACCACGAAGGCGATGGCCTCACCAGCGTAGACGCCCAGGGGACCGATGACGAGCATGGTGAGCGGAACCATAACGATCAGGGAGATGGCGGGCAGCACGACGAGCTTGAGCATCTCGGAAACGTGCTCATCGAGCCACTTGTACAGGTACGAGTAGACCCAGACAGACAAGATGGCAGGGATAACCGTGGAGTTGTAGTTCATGAGAACCACGGGGATGCCGAAGAAGTCCGTCATGGCGCCGTTGCCCGCGTCGCCCATGAGGGCGATGAAGTCCGGGTAGAGCAGGCACGCGCCGAGCAGCGCCGACAGGTACGGGCTCGCGCCGAAGCGCTTGCCGGCGGAGAAGCCGAGCAGCACGGGCAGGAAGTAGAACACGCTCATGGCCAGGGTGTACAGGATGGTGTAGGTACCCGTGCCCTCAGCGATGATGCCGAGCTGGGCGGCCAGGATAACGAAGCCGCGCAGGATACCGGAGCCGGCCATGGCGGGCAGCAGCGGGGCAAAGATGCCGGAGATCGCGGAGAAGACTTGGCTGACGATGCTCTCGCCCTCGTCCTTGGTAGCAGCGGAGATTTCCACGCCCGAACCCTTGACCAGCGGCTCAAACTTCTCGTACAGCTTCGGGACCTCAGTGCCGATGAGAACCTGGTACTGACCGGCCTTGTTCAGCGTGTTCACAACGCCTTCGACTTCCTTGACCGCAGCGTCGTCGCAAGCCGCGTCGTCTTTGAGATTGAGGCGCAGGCGCGTCGCGCAGTGCGTCATGCCCGAGATGTTCTCGGGACCACCGACGGCGTCCAGAATCCCCTGAGCCATCGCGTTCCAGTCGCGTTTCATTGGTTACCTCCCCATTGCGCAGAAGAGCTCGCGGACAAGCTCGGCTGCCTTAATCGCGTCGTTTGCATCGATAACGGATTGGATCTTCTCCATGCTTACGGCCTCGATGGCGTCGTTGAGCAGATGGATCATCTGGTCGTTCTGTGCAGCCTCGCCGGCAGCGGGCTCGATGACCGGGAACGTGTCGAAGTAGATTGCGCTGTCGTAACCGTGCTTCTTCACGTAGTAGAGGAACTCGAGGGTCTTCACCGGCGTGGACGTACCAATCATAAGGCCATCGTCGAAGCGACCGTTGCCGTCGTTTAGGTGAATGCCGTAGAGCTTGCCCTCGCGGCCGAACAGGTCGGCGGCCATGGCAGGGTTCTCGTGCTTCATGAGCATGTGGCAGTAATCCAGCGTGACGCCCAGGTTCGGGCGGTCTGCAGCGTTGAGAATCATGCCGGTCATACCCATGGAGTCGATGAACGCGTACGCGCGCTCCTCGTAGGGTTTGTACTCAATCGAGATCTTGAGGTCGGGCGCGTAGTCGCAAACCTTCTGGAATGCGGCTACGAGCTGGTCGAAGACGCGAGCGTAGGCGATCTGGAAGCTGTAGTCAAAGCCGTCGTGGCCGAGCCAGATGGTCACCGTGTTGCCACCGGCAGTGCGGCAGTAGTCGCACGCCTCGTAGCAGAGCTCAAGGGCTTCCGCGGCAAGGGCATCATCGGCATTGCCCAGGTCACCGTTGAGGAAGGCGTTGCGGAAGCGCAGCGCGCAGCCGTTCAGCTGCAGGTCGTGAGCTGCGAGCTTGGCGGCCATGTCCTCAGCCGTGACACCTGTGCAGTGCTCGGGGTAGTTGAGGTCGACGTGCGTGAGGCCCACGCTCTGGAACTCCGCGAACACGCGATCAAGATTCTTGTCGCCATCGCGAAAATAGGAGTTGATACGAGTTGCAAGCTTCATGCTTCTACGTCCTTTACCTTCGTCCTTGATCGTTTCTGCCCGTTCGAGCACCTGATCTATATCCGTAATTCGATAAGGGCCGCCGCCTGCGCTCCGGGGCTTACCCTGTGACATGTAGATTACTGTCACATAAGTTCATTTTCAATCAGTATTTTTCACTCTTTTTCTCATTGTGTCAGAGTTTTTCACCGTATAAAGCCATCTACCTTGTGGTTTTGCTGTTAATCAAGTTTGACCATTCTTGAAATTACCTGATTTTTTCTGAATTAATTTGCCGTTTATCGGTAAAAATCGACCGCTCACGGCTGACGGCGACGCAAGATGGAAGATACTTGCATGAGGAAAAGCACTGAATTCCCAGCGCCGATTCGAATGACGCGATTGGTGACGCGAGCGTCGACGGCCCGAATCTGCCGTCGGCCCCCACTAACCAAAAACGGCGCCGCTCACGCGACGCCGTCATATTCCCTGGTGCCCCCGGGCGGATTCGAAA
>ERZ1027283.884-NODE-884-length-11890-cov-7.629404_pt1 | contig 11890 bp, 5 predicted proteins | sample MGYA00519254_ERZ1027283 | MGnify/ENA primary metagenome ERZ1027283 (study PRJEB26926, sample SAMN06165184) | human gut metagenome | biome: ENVO:00009003; feature: ENVO:2100002; material: ENVO:00002003 | host: Homo sapiens | place: USA | collected 2012 ...
AGTACGGTCTCGTGGGCTCGGAGATGTGTATAAGAGACAGCATATATATGTGCAATACTTCTGTCGTCTGTATTGATGTTTTCGTGTAGTGACTATCTGGAAGCTCCGCCCTCTGTCGATTTGGATGAAGACGGTGTCTTTGCCGACAGGACTTTGACAGAACAATACATAACAGGCATCTATGCAGAAGGTATGCCGCTGGGGTTCTCGATGGGAAGTAGCGGGATCGACCGTAAATTGTGTGCAACCTCAACCCTGGCAGGAGCGTGTGATGAAGCCGAACAAGGTGCAAACTGGGGGAAGGGCAATGCCTCGTGGAACGTGGACAATCATAACAACAGCAGCATAGACTGGGATGAAGACCCCCGTCACAACACCCGTTGGCAGACATTACGAAAATGCAATATCGTGCTTGAACGTATTGACGAAGTGCCCGATGATCCGGGAGACGTTGATTTTAAGAAACGTTCCAGAGGCGAAGCCTATTTTATGCGGGCTTTGGTCTTCTGGGAAGGAGTATATAGATATGGTGGACTGCCTATAATACACCGTAGAATAAATCCGTCGGAAGATGGTAAACTACCCCGTAATACATTTTCCGATTGTGTAGACTCCATTCTTGTCGATTGTGACCGGGCTGCCTCCATATTACCGGATTATTATACGAATTCGATATTGGTGGGACGGGCAAACAGGATAGCCGCCTTAGCTCTCAAATCCAGAGTACTCCTGTATGCGGCGAGTCCTTTGTTCAATACCGACGATCCGTACCTTCCTTTAAGTGGAAATAATGACCTGATAGGATATGGAAACTATAGTAAAGAACGCTGGAATGAAGCTGCTAAAGCAGCCAAGGCAGCCATTACCGCTGTTGAATCTTCTGGCTATTATGACTTGTACGATGAGGGAACACCTGAAACAAATTACGAACATGTGTGGACTGCTCCCGATAACAAAGAAATAATTCTGGCCAACAAAAAATATCGGAATTTCACAACAAGCAGTCATCCCATAACAAGCAATATACCGGCATGGGCGGGAAGTAGTTGGAGCGACGGCGGTCTTTTTACAACCTTCAATTTCGTGCGTTTCTATGAGAAAAAAGACGGGAACCAACAAACATGGAATATGGATGGTGGCGATGATCTGCTTGAAAAGTACGACGAACTGGACCCTCGTTTTGCGCAAACCATTGCAGCACATGGAGCTAACTGGAATACAGAGATTGGAATTCTTAATTTTCTGCCCGGTGGAGCTCACAATGTAGCCAATGATAAAACGAAACACCTGGTTCGCAAATGGGTACCTCGCGTACTAAGAGCAACGGCTCCGCGCAACTCCACTAATATGGACTGGATTGTCTTCCGGGTAGCCGAACTCTATCTGAATTATGCAGAAGCTTTGAATGAATATTATGAAACTCCCCCGAAAGAAGCATTCGATGCAGTCCTGAAAGTTCGTGAACGCTCCGGAATGCCGGGCTTTCCTTCCACTTTGAATAAAGAGCAGTTCAGGGAGAAACTGCGAAGAGAACGAGCCGTGGAACTGGCTTATGAAGATCATCGTTTCTGGGATATACGACGTTGGCTGATAGCCGATGATGAAGGTGTTATGAAAGGTGCCATGTATGGATTGCAGCTCTCCGCTGTTACAGGAGCACCGGGTAAAGTACATTACAAACCTTATGTCTTTGAAAACAGATTATGGAGTGACCGTTCTTATTTACATCCTATCAAGCAGACCGAAATAGATAAAGGGTATATGCTTCAGAATCCGGGATGGTAAATATGTTCAATCAACTAAAAATAAAAGGTATGACAATAATAAACAGTATATACAAAGGGAAGCGTTATGCTATACTTTTGACTACTATTCTCACTTTTTATGCTCCCGTTTTGTTTGCTCAACACATAGCCGATTCTGCACTTGTAGAAGTCGCCTATGGGCAACAACCGGAATGGAGGCGAACAAGTGCCATTTCTTCCATACGTGGGGAAGATTTGCTGAAAACTACTTCCGCAAGCTTGGGAAATAGTCTGCAAGGACAGCTTCCCGGACTAACATTGTTGCAACAAAGCGGAGAGCCCGGCTATGATTTCTCTATCGCGAATCTCTACCTCCGGGGACGTACTTCCTATGCAAGCGGACAAAAAATGCTGGTATATGTCGACGGTTTCGAAGCCCCGATTGAAAGTCTGTCCACTGCGGAAATCGAGTCTGTAACATTATTGAAAGACGCTTCGGCTCTGGCTTTATATGGTATGCGTGGTGCAAATGGTGTTTTATTGGTGACAACCAAGAAAGGATGCGTTTCCGCTCCGCAAGTCAGTATCCGTTTACAAACGGGAATACAACAACCGTTGGGCGTTCCCGATCCTATCAATGCGTATGATTATACCACCTTATACAATCAGGCGCGTGTGAATGACGGATTGCCTCGTTTATACACTCCAGAGGAATTGAATGCCTATCAGAACAACATCGATCCTTACTTTTACCCCAATGTAAACTGGAAAAAGGCCATTTTGAATAATACAGCTCCTTTGAGTATGGCTGATTTAAGTTTTAAAGGAGGAGGAGATGTGGTGCAATACTATGTAATGATGAATCTTTTGCAGAACATCGGTTTCTACAAAGACACCGATAAAAAACGCCGGGAAAACTCGAATGCCTATTATGCGAGCTTTAATTTCAGGTCTAATTTGAATATCCAGATAAGCAAACACCTGTCTACCGGACTCAATTTTAGCGGGAGTGTAGGTAATCGCTCTATTCCCGGAGGCAGCAGTTCTGCCAACGGACTTTTGGGAGCGATATGGAGAACAGCTCCGAATGCATTTCCGGTGTACAACCCCGACGGATCGTATGGAGGAAATGCCGCTTTTACCAACCCGGTCGGTAATATCGTCAGCAGAGGGCTTTATAAAGAAAACAGCCGGACTTTCCAACTGATTTTTATGCCTAAATACGACCTGGAGAAACTGACAAAGGGATTAAGTGTCAGTGCCGGTATTGCCTACAACAACTATATGGCGGATTCATCTATAAAGAATCAGAATTATGCCCGTTATTCTCTTTCCAAAGGAGCAGGGGGAGAGGTGCTATATACACCCTACGGCGCTGATTCTCCTTTGGAATCCGATGAAGGATTCCGTACAGACTGGAGTCGTCTGAACTTTAAGGCACAGTTGGATTATGATCGCGTTTTCAAGCAACATCAACTCACTGCCAGCATCTTTTTCCTGTCTGATTTATATCAGAAATATGGAAGTCGTGATGACATTAAATACTTGAATTATGCAGGGCGGGTAACTTACTCTTATAATCAAAAATACATAGGAGAATTTGCAGCTTCATATACAGGTTGTGATGATTATGCTCCTGGAAAAAGATATGGATTCTTTCCCGCTTTCTCCGCCGGATGGATACTGTCGAAAGAAAACTTCATGAAAAATATCAACTGGGTTGAATATTTGAAACTAAGAGCATCTATCGGACTGGTTGGAAACAATCAGAATGAGAACGGACGTTATCTGTTCGACCAGACTTATAGCAGTAACGGCTCCTATTTTTTAGGTACAGGGTCGTCATCAACAGGCGGGTTTCGGGCAGATATGATTGCCAATCCCGATATTAGTTGGGAGAAGGAACGTGTATTCAATATCGGATTGGATGCAGTTTTACTGAAAGGGCTGTCGGTAGAATTCGATTATTTCCATAAAGAAAGATATGATATCCTGTCACAGCCGTATTCCACTATTCCCGGATTTGTTGGAGCCTCTTATGGCGACATATTGCCTTATATGAATGTAGGTAAAGTAAAGAATCAAGGTTTCGAGGGTACGATCAGGTACGAAAGCAGTCTTAAAAATAACTTCAACTATTACGTTGAAACATCGGCGTGGTATGCAAAGAATGAAATTGTCGATATGGCGGAAGAAGTGAAACTCTACGATTATCAATATCGTAAAGGACGTTCCGTGAATACTCCTTTTGTACTTGTTGCTGACGGACTGTATCAGGAGAGTGATTTCGATTCGAATGGAAGTCTGAAGTCACATTTACCGGTACCGCAGTTTGGAGAAGTAAACCCCGGTGATATAAAATATATCGATAAAAATGGTGATGGAGTAGTCGATTCCAATGACTCCTATCCTGTGGGATATTCTAATATTCCGGAGTGGAATTATGCTTTGAAAATAGGCTTTGAATGGAAAGGGATAGACGTTGAGGCTTTATTTCATGGCGTTGCCAATAGAGACATCTATTTGAGCGGGCCGTTGGCTTATTCCTTTACCGACAATGGCTCTGCTTCAAAACTGGCTCTCGACAGCTGGACACCGGAGAATCCCAATGCTTCTTACCCCCGTTTGTCTACCCGGACATTTGAAAACAATTACCGGACATCTACATATTGGAAAAGAAACGGAAGCTACTTCAGAATGAAGAATATCCGGATTGGATATACCTTCCCCCAGTCAATAGCAAGAGCGATAAAGCTGTCCAGATTGTATGTGTATGCTAATGCGAGCAATCTTTTCACCGTGAGTCATCTTGACGGATTGGCCGACCCGGAAAGCAGTTCTTTGATTACATATCCGTTGACACGTTCCTACAACCTGGGGATAAAGATTGATTTTTAATAGGTAAGAACAAAAATATAATAATTATGAAATACCCAATAGGTTTATCTATCATATTGAATGCTCTTGCTGCTATCAGCATATTGTCCGGATGCAGTGATTATCTGGACAGAGAGTATGATTCGTTTATCGACAACGAGATGACCTTTACTTCCTATGAACGTACAAGCAAATTTCTAGTCAATGCTTATCGGTATCTGCCTGATGGTTTCAACCGTATCGGTTCCGAAGCTATGTTGGATGCCGCTACCGATGATGCCGAACATGCTAATGCCTCCTGCAACATCCAGCACTTCAACACCGGAGCCTGGAATTCAAGGTCCAATCCGGATGATTTGTGGAATAAGTATTACGCAGGAATTCGCATAGCGAATGAATTTATAGAAAATGTAGACAGAGTGAATCTGGATAAATACAGACTCGATCCGGATAATCAGAATGAATATCAGAACCGTCTGAATGACTTGAAAACATGGAAATATGAGGCCCGTTTTTTAAGAGCGTTTTTCCATTTCGAGCTGGTGAAACGTTTCGGACCTGTACCTGTGATTACTTCTACACTATCCGTCAATGCGGATTATTCGGAGACTCCACGCCCGTCTATGGACGATTGCATCTCATTCATCTCCAGCGAATGTGATAAGGTAGCCGAAGTGCTCGATTTAACTCCGGGACGAGGAATCGATTCGGATTTGGGACGTGCAACGAAGGGAGCCGCATTGGCTTTGAAAAGCAGAGTTTTATTGTATGCGGCCAGTCCCTTGTATCTGGACTGGCAGAATTTTTCGGAAAGCGATCTTCCTTCCGATATGGAGAAATGGAAAGCTGCGGCACAGGCTGCGAAAGACGTAATTGATCTGGGCATATATTCGTTGTATGGCAGTTATGCCACTTTATTCAAGAATAACTTTCAGAATTCCGAGTTTATTCTGATGCGTCGTTATGGAAACAATTCCGACTTTGAAAAATACAACTTTCCTGTCAGTTATGGTGGGGTAGGCGGCATCAATCCTTCGTTGAATCTGGTAGACTCTTATGAAATGAAAGATGGCAGCTATTTTAGTTGGGAGAATGAGGAAAATGCCGTTCGTCCGCAATTCTACCGGGATGACAGGTTGAATGCTACCATTCTGCTGAATGATTCCGTTTGGAAAAGCACGGCGGTAGAGAATTGGGACGGTGGAAAAGACGGTCTGGGCGTTACCAATGCAACCAAAACCGGATTCTATCTGAAAAAATACCTCAATGAAGATGTGAATATCCAAACCGGCGGAGGAAGTCAGGGACATATCTGGCCGTTGTTTCGTTTAGCGGAGATTTACCTGAATTATGCGGAAGCCTTGAACGAATACGATCCCGAAAATGCGGATATAGCAGAATACGTCAATCGAGTGCGCAGCCGTGCCGGACAACCGAATCTGCCTTCCGGATTGACGCAGGACGAAATGCGTGAGCGTATCCGGCGTGAACGTCGTGTCGAACTGGCATTTGAGGAGCATCGTTCGTGGGATGTAAGACGGTGGAAGATTGCGCAAGAAACACTCGGAGGAGATTTGCTAGGTCTTGAAATCACCCGTAAGAATCAGGCTCGAAGAGCTGTTACCCGGAATTCCGTAATACCGGCTAACGAAGTTCCGGAAGGATGGCATTATTACGATGGAGACGAATTCAATGATTTGGTCATAAACAACTCATATTGGGGACAGTATGGAAGCGACACTCCGGTAGGAAACTCCCAGTATGGACAACCCACCGGAAATATCCAGACTTATCGTAAAAAACAGATTACGATTGAGAAAGGGAGTGGCGGATTGAGCTTTGCCCGGATAGCAGCCACCAAGGACGACAATCCACCGGCTCCGACATTAAGCACTGCCAGTACGAGAGAAGGATGGTGGTCGGGAGCTTTGTCCAGCCGGGATACCGACAAATATGGTTATCAGGGGAAATATTACCCTCTGCATTCCCGCATTGAGATTCGTGCAAAAATACCTTATATATATGGTATATGGATGGGACCGTGGTGTCGTCATTATGCAGGAGCCAGTGTTGCGGAACTTGACATCGAAGAGTTTTTCGTCAAGGAATTTGAGAATACGGCTTCACCCCGCCGGCTTAGCCAGGCTTTACATTTGCATGATAATAAAACAGGCAATCTGGGAATCAACGTGAATGGGTACGGACGACATACAGTGCTTGATTTTGATCCGGGAGCAGACTTCCATACGTATGGCGTTCAGGTAGATCCGGACCCGGTTTCTCCGGATAAGCATGCTATCATCAGCTACCTGTTGGATGGTAAAGTAACCAATACATTCAAGACGATTGACTATGATGACAGATATAATACATTTATAACCAAAGCAATAGCGGAGGGAAGAGAAAAGCGAACCTGGGACATTGCGATAACCGGACAAATCGGAGGAAAGAATGAAAATGGTATCGGCTATCCCGAAGACAGGAATGCCAATTTGAGAAACGTTTCGATGGATGTAGATTGGGTACGTGTATTTACCCGGGATGAAACAGAACCAGAGATTCCTGAAAAGCCGGAATATCCCGTCGAGAAGTTTGATTATTCCCGTGCTGTGGTAGAAAAGAGAGTGTTTGATTCTAAAATGTATTGGTATCCCATACCTGAAAGTGAGATTCTGCAGTTGAAGAACTGGAAACAGAATCCGGGTTGGTAAATCATTAAAAAGAAATATCATGTTGAAAATAAAGATTCTAATAATCATATTTTGCTGTATCGGGGTGGTGAAAGCCCAAACCGTTATTCCTCCTTCATCAGAAACCCCTCCCGGATGGATTTATTACGATGGAGACGAGTTTAACGGAGATGTGATTGACTCCCGGTATTGGGGAATATATGGTTCCCAAAAAGTGGGGCGACCCACCTATAATCAGGAAAATAAAGCCATGCTTCAGACATACCGTCCGGAGCAGGTCTTTATCGAAACCCTTCCTACAGGAGAGAAGATTTGTCGAATTCACTCATTCAAAAGTAAAGATGCGCCCAGTCCCGTTCATCCCAGTGTGAAGAGTAAGACCGGATGGTGGTCGGGAGCGCTGTCCAGCAGAGATTCCGATACGGAGAAATATTATCCTCTTTTCTGCCGCATAGAGATCAAAGCCAAAGTCCCATATCTATATGGGCTTTGGAATGCACTTTGGTTGAGGCATTATAAAGGAGCTGGAGTAGCCGAAATAGATATACTGGAGTTTTTTACCAAAGCTTTCGGGGAAAATCCTTATCCGGCCAAAGCGAATCAAACCTTGCATTTGTTCAATTCGGAAACGCAAAAGTTGGGAATCAATCTACCCAAAGGTCAGATACGATATACTGAAATCGGAGACGATAAGCCGGGAGATAATTTCCATGTATATGCGGTTCAGATAGATCCCGATCCTGTTGATAACAATCATGCCATCATTACGTTTCTGATAGATAATAAAGTCAATTACCAGATACATACCCGTACACAGTTGGGGGATGCATATACTGATTTTATCACTAAGGCTCGTAAAGAGGATCGGCTGGACAGAGTTTGGGATATTGCTATCACCGGGCAGGTAGGAGCATTTGACAAGTTGGATGTCGGCTATCCTGCGGAGGAATTGCAGCAATTTGATTTCGATATTGATTGGATAAGAGTTTATGTTCGCGATCCGCATACCCGGATCGTCGGAAATAGTAAACTACCTCATACTCCGGAAGCGGATTCATTTGTTAAAGATTTGCTCTCACGGATGACTGTGGAAGAGAAGATCGGCCAGTTATCCCAATACGTAGGCCGTACCCTTCTAACCGGTCCTGAATCAGAATATTTGAGCGATTCATTGATAGCACGCGGACTTGTAGGTTCTGTTTTGAATATATCCGGTGCAAAGACATTGCGTGATTTGCAGGAAAAGAATATGCGTCATTCCCGGATAAAGATACCGATTCTTTTTGGGATGGACGTGATTCATGGATATAAGACAATCTTTCCGACTCCTTTGGCGGAATCGTGTAGTTGGGATTTAGCAGCGATCGAACGAGCTGCCAAGATTGCTGCGATTGAATCCTCGGCAGCCGGACTACATTGGACGTTCGCTCCTATGGTCGACATCGCAAGAGACGCCCGTTGGGGCAGGGTAGTGGAAGGAGCAGGAGAAGACACCTACCTGGGAAGTGAAATAGCCAAAGCAAGAGTGAATGGTTTTCAGTGGAATCTTTGGGAGAATAATTCAGTATTGGCATGTGCAAAGCATTGGGTAGCTTACGGACTTCCCCAGGCGGGAAGAGATTATGCTCCGGTGGATATGTCGGAACGGACTTTGTTTGATACTTATCTACCTCCTTTTAAGGCTTGCATTGATGCGGGAGTACTTACTTTTATGAGTGCTTTCAATGATATAAATGGTATTCCTGCGTCCGCACATCCGTTCCTGCTCAAAGACTTATTGAGAGGGCAATGGAATTTCAATGGTTTTGTGGTAAGCGATTGGGAAGCAGTGAAGCAGCTGGTGGCGCAGGGAGTGGCGGAAGACGATAAAGACGCTACCCGTCTGGCTTTCAATTCCGGCATCGACATGGATATGACAGATGGGCTCTATAATAAATACATGAAAGAACTGATAGAAGCCGGTAAAATCAGTATGGAAGATGTCGACAATTCCGTCAGTCGGATTCTGCATATCAAATATGCTTTGGGACTGTTTGTTGATCCATATAAATTCTGTAATGAAGAATACGAATCGCAGACAATCATGAAAAAAGAATTTCTGGATGCAGCACTGGACATGGCTCATAAATCGGCTGTCCTGCTGAAGAATGACAATCATACATTACCGCTGGCAAAAAATGTCCGTTCCATTGCCGTGGTAGGTCCGCTGGCCGATAATCAGACCGAACTGCTGGGCTCGTGGAGAGCAAGAGGGGAAGATCGCCATGTGACGACTGTATTGCAGGGCATAAAGAACAAAATCGGCGGTAACAAAACGAAAGTTGGATATGCCCGTGGTTGCGATTTTGACGGAGAAGATAAGTCAGGATTCAAAGAAGCAGTGAAATTGGCTTCCAAAAGTGATATGGTGATTGCCGTTGTCGGTGAAAAAGCTTTGATGAGTGGCGAATCGAGAAGCCGTGCCCAACTGGATTTGCCGGGTGTGCAGGAAGAATTGATAAAAGAACTGGTTGCCACAGGGAAACCCGTTGTCGTCGTATTGATGAATGGGCGTCCGCTGTCTATCGAATGGGTGGACAAGAACGTATCGGCCATTCTCGAAACCTGGTTTTTAGGTACTTCTGCAGGAACCGCTATTGCTGATATACTGTTCGGTGATTATAATCCTTCCGGAAGATTGACCATTTCTTTTCCACGGGTAGAGGGACAAGTACCGGTTTACTATAACTATAAGAAATCCGGACGTCCGGGAGATATGCCCCATTCCTCAACCACCCGGCATATCGATGTTCCGAATGCTCCGCTCTATCCTTTTGGTTACGGTTTGAGTTATACCACATTCAGTTATTCAGCTCCGCAGAGCACCCAAAAAGAATATACGCGACAGGAGACCATCTCCGTTTCGGTGACAGTAACCAATACCGGAGACAGAGATGGCGAAGAGACTGTGCAACTGTATGTGAATGATAAAGTTGCTTCTGTTGTGCGTCCGGTAAAGGAGTTGAAGGCATTCAAGAAAATATTCCTGAAAGCGGGGGAGTCAAAGACCGTTCAGTTTGACATTTCTCCTTTAGCTTTAGGCTTTTATGATGCTGCCATGAACTATGTGGTAGAACCCGGTGAATTTGAAATTATGACCGGCTGCAACAGTAATGATTTACAAACCATATCGGTCAAACTAATAAATTAGAAGGAGGAACCGTTCTATGAGAAATTGGATAATTGTATTTTTTGTCATCTTTGCCGCTCGGCTTTCTGCACATGACGGTGACAGTATAAAGATCACACACGGTCCTTACCTGTGTGATATGAGTACCGACGGCGTGACAGTGGTATGGACTACAAACAAACCTGCTCTTTCGTGGGTGGAAGTGGCGCCTGCCGGTGAAGATCATTTCTATGGGAAGGAACGTCCGCGATATTACGATACGGAGTCCGGACGTAAGCGGGCCAATGATACAATCCACCGTGTACGCATCAAACATTTGGAACCCGGCAGGGAATACAGATACCGGATTTTTTCGAGAGAAGTTGTCTCCTGGCCTTCGAGTGACTGGGTAACTTATGGATTGATTGCTGCTTCAAATGTATACAAGCAAGAACCTTTCAGATTCAGAACTTTCGACGACCGGAAGAAAGAAATTTCCTTTCTGGTATTAAATGATATTCACGGGCGGAGTGACTATATGAAGTCTCTGTGTCGGGAAGTAGATTTCAAATCTCTTGATTTCGTTTTGCTTAATGGAGATATGTCGTCATGGGTAGAGGGGCAGGAGCAGATATGTAAAGATTATATTGATGCTTGTGTCGAATTGTTTGCGTCCGAAGTGCCTATTGTTTTCAATCGGGGAAACCATGAAACACGTGGAGTTTATTCCGATGCGTTGATAAAGTATTTTCCTACGTCTACCGGAACTTTTTATTATCGTTTCAACATAGGTAAGGTTTGTTTTCTTGTTCTTGATTCCGGTGAAGATAAGCCGGATTCGGATTTGGAGTATGCCGGTATTGCCGACTATGACAATTACCGAGAAGAAGAAACCCTATGGTTGCGGAGTGTGGTGGAAGAAAACGATTTTAAGCAATCATCCCTTCGGATCGCATTCCTGCACATCCCGCCGACGATAGGCAATTGGCATGGAAACTATCATTTGCAGCAAACCTTGTTGCCCGTTTTAAATACGGCTGGAATTGATCTGATGTTATCCGGACACACTCATAAATATTATTTCCGTGAATCAGAACCCGATAAAGCCAACTTTCCCATCCTTGTCAATGATAATAACAGCTATCTGCTTTGTAAGATAAAAGATGGAAAAATGGTGATTGATGTGGTAGGAGCGAATGGAAAAGACAAGAAGCAACATCAGTTTGATGTGAAATTTTAGTCAAATACCATTAGATTCCAATAGTATAGTTATTTATAATTTAATGTAATCATGAAGATGAAAACTATAATAAAATTATTATTTGTATTTTCGTTGCCATTTATTTTCTGTCGTTGTGCCGACGACGGGATACACTATGAACTGTCTCTTATACACATCTGACGCTGCCGACGATCGCATAAGTGTAGAT
>ERZ1027283.905-NODE-905-length-11736-cov-4.309049_pt1 | contig 11736 bp, 7 predicted proteins | sample MGYA00519254_ERZ1027283 | MGnify/ENA primary metagenome ERZ1027283 (study PRJEB26926, sample SAMN06165184) | human gut metagenome | biome: ENVO:00009003; feature: ENVO:2100002; material: ENVO:00002003 | host: Homo sapiens | place: USA | collected 2012 ...
GAGATCTAGTACGGTCTCGTGGGCTCGGAGATGTGTATAAGAGACAGGGTGGAAAAAGTCATGTTATAGGGAGCATACTGGTGCTTGTAGGCCATGTCACGGAGATACGTCAGCCGGACAAGGGTGGCCGGCAGGGTATCGGCAACCTTCAGGATGCTATCCTGATACCGGACAGCCCCCGTGTCTTCTGCCAGCAGCGGACAAATATATCCGCAAAACAAAACAGGGATGAGAATCAGTATTCGTTTCATTGCGCCGTTCCTCCGTGTAATGCGGGATTATACTTCAAAGGATGCGTAAAACAGAAACGCGCGCCACGGGTGTACCCACTGTCCACCCACAGCTTGCCGTTCATATATTTCACAATCAGTTGGCAGATGGAAAGGCCCAGTCCGCTTCCCTGCACAAAATCATTCAGCTTTTCAAAGCGTTCAAAAATCAAGTGCTGCTTCTCCGGTGGAATGCCGCATCCGGTATCCGTCACGGAGAAAAGTGCCGTACCGGCATCAGCCATCTTCAGTTCCAGCACGATGGAGCCTTGTTCCGTAAACTTGGTGGCATTCACCAGCAGGTTTATCAAGACTTGGCGGAGGCGCGCATCGTCCGTATCCAGCATCAGGACGGACAAATCCGTGTCAAAACGCATTTCAACCTCCAGCTTGCGCGAGGCCATCACGGTCTCCACGACCTCATTACACAACTTCACGGCATCATGCGTGCGGATGTTGAAGGTTATATTGTCATTCTCGAAATCCGAGAAATCCAGAATGTCATTGATAAGTTTCAGCAACTGAAAGGAATTCACCTTGATAATTTCGGAGAACTCCCGGCGCGATTCGTCATCGAACGACTCGTCCTCATCCGTCAGTACCGCCGAGAATCCGACAATGGCATTCAGCGGCGTACGTACCTCATGGCTCATGTTCGAAAGAAACATATTCTTCCGTTGTATGGCTTGCACCGCTTTCTCCTTCATCGCCTCCTGCCGCATCTGGGAACGCTTCAAACGGAATATCTTCTTCCAGCCCAGCACCAGGAGGAATATCAGAAACAGTACGGACACAATGATGCCTGCCAGATAGAAACGCATGGATACAATGCGGTCGCGTTCGTTCTGGTAGGCCAGTTGGTCGGCCTGGAAACGGGTACAGAGCCGGTCTATCTCCTTGGGATAGTTCTTCTCGAACGAAGTCTTGATATACGAAAAGACCTTGCCGTACTGTCCGTAGGCTTCTTCCTTATTTCCCATCTTCACCAGTAAATCCGCTTTTTCGAGCAGAGCTTCCTTGTAGATGTTATGGTTTATCCGGGCATATTCGGTTTGAAGGAAATCATTGTAGGCGGTCAAGGCTGCCTCATGCTCTCCGGTGGCCACCAGATAACGGGCATCTATAATCAGAAGGTATTGCCGTATCTCCGGAATCAGCTGCGTTTCAAGCTGGCCTATCTGTACCAGACAATGGCTGGCAGCTTTCAAGTCACCCTTGAATAATTGGCAGGAAGCATTGGAGATGTGACGCATGGCCAGCTCCAGCGGAGAAAGCCGGTCTTCCGGATAGAGGTTCAGACGTGCAAGATAACGCGAGGCACCGTTTACATTCCGTATGCGCAGGTTATAATCTATCAGTTCCACCAGTAGCATACGGATATGCACATCCTCCCCGTCCATCCCATCCAGCAGTCTCAAGGACTCTTCATAAGCGACACCGGCTTCCCGGAGCCTGCCGGTATAGCTGTACACCTCTCCCATGGCATTCAGCGCAAGGGCATTGCCGAAGGGGTAGGCAAGCGCGCGGGCTTTGGAGTACATCTGGTCGCTCTGGGCAATAGCCATACGGATTTCTCCACGGAAAAGGGAGGATTTTATAAGTATTCTTTCCAGTTCGAAATAGGTGTAATAGCGCTGGGATTCATCCAATTGGGACAAAAGGCCGTCGGCATTCAGCGAGTCACACTCCTCCCGGGTCAGATAGTCGAAACCGAGGCTGTTGTGAAAAGTGGAGATGACCTCATGGACTATACTTTCCTTTTCTTTAGTCCAAGAATCCGCTTTATCTGTTGCCGATGCAATTATTGTGCTCCCGAACCAAATAAAGAAAAGGAATATATATAGTTGCTTTATCCTCATTTATAAGACTTTGTCTGCTTTAAAAGTTACATTTTTAATGCAACGCGGTCTTGCAAAGATATTATATCTTTTTGGAACGGACAAAGAATCAGTTAAAATAACAACATTTTAAAAACAAAAGGAAGCCAAGGTCGATGTCACTATTACGGCAACTACCATCCACCACTCCACACGCCGGTTGATGCGGACAGCCACACGCATATCTTCTGTCTTCAGAGGCCGTTCATTAGAACCGATATAAGGTTTCCATACCTCCTCGCCGAAATAGTTGTGCGGCCCCCCGAAACGGCAATTCAAAATACCGGCAAGGGCGGCTTCCGGATAACCGGAATTGGGACTGGCATGCTGGCTGCCATATCTGCCCACAAAAGCAAACAAGGAAAGGCGACCGGAAACCAGTACCATCAGAAAGGCTGTCAGACGAGCAGGAATATAATTGGCAACATCATCCAGACGGGCGGCAAAACAGCCGAACCGACGATAGCGTTCATTCTTGTAGCCGACCATGGAATCCAGCGTGTTCACCATCTTATAGGCAAGCATGCCCGGAACTCCCAACAGCAGATACCAGAACAAGGGAGCAACCACCCCATCGCTCAAATTCTCTGCCAAAGTCTCCAATGCCGCGGTTCTCACCTCCTGCTCCGAGAGTGCAGACGTATCACGCCCTACGATACGTGCCACTTGCATCCTCCCTTCCTCCAAGGAACGGTCCACCGCCTTGAACACCATACGCACCTCGCGAACCAGCGTAGTGCCCGCCAAGCAATAGAATATCAGCAATATTTGCACCGTCAGAAGCATGCCCGGAGAAAAGAGTGCCGCCAAGCGGAGCAACAAAAGCGTAATGACATATACCCCCAAGACAAGAGACACCGCCACAAACGCACCTTTCAGGAAACACGAATCGCCCCGGTTCAACCGGTGCTCACAGAAAGAAATGGCTTTGCCGAAAGCCACAACCGGATGGGGCAGCCACGCCGGGTCGCCCAGCCAATGGTCGAGCAGCCAGGCAGTGAGAAGCGGCAGGTTCAAGTTGAAGGCGACACCCAAAAGTATAAGTACATCTTCTTCCATCGGTTATTCCTCCTCAAGCCATTGTCCTATTGCTTTTACAAGCCTGTCATTCTCCTCCCGGCTCTGGGCGGCTATACGGAAGAAATGCTCATTCAGTCCGTCGAAGTTGGAGGCGTCCCGAATCAAGATACCATGCTCCCCTGCCAGATAGTCTTTCAAAGCGGAAGCCCTACCCATACGGAGGCACACCAGCATGAAATGGGTTTCGGTGGCCCATACCTCCAGTCCTCCCAATGCCTCGAGCGCACTGCGCAGGCGGGCAGCCTCTTGCAAGTAAGACGCCACATCCAGCGGATTGGGAACATCATGTTCCAGCAGATGGAGCCCTGCCTCAATGGCAAGCTGGTTGACCGACCAGGGCATACGGTTGGTACGCAGACGGTGCAGCAGGTGGGGGGCGCCGGTGACATATCCCAGTCGCAGACCGGGAACGGCATAACGCTTGGTCATGGAGTGCAGCAGCAAGACGTTGGGAAACTCCGCAGCCTCGGCAGCAGAGAAAAGCGGACGCAAGGTGAAAAACTCGTAGGACTGGTCGATGACGAAACAGACCTGCGGATTATGACTGATAAGTGTTGCCAGATATTCCTTCTCCACAACCGTTCCGGTAGGGTTATTGGGATTGCACAGCCACAGCATGCGCACCTCTTCCGGCAAGCGATACCCCTCGCTCTCCGCAGGAAGCCGGTAGAGGGAAGTGACCCGATGGCCGTGCATGCGGCAGGCATCGGCATATTCACTGAAAGTGGGCTGCACAATGGCGGTGTTTGTCCCGCGGAAAGTCTGTGCGGTGAGATAAATGGCTTCGGTAGCTCCGTTCGTCACGCACACTGCTTCGGCAGGAAGACGGTGGCAGCGGGCAAGGCAGGCCTCAAGCGTGTAAGGCTCCGGTTCGGGATAGTTGCCGATGCCGTCAATCCGGGCACACAGATGCGCCTTCAAGGCAGAGAGGTCCACCCTGCTGTAAACGTTCGAGCTGAAATTGGCCGTAATGGGACGGCTGTATTTATAGGAATCGTCTCCGTGTCCTTCAATCATGGTTCTTTGTCAATATTTGGTAGATAAGCGGCAGGTTGACGTGGCGGCGCACGTGCTCGGCAAGCCTATCGTATTGTTCTTCTTTGAATGTATGGTAATCGAAAGCGCCGGCATTCCCGGACAGTTTGTCTGCAAAAGGCGCAAGCAGGAAATCTATGAATTCCGGATTGTCGAGAATGCCATGAATATAGGTCCCCATGCAGGTGGAGTCCACGTAGTAACCGTCGGTAGAGCCGTTCTCCAGAAGATTCAGAGGAGAATCGGGAGTACCTTCCACAGGGGTGGTCACTCCCATATGGATTTCATAGCCCTGCATTAATGGAGAACGGAGAGTGGAAGATGGAGAATGGGGATTGCACAGACCAAACTTCACCTGGCGGGTCACCTTCTCTCCCGACATGCGGGTACTGATGGGCAACAGTCCCAGTCCGGGCAGGCGTTCGATGTCTCCTTCCACATGCTCAGGGTCGAGCACCTCCTGCCCCATCATTTGATAGCCACCGCAGATGCCCATCACGGTGGCACCTTCACGGTGGGCACGGGTGATGGCAGCCGCCACACCGTTACGGCGCAATTCGTAAAGGTCATCAAGTGTGCTCTTGGAGCCGGGCAGCAGGATGACGTCGGCCTTTGCCAGCTCATCCACATTGTTGGTATAGAAGAGATGTACGCGCGGGTCACGTTCCAGGACATTAAAATCGGTAAAGTTACTGAGGTGGCGCAGCAGAATGACGGCGATGTTCACCTTTCCCTTCTCGGCACGGACAGACTTTGCGGCAAGCGCCACGGAGTCTTCTTCTTCAATGTAGATATCACGGTAGTAAGGCACCACCCCGACAACGGGAATGCCGCAAAGCTCCTCCAGCATCGTAATGCCCGACTCGAAGAGACGTATATCCCCCCGGAACTTGTTGATAAGAATTCCTTTAATGCGTTCCCGCTCATGGGGACGAAGCAACATCAGCGAACCATAGACACTGGCAAACACACCGCCACGGTCAATGTCCCCCACAAGGATTACATCGGCTCCGGCATGCAGGGCCATCGGCAGATTGACAAGGTCGGTATCCCGCAGATTGATTTCGGAGATACTTCCCGCGCCTTCCAGCACAACGGGATTATAGCGAGCGGCAAGGCGGTCGTAGGCAGCACAAACCTCCCGGCGCAGCTCGTCGCGTCCTTCCTTGCGGAAATACTCATAAGCATTGCGGTTGCCGATAGGACGCCCGTTAAGAACAACCTGCGAGGTATGGTCCGACTGTGGTTTCAGCAGTAGCGGATTCATGTCCGTGTGGCAAGGCACTCCGGCGGCTTCTGCTTGCACAGCCTGGGCACGGCCTATCTCCAGCCCTTCGGGAGTGGCAAATGAATTGAGCGCCATATTCTGTGCCTTGAACGGTGCGGGCTGATAGCCGTCCTGCTTGAAGATGCGGCAGAAGGCGGCAGCAATGATGCTCTTTCCCACATCACTACCCGTCCCGGCAAACATAATCGGATGAAGTTTCTCCATAAATTCCATTTTAGCGAATGCAAAGATAGTGCAAATCCGAATATCTCTCCCATTCATAAGCCATATCTTCGGAAACTATTCGTTATATTTGTAACGTTCTATTCAAAAAGATGACTACTGAACAATTCCCACCTCCTCTTGTTTAGAGAAACAAGAACCCCTAAACCGAACGAACTTATGAATAATCTATTATGCCGGAGATTTTTTCCGGCTGCTGCCTGCGTGCTGCTTGCCATTGGTGAAGTGGCTGCACAAACCTCCCTTCCCCTTAGCTTCGGTAATGCCCTGAGGCAGATGCAAAACGGCAACCGCAGCCTGAAAATAGCCGACAAGGGAATTGAAGCCGCCCGTGCGGAACGTGACAAACTGAATGCCCTCTGGTACCCCTCCCTGCAAGGTGCCGGTACGTTCGTGCATCTTTCCGAAAAGATAGAGGTAAAACAGCCCCTTTCCCAGTTCACCGACCCGGCAAAAGACTTTGTGCACAACATCGTACCGGACGACCAGTTCATCAGCAACATACTCGACCAAATAGGCTCCCATACCCTCGCTTTTCCACTGGCTCCACGCAACCTGACTTCCGTCGGCCTGACTGCCGAATGGGTCGTATTCTCCGGCGGCAAGCGCATCCGGGCCTCGAAGATAGGCAACACCATGATAGACATTGCCCGCGAAAACCGGGGACAGACCGATGCCACGCAACGCACCCTGCTGGCAGAAAGCTACTTCGGGCTGAAACTTGCGCAAGAGGTAGTACGCGTGCGGCAGGAGACCTACAACAGCCTGCAACGCCATTACCAGAATGCCCTTAAACTGGAAGCTGCCGGCATGATAGACAAGGCAGGCCGGCTCTTTGCCCAAGTGAATATGGATGAAGCTGCCCGTTCACTGGAGGCTGCCCGGAAGGAGGCCTCCGTCGTACAAAGTGCCCTGCGCACCCTGCTCAACCTGCAAGACACATGCAGCATCCATCCTACTTCGGAGCTTTTCATCAACGACCAACTGCCCGCTAAAGAGGAGTTCCTGCAAGCCATGCGGGTGGAGAACTACACCGTGAACCAACTGCAACTGCAGTCACAGATTGCCCGCCAGCAGCTCCGCATCGACCAGAGCGGCTACCTGCCGGACATCGCCGTATTCGGCAAGCAGACCCTCTATGCCCACGGCATACAAAGCAATCTTGTCCCCCGCACCATCGTAGGTGTGGGCTTCACCTGGAACCTGTTCGACGGACTGGCGCGTGAGAAGCGCATCCGCCAGTCGAAGATAGCCCAGCAAACCCTCGCCTTGGGACAAGAAAAAGCCAAAGAAGACCTGAGCGTAGGCATCGACAAGCTCTACACCCAACTGCAAAAGGCACAAGACAACGTACGCGCCCTGAATACCACCATCGAGCTGAGCGAAGAGCTGGTGCGAATCCGCAAGAAATCCTTTGCCGAAGGCATGGCAACCAGTACCGAGGTCGTAGATGCGGAAACGATGCTGGCAACCGTCCGCGTGGCGCGTCTGGCAGCCTACTACGAATATGATGTGGCACTGATGAACCTGCTGGCTATCTGCGGAACGCCGGAACGGTTCGAGAAATATTTCGAGACAACTTATTAAAACCTACCCTTTATGAAAATCAATAATAAAAGCATCAGCATTGCATTCGTCATTATCCTGGCTGCAACGGTCATCATTTCACTTGCCGGCATGTTACTCATGAGCCGGCAGCCCCTGGTCCTGCAAGGACAAGTGGAAGCAACGGAAATACGTATCAGCGGAAAGCTACCCGGACGTGTGGACTCCTTCCTCGTACAAGAGGGCGACTGGGTGAAGGCAGGCGATACGCTTGTCGTCATCAACAGCCCCACCATCGAAGCCAAATACCGCCAGGTGAATGCCCTGGAGCAGGTGGCCCAGGAGCAGAACAAGAAGATAGACGCCGGTACCCGCCGCCAGATTGTGGCCACCGCCCGGCAACTCTGGAACAAGACGCAGAGCGACCTTGCCCTCGCCAAGACCACTTACCAGCGCATTGTAACGCTTTATAAGGACAGTGTCGTCACCTCCCAGCGGCGTGACGAGGTGGAAGCCATGTACAAAGCCGCCCAAGCCGCCGAACGTGCCGCCTACGAGCAATACCAGATGGCCGTAGACGGAGCGCAGAGCGAGGACCGCGCCTCGGCCCGCAGCCTGGTGGAAGCGGCGCGAAGCACCGTCGATGAAGTCTCCTCCCTCCTCGTCGACTCCCGCCTGACTGCTCCCGAAGACGGCCAGATAGCCACCATCTTCCCCAAACGCGGAGAGCTGGTGGCCCCCGGCACTCCCATCATGAGCCTTGTCGTGATGGACGATGCACACGTGGTACTGAACATACGCGAGGACCTGATGCCGCAGTTCAAGATGGGAGGCACTTTCCGTGCCGATGTCCCCGCCATCGACGGCAAGGACATTGAATTCCGCATCTATTACATCAGTCCGCTGGGCAGCTTCGCCACCTGGAAATCCACCAAACAGACGGGCAGCTATGACATGCAGACGTTCGAGATACACGCACGTCCCACACAGCAGGTAGAGGGATTGAGACCGGGGATGTCCGTACTTTTAAAAATGAAGAATGAAAAATGAAAGATAAAGAATTTGGCTGCGCAATGAAAGCGCTTCGCATGGTTATCCGTCGCGAATGGCACCGCATGACCTCCCGCCGTCTATACCTCGGCGTCTGCGTCGTGCTACCCTTACTCTGTCTGTTCTTCATGGCCACCATCTTTGGAAACGGACAGATGGAGAACATTCCCGTGGGTATCGTCGACCTGGACAACACTGCCACTTCGCGCAATATCTCCCGACGCATCTCTGCCGCCCCCACCTTCCGTGTGACGGAGCACTTCACCGACGAAGCCGACGCCCGCCGGGCATTGCAACAGAAGGACATATACGGCTACCTCGTCATCCCGCCCCGCTTCGAACAGAAGGCGGTGACGGGAACTGGCGCAACGCTCACCTATTATTACCACTATGCCCTTCTTTCGGTAGGCAGCGAGCTGATGGCAGCGTTCGAGAATACGCTTGCCCCCGTGGCGCTCTCGCCCATCGTGATGCAGGCCGAAGCTCTGGGAGTCAGCGGAGAACAGATACAGACTTTTCTGCTCCCCGTAGAAGCCAGTACCCATCCCCTCTACAACCCGGACATGGACTACTCCATCTACCTGAGCCAGCCTTTCTTTTTCGTACTGTTCCAGATACTCATCCTGCTCACCACCGTTTACTCCATAGGCGGCGAACTGAAGTTCGGCAGTGCCGGCGAATGGCTGAAGACGGCACGGGGCAATATCCTCACTGCCGTAGCAGGGAAACTGCTGCCCTATACCCTCATCTTCTCGTCCATCGGTATCCTGGCAAACTATGTACTGTTCGGCCCGCTACATATCCCCTTCGCTGGCAGTCTGTGGCTGATGAATGCAGTGACCGTGCTCTTCATCATCGCTACCCAGGCATTGGCGGTCTTTATCTATTCTGTCTTTCCCAAGATTGCCTATATCATCAGTGTAGTATCCATGGTGGGGTCGTTGGGGGCTACGCTGTCCGGAGTCACGTTTCCCGTTACAGCCATGTATGCGCCCGTGCATGCGGCCTCCTACCTCTTCCCCGTGCGGCACTTCACGGAGGCGGCACAAGCCATGATTTACTTCGATGCAGGGTTTGCCTACTTCTGGCAGTCGGTAGCTACACTCTTCATCTTCCTATTGGCAGCACTGCTGATACTGCCATTGCTGAAATGGTGGATAAAAAAAGAGATAAGGGAAGAAGCAATCTCCGCCTCCCCATCACCTTGCCCACCTACCGCATTGTCAACAGCTTCTGTCATCCGCCACGAGTGGCATGCCATCGCCACCAATCCCGCCATCCTGCTCGTGCTGGCAGGCGGTATCTTCCTCTACGGACTGCTCTACAACTACATGTACGCCCCCAACCTGGTGCGCAAGGCTCCCGTCGCAGTGGTAGACCTCTCCCACTCCGCCCTCAGCCGCGAATACATCCGACTGCTCGACGCCACTCCCCAGACCGCCGTCTACGGCCAGACACCCAACATCCTCGAAGCCCGCCAATGGATGAAGCAGGGCGACGTGGCAGGCATCCTTTACCTGCCTGCCGACTTCGAGGCACGTGTGGCACGGGGCGAGACTTCGGTCTTCGTACTCTATGCCGCCACGGACGCTTTCCTCAACTTCAAAGGACTGCAAGAATCCAGTGCGCGCGTCATGCTTGCCGTGAACGATGCCCACCGCATGGAGGGCACCGTATTCCTACCTCCGCAAGGACTGCTGGCAGTGGCTTCGTCCGCTCCCGTCAGCGTGTCCGGCACAGCGCTCTACAACTATACAGAGGGCTACGGTTCCTATCTGATTCCCGCCGTCCTAATTGTCATCATCTTCCAGACGATGCTGATGGTGATTGCCATGCTGACGGGCGAGGAAGCGGAAGCCCGAAGAAAAGGAATACGGCTGATGCGTGCCGACTCATTGAAGGATACATTACGGATTGTCGGAGGCAGGACCTTCGTATACTTCATGCTCTACGTGGTGTTTTCCCTATTCCTGCTGGGACTGTTGCCGCACCTGTTCAGCATCCCACACATCGGCAGCGGAGGAGACATCGTCACAATGATGATACCCTTCCTGCTGGGCACGAGTTTCCTTGCCCTGGCCGTCTCCCGCTGGTTTACAGACTCCGAAGCGCCGTTGCTGATGATAGCCTTCTTCTCTGTGGGCTATATCTTCCTTTCGGGCGTGTCCTATCCGCTGGAGCTGATGCCGTGGTATTGGCAGACAGCCCACTATCTGTTTCCGGCAGGTCCTGCCGTACTTGCTTTTGTAAAACTGAATTCAATGGGTGGAACGCTGGCCGACGTATGGCCGCAGATGCTGACGATGTGGATACAAGTATTGGTCTATGGAACTTTGGCGCTCTGCACTACACGCCACCTCTACGGAAAAGGAAAAGTGAAGGCATAAAAAAAGGCTATCTATCCCAGACAGCCAATCTTTTGTTAACCTTAAATCTAATACTATGAAAAACACATTGCAAATGTACGGACTTCCCCGAAATATCCAAAATTTCTGTCCATGACGGTCTCATTTATAACATGGTTTAATAGGAATATGCCGTTGTTAACAGATAGAGGCTGGTCAAATAAGAAATTTTCACTATCTTCATCCCCAAAATCGAACATCATAACTAAAGAATATTTTGCCATGATTCATACCATACTCGATACAGACCTTTACAAATTCACCACCTCGTATGCCTACATCAAATTGTTTCCCTATGCCATGGGCACTTTCAGCTTCAAGGACAGAGACGACACCGCCTATACGGACACGTTTCTGAAGGAACTGCAAGAGGCGGTGGACAGCCTGGCACAGACCGTACTTACTGCCGAAGAGCTGGAATACATGACCCGCCACTGCCGTTTCCTGCCGAGGGTCTATTGGGAGTGGCTCTCCTCCTTCCGCTTCCAGCCGGAGAAGGTAAGCATCCATCTGGACGAGGACCGGCACCTGAACATTGAAATCACGGACTATCTGTACAAGGCCACCCTTTACGAAGTCCCCCTGCTTTCCATCGTATCCGAAATAAAGAACCGTTCTTTGGGAAACGTGGCCGACATGGACGGCATACTCTGCAAACTGTCCGAAAAGGTGGCACTCTCCAACCGACACCAGCTGTATTTTTCGGAGTTCGGCACCCGGAGACGCTTCTCGTTCGAGGTACAGGACAAAGTCATAGACCGTCTGAAGGAAGCCGCCGAATACTGTACCGGGACTTCCAACTGCCACTTCGCCATGAAATACGGCATGAAGCCTATGGGGACGCATCCGCATGAATGGTTCATGTTCCACGGCGCACAGTTCGGCTACAAACACGCCAACTACATGGCCTTGGAAAACTGGGTGAACGTGTACGACGGTGACTTGGGCATCGCACTGTCCGATAC
>ERZ1027283.906-NODE-906-length-11735-cov-7.180394_pt1 | contig 11735 bp, 7 predicted proteins | sample MGYA00519254_ERZ1027283 | MGnify/ENA primary metagenome ERZ1027283 (study PRJEB26926, sample SAMN06165184) | human gut metagenome | biome: ENVO:00009003; feature: ENVO:2100002; material: ENVO:00002003 | host: Homo sapiens | place: USA | collected 2012 ...
TTTAGGTTGTTTGTATCTGTTCATTTTAGCTAAAATTTAATTGTTATTTATCTTTATAAAGATAAGATTATTAGTAAAATAAACAAAATAAGAAAGTGACAAACTCTGCAAAAGGGTCTTATAGACTAACCTTTTCACAAAGTCTGTCACTCGGAAGGTCAGATGAAAATTCAACTATTCGTTAATTTTTCTTCTAACTTATCTGCGTATTTCAGCACGAATTTTCGGAAATCATCGAAACTTAATTCCAGATCAAATGTAATAGGTGCATTTACATCATCTCCGCTTTTATCCATAATATGGATATTCTCAATGTTTTCTACATTGCAATTCATTATATCGAACCGATAGTGGCATATTGAGTTACGGATATGATAGGCTATATTTTCTATTGAATTCTTATCAACTCCTTTTCTGTGTTCATTCGCTGTGATTTTGGTTGTATCAATTCCCCAGTTTTCATAATCAACTAATCCATCTACGGATATATTTTTGTCATGGTCTGCGCATTGTTGCGGCATAATTAAGAGGCCCACACAACAATTCATAAAGAGGGTCTTTTCAGAGTTGCAGTTGTGTTCGTATTGAACAAGAATTTGTCGCGTGCGGGAAATAAAATCAATGCGATTTTGATAGTTACTCATAAGTTCTTATTTTTATTCATCTAATCCCGTAATGCTTGCAAATTTTTTCCATCCTGTTGCTTTTTTATATGCATCAGTGCATCCTGACGGCACTTTCAGCACCGAATAAGGATTAATGTTGTAAAAAGTATAATCTTTACATGTCGGCGGTATTTCTGTACCTATTTTGAATAATCGAAGGTTGGAATTGCCATAAAAAGTGTATTCATCTATTCTTTTGACTTGTGTACATTCAGACATATCAACGGTCGTAAGATTTATTGCCCCATCAAAGGCTCCCAAATCACGAACTCCTGAGATAGATTCCAATTTTGAACCTTTCTCAAACGTAATCATTTCTAATGATGAACAACCTTTGAATGCGGCAATTTCAATCGTTTCCACACTTGCGGGAATCTCGATGAAGGTTAAGGCTTTGCAGTCTGAAAGGGCACCCGAATAATTATCTTTGTTCTGATAACCTCCTGTGATAGATTTCAATTTTGAACCTTTCTCAAACGTAATTGTTCTCAATGATGAACCCTTGAAAGCTGTTCCAAGGCTTTCTACGCTTGCAGGAATCTCAATAGTAGTTAAGGATTTGCAGTCTAAAAAGGCACCCAAAATCTTATAATTATTATCATGTCCCCCTGTGAAAGCTTTTAATTTTGAACCTTTCTCAAAAGTTATTGTTTTCAATGAAACACAACCCTTGAAATTATTAAAGGTCATCGACTCTACATTTACAGGAATCGTCACTTTCCATAGATTGGAACAACCGCTGAATGCATCATCAAGAACTGTCAAACCTGTAAAGTGTTTCAATTCATTAAAAATCTGAATTTCCGAGTTTCCTGTGAATGTTGTGCCAAGTGATGTAACCGTTGCGGCTTCGTCATAGGATAATTCAAGATCTCCATTAGTGTCCCACATTCCCACACATAGTTTCTTTACATTTTCATCTGCGAACTGAATAATATTCGGGTCTACCGATTGTCCCGTTTTGGAAATCGTGATTACCGTACCATCTGCCAATTCAAAGTAAACATTGTTCTCATCCTGCGTGATTTTGATGCTATCTGCATCCTTGCCGTCCTCTCCCGTAGCTTTGCCTAATTGCGTCCAATTCGTTCCGTTGTCATAGGAAATCCACCAATAGCCCTCTCGAATTTCGAGTTTCGGCGTAACACCATCTGCACCATCACTGCCGTCTGTCCCCTGTGCCTTGATTTTCTGTCCGTCCACAATGATAAATTCACCGTCCAGCGTCCAATAATAGATGCCATCCCCGTCTTTCTTCACACCGATAACGGGAGTGTTTCCATCGACGCCATCCGTACCATCTTTACCGTTATAAATCACAATCGGGTTACTCTTGGCGAACTTAATCGTGTAGCCTACCACCTTGCCGTTCTCGGTCAGTGGGTCTACACTCGTGATATAATCGTTGTTTTGGAGTGCTGTCACAATCGTTTGTAATGCCGAAAGGTTGGTATTCGTTTCGTTGCAAAGACGCTGTAAGGCTTCAAAAGCAGACCATGTAGGCAGTTTGATTTGCGTACCGTCAGCCAATGTAAAGATTACATAGTCGGTGCTGGTTTTATAATCCACGCCCGAAAACATGGAATCGCCACCAATGCCATCTTCACCTGTTGCTTTACCTAACTGCGTCCAATTTGCTCCGTTATCATAGGAAACAAACCAATAATCGTTTTCGATTTTGAATTGCGGGGTCGTGCCGTTGGTTCCATTTGTGCCGTCTTTACCCTCGGCTTGGATTTTTCCACCATCGACCATGATAAATTCACCGTTCAACGTCCAATAATAGACACCATCAGTATCTTTCTTTACGCTGATAGTGGGTGTTATCCCATCTTCACCGTCTTGTCCGTCTTTACCGTGGTAGATGGTAATAGGGTTACCTTTGCTGAAAGTAATTGTATAGCCGATTTCTTTGCCGTCTTTCATAAGAGGTGTAGTCCCCGTAACATAGACGTTGTTTTGTAATGCTGTTACGATAGTCTGCAACGATGAAATATTTGTGTTCATCTGCTTGCAGAGTTCCTCTAATTTTGCGACACGGTTTTCCAATCCGTGAACGCTGTTCCAAAGGTCATCATCATCGTATTTACACGATGTGAGCGCAACCACCGCAAATAATGCGGCAAAGGCCAATAGTTTTTTCATAGTAAGATTTATTTAAGTTGAACAAGTGTTTCAAATCTTACTATCCGTCCCTCGATAGTGGCTTATGTGCAAAAGAAAGCGCAGGACTGAAAGCCTATTATAGTTAAGCGGGTTCTGACAAAACCTTGACAATATAATAAGCAACAGCCCCACGCCTATCCGTAAGGATATGACGCGGTAGATGTTCGCCTATTCTCTTGTCTTTTGAACTGTCAGATTCGCTTAACGAGAACAAGCTACACTTTCCGTGTATTCAATATGTTACTGCAAAAGTAGCATATTCGGCGGAAATTGCAAAACATCTTGCCCTTTCGGGTGCTGTTGCCGTATTTAATTGTGCAAAGTTCTTGAAAACAAAGTTTCTATCCAATAGCAGGGAGTATGGAATCGAAACTTTGTTAGTTGTAAGTTGGGTTAATCTTCTCCGCAGATTTCTTGTATTACGCCGTCCATGTAAATCGCCTGCCCGCTCGTCAGCCGTCCCCACCAGCGACACCCTAATTTGTCGATGATGATTTCGCCCTGCTCTTTCAGTCGTTCGGCCAGCCACGGAGTGACAAGCCACCATTCCAGCACCTCGTCCCCGTTAAAGGGATAGATATATTCCTCGTCGATTTTCCCCGCTTGGATCAGCTCCTCGATAACCGTGCTTTGTCCCCATAAAACATGGATGTCCGTAATCCGTTTGGCTCTCTCTTGTGTTTCGTACATAGCGATTAAGTTTTATTCTTCGGTTATTAGTAGTAATCCAACTTCATGTAATATCAATAATCTTATGCTGTTAGATGGTTTCGGGCATGAATAGGGGGCGGTCTGTTTTATGTGGAATCCTATTATATGTAATGGATAAAAATTCGATTTTCCATCTGAAAAGGGGGAGGGGTGAAAAAGTGATAGTATCTTCATGGTCGGCCTATCAAAGCAAAACGCCCCGACTATAAAAATCGGAGCGTCTGAACGAAAGTATATTATGTGAGTAGAAAAGATTGTAAATGTAGCTTATTGGCCTTTATCGGGTCTTGGGTGCATAGCACCTTAACGAAATAAGCCAGCGACACGGATTCGGGAATCATCTTGCACCGTTCATTTAGGGCATAAGTAACCGACAGCGAATTATCAGCCGACAGATTCGGAATGTTGTATTTAGTAAGAATCCGATTCATTGCCCGTTCATTTCATTGCGGCGGATTTGTTCCCTTTGTTAGGCAGAATTGACATATTTCATTATAGACGGCGTGTGCCGTATCTTTCTGCGGCGGATTTACAAAGCAATCATCCGTTATTTCGTAGCCGTTCGGTAGGGCCTTAATCAGTCCTAATCCGTTACTCTCTTTAATAAGAGTGGAAACCGTGTTGCGGTTCATTCCGACAGCATCGGCAATCTGTCCGATATTTCAAAGGATAGTATTCGTATTATTAAGACATATAGCCTTTAATATGAGTAGAAAGCCCGCGATTTTCGGCGGATGGTTCTTTGCAAAGAATCGGTTATCCACGAAAAAGAAATCCGTTTGGGGATTGGCTATATAATAGGAATTACGGCGTTTGCATCCGTCGATTATGCGGGTTGTAACCTGCATTGCTCCGCACTCCTCCAATCGTTGGACAGACCGTTTGACGGTACGGATATTTACTCCTGTTATTTGGGACAGCCTATCTTCCGTTATATGGCTTGTTTGTGTCTTGTAGTCCGATTTGCATTTAATCGTTGCTCAAACGTAAATGTCAGTCGGTTTGCCGTTGCCCGTCTGAAGCTGGCAAATTGATTTTGGAATCGTTGTATAATTCATCGTTAGCGACGTAATTAGTAAATAGTATCTCTTTTGTTTTTAATAATTTCCGAAAGCAGGCGGAGCCTAACGCGGCTTTGGCGGCTTTTCGGTTGTCGAATCATTTGTGTTGCGTTACATAGTACAGCATAGTCTGAAAATCGGGTTTGAGGCTCTTCAGAGCCGAGAGCCTAAATTAGGTGTTGGTTGGGTAGGTAGTGGTATAAGTGCCACTTTTGAGCACGAAGCAGGGGACAGATTTAGGCATCGCCCTTATCCCTCTTGCTGGCTTCTGTAAAGGTACAGAGGTTATTTTCAGCAAACAAATGAATCGGGGAATTCTTTATCGGGAGCCGAAATGAGGGCTTTTCAGCGAAATTCGCTAAATTTGGAAATAAAATAATTTGGATTATGAGTATTAGAACCGACGATTTAGGATTTGTCTTTTATGAAGCCGACGAACAAGAAGAAAAAGAGTTGGAATATGTATATGCGATTACCGATTCTTGGAATTATATGGGTGATGAAGTCATAGACACTTTCCCACGCAGATTTTGGGATAGGGTCTGTCAGGAGAAGATAAAAGCCCCGTTTACAAAAGAAATGTTTTTGCAGGAAACGGATATTATAGCGACAATTAAAGGCTTTGGATTGGACGTAAATAAATTTTGGTGGGCTGTGCTGTTTGTTTATGATTGGTCGATTGAAAAGTTTACCAAATGTTTTTGGGTTAAACTCCCGCCAAAATCATTAACCAAAATATTAGACTATATCGGAGATTCAAAAGATTTTGAGATTACATTCCGAGTAAAGGGTAAAAAGAGCCGCGAAGCAGACCCAAATGTAAAAGCAGCAGTTATGTATGGATTAAGGCAAAAACTCAAAGAGTGGAAAGACAAGGAGTTTTACCGCATAATAGATCATTCTACCTACACAACGACATTCACAAATTCATCCTATTATATGTGCTTTGCAGCGGATAAGTTCAAACATCTGTTCGATGCTTTGAAATTGCCGAATCGAGGTGCGGCGAATGAACACAGATGCGATAAAGAGGTATCTTATAATAAAATGTTGCTTATTTCCCGTCTGTTCTATTTTATGCGGCTGACACGAAATGTAAACTTTAAGGATAGCGATGAATCGCTGAAAGGAGTGCTGAAAACCTATGCAAACAAGCTGCCGCATACTGAATCCGCTATCTATGGATTTTAGGGAGTAGGAAATGGGCTGTTTTTTACTCCCTGCAAAGGGTCGCTGGCAATAGTACTTTTGCAGTGTCGAAAGGGATAACCCCGACGACCTGCAAACACTTGGGCAAGGGATGCAGCATAATTTAAGCCTCTCCCTAACAAGGAGTAAGAAATATTATGAAAAACTTAAATGTTTTTGAAATTTTCAAATCTTCTCAATTTGCTTTTATCAAAGGCAATCGTCCTACCGATGAAAAAGCGATTAAGGCAAAAAAGGATTCTCTTGCCGAATATGGGATGTTGTGTCCCATTACGGCGGTGAACGGTAAAGCCATCATAGCATCGGGCGGTCACCTGACCGATTTGGACGGCAACGATATTGCCGATGAACATGCAAAGGATTATTACGCTGTTTTGGACGGTCAGCACCGTCTGAAAGCCTACCTTGAATTAGGCTTGCCGCTTGAAGATTTGGTGGTCATTGAGCCGCTGAATAAAGGGGTTGCCATTGCATTGCTCATTGCCGAAATGAACATTTGCACGAAAACGTGGAAAGGTTCCGACTACATGGCAGCCCCCGCAATGGCCATTAAGGAAACAAATGCGGCCTTTGATTTTGCTATGGAATTGCAACGACGCAATTTCCCGCTTTCGACAATCTCGTTTTGGGCGTGTGGCAACAACAAACTCAAAGCCAAAGATTTGGTGGCAAGTCTTAAAACCCGTGAAATGCCCCAATGTCTGCAAGAGGCTGACGGGTGGTGTGCCAAGAGCCGCAAATGGTTTGAAGCGGCAAGTGAAAAATTCACGGCTAAATTCCTCGCCAAAAAGTATTTGATTACATTCATCCAAGACGGTTATAATGCTGCCGATGACGCATCCGCCTACACTTCTGAAATGGAAGAAAAATTAAAGAATCTTACCCAATGGCAGGCGGATAAAATCCAAAATGCCCGCAAAACCTCTACGCAGACACAAGAACAGATAATCCTTGATCTGTTACGGGAACATCTTTAATTGTTCGGTCGTTTAACCGAACCGAAAAGGGGACGATTGCCATTACAGCAATCGCCCTCTTTTTTCATTCCGTTATCGGGATCTCGTATTCTTCGACGGGCATGGCCTTGAAAAATTCGTCGAACGTGTAGCGCAAATTCATTGGCTGGGCTGAATAGGGATTATCCTTGTCGGTTCGTAAGGACGGAACGATAATTTGTTTCCGTTCCATGTCGCCTTTGAACGTATCGGGCAAAAGGTAGGTTCCGCCGTTTCGGTGCTTTTTAATCAGCACGTAACGTGTCATGCCGTTCTTAAAGATTATTTCCAAAATGCCACGCATGGCAGAGAGGGAATGATAGACGGCTTTTTGCAATTTTTCCTTGTATAAGGCCGACTGCTCCATTTTGCTAAAATCTTTCTGCTCCACATTCCGTTTTATTTCGGCATCGTTTTCGGCTATCTGTCCGTTCAGTTCGGAAATTTCCTGCTCGGTTTGCTTGATTTGTTTGCAAAGCACGTTATAATCGGTTTCCAATTCATTGATAAGGTCATCATTATTCAGTTTCTTGATTTTGGCAATCAACGATGCCGATTGCGTTTTCAGTTCATCGACGCTATTGACTTTTCGGGTGATTGTTTCCCGAATCTGCTTGTTTATCCCCTGCAATTCATTTGCCCGCTGGGTATTGAAGCGCTTGTATTCCTCGGTGTGCAAGGTTTCCTTTACACAAGTCCAAACGGACGATAGGATATAAGCGCATTTGACGCCGTAATTTTCGCATTTCTGTTTGTCGTTATAAGCACTTGAACAACGATAGATTAGATAGCTGTTGTGGTTGGGTTTCATGTAAAGACCGCATCCACACGGGCAAAACAGCAAACCTTTCAGCGGATTATAGTATTTCGGAGCATTGCTTTGAAACAGGCTGTTTTCACGCATCTGTTTGTTGGCCTTGTCGAAATCTTCGGGCGTGATGATTTGCAGTTCGGGAATTTGGCCGTACAATTTTCCCCGTCGGTATATCTCCCCTTTGTATTTGGGATTGCGGATAATGCGGCAGATGCCCGAATAAGAGAGTTTGTAAGGGTATAATTTATTGTAAACCCTTACAGTCTGCCGTATCGTATTGCCGTCGATTAGCTGCTGAAAAAGGTATTTTACCGCTTCGGCTTCTTTGGCATCGACGACAAGCAGGTTTTTAGGCGTTTGGTTCAGTTTGTAATCGGGATTGTGAATGACTTTGTAGCCGAAAGGAACCGTACCGCCTGCAAACATATTGCTAAACTCGGCCAGTTTGGAGCGTAAACCCGTCTGCATCCGACCTGCAATCTTGTAGCGTTCGTCGGCACTTGCTTTGGCTTCTACTGACAGCGTAATGATGTCGTAAAGGGATAAAATAGTTCCAGCCTTATAAATGCGGTCTTGCTTATCCAAAAACAGAATATCGACACCTTGTTTCAAAAGTTCGTTTATCGTTGAAAGAACGGATAAAATATCATCTTCACGCGATAAACGGGAGAGTTCCGACACGATAATCATATCGGCGACCGCATCGTCCACATCTAAAAGTTCATTTAGACTTTTCCTGTCCTTTCTGGCTCCCGAAATTTTCTCTTGAATGATTTTGATTAGATGATAATTTCGGTCGCTACAATAGGCCGTAATAAGTTCAATTTGACGGGTAATGTCTTGTGCCTCCGTCGAAACACGGGCGTAACCGACTACTCTTTTCGATTTTTCCATAACGCTGTCAATCAATCTTTAGCGCAAATTTAACGTTTTTTTGTTAATCTGCGACAAAATTGATTACTATATGTACAAAGATGCGATGGAGGCCAATTCGCCCGTCGTGCGGGAGAACTGTTGGGAGTGGTACACCTCGGTCGTGAAGACCCGTATGCACAACTTCTCCGGCGAGTTGATCGTCTTCACGCGCTGGCACGAGGAGGATTTGATCGGCACGCTCTGCCGCCGGGAGCCTTTCGTCGAGTTCACCGACTGGGCGCAGCTCGATACGCTGCCGCCCGATACCTGGCTCTATTTGAACTTCGAAGCTCTCAAAACGCGTCCTCCGTCGCCGGTCGATCCCCGTGAACCGGGCGAAGCGCTCTGGGAGGAGCTTCACGGCGCGGAATTGCTGCGTGGTAAGCGGCGGCTCGATCCCGTGCGGTTCGAGTGTATGTATCAGGGGCGTCCTTCGGTGCGCGAAGGGCTGCTCTACGGGGATAATTTCCTGACTTACGAGGAGCTGCCCCGCGACATCGTGCGGCGCATCGCCGCCGATTTCATGCAGGGCTTCTACGCCGATATCTGGATGCCCCGTGCGGTCGAATTTTCGGTCTCGGACGACAACGAGCACTTCACGCCCCTCGCCACGGTCGGGAACGACATTCCGGTCGAATTCAAGCAGGACTGCTACAGGGAGTTCGGCTGGACGGGCCAGACCGAGGCGCGTTACGTCCGCCTGAAAGCCCGTCACAACGGCCGTCCCGGCGGCTGGATCTTCACCGACGAAATCATCGTCGAGTAACCGTCGCGTTGCGTCCGTTTTGCGAAAAGGGATGCGGCCGTCAGGCCGCATCCCTCTTTTTGACGGGTCCCTGAGGACCTTCAGTGTGTCGTTACTTGCGGATCAGCCGCTGTACGCCCGTCGGGGTTGCGGCTTTCGGCATCTCCGTTCCGGCGAGCGGTGCGATGCCGGTTTCGGCCTTGACTTCGGACTTCGTTACGGACGCCGAATTTTTGGTCATCGTGTAAGGCCCGATCGCATAATCCTGCAGCGTATATCCGGCCTTGAAGAGATCCGGCCAAATGACATACTGACCGCCCGAATAGATGGCGTAGTCGATGCCGCATACGGTGTATTCGGTCCCGTTATAGGTGAACTTCCGGCCTTCGAACAGCACTGAGTTACTGCCTATGTCATAACTGCCCGCGATCAGCTCCTGATCTGTGGTGTAGATCGGGTAGGGCGGCGTTTGCGTGGGATCGTTGAAATGATACCTAAGGTATACGTATGCCGTCAGGCCGTACATGCCCTGCGGGTCGAACGTCGGAATCGTGACGTTGCCGTCCTCGTTGTATTTGAGCAGGAAGGGGTAGTCGTCGCCCAGCGTGGTGATGCCCCAGCCCTTGACCCTGAAGCTTTCGTTGGTGCGGTAGGGCGTGATCTCCACGGTGTATGTCTGGGGCTGTTTGTTGATTTCCGACGAGGTCGAGGTCACGGTCCAAGTGCCTATATAACGCTCGTAGTCGGCCTCGCCCGTCGGTACGGCCGGGATCTTCACCTCGGTCTGTTCGATGGTCGTGCCGTGGGCGTTGGTGCCCGATGCGAGGAAGATGTATTCTGTATCAGCATCGACGTTGAAATAGAACGTGGCTCCGGTTTCCGAATTCGCCTGCGTCACAGCCGCCGAACTGATGGGGTTGCCGTAGCGGTTCATCACCTTTTCGAGCGTCTCCATCTGCTCGATCAGTTCCGGGAGCAGCGCTTTCGTCGTGCAGAGAACCTTTCCCGATTTCATCTCCGTACTCTTGACGGTGCCCGACAGCTGGAAGTACTCCTTGCCTTCGGCGGGCGCGGCCGTCAGCGTGAGCGTCGGCTTGGCCTTCGTGCCGTCGCTGATGCCGCCCCACGGGATCGGAATATCGGCGTAATCGGCCATCTGCGTACAGCCCTTGAAGGTATCCTTGTAACTGCTGGCCGTGGTGAAGATCTTGGCGCCGAAGATGTCGGGGTAATTCGTGCGTTCGTAGAGGTGCACCTTGACCTGCTGCTCGCCGTCCTGCACCATCGTGTAGGGCGATTCGCCGGTGAAGGCGGTGCAGCCGCTGAAGGTTTTGCTCGCCGTCGAGATTTTTTTCATGCTGTCGAAAATGGTTACGGGCAGCGATTCGAGCGACGTGCAGTTGAGGAACATTTCGCTGATGATGGTCGTACCTTCGAAATGGCGGAACATGTCTTCGGGAACGGTCTTGAGCGACGTACAGCCGCTGAACAGGTAAGCGGCGGACGTGCCGTTTTTCACGCTTTCCGGGAAGTAGTCCGCAGGCGCCGTTTCCAGCTGCGTGCAGTCTTTCCAGAGCGCGGGAATCGTTTTCAGCGCGACGCAGTGCTTCAGCGAAGGGAATTCGGTCAGTTTGATACACCCTTCATAGAGATAGCTGGCCGTGGTGATTTTGGTCATGTTCTTGAAAATATCGACGGGAATGGTCTCCAGCGTCTTGCAGCCGCTGAACAGACTGTTCATGTTCGTCGCTTCCGTGAGGGTGTCGAACAGCCCTTCGGGGAGTGATTTGAGGTTTGCACACCCCTTGAACAGCGACGCGACGTTGGTGAGCTTGGTCATGTTCTTGAACAGCTCTGCGGGCAGGGTTTCGAGCGCCGCGCAGCCGAAGAATCCCGACGTGAGGCTGTTCGCTTCCGTCTGGTTGGCGAAGAATGTTTCGGGAACGCTCTTGAGCGATGTGCAGTTGTTGAAGATGCTTCCGAGGTTGGTCAGGGCGGGCATGTCGGCCAGCAGCCCTGCCGGAACGCTTTCCAGCGCCTTGCAGCCGCTGAACAGGCCGGATGCCGAGGTGGCTTTGGCCGTCTTTTCGAAGAGTCTTTCCGGGACGCTCTTTAGCGCCGTGCAGTTGTAGAACATCGAGGCGACCGAGGTGACTTCGGGCGCGCCGGCCAGCAGTCCTTCGGGCACGGTTTCCAGAGCCGCACACCCGGAGAACATGTATTCGACCGTGGTGACGGCGGCGAAGGCGTCCTCTTCGGGCTGGGGCACGGTTACGAGCGAGGTGTTCGCGAAGGCGTAATCCAGCGTCGTCATGCCGAGTTTGCCCCATTGTCTGACTTCGAGAATGGCGGGAGCCACGGTTTTGTTGGTGAGTCTTCCGGAGAGTTTTTCCGTGGTTCCGCTTATGGTTACGTAATAGATGCCGGATTCGGCGTAGGTGTGGTTCACCATCG
>ERZ1027283.916-NODE-916-length-11675-cov-4.371343_pt1 | contig 11675 bp, 10 predicted proteins | sample MGYA00519254_ERZ1027283 | MGnify/ENA primary metagenome ERZ1027283 (study PRJEB26926, sample SAMN06165184) | human gut metagenome | biome: ENVO:00009003; feature: ENVO:2100002; material: ENVO:00002003 | host: Homo sapiens | place: USA | collected 2012 ...
ACGAGATCTAGTACGGTCTCGTGGGCTCGGAGATGTGTATAAGAGACAGCAGTTGAATGTACTGGACATCTTGTCGCATAACGAAGAGGCCTTGTCTGCTTACCAGCATATCTTCGGAGCATGGAAGCAGGCACAGCAGGATTTGGAGGCCCTTGTTGCCCGTGCCAATCAGGATAAGTCGGACGAAGACTATATCCGTTTCCAACTGGAACAGTTGGAAGAGGCACACTTGTCTGCCGGTGAGCAGGAGGAGCTGGAGCAAGAGGCAGATACGCTGAGCCATGCGGAAGAGATAAAGGCCGGACTCTATCGGGTAGGGCAGACGCTCTACTCGGACGAAGGAGGCTTGTTGTCCGGGCTGAAGGAATGCCTGAACACGATGCTTGGCCTGCAGAGGGTTTATCCGGTTGCCGGGGAACTTGCCGAACGCATGGAAAGCACTTATATCGAGCTGAAGGATATTTCGCAGGAAGTGTCGGGTAAGGAGGATGAAATAGAGTTCGACCCCGAACGTCTGGATGAAGTGAACGAACGTCTGAACTTGATTTATACGCTCCAACAGAAGCACCGCGTTTCCACTGTCGGTGAACTTCTGGCGCTGACGGATGAATACGCCGCCAAACTCTCCGCCATCACTTCGTCCGACGAGCACATCGAGGAACTGAAAGCGCGTTGCGACGCTTTATATAATAAGGTGAAAAAGCAGGCTGCCGTCCTCACCAAGGCGCGTACTGCCGTTGCCCGTGAAGTGGAGAAGCAGATGGCTGCGCGGCTGGTTCCGTTGGGCATGCCCAATGTCCGTTTCCAGGTAGAGATAGGTGCCCGCAAAGAGCCGGGCATACACGGGGCGGATACTGTGAACTTCTTGTTTTCCGCGAATAAGAACGGGGCATTGCAAAGCGTCTCCTCCGTAGCTTCGGGTGGTGAAATAGCCCGCGTCATGCTCTCCATCAAGGCAATGATAGCCGGTGCCGTCAAGCTTCCTACCATTGTATTCGACGAAATAGATACCGGAGTCTCCGGCGAGATAGCCGACCGCATGGCGGATATCATGCAGGAGATGGGCGAGCAGGACCGCCAGGTAATCAGTATCACCCATCTGCCCCAGATTGCTGCCCGCGGACGCGCCCATTATAAGGTGTACAAGCAGGACAACGAGACGGAAACAAACAGTCACATCCGTCGTCTGACCGACGATGAACGTGTGGAAGAAATAGCCCATATGCTGAGTGGTGCTAAGCTGACCGAAGCCGCACTGAACAATGCCAGAGCATTGCTGGAAGTATCAAATAGTAAATAGTAAATCGTCAAATAGTAAATACCCATATATGGTTGATAACAGTGAAATGATTTTCGGCGTTCGTGCCGTGATAGAAGCCATTCAGGCAGGAAAAGAGATAGACAAGATATTGGTAAAGAAGGACATTCAGAGTGATTTGTCAAAAGAGCTGTTCGCTGTCTTGAAAGGGACTTTGATACCGGTACAGCGCGTTCCGGTGGAACGCATCAACCGCGTGACGCGGAAGAATCACCAGGGAGTGATTGCCTTCATCTCTTCAGTCACTTACCAGAAGACGGAGGACTTGGTACCTTTCCTTTTCGAGCAGGGCAAGAATCCTCTGTTTGTGATGCTCGACGGCATCACGGATGTCCGCAATTTCGGTGCCATTGCCCGTACTTGCGAGTGTGCGGCGGTAGATGCCGTGATTATCCCTGCACGGAACAGTGTATCTGTCAACGCAGATGCCATGAAAACCTCGGCAGGAGCCTTGCACACTTTGCCCGTTTGCCGCGAACACAGCCTGAAAGAGACCCTGCAATTCCTCAAGAATAGTGGTTTCCATATCGTGGCAGCCACGGAGAAAGGCGATTACGACTATACCAAAGCCGACTATACCGGTCCGATGTGCATCATTATGGGTGCCGAAGACAAGGGGGTGTCCTATGACAACCTGGCGTTGTGTGACGAGTGGGTGAAGATTCCCATGTTGGGAACCATCGAGTCCCTCAATGTTTCCGTTGCAGCCGGCATTTTGATTTATGAAGCGGTAAAACAAAGAACCAACTAAGATATGAAAAAGAAATTGCTGTTGATGCTCACTCTCTGTTTATTGGCTCAGTGGAGTGTGGCACAAGCCCCGAAGTGGGTAGACAAAGCCAAACGTGCCGTTTTTTCGGTGGTGACCTACGACCAGGACGATAAGATACTGAATACTGGAAACGGCTTTTTTGTCACTGAAGATGGCGTTGCGCTTTCTGACTACACCTTGTTCAAAGGTGCCCGGCGTGCCGTTGTGATGAGCTCGGACGGGGCACAGATGCCGGTGGAGGCCATTATGGGAGCTGATGACATGTACGATGTTGTCAAGTTCCGTGTCGGCATCCCCGGAAAGAAAGTCACGGCACTCACTTTGGCTGCTGTGGCTCCGGCCGTCGGTGCGGATGTATATCTGCTGCCTTATTCCACCCAGAAGGACCGTTCCTTCACTGCCGGGAAAGTAAAGGAAGCTGATAAGATTTCCGGTAACTATTCCTATTATACACTTGATATGCGTTTGAAGGACAAGATGGTGAGTTGTCCGCTGATGACTGTGGACGGGCAGGTCTTCGGCCTTGCGCAGAAGTCCTCCGGACAAGACACGGCTACCATCTGCTATGCCATTGATGCCAATTTCGCCATGTCGCAGAATATCTCCGCATTGTCTTATGGAGATATGTCATTGAAGGGCATCGGTATTAAGAAGGCATTGCCCGATACCGAAGAGCAGGCTTTGGTGTTCCTCTACATGGCTTCTTCCCAACTGTCTCCGGAGAAGTATATGGAGACTCTGAACGATTTCATTGCACAATATCCTGCCAGTGCCGACGGTTATCTGCGCCGTGCTTCCCAGCATCTGTTCATGTCCCGTGAAGATGCTTCCATGGATAAGGTCGCCGCAGATATGGATAAGGCTTTGGAGGTTGCCGCAAAGAAAGATGATGTGTATTACAACCGGGCCAAGATAATCTATAATTATGCATTGGGCAAGCCCGAGAAAGTTTATAAGGACTGGTCGCTCGACAAGGCTTTGGACGAGGTACGGAAAGCGATAGCCATTGACGAGCTTCCGGTTTATGTCCAGTTGGAGGGTGACATCCAGTTTGCCAAGCAGGACTATCCGTCGGCATTTACCAGCTATGATAAAGTGAATAAGACCATTCTGGCCTCTCCGGCCACCTTCTTCAGTGCCGCCAAGACCAAGGAATTGATGCAGGCGCCTGCCGAGGAGGTACTGGCTTTGATGGACAGTTGTGTGGCCCGCTTTACCCAGCCCTATACGGAGGAGGCCGCCCCTTATTTGTTGGAGCGTGCCCAAGCCCGTATGAATGCAGACCAGGCGCGTAATGCCATGCTGGATTATGACGCCTATTACAATGCCGTGAACGGTAAAGTGAACGACATGTTCTACTATTACCGTGAGCAGGCCGCTTTGAAGGCCAAGCAGTACCAGCGTGCGCTGGACGATATGGCGAAAGCCATCGAACTGAATCCGGAGGATTTGACTTACCGTGCCGAACTGGCAGTGGTGAATCTTCGCGTGGGACGTTACGAAGAGGCGTTGAATGTGCTGAAGGCTGCTCTGGAGAAAGACCCTAAGTATGCCGAGGCCTACCGTCTGATGGGTATCGCCCAGCTGCAGATGAAGAAGGACAAGGAAGCTTGTGCCAGCTTTGCCAAGGCAAAGGAATTGGGTGACCCCAATGTGGATGCTTTGATTGAGAAGCATTGCAAGTAAAGGGATGGGATAGAATAAAGGCTCTGCTTTCGCAAGCAGAGCCTCTGTTTTGGGGAACTCCCCCGTGTTAAATGAGTTAAGTCTAGGTATAACAGGTTATGAGTGAAATTACGTTGTTTTATTTATAAAATGCGTGGATTTCCGGAATACTGCATATACTTCGGATTTTTTTTATTTCAAAAAAGAAAATAGACTCGATTATTAATAAAAACAAACTTTGACAATCATGAAGAAAGTGATTTGCAGCCAGAAGACACCGGGCGCCATAGGCCCTTATAGCCAGGCTATCGAAGCCAGTGGAATGGTATTTGTATCAGGTCAGTTGCCTATTGATGCAGCTACCGGAGTGATAGCTGAAGGTACGGAAGCGCAAGCCCGCCAGTCCTTGGAGAATATAAAGCATATCCTGGAAGAGGCAGGTCTGAGCATGGCGAATATTGTGAAGACAACCGTTTTTCTGGCAGACATGTCCTTGTTCGCTGATATGAACAAGGTATATGCCACCTATTTTGACGGTGCTTTCCCGGCACGTTCGGCTGTGGCAGTGAAGGCGTTGCCCAAAGATGCCTTAGTAGAGATTGAGTGCATCGCGGTTCGCTAACAAGTCGGCCACAATGAAACTGCTGCCTCCCACGAAGATGAAATCTTCCGGGAGGCTTTTTTCTTGTGCGGCCCGCACGGCGGCAGGTACATCAGGATAGCAATGTCCTTCCAGACCTGCTGCTTCGGCAAGCTCCTGTAGTTCGCTTTCGGGCAATGCTCGCTTCACGCTGGCTTTGGTGAAGTAGTAGGTCGCTTCCCGGGGCAGCAGGGCCAGTACCCCCCGTATATCCTTGTCATTCACCATGCCTATGATGATGTGTAGCTGGCGGTAAGCCTGCTGTTTCAGTTGTTCTGTAATGTAGGTGATGCCTCCCACATTGTGGCCGGTGTCACAAATCAGGGTGGGCGACTCCTGCAGTTTTTGCCAGCGTCCCATCAAGCCTGTCAGTTCCACCACACGGGCAAAGCCACTGCGCACTGCTTGTTCGTCCAGCCGGTAGCCGGCTTCTTTCAGTAGCGGGAGGGCGGTGAGGATGGTCCGGGCATTTTTCTGCTGGTAGAGCCCTTTCAGTTCGTATTCTATTCCGGGATAGTCTTCACGGTCATTCTCCTCGGCAAAGTAGATGGGAGCACCCGTTGTCTGTGCTTTTTCCAGAAATACCGGTTTCGTTTCGGGAGTGGTCTCGCCGATTACAACGGGGATACCGCTTTTAATGATTCCTGCCTTCTCTCCTGCGATTTTTGCCAAGGTGTCCCCCAGGAATTGGGTATGGTCAAAACTGATGTTGGTGATGATGCATACATCCGGACGGATGATATTGGTACAGTCCAGGCGTCCGCCTAGTCCCACCTCGATTACGGCTACATCCACCTTTTCATCGGCAAAGTAGCGGAAGGCCATGGCGGTGGTCAGCTCAAAGAAAGAGGGATGGAGGGGTTCGAAGAAGCCACGTTCCTGCTCTACAAAACGGATGACGTATTCCTCGGGTATAGGCTGTCCGTTAATCCGGATGCGCTCCCGGAAATCCACCAGATGGGGCGAGGTATAGAGCCCGACCCTGTATCCTGCCTCTTGCAGTATGGCGGCAAGCGTATGCGAGCAGGAACCCTTTCCATTGGTACCGGCCACATGAATGCTGCGGAAACTGCGGTGGGGATGTTCGAAGTGTGCGTCCAGGGTCAGAGTGTTTTCCAATCCTTCCTTGTATGCTGAGCCGCCCACTTGCTGAAACATGGGCACACTGTTATATAAGTAAGTTAAAGTGTCCTGATAATCCATCTTTTATAATATTTAACGGAGAAGCAATCCTTTCTCCCTATTAATTTGTTATCTTTAAAAGCGACAAAGATAATGCAGACCGAACGCAATCAAGCTTGCTTGAAATTGCTTGCAGTGTAGCTTATCTTAAGCTTATGCAAAGGTATTAACAATTTAAATCTAACGTGTATGGGAGCTAAGAAAAATTTTGTGATTGATACGAATGTGATTCTTCACGATTATAACTGTTTGAAGAATTTTCAAGAGAATGACATTTATCTTCCCATCGTAGTCCTTGAAGAACTGGACAAATTCAAGAAAGGTAATGAGCAGATTAATTTCAATGCGCGTGAGTTTGTCCGTGAGCTAGATTTGATTACCGATGACAATCTGTTCACCAAAGGGGCGCCATTGGGAGAGGGCTTGGGCCGTCTGTTTGTGGTGGCAGGCATGGTGGACTCTCCCCGGGTACGTGATTCCTTTCCCGAACGCATCCCCGACCATCAGATTCTGTCGGTAGTGGACTGGCTTTCCACCAAAAAGCCTAAAATGAAAACCATCCTTGTCACGAAAGACGTGAATCTGCGCATGAAGGCGCGTTCCATCGGTCTGCTGTGCGAAGACTACATCAATGATAAGGTAATCAATGTGGATATATTCGAAAAGTCGAATGAAGTGTTCGAGGGTATTGACCCTGCGCTGATAGACCGCATTTATTCTTCCAAAGAAGGACTGGACATCAACGAGTTCGATTTTAAGGACATCATTCGTCCCAACGAATGTTTTGTGCTGAAGAGTGACCGCAGCAGTGTGCTTGCGCGTTATAATCCCTTTGCCCATTCGATTTGTCGGGTCAACAAGACAAGGAATTATGGCATTGAACCGCGTAATGCCGAGCAGAGCTTTGCTTTTGAGGTGCTGAACGACCCGAATATCAAGCTGGTTGCCCTGACCGGTAAGGCGGGAACCGGTAAGACCCTGCTGGCACTGGCCGCCGCATTGGGAAAACTTACCGACTACAAGCAGATTCTTCTGGCACGTCCCATCGTGGCCTTATCCAATAAAGACCTTGGATTCCTTCCTGGTGATGCCAATGAGAAAGTGGCTCCTTACATGCAGCCTTTGTTCGATAATTTGAATGTAATCAAGCATCAGTTCGCTGCCAATTCCTCTGAAGTGAAACGCTTGGAGGATATGCAAAAAAGTGAACAATTGGTCATCGAGGCATTAGCCTTTATCCGTGGGCGCAGCTTGAGCGAAACCTACTGTATTATCGATGAAGCCCAGAACCTGACCCCACATGAGATTAAGACCATCATCACCCGTGCCGGCGAAGGTACAAAAATGGTGTTTACCGGTGATATTCAGCAGATAGACCAACCCTATCTGGACAGTCAGTCCAACGGGCTTGTCTATATGATAGACCGCATGAGAGACCAGAATTTGTTTGCCCATGTCAATCTGGTGAAAGGGGAGCGCAGCCAGTTGAGCGAGTTGGCAAGTAATCTGATGTAGCGGATACCGCATTTTCCGGGGCAAAACTATTTCTATCCCGCTTTCTGACTGTTAAAACGGGGGAGGTGGGATGGTTTCTTTATAGACGATAAATAATTGTTATAACATTTTTTTATCGATTTATTGTCTGTTTTGACTAAAATAGTGTATCTTTGCCTCGCCTAAAACAAAACTGTCAAGCGAAATGAAGCGAAATTTTTTTCATCGGTATCTTTCCGCGAAAGTGCTTCCGATATGGACTATTCTGTTAATTGATGTATTTATCATCTTCATATCCAGTCTGTTGGCCTATGCTCTCCGATATGATTTCAGAAGCATTTTTCTGGAATCATCTACCATTGACAAGACCATTTTATGGACGGTTGCTGTCAACCTGATTTTCTTCCGTGTTTTCCGTACGTATTCCAATGTACTGCGCTTTTCCTCCTTTGTGGATATCATGCGCATTTTTGTGTCATTGACGGTGTCGTATGCACTGCTGATGATAACGAGCGTCCTGACGGAAAGCTATTTGGAGTTTAACCTGGCTCCGGTCAGCGTGCTGTTCATGTCCTATATCATCAGCTTTGCCATGATGGCATGCTCCCGTGTGATTGTCAAGACTTTCTTCGAGGCGCTGAACTTCGACGGCACCCATAGTGCCAATGTGTTCATTTACGGTGCCAAGGAAGCCGGGGTCAACATTGCCAAGGCATTGCGTGTCAATCTGCGCAACCACTACCGTCTGCGCGGATTCATTGCGGACGAACCTGAGCTTATCAACAAGGTGATGATGGGTGTCAGGGTGTTCCCCAACGATGATACGCTGATTGATGTGCTGAACGACCGCGATGTGCAGACCATCATCATTTCTCCTGCCAAGATGGAGGAACTGAAGAAGTCCGACATGGCTGACCGCCTGCTGGTGCACAACATCAAACTGATGACCGCGCCTCCTTTGAGCGAGTGGAACGGTCAGGCGCTGAGCCGCACACAGTTGAAGGAAATTCAGATTGAGGACCTGCTTCAGCGCAATCCTATCGAGATAGATATCCATAAGGTTGCCTCTCATCTGGAGGGCAAGCGTGTGATGATTACGGGCGCCGCCGGCTCCATCGGCAGTGAAATCATGCGCCAGGTGGCTTCGTTCAATCCCTATAAGCTTATTTTAGTGGACCAGGCCGAGACCCCTCTGCACGACATCCGTCTGGAACTTCAGGACCGTTGGCGCGACATCGATGCTGAGACCATCATAGCCGACATCTCCAATGCCACGCGCATGGAGGATATCTTCAGGGAGTTCAAGCCCCAGTATATTTTCCATGCGGCCGCCTACAAGCATGTGCCGATGATGGAGGACAACGTTTCCGAGTCCATCCAGGTGAACGTATTCGGTACGCGCACCGTTGCCGATCTAGCCGTGAAATACGGTGCCGAGAAGTTTGTGATGATTTCTACGGACAAGGCTGTTAACCCTACAAACGTGATGGGCTGTTCCAAGCGTATTTGCGAGATTTATGTGCAGTCTCTTGCGAAGAAGTTGCAGAAGGAGGGAGGCCATGCCACTCAGTTCATCACTACGCGTTTCGGCAATGTGCTGGGTTCCAACGGTTCTGTCATTCCCCGTTTCCGTGACCAGATTCAGCGTGGCGGTCCGGTGACGGTGACCCATCCTGAGATAATCCGTTACTTCATGACCATTCCCGAAGCTTGCCGCCTTGTTCTTGAGGCCGGCAGTATGGGCAACGGCGGTGAAATCTATATCTTCGACATGGGTAAGCCGGTGAAGATTGTGGACCTTGCCAAGCGTATGATCAGCCTTTCCGGACGTACGGATGTGAAGATTGAATTTACCGGTCTCCGTCATGGCGAGAAGCTCTACGAGGAACTCTTGAATGTGAAGGAGCTTACAAAGCCCACCTATCATGAGAAGATTATGATTGCCACGGTGCGTGAGTATGACTATGACGAGGTGAAGGAGCGTATCCAGAAGCTGATTGATGTAAGTTACACTTATGACCAGATGAAAATTGTTGCTGCCATGAAGGATATTGTTCCGGAGTTCGTGAGCAAGAATTCCTGCTTTGAGGCGCTGGATAAGAAGAAATAAAAAGATAGGGTAAGTATAAAATGAAAGGGTGATAACACAGCAATGATGTTATCACCCTTTCATTTTTATTGTCTTCTTGTCACCCTTTTGTCTCATTCATGTGAAGAGAAGTATTTCAAGAACTGTGTACGTTCGAAGGTATTGACTCCCTTCGGGTCGTTTACGTTCAGAATACCTTTGAACTGGCTGATGGTTTCCATACCTTTGCGGTCCATCCACAAGTTGAGGAAGCGGATGTATTCTTCAATGATGGTAGCTGAATTCTGATAAAGCACACTGCATATCTCTACGGCCGAAGCACCTGCCAATATTGCCTTGACAACGCCTTCGGGCGAGTGGATACCACCGGAAGCAGCATAATCGAGTTTGTTTACGGCTGCCGAAGCGATGCCTATCCAGCGCAGGGCTTTGGACAAATCGGCTTCATTGCTGAATACGTTGCCGGATACTTGTATCATTTTCTCAATGTTGATGTCCGGCTGGTAGAAGCGGTTGAACAGCACTACTGCGGCGGCACCGTTGGCATACAGCTGGTCTATCAGAGCTATCGGATTGCTCAGGTTGTCACCCAGCTTCATGATGACGGGTATCTTGACCGTCTTCTTGATGTGGCTCAGAATGTCGATGTGGCGTTGCTCGAAACTGCCGTAAGCATATTGTACATCCGTCTGCAGTGCAAGGATATTGATTTCCAGTGCGTCTGCACCGGCTTCTTCTATTTTGGCGGCAAATTCCACCCAGTCGGCATTCTGATAGCAGTTGATGCTGGCTATGATGGGGATATTGCAAACCTTTTTGCTTTCCTTAATCAGGTTCAGATATTCACCCAGCTTATGTTCGCGGATATATCCTACAAGGTAGTCACTGCCTTCGGGGTACATGTTCGGGTCTCCCATCCAGTCAGCCTCCATCATGATTTGCTCTTCAAAGAGTGATTTTAGCACAATGGCACCTGCGCCGGCCTCAGATAGTTTCTGATTCTTGGCAGCGCTGTCTGTCAGTCCGGAGCTGCTGACGATAATGGGGTTTCTGAGTTTCAGCCCTGCAAAAGTAGTTTCTAATGTTGCCATGATAATGATTTTTTATGGTTAATAGTTTCTTTCTCCAAAAATCTTGCTTCCTACACGTATCAAGGTGCTCCCGGCTGCAATGGCTTCGTGGTAATCGTGAGACATTCCCATGGACAGTTCCCGGAATGACTCTGCATCGGCAAACCACTTGGCTTTCACTTCATTGAAGAAGCTACTTAAAGAACAAAACTCTGTTTTGATTTGTTCGTCATTGTCCGTATTCGTGGCCATGCCCATCAATCCGCATATCCGGATATGCTTGAGCTCTCTCCATTCACCAGCCGCCAGCATTTCCCGGCATTCGTCAAAGCTGAATCCAAACTTGGTCTCTTCCCGGGCAATGTGCAACTGCAGCAGGCAGTTGACGGTTTTTCCGGCTTTGGCAGCCTGCTTGTCCACTTCGGCCAACAGCTTGTAGGAGTCTATGCCATGAATCAGCGCTACGTAAGGAACGATATATTTTATTTTGTTTGTTTGCAGATGCCCGATGAAATGCCATTCTATGTCTTTGGGCAGACTTTCGCATTTGGCAGTCATTTCCTGCACCTTACTTTCTCCGAACACACGCTGGCCGGCACGATACGCTTCTTCTATCGCCTCGTTGGGGTGAAATTTGGAAACAGCCACCAGCCGTACCTTTTCAGGCAGTTCGCTCAGTACTTGTTTTAAATTCTCTGCAATCATCGTTTTTTTGAGTTATGAGTTATGAGTTATAAGTTATGGCTCGCAATAATAATTCATAACTTATAACTCATCACTTAAATTAAACTTCCGGTTTGTCGTCGGGCTCTGCACTGTACGGATATACATCCATAATGGCGGTTTCCGCTACAGATGCTATCTGATAGTCGGCCATTGTGCCTTTCATGCCCTCATCCAGTTTCTTCACTGCATCACGCAGGTCGGCAGCCTGCACCAATACCTGGGTAGAGGTTTTCTTTTCCGCACCGCTTTTCTCGTCCAGTGTGATGAAAACCAGTTTACATTTAAACCAGCGGTCGGCAGCTTCCTCTTCGCTGGGGAACAATTCGCTATAGTTGGCACGTTTGATGTCCGATACGGTGAACTCTCCCGAAATGAACGGCGTCATCTCTTCGATGATGCGTGCTTCCGCTTCCGTAAAACTGAGGGCATCCACCAGGTACGGTTCGGTCACCTTCTTGTTCATTCCATTTTCCATTGTTTTCTCGTAACGGATCTTACATTCAAACCATGTATGCATTGCCATAATTTTCTGTTTTTAATTATTGATTTATTGTTAGTTAAGCTGCTTTATGCGTGCCTATGCCCGCCGAAAGCAGTGCAAAGATAGCCAAAAACTAAATGGATATAAAAAGTTGCCTTGCATTTTACGTGAAAATTTTATTGGAGAACCGGGACGGTACGTATGGGCATAAAAAAAGGAGTACCGCTGTACTCCAACC
>ERZ1027283.933-NODE-933-length-11531-cov-6.402754_pt1 | contig 11531 bp, 9 predicted proteins | sample MGYA00519254_ERZ1027283 | MGnify/ENA primary metagenome ERZ1027283 (study PRJEB26926, sample SAMN06165184) | human gut metagenome | biome: ENVO:00009003; feature: ENVO:2100002; material: ENVO:00002003 | host: Homo sapiens | place: USA | collected 2012 ...
ACGAGATCTAGTACGGTCTCGTGGGCTCGGAGATGTGTATAAGAGACAGTTTATTATTAGATAATAATCTCTGTGTCCTCTGCGTCCTCTGTGGTGAATAAAAACTAGTGGCCATTGAAGAAGATGTAAAGCCCAATCATGGTCACAATAAGTAATCCCCATAGAATAAGAACAATTCGTGCAGGTTTGTCCTCTATCTTTTCCATATTCAAGATGCCCAATTGCGGAGACTTATCCCACAGGCTGACTACTATCATGCCTATTCCGATGATAACGAATAAGTAGAAGGAAAGCAGCATAAAATGAGGCCATGCATCATATTGTTCTGCCGGAAACACCCATAAATACAAGATTCCCACTCCGATGCTGAACACTGTTCCCAATGTCAGAGCCATATTAGCTGCCAGAGTAGTGGTGCGTTTCCAGAACACGCCAAAGAGGAATACGGCTGCCATTGGAGGAGCTATAAATCCCAGTACAGACTGGAAAACATTAAATAGATTCAGTCCTTTGATGCTGTCGATCGCTATGGTTATTATCACAGAAATCAGTGCACCGACTACCGTAACCACTTGTCCCACCCTGATAATCTCTTTCTGCTTGGCCTGCGGTCGGATTTTCTTCACATAGATATCCATCGTGAATACCGTACTTAATGCATTCAATGCAGAACCGACAGTACTTACCAATGCTGCTGTCAATACAGCCAATACCAAGCCGACCATTCCTGTCGGGAACAGATGAGTCACCATTGTCATGTAAGCCTCATCGGGATTCTCCAATTGTGGGAATAAAGCGAGGCAGATAATGCCGGGAAGAATGTAAAGAGGTACATCTAATATTTTCAACCATCCGGTAAAGTTGGTTCCCATCTGTCCTTCTTTCAGATTCCTGGCAGCAAGAACCGGTTGCACCATCGACTGATCCGTACACCAAAACCAAACTCCCATAATAGGATAACCCAGAATAATAGGTAGCCAAGGAAAAGCCGGGTCATCATTTGGATGGAAAAGATTCCAGTAATCCGCCGGAACGGCATCCACCAGTGCGCCTACACCGCCCACTTTATAGATTCCCATGATAGCCAGTGTGGCTGATACTACAATCAACAGTATCATTTGATATACATTCGTGTAGGCCACAGCTTTCAGTCCGCCGAGCATCGTGAAGAAAGCGGAGATGACAAGTAACAGCAATGCCGATTGCCACATAGGAATATCGAAGACTTGACGGATCAGGACTCCACCGGCAAATAAAGTCAATGCAAGCCATGAAATAAGAATGGTAATAATGGTATACCAAGCAAGGATGTTACGGGTAGATTGTCCGAAACGTTTTCCCATAAATTCGGGCAATGTCGTGATGCGACTACCCAAATATCGGGGAGCAAAGACAAAAGCAAGCAGACATATAAAGACAAATGCATACCAGGCATAATTCCCCGAAACAATACCAGTAGTAAATCCGGCACTTGCGGAAGCTATCAACATGGAAGGTCCGACATTTGTCCCCCACATGGAGAAGCCGATATGATACCATCTCAACGAATTCTCCGCAAGGAAAAGACTACTCCCCTTTTTTCGTTTTGAACTTGCCCATATACCAATAGCTATCAAAATAAGGAAGTAGGCAATCAGAATACTCCAATCTAATGTCTCTAAGAATTTCACATGCATAATTCAAGTATTAAATAAGTAACGTAAGTTTAAATCTAATTTTCTTTAGGCAAAGATTACATGGATTTCACGGTTTTAATAGGCTATGTAATTAAGAGCCGTGTTGATCCGTGTAATCCGTGCCTTTTTATTCTATTTTTTATTTCCAATCAGTTCTTTGGCAACTGCTACGGCTGTATTCGCATTATCACTATATCCGTCCGCACCGATTTCGTCAGCAAACCCCTGACTGACGGGTGCTCCGCCAATCATCACTTTCACTTGATTACGAATACCGGCCTCTTCTAATGCCTGGATAACCTCTTTCATATACGTCATGGTAGTAGTCAGCAATGCGCTCATGCACAAGATGTCAGCATGGTTTTCCTTCACAGCTTCCACAAACTTGTCACAAGTCACATCAATACCAATATTTATGACTTCAAAGCCGCAACCCTCCAGCATGGAAGCCACCAGGTTTTTACCAATATCATGGAGATCTCCCTTCACTGTACCGATGACAATCTTACCGATTGTAGTGGAAGCACTTCCTGCCAATAAAGGTTTCAGTAGCTCCAAAGCCCCTTTCATGGCACGTCCTGCCATCAACAGTTGAGGAACAAAAGCTTTTCCATCCTGGAAACGTTGTCCCACTTCGCCCATTGCTTTAATCATATAATTATTGATAATCATTTGGGGAGCTACTCCTTCCGCAATGGCTTGCCGGGTGATTTCAACCGCAGGTTCCAGTTTCCCGGCAACAATGGCTTCATACAGAGGTTTCAGTTTATCCTCTTCCCGATGTTGTTCTTCCCGTATACAAATACGTTCCTGTCCGGTAGCTGCCAAGTCGGCATCCTGTTGATGCTTATTGGTATTTACAGCGGTAGAAGAACCGGTATATTCTTCGACAATCCGCATGGCCTGTTCCACTTCCTTTTCGTTATGAAAATCCATTTCCAAGTGTACACCGTCCGCACCGATATGATCCAATAGAGGTTTTAGTTCGTCTAATGTCACCCAGCAAGCCATCACGCTCTTTCCTCCTGCCAGAATCTTCTTATACAGATCGTACCATTTGGGAGATCCTCCTTGTGGTTCGCCCACTCCGGGGGTCCATTGAATCGCATTCAATTCTTCAATTTCAAGCAAGGCAGGCAGGTGATGCATGGCTCCCACTCCATCCAGATGATAAAGGGTATAATCAATCTTCTGACATTGTTCACGAATAAAAGGTTGCACAAACCGGCGATAATCATCCTGACTAATCATGGTCGAAATATCACTTTGCAGTTTACTCATCTTTCCGGGAGCCCAGGACGAGAAATAACAGAAAGCCATCTCGTCGCCTTCACGGATGATGTCGTATAGTTCATCAAATACTTTGAAGTAGATGTCGTTGATTTGCTGCATCTGTTGTTCCAAGATTTCGGGCTGCATCACTGTGTCCAGTAATACCCTATCCGTTCCTTTCAGTGCGGCCAGAACATCCAATCCTTCCATCAGGTCGGGCATACCGACAAAGTAGTGTCCGTTGGCTTTCGCTTTGCAGGCTTTCAGGAGTTCTTTATGAAGAATCCAGTTCGGGTGTTCGGGGTTAAAGACTATTTCATTGGTGAAATCCGGGTGGGGATGAATCCAAATGGTGTCTTCCCCGCCTTCAAACACTCCGCCTAAAATGGCAGCTAGAGAACCGGGACCCAGTTGGGTATTCGCAACCGGAAGAATATCCGCTTTCAGGCTGCTGTGCGCTACGTACCAGTCCAGATATTCTGCTCTCCATTGAGGGTCGAACCATTTTTGCGACAAATCTTTTGCCGGCGCGGGAGGCATTATCTCTGCATGTGGTTGCACTCCTTCCTGGAAGTGCTCCCACATATTGAGAATGATTCCTTTATGGTTCCACCAATTTATATAACGTTGTTTTGTTTCTTCTAAATTACTCTTCCATGTTTTCATACTCTGCCATTTTTTATTTATTCTACTCAAGTTTCGGAAGTAATTTATTAGGTTGAAAGCCTCTTGGTATATAGCGTAAGGTATCACTCTACGCAATATTATGTAAGCCTTTCAGGCTACTTACAAAACTTGAGTTATTTCTATTTATCTATTCCAAAATCCTTTATAATCATTATCTATGCGTAAAGCCATGCTCTTGCTTAAATCCATTTCATCCGTACAGTCCACGTCTTCCGGATAGATGGGTATCACGGCATTTGCACGCACATATACGGGCATTTCTTCCAATGGAACGTATACGTCTTTCAGCCAGCATGCTCCTTCCAGACGTTCTCCCGTAAAGAAGTTCACCCATTTTCCTTCGGGAAGATAGATATCCCGACGGTTCTCGCTGTTCATCACCGGAGCTACCAGGAAATCATTGCCGAAATAGTATTCATCATCCACATGCCAACAAAGTTTATCTTCCGGATGATGCAGAATGAGTGCCTGCAAGAGCGGATAGCCGCTTTCTATGGCTAGTTTACTTTGTTCTACGATGTATGGAATGAGCGAATAACGCAATTTCCACCACTTTTTCACCAACGGAGCTATGGCCGGATAGTGCCAGGGTTCACGCTTATTGGTTCCGTGATAACGGATATGCGATGTGAATACGCCGAATTGAGTCCAACGCATGTACACATCATCTGCTACTACCGAGTTCATAAAATTGGGCAATGTATGGAAGCCGGGAACATCATGGCTCCAAAAAGCAAATCCCGACAGACCGAAATGCAGACCACCTTTCAGAGAACCTGCCATTCCATCCCAAGAACTACAGGAATCGCCTCCCCAATGCAAAGGATAACGCTGGCATCCCGCCCATGCGGAACGTGCCCAGACAATGCCGTCACCTGTCACTTCTTTCGTAATTTCGTAAGCAGCCTTTTGATAAAGCAGGGCATACAGGTTGTTCAACAATTCCGGCTTCATACCTTTATAGAGGGCGTCCATGTGAATGTTTTCACCGAAATCGGTTTTGATACAGGTTACTCCCATATTCAGGAGTTGTTTCAATAGTCCTTTGTACCATTCGGTTGCTTTCGGATAAGTAAAGTCGATTGTTCCGGCATAATCCAGGGCGGAGAAGTTGGAACCATCGGTCGCTTGTTGTTTGGTCAATGGGGCTATATAATCATTGGCTCTGGCTTCATCGATCTGCTCTGCATTTTCTGCAACGTATGGAAGTTGCCATAAAGAGACACGATAGCCGTTCTTTTTCAACCGCCCGATGAATCCTTTCGGATCGGGGAACCGTTCTTCATTGAATTTCCATTCGCAGAGCCAATCGGTACGGAACCAGCCCGTATCCAGATGAATTACATCACAGGGATAGTGTTCGGCACGCATACGGTCGCATATTTCGTCTACTTCATCGGCACTGAAATAAGTCATACGGCTCATCCAAACGCCAAAACTCCAAAGAGGAGGCATAGACGGATAGCCGGTCAGGTCACGATAACCGCGAAGAATATCTTCCATCGTATCACCGCCTATCACAAATACATCCAGCAATGCCTGGTCGCTTAGAAACTGGACGGAACGGGTGGAATGTCCGGCCAGTGAGAGCTTGCTATGGGCACATGTGTGGTAGAATGTTCCGTACATTCGGCTGGATAGATAGAAGGGGATATTCTTATAAGTACGCCGGTTATTGACTCCTTGCCCGTCCTGGTTTTTCAGGAAGAAAGTCTGTCCGCTTAAGTCCATTTTAAAGAAACGTTCTCCGGTTCCGGCAAAACATTCATCGGGCTTACATTCAAAAGAAAGCGTTGCACGTTCTTTCCGACCGTCGCGTTTGCAAAAAGCAACAGGTAACGCATCGTAGCGGGGAGGCGAAAAATGGTCGTAGGCTGACAAGCGGATTTCACGCTTTCCGTCAGGGTATAAAGTGATATCAAGCGTTTCTTGAGGGTCGGGAAGCAATTCGCTCCATCGGTCTAATAGAGGCTCTTCCACATTGATAACGGCACGCTTCGTTCCGTCCTCCGTCGAAAGAATCCATTTTCCTTTTTGTTCTTTTATAAACAGGGGCACTTTCTGAATCCGGTCACTGAATTGCAGCATTTCCGACTCATCTGTCAGTACATAATCACCGAAGCCAAGAAACAGGCGGGTGATACCGATGTTATACTGACGGATGATTAACGTATATTCCTCCTGGGGAACATCGGTATCCGCCATCATATCGTTAGCCAGCTTTTGCTTCTGAAAGGGAACTGTTACGTAAATATCTCCTTCCTTTTCATAAACAGCCGTTGGCTTGTATGCTTTCCAAAGCGACTCATTCCTTGATAACTCGGTATCGAAATCAAGGAAATCAAATAAGTGATAGTTCGTTGGTTTCATCTATTTTATTGATTAAATATCGTTTATTGATTACTATAATTATCAGATTAGTTTGAATGATTACCATACTAGTCTAGTTCTAATGATTATTACACTAGTTTATTGATTGCTATACTAGTACATTGATGACTATGTTAATCCATTGATTTGTTTCAATCTTGCTTTATTCTTCCAGCTTTGTATTTAATACTGTCCGCCACTTGAGGCCCGTTATTCTTCCACACGTTCTTTTTCCCGGGGCGGTTCGAATCAAAACGTTCAGTGGGACACCAGTTGTTTTCCATTGTATATCCGTCTGTAGCTTCATCCAGATAGATATAAAAAGCCCGGTCATTCGTAGCGTAGGGGGCTTCGATTAAATGTTCGATCCGGTTATTTCGCATGACGGAACCCGGCTGGTTGGAAAGAGTATACAGACCGCCTGCATCGTATAGCCGACGGGCAAAGTGATGTACATAGTTTGCTTCTATCCGGTTGTTGCACATTCCGCTCTCCAGCGATGTCCATCCCCAGCCTACACAAATCCCTGAATAGTTCAGATGGCAGACTTCATTATGAGAAATATCCATGTTTCTGACATATCCGGCGCCGATACCTACACATCCCCAGTCTTCATTAGTCACATTACTGATGAAATTGTTTCTGATAGTAATATGGGAACATAATTCCCGTACGTCAGCAGGAATAAAAGGGACGTGCGTCTCAAATCCTCCGTCCGGAAATGCACCGACCAGTAAAGCCGTTCCTCCAATATCCGTAAATTGACAATCTTCGACGCTCGATGCTGTAACGGCCCATTCATAATCCAGTCCGGTGGACGATAAATGACGGAAGGTGCAATGCTTGAAATCAATATGCTCGGCACCTCTTACACGTATCGCTGTTTCGGGACGGGTGATCCAGGCTTGGTTCTCCAGTTCCGCTTTTTCCGGAAGCCCCGGTTCTTGTAGTTTATAGGCATCCAATAAAGGAAATCCCCCTTGCAAGGTGACGTGTCCCTGAAAAGAAGGACGCATCCAGGAGGTATGCGCAAAAGTAATTCCGTTAAATTGTATATGCTTTACCGGACGGGACAATGTACCGTCTATGGTCACTAAAGTTTCCAAGGCAGGGATAATCACTTCAGCTGTTTCCATATTTTCGCCTGCCTGCGGATAATAGTAAATCGTGCCGGAAGGATATTCCTGAAACCATTCACCGGGTTGGTCCAGCAATTCCAGTGCATTGGTCAGGCAAAAGGAAGAATTTCCTTTCTCTCCTCCGATGACGGGTTGCGGCCAGGGATGCGCAAACTCTAGGTGACTTTCAGGTTCATGGAAGCGAACTACAGCCTGTCCGTCTTTCGCGTCTATACTTTTCACACGCAAAATAGCAATTGCCCAGCGTTGATGGACAATCATTTCCAGTTGACCGGCATTTTGTAGTCTCTTCGGATTTACACTTTGAGAAACGGGGATCGTTATTGTTTGTTCTTCCGGATTGAAGTCAATCATTCGTTCCAATCCTCCGTCAGGAAATTGCGCAGCTCTTTGAACTTTATGACCGTTCACCCACATTTGCCGGGTTTCTACTCTTCTATTTCCTATTAGGGGAGCCTCTGCCGACCATATCTTCTGCTTTAGCTTTTCAGGAACTGCCGGATGATTACATCCACGCTTCCACCCCGTAACAGCAACTCCACCACTAATTACAGGGTGAGCACCATCTACTGCACAAATCACCGTTGGAGAATCGGGTGTCCCACTATCTTCCGGACGAAGAAACAGAGAATTGCGCTGGGCATAAACACCCTCTTCCAAACGAATATAAATTCCTCCGGCTACTTCCGGCCAATTTAGTCTACGCCATTCACGAGCCTGCTTGATTGCCCGGTTTAATGTATTAAACGGGGCTTCCTTTGTCCCGGGATTCTTATCATTCCCCTGCAGGGATACATAAATTTCTCCCGCAAAAAGCGAGGGAAACCACCCCAAGAAAATGATAAAAGAAAGATAAATAAAAGTCTTTTTCATGGTACTACCTCAATGTGCTACTTCAATAAAGACGAACACACATCGATTTAGTACTCTATGTAAAGGCAATAGATAGGTTATTCTTACGAATGTTTTACAACATCAAATAGGTTACCGAATAAGACCTATGATAAATTGATAGCAAAAATAACCGCAGACAACGAACTTCAGTAAAGTTCCGAATATAAATCCGAGTAAAGAGCCCACACCTGATTTGAGTGCCTGCGAGAACTCTTTATTTCCTAATAGTTCACCAATCACCGCTCCTAGAAACGGACCGAGAATAATCCCCCAAGGCAAGAAAAGAAGACCGACAAGAGTTCCTACAATACATCCCCAATTCCCCCATTTACTACCGCCACTATATTTACTTCCCAGCATCGGAGTGAAATAATCCAATACCTGCAAAACAGCTACAATCAATAACCATACGATTAATTGTGTCGTAGAATATTGTACCTTATCCGTGAAGTGCAGAATGACCAACCCCACATAAGCAATAGGCGGACCGGGAAGAAACGGCAGAATACAACCTGCTAACCCGGCTATCATACAAAGGGCACTAATTACGATCAAAATAATGTCCAACATAGTCTCTTCTTTTTTTAGTTCTGCACAAAAATACAGTATCTTTCAATATATACAAGCTAACCTCGAGAATTATTTCCGCCACTTCACTGCTGTTTCAGAATAGCTTTGTCAGGGCTGTAGTTCTTTGTGTGAATGAGTTTTTCCAATACTTTTTTGAGGATGCCTCGTACCCAACAAGAACTTTTACTATCTTTGTGTCGTTAACGCTAAAGAAGCAAGTTGTTAAATAAGAAATCAGCAGGAGGACAGAAGATGGATCCAATGGAATATATAGTACCCAACAGAAAGCGTTTGCCTTACGGTATGATGAACTTCGCAGTCATCCGCCGCGAAGACTATTATTATGTAGACAAAACCCGCTTCATTCCTATGATAGAGCAGGCAGACCGGTTCTTTTTCTTCATCCGTCCCCGCCGCTTCGGCAAAAGCCTCACGCTGAACGTACTGCAACACTACTACGATGTGCGTACCCGCGATAAGTTCAACGACTTATTCGGCGACCTCTACATTGGGAAGCATCCCACAGCAAACCGCAACAGCTATCTGGTGCTTTACCTCAACTTTTCAGGTATCACCGGCGAACTGAACGATTATCGAAAAGGACTGGATGCACATTGCCAAATCCGCTTCGACTTCTTCTGTGAAGTCTATTCTGACCTCCTGCCACAAGGTATCAGAGAACGATTGGACGAAAAGGACGGGGCTGTCAACCAACTGGACTATTTGGTTTCGGAGTGCGAACGTGCCGGACAGAAAATGTATCTCTTCATCGACGAATACGACCACTTCACCAACGCCATCCTTTCCGATGCCAAAAGCTTGCACCGTTACACTGACGAAACGCATGGCGAAGGTTATCTACGTGCTTTCTTCAATAAGGTGAAGGCAGGAACTTATTCCAGCATAGAGCGTTGTTTCATCACCGGCGTAAGCCCCGTAACGATGGATGACCTGACGAGTGGCTTCAACATCGGCACAAACTACTCACTTACCCCTCAATTTAACCAAATGATGGGGTTCACCGAAGAAGAAGTGCGCGAAATGCTGACTTATTATTCAACGAACAGCCCTTTCCGCCATACTGTTGACGAACTGATGGAAATAATGAAACCGTGGTACGACAATTATTGCTTCGCGCAGGATTGTTACGGTGAAACTACCATGTACAACTCCAACATGGTGCTCTACTTCGTGAAGAATTACATAGATAACGGCAAAGCACCACGAGAAATGATAGAAGATAATATACGTATCGACTATGAAAAGCTGCGTATGCTCATTCGAAAGGATAAGGAGTTTGCACACGATGCTTCCGTCATTCAGACTTTAGTGAGTCAAGGCTATATCACTGGTGAACTGAAGAAAGGTTTCCCTGCCGTCAACATCACCAATCCGGATAATTTTATAAGCCTGCTCTACTATTTTGGAATGTTGACCATTAGCGGAATAGATAAAGGCAAGACCAAACTGACCATTCCGAACCTGGTGGTTCAAGAGCAGCTCTACACTTATTTGCTGAATACCTACAACGACGCAGACTTAAATTTCAGCAGCTACGAAAAGAGCGAACTTTCAAGTCAGCTCGCCTATGATGGCAATTGGCAAGCCTATTTCGATTACATTGCCGACTGCCTGAAACGTTATGCATCCCAGCGTGACAAGCAAAAGGGCGAATTCTTCGTTCACGGCTTCACCTTGGCCATGACCGCGCAAAACCGCTTCTACCGCCCTATCTCCGAGCAAGATACACAAGCGGGTTACGTCGATATTTTCCTCTGTCCCATGTTGGACATATATTCTGACATGAAGCACAGCTACATCGTTGAGTTGAAGTACGCCAAATATCGCGATTCTGAAAACCGTGTGGAGGAATTGCGTCAAGAAGCCATCGCCCAAGCCAACCGCTATGCCGACACGGACACGGTGAAACAAGCTATCGGCTCCACGCAACTACACAAGATTGTAGTGGTATATAAAGGTATGGAAATGCGGGTATGCGAAGAGTTATAATGAACAATCTCTTCACCCTTCACTTTTCCTTGTATTATCCTATCTATAAGCAGTTTATAGGTGAAGGGTGTTCCCTTCACCCATCCTTTCACGTTTTTTCTTTTTCAAATTGTACCTTTCCACAATAAAAGCACTACCTTTGTCAATCATGTATGTAATATACAATATAAAATGAACGACAATAAATTAAAAAACAAAACAGTCCCTTTCAACTACGCCCGCTGCTACAACGAGCAATGTCCGAAAGCTTGTAACTGCCTGCGTCGGGTGGCTGCACTTCTCACTACCGCTGACACGTCCTACATCAGCATCGTAAACCCAATGTGTATTCCGGCCACCGGCATTGACTGTCCTCACTTCCAAAACGCAGAAAAGATACATGTGGCATGGGGTATCAGCCACCTGCTGGACAACGTACCTTATAAGGACGGAACAAACATCAAGCAACAACTGATCGGGCATTTCGGAAAAACTCTTTACTATCGCTTTTATCGCGAAGAACGCTTCCTAAGCCCCGCGGACCAAAACTATATCCGCCAACTTTTTCGCCGGAAAGGTATCACCGAAGAACCAGTCTTTGACAGTTACACGGATGAGTATAATTGGTAAAGCTGCGTTCTAACTAGTTTCCAGCCTGCTGAAACTTTTTGTTTCCAGCGCTAGAAACTAAAAGTTTCATACGGTGAAACGATTCGTTTCTCACCGAGAAACAAACTGTTTCACTATGGGAAACCATTCGTTTCAAAGTATGAAACAAAAAATGGAACTAGTTGAAAACAAAAGAAACCCTGATGAAAAGGCAGGTGAAGCTTAGGCCTTCACCCGCTATCACCGATGAACAAAGCGATGCAGAAGATGTTGAAGCTGTCTCTTATACACATCTGACGCTGCCGACGATCGCATAAGTGTAGAT
>ERZ1027283.952-NODE-952-length-11336-cov-4.236238_pt1 | contig 11336 bp, 10 predicted proteins | sample MGYA00519254_ERZ1027283 | MGnify/ENA primary metagenome ERZ1027283 (study PRJEB26926, sample SAMN06165184) | human gut metagenome | biome: ENVO:00009003; feature: ENVO:2100002; material: ENVO:00002003 | host: Homo sapiens | place: USA | collected 2012 ...
GATCTACACTTATGCGATCGTCGGCAGCGTCAGATGTGTATAAGAGACAGGTCAGTGGACAGCCGGCAATGCTGGACGGGATCGATGAGAATATCTGCAAAATGGGAATTTTTGCAAGGAATATAAAGACACTTGTGCTGGAAGATATTCAGGTTACGGGACAGGATGGAGAGGCAATTTTAATGGATGGAATTGATTCTCTGGAATGGACAAAATAAACAGGACTGTATTATACTGTACCTATCAATAAGAAAGAGGACTGTATGATGCAGAAATTAGAATTATATATCCACATTCCGTTTTGCGTACAGAAATGTGCCTATTGCGACTTTTTGTCTGCACCGGCAAATGATGCAGCCAAAGCGGAGTATGTGGATGCATTAAAAAAAGAAATACAAAGATACCGCGAGGTTGCTTCATCTTACCAGGTATCTTCTGTTTTTGTGGGCGGAGGAACTCCGTCCATTTTGTCGTGTGAGCAGATGGGTGAGATTTTTAAAATGCTGAGACAGGTATTTACCATCGACAGGGATGCGGAGATTACAATCGAAGCAAATCCGGGAACTGTGACGGAAGAAAAACTAGAAGGATGGAAACAGGCGGGAATCAACAGGATCAGTTTCGGATTACAGTCTGTCAACAATGAGGAACTGAAAATGCTGGGACGAATCCATACGTATGAAGAATTTCGGGAATCCTATGACATGGCACGGCAGGCAGGATTTGATAATATCAACATTGATCTCATCTCAGCCATTCCCGGACAGACTGTAAAAAGCTGGGAGCACACCCTTCGTACGGTGGCAGAATTACATCCGGAGCATATTTCTGCGTACAGTCTGATCATTGAGGAAGGAACCCGATTTTATCAGTGGTATGGAAAAGGACAGACAGATCAGGAGAAATATCCGCCTCTTCCGGATGAAGATGCAGAGCGGCAGATGTATGAGCGGACAGAGGGAATTCTGGAAGAATATGGATTTCATCGCTATGAGATTTCCAATTATGCACGGGAAGGAAAAGAGTGCAGACACAATCTGGGGTATTGGAGCAGAGTAGAGTATTTAGGGATCGGTCTGGGAGCCTCGTCTTTTATTTCCAATACCAGATACCATCTTTGTACAGATATGATCTCTTATATAGAAAGAATAGGATCAGGAGAAGATCTGCGGGAAGAAATCGAAGTGCTGACAAAGGAAGATGCCATGGAAGAATTTATGTTTCTGGGACTTCGAAAGATGCAGGGAATCTCCCGAATCCAGTTTGAGAATTGTTTTGGAAATACGATAGAAGAAATCTACGGAGACGTGATTGAAAAACTGGAGCAGGAAAAAATGTTAGAAGTGAAAGAGGATAAAATCCGGCTGACAAAAAGAGGGATTGATGTCAGCAATTATGTGTTCTGCGAATTTCTGCTGTAGGAAAAGATTTTGAAGCTTTTAATAATTCAGAAACAAATATCAAACATTGGATAAACAAAAGAGTGCTATTCTCATACCATCAAACAAAGAAAGGCAGGTATGAGAATATGAAAGAAAAGAACAAGACAGGCAGAGTGTCCAAAAAGACGATAGCTACAGTATTGATTGCAATGATTGGTACAGTTGGAATCGGGATGTGCATGAGTATTGCATGGAGTTATGCAGCACCAGAGATTGCAAAGGAGTTGTGGATTTACTTTGTCTCATTTAATTTATCAAATCTTTAAAATAAAAGAGTCAGAAACAGGTGCGTCAGAAGAAAAAATTGACCGCACCTTGTTTTTTGTTTACAATTTGTACATAATTCAAAAACAAAACGAAAACAAAAATGTGTTAGGATCGTCCTGTATTTTAGGGAAATGGGAAGAGATACAAAAGGAGAAGATAAAAATGATTCGTATACTTGTAGTGGAAGATGATGAAAAATTAAATCAGATTGTATGTACCTATCTGAATGACAGCGGTTTTCAGGCGAAGGGGTGTCTGTCGGCAGCTGCGGCATATGAGGAAATGTATCATACGGTGTACCAGCTGATTATTTCTGATATTATGATGCCGGAGATTGACGGGTTTGAGTTTGCCGGGACAGTTCGCCGGATAAATGAGACGATTCCGATCCTGTTTATGTCGGCAAAAGATGATCTGCCGTCCAAGCGGAAAGGGTTTCAGCTCGGGATTGACGACTATATGGTAAAACCGATAGAACTGGATGAACTGCTTCTTCGTGTAAGGGCATTGCTTCGCAGGGCAAATATAGAGATGGAAAGAAAAATTACGGTGGGAAATCTGATACTGGATGCGGATGCTATGAGTGCAGAAATTGACGGAGAAGAGATCAGTCTTACTACAAGAGAGTTTAATATTATTTACAAGCTTTTGTCTTATCCGAAAAAAACGTTTTCCAGAGCGCAGCTCATGGACGAGTTCTGGGGTGTGGAGACAGATACCAGTCTGAGGGCTGTGGATGTTTATGTTACAAAACTCAGAGATAAACTGTCAGCCTGTGACGGATTTAAGATTGTGACAGTCCGCGGGCTTGGATACAAGGTGGTGCTGCAATGAAAGAACGAGAGGAACAAAGGGGAAAAGTAAAGCAAAGTTTATTTCCGGTTTCTTTATTTGGAATCTATATTGGGGTTCTGTTTCTGATGTCGGGGATACATACCGGACTGATCGTGTTTATGAATTCGGCAGGCTGGAATAAAGCGGTGATGACCGTGGTGCCGATGTGTTACTGGGGAATGGTTGCCATGGGACTGACGCTGTTTACCAGATGGAAGGTAAAAAGAACCTACGAAGAACCACTGTATAAAATGGCAGAGGCTACCAGAAAAGTGGCGAACGGAGATTTTTCCGTCTATGTACCTACATTTCATACAATGGAGAAACGGGATTATCTGGATGTCATGATTCTGGATTTTAATAAGATGGTGGAAGAACTAGGGAGCATTGAAACGCTGAAAACAGATTTTGTGTCAAATGTTTCTCATGAGATGAAAACACCGCTTTCTATTATTAAAAATTGTGCGGAACTTTTGCAGAGGGATGCGTTGTCGGAGGAACAGCGCAGAGAATATGGGGAAGCCATTGAAAATACAGCAACGCGCCTGTCTGATCTGATCAGCAATATTTTAAAGCTGAATAAGCTGGAAAACCAGAAAATACAGCCGGAGGCAGAAGTGTATGATGTGTGCAGACAGTTATGTGACTGCATTCTGCAATATGAATCTGCCTGGGAGAAAAAAGAGATCGAGATGGAAGTAGAAATGGAGGATCGGGCAGAAATTTATGCGGATCAGGATCTGATGGAACTGGTGTGGAATAATCTGCTGTCTAATGCGGTCAAGTTTACCGAGCTGGGCGGTGTGATCACGGTTCGTCAGTTGTCGGATGAGCAGGGGGTGACAATCTCTGTATCGGATACCGGCTGCGGTATGAGCAAAAATACCATGAAACATATATTTGATAAATTTTATCAGGGAGATACGTCTCATTCCAAAGAGGGAAACGGACTGGGGATGGCAATGGTAAAACAGGTGCTGGAGCTTATGGATGGGGAGATTCAGGTCCTAAGTGAAGAAAAACAGGGCAGTACGTTTATTGTGACACTGCCCATGGCGGGAAAGGAGTTTGGTCAGTTATGAAAAAGACAGAAAAGCCACAGAGAAATTTTGTGGCATATGAATATAAAGAAGTGAGTGCAAACAGCAGTCAGGCCTCCTTTTTGTTAGATGGATATGATAATTTCGGGTGGGAACCGGATGACAATCTGCCGCAGAGCAGCCAGAGTCGTCATCCGGGGGCGGAGAAGATGATGACTCTGCGATTGAAACGTGATCGGAAAATTGTAAATAAAACGGAGCTTACAAGGCTGCAGCGAAACTTTGAAGCCTGTGTCCGGGAAATTCAGTCGCTGGAAAACAGTAAGACATCGAAAGCGACAATATGGGCGCTGGCAGCAGGAGTGATCGGAACTGCTTTTATTGCATGTTCTACGTTTGCGGTGACAGCAGTTCCGCCGAAAATCCTTTTGTGTATTATTTTTGCGATTCCCGGATTTCTGGGATGGATCCTGCCGTATTTCCTTTATAAGAAAATTGTGAGAAACCAGACGGAAAAACTGACGCCGATGATCGAAGCGAAGTATGATGAGATTTATGAGATTTGCGAAAAAGGAAATAAGCTGTTGTATTAGAAGTGAAAAAAGTACAGGGTTATAAATTGGAAACAAGGGGAAATATAAAAAGTATAAAGAATATATAAACATGGTTGACAAATACAGACCATGGTGCTATCTTAATATACGGAAGGTGTTAGCACTCAAAACAAAGGAGTGCTAATAAGAAAAACCTCAGGTGAGAGAAAGGAAGGTCTGATGGGATTGAATACAGAACTTGGCGAGCGTAAGCTCACGATTTTAAAAGCGATTATCCAAAACTATCTGGAGACCGGAGAGCCTGTTGGTTCCCGAACACTTTCCAAATACACGGATTTGAATTTGAGTTCTGCGACGATACGCAACGAGATGGCTGATCTGGAGGATCTGGGATACATTTTCCAGCCGCACACTTCGGCAGGAAGGATTCCTTCCGACAAAGGCTACCGCTTGTATGTGGATATGCTGATGGAGGAAAAGGAGCACGAGATCACAGAGCTGCGCAACACGATGCTTGAAAAATCCGATAAAGTGGATCAGGTGCTGAAGCAGGCTGCGAAAGTGCTTGCTGTGAATACCAATTATGCAACGATGGTTTCCGCTCCTGTGAACAGCCGGAACACATTGAAGTTCATTCAGCTTTCACAGGTGGATCAGGAACAGATCGTGGCAGTGATCGTGATGAATGGAAACGTGATCAAGAACAAGATCATACAGGTTGGTGAGGTGCTTGCCGGTGAGACGCTTCTGAAGCTGAATATGCTTTTGAATACAACACTCAACGGCATGTCGATCGAACAGATCAATCTTGGTCTGATCGCACGATTGAAGGAGCAGGCAGGAATTCACAGCCGGGTGATCAGTGATGTGCTGGATGCCGTGGCGGAGATTATTCATGTAGATGATGATATGGAGATCTACACGAGTGGTGCGACGAACATTTTCAAATATCCGGAGCTGAGCGATAAGCAGAGTGCTCAGGAGATTATCAGTGCATTTGAAGAGAAGCAGCAGCTGGCGGATCTGGTGACAGAGACACTGGCAAGTGAAGAAAATCACGGGATTCAGGTCTACATCGGGGATGAGACCCCGGTCAAGACAATGAAAGACTGCAGCGTTGTAACAGCAACCTACGAATTGGGAGAAGGCATGAAAGGTACGATCGGTATCATCGGTCCCAAGCGTATGGATTACGAACATGTCATGAAGACGCTGAAAACTCTGCAGAGCGAGTTGGACGCAATTTATTATAAAGACCCGAAAGAATAGGAAGGTGATTGCTGGTGGCAGAGAATATGAGTAAAGAAGATATGGTCAAAGAAGCTGTGGAAGAAGCGAAAGCAAAAGCAGCAAAGGAAACCGGGGAACAGGAAGAACAGGCAGAAGAAACTGTGGAGGAAACAGCAGAGCAGGAAGAAGTTTCCGAGGAAGCCGAAGAAGCATCAGAAGAGGAAGAGACAGAAGAAGGTTCCGGTTTCATGAAGAAATTTGGTCGTAAGAACAAAAAAGATAAAAAAGACGAGAAGATTGAGGAACTGACTGACAGACTCACTCGTCAGATGGCAGAGTTTGATAACTTCCGCAAGCGTACAGACAAAGAAAAATCTCAGATGTACGAAATCGGTGCGAAAGATATCATAGAAAAGATTCTTCCGGTTGTGGATAACTTCGAAAGAGGAATCGCAGCTGTACCGGAGGAAGAAAAGTCCAACCCGTTTGCAGAAGGAATGGAGAAGATTTACAAACAGCTGATGACTACACTCGAAGAGATTGGCGTAAAACCGATTGAAGCGGTTGGCCAGGAATTTGATCCGGATTTTCACAATGCAGTGATGCATGTAGAAGATGAAGAAGTTGGAGAGAATATCATTACAGAAGAATTCCAGAAGGGATATCTGTACAGAGACAGTGTAGTAAGACATAGTATGGTAAAAGTGGCAAACTAATAAGGAGGAAATAATCATGGGAAAAATCATTGGTATTGATTTAGGAACAACAAACAGCTGTGTAGCTGTTATGGAAGGTGGACAGCCAACAGTTATCGCCAACACAGAAGGAGCAAGAACAACACCATCTGTAGTTGCATTTACAAAAACAGGAGAACGTCTGGTAGGAGAGCCTGCAAAACGTCAGGCAGTTACCAATGCAGACAAGACAATCTCTTCTATCAAAAGAGAGATGGGTACAGATTATAAAGTAGCGATCGATGATAAAAAATATTCTCCACAGGAGATTTCTGCAATGATCCTTCAGAAACTGAAAGCAGACGCAGAAGGATATCTTGGAGAGAAGGTAACAGAAGCAGTTATTACAGTGCCGGCTTATTTCAACGATGCACAGCGTCAGGCAACAAAGGATGCAGGTAAGATCGCAGGTCTGGACGTAAAACGTATCATCAACGAGCCAACAGCAGCAGCACTTGCTTATGGACTTGACAACGAAAAAGAGCAGAAGATCATGGTATATGACCTTGGTGGTGGTACATTCGACGTTTCCATCATTGAGATCGGAGACGGAGTTATCGAAGTATTATCTACAGCAGGTAACAACAGACTTGGTGGAGATGACTTTGACCAGAAGATCACAGACTATATGCTGGCTGATTTCAAGGCAAAAGAAGGAGTAGACTTGTCAACAGACAAGATGGCTCTTCAGAGACTGAAAGAAGCAGCAGAGAAAGCGAAAAAAGAACTTTCTTCTGCAACAACAACAAACATCAACCTTCCGTTCATCACAGCAACAGCTGAAGGACCGAAGCATTTTGATATGAACCTGACAAGAGCAAAATTTGACGAGCTGACACATGATCTTGTTGAAAAAACAGCAGAGCCAGTAACACGTGCGCTTTCTGATGCAGGAATCACAGCAGCAGAATTAGGTCAGGTACTTCTTGTAGGTGGTTCTACACGTATTCCGGCAGTACAGGAAGAAGTAAAACGCCTCACAGGAAAAGAGCCTAGCAAATCATTGAACCCGGATGAATGTGTTGCTTTAGGAGCATCTGTTCAGGGTGGTAAACTTGCAGGAGATGCAGGTGCAGGAGATATCCTTCTTCTGGACGTAACTCCACTGTCACTGTCTATCGAGACAATGGGAGGAGTTGCTACAAGACTGATCGAGAGAAATACAACAATTCCTACAAAGAAGAGCCAGATCTTCTCTACAGCAGCAGATAATCAGACAGCAGTTGATATCAACGTTGTACAGGGAGAAAGACAGTTCGCAAGAGACAACAAGTCTCTCGGACAGTTCAGACTGGATGGAATTCCTCCGGCTCCACGTGGAATCCCGCAGATCGAGGTTACATTCGATATCGACGCAAATGGTATCGTAAATGTATCTGCAAAAGATCTGGGAACAGGAAAAGAACAGCATATTACAATTACAGCAGGATCTAATATGTCCGATGCAGATATCGACAAAGCAGTCAAAGAAGCTGCTGAATTCGAAGCACAGGATAAGAAGAGAAAAGAAGCGATCGATACAAGAAACGAAGCTGATGCGATGGTATTCCAGACAGAAAAAGCACTCAAAGAAGTGGGAGACAAACTGGATGCAGCAGATAAATCTTCTGTAGAAGCTGATGTACAGGCGCTCAAGGATATCCTTGCAAAATCTACACCGGAAGATACATCCGATGCACAGGTTGCTGAAATCAAAGCAGCAAAAGACAAACTGATGGAAAGTGCACAGAAACTGTTTACAAAGATGTATGAGCAGGCTGGTGCAGCAGCAGGCGCTGCAGGCGGACCGACACCGGAAGCAGGTCCGGCTCCGGAAGGATTCCAGGGAGATGACGTAGTAGACGGAGATTACAAAGAAGTTTAAGAGACCAATCTGACGGGAGAGAGCACTCTTTTTCCGGAGTCTGGAAGGCATGTCTTTCAGGCTCCGGCGGTGTGCCCTCGCCTGTTTGGTTATGAGTTGGATCAAGGATGAAAGGTAGATTATTATGGCGGAGTCAAAAAGAGATTATTACGAGGTGCTTGGTGTAAGCAAGGATGCTGACGATGCTGCGATCAAAAAGGCGTATCGTGCACTGGCGAAAAAGTACCATCCGGATATGAATCCGGGCGATGCCGAAGCAGAAAAGAAATTCAAAGAAGCATCCGAAGCCTATGCGGTACTGAGTGATGCTGAAAAACGTCGTCAGTACGACCAGTTCGGTCATGCTGCGTTTGAAGGCGGCGCAGGCGGTGCTGGCGGATTTGGAGGCTTTGACTTCAACGGCGCAGATTTTGGAGATATTTTCGGAGACATTTTCGGGGATCTGTTTGGTGGCGGCGGAAGAAGAGGCGGCCGTGCGAACAATGGCCCAATGAAAGGCGCGAATATCCGAAAGAGCATCCGTATTACATTTGAGGAAGCTGTGTTTGGCTGCAAGAAAGAACTGGAAGTGATTTTAAAAGATCCATGTACGACATGTGGAGGAACAGGTGCAAAACCGGGGACTTCTCCGGAGACGTGTCCAAAGTGTGGAGGAAAAGGTCAGGTTGTCTATACGAGCCAGTCCTTTTTCGGAACGGTACAGAATGTCCAGACCTGCCCGAACTGTGGTGGTTCCGGTAAGGTGATCAAGGAAAAATGTACATCTTGCTCCGGAACAGGATACACTTCAAGTAAGAAGAAGATTGAAGTGACCATTCCTGCAGGAATTGACAACGGACAGAGTGTACGTATTCGCGAAAAAGGAGAGCCGGGTACAAACGGAGGTCCGAGAGGAGATCTTCTGGTCGAGGTGAACGTATCCAGACATCCGATCTTCCAACGTCAGGATATGCACATTTTCTCAACAGTGCCGATTTCATTTGCGCAGGCAGCGCTCGGTGGAGATGTGAAGATCCAGACTGTGGACGGAGCGGTAATCTACAATGTTAAGCCAGGTACAAAGACTGATACAAAGGTACGATTAAAAGGCAAGGGAGTTCCGTCTCTGAGAAATTCCGCAGTGCGTGGAGATCACTATGTGACACTGGTGATTCAGACGCCGGAAAAACTCAGTGCAGAGGCAAAAGAGGCACTGCGCAGATTTGATGAACTGAGTGGAAACTCACTGCATCAAAATGACAGTAATCCGGAAAAAAGCGAGAAAAAAACCAAAAGAAAAGGTTTCATGGATAAAGTAAAAGAAGCCTTTGAAGGGGAAGAATAAAATTCAGAATGAAGCCAGGCGGAGACAGTCTCATAGAGAGGCTGTCTCTGCTTGTTTTATGCCTGTAAATACGATAACAGATCGCTCTCCCAGCAAAACAGTCTATCCTGCAGTCGGCATATCGTTCCCCGAAAATGTCTGATGCAGCAAGTCTCCGGTATTGACTGCAATCTTCCAGACATAACCGTTTGGAAGGGATGGGAGCACAAGTTGTTTTGCAATCCAGTGTGCGTTGACTGCAAGAAATACAAAATACAAGATCTTCCTGTCCGGTCTTTTCATCAAATCCTGCGAACATCACACAGGCAGTGTGAGAATCTGAGGAAGGAACAGGCGGCTCTGGGGTGAGTCCGTGACCGCTCATGGAAGGATATGAGGTGTAGCTCGGCTCCAGATCTCTGCGGATGGCCGGGTGCTGTTTACGAAATGCGATCATATATTGAAAGAACGCAAACAGAGCCTGATTTTTGGACAGCAGACTCCAGTCCAGCCAGGAGATTTCGTTATCCTGACAGTATGGATTGTTGTTGCCAAATCGCGTATCTGCAAATTCATCTCCGGATAAAAACATTGGTGTACCACGGCTGCACATCAGCAGTGCACAGGCATTTTGCATCATTTTCAGCCGCAGGCGGAGGATTTCGGGATTGGAAGTTTCTCCTTCTTCTCCGCAGTTCCAGCTGTGGTTGTCATCACAGCCGTCGGTATTGTTCCAGCCGTTTGCCTCGTTATGCTTCTGATTATAGCTGTATAGATCGCACAGTGTAAATCCGTCGTGACAGGTTAGAAAATTGACGGAAGCATTTCCCCCGCGGTACTGCGGATTGTATAAATCCGGGGAACCCAAGATCCGTTTCAGAGCAGTCTCATGAAGCCCGTCATCCCCTTTTAGAAAACGCCGCATGTCATCCCGGTAGCGTCCGTTCCATTCGGCCCAGCGTCTCCAGGACGGAAAGGAGCCAACCTGATAGAGTCCGCCCGCATCCCATGCTTCGGCAATGAGCTTTACATTTCCAAGGATCGGATCAAAGGCAAGGCTCTGCAGAAGGGGAGGCTGACTCATCGGAGAGCCGTCTTCATTTCTTCCGAGAATGGAAGCCAGATCAAAACGGAAACCGTCTACCCGGTAGTCAGTGACCCAATAGCGCAGACAGTCTAAGATCAACTCCCTTACAACCGGATGGTTGCAGTTTAAGGTATTTCCACATCCGCTGAAATTGTAGTAGTATCCGTCCGGTGTCAGCATGTAGTAAATGTTGTTGTCAAAGCCTTTGAATGAAAAGCACGGGCCGAGTTCGTTTCCTTCTGCGGTGTGATTGAACACCACATCCAGGATGACATCGATTTCGTTGGCATGCAGTGACATAAAAACCAGCTCCTTTATAAAATAATCTCTTTGTTTATTATAATATAAAGACAGAACATGAAAAAGAGCAAAAATCCGGTTGGAAAGGATTTTTACTCTTTGACTGTTACTGCAGACTATTTTTTAAACAGACGGTTTAAAAATAGTCTAGCGGGTGAAAAATTTGCGTTCTCTGGTTTCCGGCTGGGTTCTCTCAACTGGAGTTTCGACGGAAGGTTCATCGGAGCAGTCGCAAGGTGTTTCGGAAGCCTCGCCGCACTGGACGGAAGCCTCTCCGGTTTCAATAACGGCACCAAAAGCAATCGGGATCTGGATGCAGAGACTCTGGGTTACAGTAAACGTGCAGGAGGTTTTGCTGCCCGGACACTGTGGACCGGTGTGGATGACAGGATCGCCGCAGCAGATTGTTCTGGCGGTTCCGGGATGTGCAAACGGGGAGACCGTTACAGGAACGCAAACGGTTTCTTTCTGGTAAAACGTAGATTCACAGGATTCTGTGGAACCGCATGAAGGTCCGCATATGGTCAGGCCGGAAGTTGTCTGACCGCCGCCGAAAAGACAGAGATTGACTGGGCCGACCGCATAAGGTCTGACAAGAGAAAAGCAGACCTGCATCTCACCATCCACTTTATCCCTGTCTCTTATACACATCTCCGAGCCCACGAGACCGTACTAGATCTC
>ERZ1027283.956-NODE-956-length-11325-cov-4.389796_pt1 | contig 11325 bp, 8 predicted proteins | sample MGYA00519254_ERZ1027283 | MGnify/ENA primary metagenome ERZ1027283 (study PRJEB26926, sample SAMN06165184) | human gut metagenome | biome: ENVO:00009003; feature: ENVO:2100002; material: ENVO:00002003 | host: Homo sapiens | place: USA | collected 2012 ...
GATCTACACTTATGCGATCGTCGGCAGCGTCAGATGTGTATAAGAGACAGCCCTCTATCCTGCATTTTTTCTATCCAGTAAGGGAGAATATTAGTGGTAAGCACTTGTTGCACCTCCTCTTTCAGGCGTTCAATAGTAGTTTCCATAATCCTAAATGTTTAATGTTGGTTTCTCTTCTGTTCCAGTTCCCCGATGATTTCTTTCATTCTTCTTTCGGATAGCGGATACATGCTGATAAATAAAATACTCAATAAGGTACCTATGGCAGGCAAAAAGCTGAGAAACATCCTGATACCATTAATAGCCTGGTCATTTTGCACCACATTCGCCTGGAAACCGAAGTACCCCAACAACCAGCCAGTGACAGCGCTGCCGATTGCCCACCCGAACTTCTGGCTCATGGATGAAGAAGAAAATATCAGTCCGGTAGCCCTGTTACCCGTTTTAAGTTCGGAATAGTCTACACAATCGGCATACATGCTCCATAAAAGAGGAAAAATACTGCCGGCACAAATACTGATAAGTATCTGGAAAATAAAAATGAGTACGAGATTCTCTTTATCGAACCAGTAGAAAACGATACTGAGCACCGTTGCAACTACCATAGCCCACATATAAGTTCTTTTCTTCCCGATACGGTTACTGACCGGAGCGGCCAAAACCACTCCGATAATATTAGCCGCCTGTCCAATAGCCAGGTACAGTCCGCTTAATACAAATGGGATACCTAGAAAAGTAACCGGCTCATTACTGTTTTCTACAATAAAGTACTTGAAATAATACACAGTGGCACCGTCACGAATGGAATTGAAAATCAAGGCAGCAATACCCGCTCCCAACAAAATCCACCAGGGACGGTTGTGCAACAAATCTTTCAAATCATCTTTCAGCGGGGCTTGCTTCTCCCTTATAGGTTTCACACGCTCACGGGTCAAAGCAAAACAACCGATAAAAAAGACAGTACACATGACAGCAATCACAGTTACAGCCATTTCCCAACCATATTGCTCACCATGTCCCTCGCTAAAAGCATTCACCATAGGCATGAACAGCAGCAATGCGATGAAACTGCCCAAATAGGCAAATACCATGCGGTAGACAGACAGTACATTGCGATCGTGCGGTTCGGCACTCATTACACCTAACAGAGAAGCATAAGGCACATTGATAGCAGAATAAACCATCATCATCAGTGAGTAAGTAATATAAGCATATACAATCTTCGCCGTCATGCTCCATTCGGGAGTAGTAAAAGTAAGGATTCCGATGAAGGCAAACGGAAAAGCAAGAAATAGCAGATAAGGGCGGAACTTCCCCCACCGTGAATGAGTGCGGTCGGCAATGATTCCGACAATAGGATCGAATGCCGAATCCCATACACGAGTGACGAGGAACATAGTCCCCACAACGGCTGCAGACATCCCGAATACATCCGTATAGAATATCATAAGATAAGAGCCGAACAACTTCCAGAACATAGAGGAAGCCATGTCTCCCAAACCGTAGCCAATCTTTTCTTTTAGTTTTATCATGGTAGACCGTTATTTAAGGATGCTGTGCATCAACTCATCAATTTCAGGTTTTTCGCAATCTGGCGTTTCAGTATTTCCACAGAAGCAGATGAAGAATAACCGTCTTGCGGAGTATTCAGACAATAATCCACCAATCGGTCTATGGTAGAAGTTGCCACATGCATACGTGTATCACTCGAAGCGTAATAAATGAATACTTTTCCGTCTTCATCTGCAATCCAGCCATTGGAAAACAGTACATTCGAAACATCTCCCACACGCTCCCCGCCTTCGGGAACCATGATTGCCCCGGCAGGAGAAGCTATCACACGCGTCGGGTCTTCAAGAGAAGTCATATACATATAAAGAACATACCTTAACCCGGCGGCACATCCGCGAACCCCATGTGCCAGATGCAGCCACCCTTTAGGAGTCTTGATAGGATGCGGTCCTTCTCCGTTCTTCACCTCTTTGATGGTATGATAATAGCGCCGGTCAATAATCGTTTCCTCTCTTACCTCCGCATGAGTCATATCGTCCACCAATGCCCAGCCGATTCCCCCTCCGCTTCCGGCATCGATGAATCCGTCCTGCGGACGGGTGTAAAGTGCATATTTCCCATTGACGAATTCGGGATGAAGCACGACATTGCGTTGCTGGCTTCCGGTCTTCAAATCAGGCAGCCGCTCCCAGTTCACAAAATCTTTGGTACGAGCTATGGCAGCAGTGGCAGTTGCCGACGACAAGTCGCCCGCCGGCGCTGCCGGGTCATGTCTTTCCGCGCAGAAAATGCCGTACACCCAGCCGTCTTCATGCGCCGTAAGGCGCATATCATAAATATTGGTAGCCGGAATCACATCTTCGGGCATCGTAATAGGATAATCCCAAAAACGGAAATTGTCAATGCCATTAGGACTCTCGGCCACCGCAAAAAACGATTTACGGTCGGCACCTTCCACACGTACTACCAACAGGTACTTGCCGTTCCATTTAATAGCGCCGGAATTCAATGTAGCGTTCATGCCGATACGCTCCATCAGATAAGGGTTGGATTCAGAATCCAAATCATAACGCCAGAAGACAGGAGTATGGGCAGCCGTCAGTATCGGATACTTATAACGGGTGAGAATACCGTTACCGTCTTCCAAAGGCACATTCTTGCTGGTAATCAGTTTATTGTAATCATCAAACAGAGTATTCAACTTCTCTTTAAATGTAATCATATCAATCGTCAAATTAAATGTCGTTATTCTCTTATATATATTCACTTAACCTCTTCCAGATAAAGTACCCGACTGGAATAATCACTCAACTTATGGTAATCCACTTTGTGATTATAAGGCATTTCCAGCCCGTTCGCCATCAGATACGCGCCGCTGAAAGCTTTTCCTTCGTAATCCAGAGGCTGGTTGTCTATCCTGTTCAGCTCGGTCACCTTATAAATCTTATCCGGATGAAGCCCCGCCATCCTGGTACGCGGCAAATGCTGATTGCAAAAATGCTCGGTCTTCCACCAATAGAACACAGCCTTCTCTTTTTCCGGTGCAACATACATCAGCGAAGCTGCCCCCAGCCTGTCATACGGAGAAAGCAACCGGTAAATATCTCCCAACTGTACCACAGGACGAATCATTTTATAATCAGCAATAGCTTTACGGCATAGCTCTTTCTCTTCGCCTGTCATATTCTTGGGCTGTATTTCCATTCCCAAACGACCGCTCATAGCCACATCGATACGGTATTTCAAAGGAATGGTGCGGAAAGTCTGATGATTGGGCGCAGCACTGATATGTGAAGCCATAGCTATAGCCGGAAAGAAATAAGAGGCTCCCCATTGCATATAAATTCGTTGCAACGCATCCGTATTGTCACTCACCCAAAACTCATCAAAGTAAGGAAGCACTCCATAATTGGCACGCCCGCCTCCACTGGCACACGCCTGTATGGTGAGTTCCGGATATTTGGCACGTATCCGGCGGCAAACATTCTCAAATCCCCGATGATAGGCAATATACAGATGACTTTGTTCATCCTTCGGCAGATAGTCCGACCCATGATTCATAATAGCCATGTTCGCATCCCATTTGATGTAATCTATTTCCGGATAATTGGTCATCAAAGTGTCTACAAGATTGAATATGAAATCCTGCACCTGCGGATTACCCAAGTCAAGCACCACCTGCGTCCCTCCACGCCCCAATACCGGTTCGCGCAAGGGAGCTTTCAATATCCATTCCGGATGTTTTTCGTAAAGTTCACTAGTGGTATTGGCCATTTCCGGTTCAATCCATATACCGAACTTCACCTTATATTGGCGGGCATCGTCCACCAATTTACGGATACCACCGGGCAGCTTCCCGGTATCCACCTTCCAGTCGCCCAATGAAGAATTGTCAGAGTTACGTTTGTATTTATCGCCAAACCACCCGTCATCCATCACAAACAGTTCACCGCCCATAGATGCGATATCTCCCATCATCTGGTTCATACCGTTCTCGTTGATATCAAAATACACTCCTTCCCAACTGTTCAGCAATATTTTACGGAGAGAATTTCCATGCGCCAGTTTGTATTTGCGCGCCCAACGATGAAAGTTACGGCTGCATCCGCTCAACCCTTCAGCACTGTAAGTCAATGCTAAAGCCGGAGTTATGAAAAGTTCTCCTTTCTTCAAGTTATAAACTGAATTTTCTTCATTTATGCCGGCATAAAACTGGTGATATTCACTATCGTCCGTATCAATGCGCAGTTTGTAGTTTCCGCCATAACAAAGAGCTGCACCAATGACATTGCCATAGTTCTCCTGAGGTTTCCCGTCAAGCGAGAACATCACCTCGGCATGTGCCGTATGTGAATTTCTCACACCGTCCCGGTTCTTTATCACTTTCATGCCCGGTTCAAGAGGTTCCTGCACAAGCCTTCCCTCGTTGGCCCATGAGCCATACAGACTTGATAACCATACATCTCCCCTTCTCACAGGCAGAAAAGCCGAATCAAACTTACGTAACATAACGTTCTTTTTCTCCGCATGGGCTATCTCCGTCCAAGTCTCTATGATATCGACATCGGAGTAGGCCTTGTAGCACACATTCACAGAAAACGGATAGACCTTGTCTTTCAGTTTAATGACAGCAGTAACTGCTCCGTCAGTGTTCTTTATTTCCGTACCAGCCACTTCCATTTGCAAAGTCATATTTCCGTCGGCATGAGTCACTGCCAGCGCCGACTCACCCGGGCAGTTCATACCATATACCGGATAAGCCCCATGTTGCATGGTAGGTGCATTATAAACTTCGCGACAGTCATTTTCAGTAAGCTTACTGCCATAATATACATACTTCAACTCTCCTCCCGCCGGAGCCGAGAGCACCAGTGAGGTACGAGGGGTTGACAAATGTATATTTTGGGCAGCCAGGTCTCCTGTTACAAACAAAAGCATAGTAAACAGGCAGATTCTAATCAGGTTCTTCATCATGTTTCCTTATTTATAGAGTTCAAAATTGTCTCCGACAAACAATATTTTCGGAGACCGACTGAATTTCACAAAATCATCGGCAGATACTTGTCCGGGATAGGGAGCATAATAATGAGTGGACTTTTCACGCGCATTACGCCAAACCAGTACATAACTGAGGGGATATTTCTCAATGACAGGCAACAGAGTCCCTGTCCACCATAAAGAATCGGGAATGCCTTCCAATCCTGTTTCGGTCAGGGCAATAGGCTTATCGTGCTTCTTGCCCGCCTCGGTCAGAATCGTCAGCATCTTGTTCAATTGCTTGATATACTGGGAACGTTCAAACTGATATACATCCGTACCGAGAACATCTATAATATCATCCCCCGGATAGCGTTCAAGATATTCCTCAACCGTATCAGATTCCATTCCCGGAGAGTAAGCTAACAGCACATTATTCACTCCCTTCAGACGCAAACGGTCATTAGTCATCCGCCAAAGGGTCTTGTACTGTTCCGAAGAGCACAAATCCTTTCCCCACCAAAACCAGCTTCCGGTATGTTCATGCCAAGGGCGGAACACCACAGGAATGAGTACACCCTCCTTTGTCTTCAGCGAAAGCAGGAAATCGGCCACACGGTCTATCCATTCGAGCATTTTCACATGGTTCTCTCCCCCTTGCATGACAGAAGCCACTACGGTGCTATCGGTCACATCCCATGAGTCACCGCCCGTTTTCGGATTACGTACATGCCAACTGAGCGAAATCATGCCGCCACGGGCATACTGCTCGATAATATATTCACGAAGATGCGCAAAGGATACTTTGTCAAGATTATGTGTTCCTCCGAGTTCAATCTCGCCCAAATCGAAAGACATCACCCCCGGATAGGCACCGCAGACACTTTTAACATCGCTACGACCCTTATCTCCTTCCCAACCTATTCCGTAAGCAGTATCATCATGATGACCGAAAAGGATGCCTTTCCGTTCCGCCTGTTTCAAGTTTTGCAACAAGGCAACTGTTTCCGGAGTTTTTTCACCGGTTTCTCCACTTCCGCTACATGCAGTCGGCAAGAGGAGGCAAAATATCGCATTAATAGTCAGAATAATATATTTCATCATAAAAGTTGAATAGTCTGTTATTTAAACGAAGGCAAATCACTACGGCAAATCACACCAGGCTGGCCGAAAGCGTTGTTCCACCAAGCCTTGTCGGCATGTTCGTGCTGTCCGGAATTAAAAACAGGCGCAGTAGTGTCCTTTGTCACTTCATAATCATACCAAGTCATGAACCATGCCCATTGGGCTCCGGCTGCCAGTTGCTTGTCTATGGTTGCCACATCACCACATTCGCTAAGTGCAATCAGCTTGTCCGGGAAAGCTTTTTTTAGTGCATCAAAATCCGTTGCCAGTCCGGCAGCGCTGGTCTTGTGGTACACGTCCCGTCCGATAATATCCACGTATGCATCACCAGGATACCAGTCCCTGTCGTTCGTTTCACTAGTCCATACCCAGATAAGATTGTTCAGCCCTTTCTGCTTGAAAGTCTCATATACGAGTTTCCAGAGCCGTTTGTATGAAGCTGCATCTTTCCCCCACCAGAACCATTTGCCTGCAGCTTCGTGCAACGGTCTCCAAATTACAGGAATATTCTTCTGCTTCAAAAGCAGTAAGTAACCCGCCAATTCTTCCAAATCGGCTTTAATGATTTCATTTTCCCGGGTTCCCTCCTGCAATGCCTTGGTGATGTCAAAATCCGTTTCACTAATCATACATTTATACTCACTGCTATTTTCCGTGACCGGCACATTCCAATGCCAGCAAGCAGCAACCAATCCTCCGGCATTCCACCAGTCTTCAACAACCGATATCTTATTATAATCAATCCAGTCGGCCGGTGAAGCGGGAAGGTTCATGTAATCAAAGCAGGCAATGGCAGGATACTTCCCGGTCTGACGGTTTACCCATATTGCTTCATTGACGTTCCATGTCACGTTCGCCATTGTACTGGTCAAAGTTTTTCTCCCCCAGCAGTTTCTCAGATATGTATACACTTTCTTAGCCTCAACGGATGCACCTTCGGTGCAAAGTTCTTTCTTTATCAATGAATTGTCCACCGGTTCCGACTCCGGAGCCGGAAAGTCTTCCCCGGACGAGGAAGAGCATCCTGCTCCTATGCCGCAAAAGATGAAATAAATCAAAAAGTTATATATATTCTTCATACCTATTTTCTATAATCATTTACCGGATTTTCTTCTCAATACGGATATTGGCGAAACTGTGGTCTACGTTCCAATCCGAATTAGGTTGGAGAATGAATGACAACCCTGTCCATCCTTCCGAGAAAGCATTACCCGACACGGTCTGCAAATCAATCGAAACAGTACACCACTTCCCGTAAGTATTGAAACTGCCATTCGCAGAAGGATTCCACGGATAATTGCCATTATTAAGCTGAATCAGATAGCCATATCCAGCCGAATCGTAGAACGGATGTCCCGTAGGAGAGTAAACCTCAAACTTAAAATTGTAATCGGCAGGAGCTGCCGCCACATCAGCCGGACAGTTGAATCCTCCGCAAACAAGATTCGTCCAATTCCAGGCACCATAACTGCCGGTTACCCTAAAATAAGGTCCATAGAGAATTTCGGGCTCATTGTCGCCTGCTTCATTGATGATAAGTTCTTTGCCTGCCCAGAGTCCGTAATCATCAGGATGAGAAAGGTTCCAGATAATCGCATCCGTCATACGATAAGGGATTTTTTCGGTATGTGCAACAGAACCCGCTCCCATATAACTCACTTCGATGACAGAGTTATCCTGAGCATCTTCAGGAATGACAACTGACATATATTTGTCCGAGATGGAATCTACCTCAAGCTCGACACCATTCATTTTGACAGTAGAAGTGGAATTCGCGCCTCCGAACCCATAGAGGTCGAAGTATTTACCTTTCAGCTGTACAGATGTGCCGGGAAGAGCAAACTCATTATATAGACCGTCCACCTGAACCAAGGGTACAGACACCGTGAAATCATAAGTGGTACTTCCCAACTCCGTTTCATAATAGAGCTTATTATTCACTTCCAACGGAATCTGACGGGGAATGGGAAGATAGGCACTGCTGGCAGTCGCATATACCTCACCGACAGGAAGTTCAACATCATTGAACATCACTTTCCTCACACGGCTTAAATTGGAACCGTCGAGTACAATCATCTGCTCCAGATTTCCGTCAGTGATTGGCAACAATTTATCCCTGTCTTTGGAGTCATACACAGCGTCAATAACGGGGGCACCGCTTGACGCCATTTCGTCATCATAATTATCATTATAGGTCACTATGTCCTGACAAGCACCAAAGCTCAACGCCATACAGCACATAAGAGTTATGGATTTGAAAGATAATCTTTTCATGAAATATTGATTTTAAATTTCTGACTTTATTCTAGAATAGGGAAGGCACTTTAACTCCAACCCGGATTATTGCTGTCAATCGCTTCATTAGTAGAAACCTCATCAGAAGGCAATGGAAAGAGCAAATGACGCTGTTCACGATGTTTGTTCACACCGGCTTCATCGTAGTGGGTTTGAGAACCGTCCTTGTTGATTCCGCCGATAGAGTTCATCACTTCCACATAGATTCCCCAACGAATCAAATCCCATCGCCTGTCTCCTTCCAGCGCAAGTTCTTTGGCACGTTCTTCAAAAATGGCGGAACGCAGGGCTTGTTTGGAAGCAATGGCTCCATCACCGGAACTTGATGCAAGAGTGGCATTCGAACGGATACGTACCCTATTCAATGCACTGATAGCCTCCGAAGATACTCCATTATCCAATTCACATTTCGCTTCTGCGTAAATCAGCACGATGTCAGCCAGACGAAGGAAAGGCCAGTAGGCATCCGATTTTTTCTGTGTGGCGTCTGTAACGTCTGCATATTTGTTGGTGAATGCCAGACACTCGTTCGATACGTTAAAGTAATAGTTACGTCCGTCGTTGTAGGGAGCTTCCGGTTCTGCCACATAATTTCCGTTAGCATCATAGCCTGTGGCCTTCAGCACGTACTCCGGCGTATTCGGATAGAAAAAGCCGCTCTTCGGTTTTCCCTCTTCGTCCTGATAGCTTACTATAAAACGATGTTTCACTCCTTGTGTGACACGGTAATCCTGAGAGGTGAACAGAGTATACCAGTGATAACGGTTGCCGATATACAGACCGCTGGCCACTACACCGCGTCCATTGTCAATCCCATTGTACCATTCAAAGATACTGTTTCCATAAAGTTCATCACCGTTGGCACCTTGCAAGGCAAACAGGTGTTCGGTACTTTGCCCCAGTCCGGAACGCTTCCACAGTTGGTCATAAGGAAGCAGGTCATGGCTGCCGTAGTTGTTGTCCGGAGTAGGATAGAGCAGATATCCCGCCCATTTGGCAGCTTTTTCATAGCAATCCCTCCAATCGAAACTCTCGTAACCTTTCACCTGAGTCTTTACAAACTCCCGCCTTACAGGCATATCCAAGACTTTATCGTCACCATTGTATGAATAAGACGAACCGGTCATCACTGTCATTTTCTCACCTGCAGGAAGTGCACCGGAAGCCATGGTTGCATATACTTTAGCGAGCAGTCCGACAGCTGTTCCTGCACATACATGTCCTGTCTGATACTCCGCATCCGTATTCTTATAAAGACGGGGAATGGCTTCCTCTTCCAAAAGACGAACTATTTCAGCATAGACATCGGCTATCGGACGGCGAGGATTGTTGTATCCCGTCCCGTCCGTGACAGCCCTGTCAAACAACGGGATCTCACCATACGCCTTTACCAGCATAAAATAGGCAAAAGCCTTTTGGAAATACACCTCACCCAGACCGTTCGTCTTTACCCGTTCATCGGCACCCGTGATTGCATTGATATATTTAATAGCCACATTAGCGCGATTAATCAAGTTATAGCAACCCTTCCAAATGGTATTGGTCACATCATCTCCCTGATAATTGCCGGCACCTGCATTGCTGAATGCCCAGTCAGGGCCGGAAGCATAGTCACAGTCCATATCAAGCACGCGGGGGAAATTCCCCCAACGGAACATATCGTCCGCCCATTTACTGTACACGCCGGTCACCCATTGGCTGACTGCAGCATCATCGTTGCCCACCTCTTCCGGGCCCACAAAAGAATATGGCTTTTCGCTCAAGAAATCCTGGCAAGCGGAGAAAGTTGTCATGCCTGCTAAAGAAAGAGATAACAGGATATATATTTTTTTCAGTTTCATGGAGTTACATTTAATTGTTTATCATCTTAAAAATCTACTTTTATGCCCAATGAGAATGTGCGGCTGCTGGGATAGGAATACACATCAACACCACGCCGGGAGGCATCCGAACCGAAAGCATTCACTTCGGGGTCGAACCAGCTATAGCCGGTAATGGTGAAGAGATTGGTTGCGCTGGCATACACATTGACATTGCTGATACCTTTGAAATTAGGTTTCCAGACATACCCGATATTCAAGCTTTTCAGCTTCAAGTAAGAGCCGTCTTCTACATAACGGTTAGAGATAAGCATATTACGTTCGTAGCCCGAAACGGCTTTCGGCCACTTTGCCTGGGCGGCATTGGCTTCTGTCCAGCGGGTATTATAGGCTTCATGGGTGATATTACCCACATTCCCCATCTTCATATCCATCAGGTTGCCATTGAAAATGTCGTTTCCCTGACTTCCTTGCAGGAAAAAGCTCAATGTAACGCCCTTCCACTCGAAGTTGCTGGTAAGTCCATAAACAAAATCAGGATTCGTATCTCCGATAATCACCCGGTCGGCCGAAGTAATATCGGGATTATCATCAAAGTTCCTGTATTTTATTTCACCAATCATACCGGCGCCTTTTGCGCGGATATCTGCACTGGGCGAAGCCATCACCTCTGCCAGATTATCATAGAATCCATCTTCTACATAACCATATATAGCCCCGATAGGACAACCGTTGCGCTGTATGAACACCTCATCAGCCGAACTCCATAATTTCTGCGCAAACTGGTCTGCTTTCAGTCCGCCAATCCTGTTGCGGTTGAACGAGATATTCGCATCGATATTCCATTTCAGCGGTGTATTCTGCAACACATAGAACTTACCGGTCAGTTCAAGCCCTTCATTAGTGATGTGTCCGCTATTGACCATCATGCTACCGAAGCCGGTACTTGAAGGGATTTTCACATCCTGAAGCAAATCGCGTGTTTTCTTATGATAATAATCCACCGTCAGGTTAATACGGTTATTCAAGCCTCGCATATCAATTCCCACATTATATCTGTCTCTTATACACATCTCAGAGCCCACGAGACCGTACT
>ERZ1027283.965-NODE-965-length-11231-cov-5.651843_pt1 | contig 11231 bp, 7 predicted proteins | sample MGYA00519254_ERZ1027283 | MGnify/ENA primary metagenome ERZ1027283 (study PRJEB26926, sample SAMN06165184) | human gut metagenome | biome: ENVO:00009003; feature: ENVO:2100002; material: ENVO:00002003 | host: Homo sapiens | place: USA | collected 2012 ...
TTATGCGATCGTCGGCAGCGTCAGATGTGTATAAGAGACAGCAGTTTGCAGCGTAAGCGTTGCAGGCGGAAGTCCTTTCGCCTCGGCCATGACAACAATCTTACCGGCTTTGGTCGTGCTACGGATGAGTGCACGGTTGATACCACATTCCACCGGAAGGTTCATATCCAAGATATGATTGTCTTTTCCCTGTGCAATACCGCCACGCCATTCGGCTTCACCTTTCAAGGTAAACCGTACCGTGCGATTATCCAACGAACAACGCCTGCCGTCTTTATCCACAACTTCCACTTGAAGCAGAGCCATATCCGCTCCGTCCGCATGAAAACCTTCAGGGTTCTGCACAGCGGTAAGTTTCAAGCAAGCGGCTTCGCCCGCTGTGAACAATGTATAACGGCTTACCTCCTTACCTTTTCCGTCATAACTTACCGCTTCCAGTTTACCCGGTTGATAAGCTACCTTATCGAAAGTGAAAAGAAAATGATACGCACGTTTTCCCATACCCAGGGATTTTCCATTCAACAACAGTTCCACCTGCTCGCCATTCGATACGACATATACCGGTTTCACCGTATTTTCGGGATAATTCCAATGTCCGATAATATAGGTCTGATACTTATCCGTATCTACCCAACCGTTCCACATTACCTGATGGGCAAAGAAAGCATCTTTCTCTATGCGCATGGGATCTGTTACGCCACTACGACGATAATTTTCTTCACCGCGATAGTGTGTATTGGAATCTGAGAAGATAATCTTCGTACCACCTGCACTTACCCTTAATCCAGTACCCGGACGTTCGCGCCAATAATCATACCAACGGCGAACCATTTCCAAAGCCAGCATATCCTGATTATGGTTATAATCCGTTGCAGGCTGACCGCGGTAAAGCGGTCCCGCACCTTCTTTATGGAAAGGATAACTGTATTCATCCCAATATTTACGCAATCCCTCATCACGGCAATATTCGGTAGCCCACATCGGATGTTTCTTGCTCTTGTTGATATAAAGCATCTCACCGCCATATTCCGCTTCATTAATGTCGAGCATCTCACGCGAACCGATGGCACGACCGCCAAAGGGGTCGAATTTATCACGGATACCTTTCATCTCAATCATGTGCTCGCGACTGATAGACTCATTGCCGCATTCGTAAAACAGAATACTCGGATTATTACGGTTATAAATAATAGCGTCGCGCATCAGTTCCGTACGTTGTTCCCACTGGCGTCCCTGACGGTCTTTCTCCGCATCACCGGCAGGCATGGCCTGAATGAGACCGACACGGTCGCAAGACTCCACATCCTGTTTCCAAGGAGTGACATGCATCCAGCGGACAAGATTCGCGTTACTCTCTACCATGAGACCATTGGAATAGTCGCTCAGCCATGCAGGAACGGAAAGCCCCACTGCCGGCCATTCATTGCTGGTACGCTGGGCATAGCCCTTCATTTGAATAACGCGGTCGTTCAGCCAGACTTTTCCTTCACCAAACTTTGTTTTACGGAAACCGGTACGAGTAACCACTTCATCAAAAACCTTTCCCTTGTCGTCCAATAAAGCCGTGTTCACAGTGTACAGATAACCGTATCCCCAGCTCCAAAAATGCAAATTGTTGACGTCGGCAACAGCTTTCACAGTTCCCGTCTCTCCGGCTTTCAGTACAGTTTTATCCCCATTGAAAGTTTTTACCAATTTACCGTCCGCATCGGTCAAAGTTACCCGATAACTGAAACTGCGTGTTTCGCGGCTGTCGTTTCTCACCTCAGACTCGGCATGTATCTTCGCCTTACGACCCTTGATATCGAAATCGGTTGCATATACATATACACCGGTTGTTTTCAGATTGCTGTATAGAGGCAATGTCTGATACACTTCATCCGTCACATATAAAAACACATTTTTGGGAATACCGCCATAGTTGGCATTGAAATTACGGTCACTCCACTGAAACTTAGAGTTAGTACGCTTCTCGCGATAAAACCAATTGTTGTCCGTACGCACGGCAAGCACATTATCTCCTTCCTTCATATACGGAGTAAGATCAAAGCCTACAGCCATGACACCATTTTCATGCAATCCCAAATATTGTCCATTCAGGAAAAACTCCCCACCTTGTCGAACTCCCTCGAATTCCACAAACACCTTTTTGCCTCTCAGTTCCTCTATCCGGAAATGCTTGCGATACCAGACAACCGTATCGGTATGCTGTTCGATGGATATTCTGAAAGCCTCATCTTCGTTGAAGGCATGGGGCAACGTAACTTGCTTCCAACTGCTATCTTTAAAGTCAGGCTTCTTTGCCTGTGGAAAGTCACCCACCTGCAGGCGCCATTCACTGTTAAAATTATACTTCTTGCGCTCTGCCGCATAACCGTTTATCGTGAAAAAGATTATCAACAGAAAGGTAAGTAGATAAAAGTTGCTCTTCATGTTCTTATTGCTATAATTCATTAGTATTCTTTTAGTTTAGCCATTTATTACTTATATGCTTCGTTTTGCTGATACAGTCCTTCCTTCGCTTTCATTTGCGTATCGGGGATAGGATAAAGATAAGTACCCGGCTGTACGTTATTGATATAGTTATCATAGACAGAAGTTCCGGCTGCTTTGTCCGAGAATTTGGCACGTACCTTTTCCATGTATGTATTGTGACGCACGAGGTCGTGCCAGCGAATACCTTCAAAGGCAAGTTCGCGCCGACGTTCATCTTCCACACACTGCAAGAAAGCATTTTCCGTTTTCTGTACAGCGCTCAATTCCGCCAGCCCGGCGCGGGTACGTATTTTGTTTACCAACCGCACACCTTCATCCGTAGGCCCTACAATCTCGGCATACATCAACATCACATCTTCTAAACGGATGAGCGGATAGTTGATGGGGAAATAAGTACGATCCACTATTTGCCCGTCGATATCACTATATCCCAGTTCTTTCCGTTTGATTTTATGTTCGAAAAACTTTGTGAAATAGTTCTTCTTGGGGTCGACCGTCGCCTCATAACGCACATCCGCCCTGTTCGCTTCATAAAGTGTTGCCAGCGCATCCGAACAGGTTATGCGATTACCCGACATCTGAATGCCGATATAGTCTGTTCCTACATTGGGTACAGACATAAATACGACCGGATTTCCGTAGTTCTTTTCCGCCACATATTGCACTTCGAAAATATGATATTTGTTGTCGTTATCGCTAATCCAGATACGTTTCCAAGTATCACCGTCGGCCGCCCAATACTTATTGTTCTTCTCTGCATACTGGATAACATCACCCAACATTTCCTCCGCAAGTGATAATTTAGCAGTATCATACAAAGGAAAACCAGCCATAGTCAAACAGACTCTGCCAAGCAAAGCCTGTGCAGCCGGCAGTGTAGCGCGTCCTGCTTCGGCTATACCCCCACTGCTTGTATAGGCTTGCTCTTTCATATTTTCTATGGCATACTGCAAATCGGGAATAATCACTTCCTCATACACGTCTTTCGGTTCAGACTGCGGTGTACTCATTGCTTCTGCCGCACTTAAGGATTGGGTAGCAACCGGTACACGTCCGAAATACCGCACCAGTTCAAAATAAGCATAGGCACGTAAAAAGCGTGCTTCAGCCATGAAAGTGGCTTTTACGTCTATACCGGCATCCTCTCCGCTATTGAACTCAAGCTTTTCCACTCTTTCAAGAAAAAGATTTGAGCGGGAAACAATTTTATAGAAAGCATTCCAAGCGCTGTTTATTGTTCCGGCAGTATATATATTCGGATTGAAGACACTGATGTCCACGTAGTCACGTTGTTTATCATCTGCAGGTTCGGTCCATACATCATCCGAACGACCGTCGGACATAAGCAGAATATATTCGGGAACAGGCAACAAGCCGTTATAAATACCCAACAACGCTTGTTCGGCCTGAACGGGTGTCTGAAAGAAATCCACCGTAGGACGCGAGGTCGGCGATTTCACTTCCAGCCAGTCCTCACAGGAAGCAGTAGTAAACAGCGTACTTGCCAGCAGAGTGATGTAAATACATATATGATAAATCGTTTTCATAAGTGATGTTTTTTTAAAGGTTATTTCTTTAGAAACTGAAATTGGCACCAATCGTATACGTACGCGCTTGCGGATAGGCATTGTTGCCTTTGTTTTCGGGCGAATATCCACCGTCGTATTTATCCCACATCCATACATTCTCTACCGTGAAATAGACACGTGCATTACGTACAATCTTCCGGTTAAGCGGCAACTTGTACCCCAAAGTGATATTCTTAATGCGAATATAGTCCGAACTGTAAAGCCAGCGCGTATCACGCAATTCACCGGTAGTAGAGTTCAATGCCGGTGTCTTACCGTCACCCGGTTCTTCCTCCGAACGCCACATATTTTTCCACCAGGAAAAGACATTCTGGGAGATAGCCATACCCGGATTGTCCATATAACGTCCCGGTGACATACTATAAAGCATACCGCCAAACTGTGCCGTACATAGAACAGACAGGTCGAATGCTTTCCAACTCAACTTATTCGTCATACCGAAAGTGAAGTCAGGATTAGGCTTGCCTACCAGCGTACGGTCATCGTCATTAATAACACCGTCGTCGTTCACGTCACGGTAACGCACGTCACCCAATGCCGTACCCTTACGCACCGGATATTTCCGCAAATCTTCAGAATACTGGTACACACCCACGGCATCATACATATAAAAACTGCGCATAGGCTGTCCCACCATCAATACCTGCGTATTACTGTTACTGAATATTTTGTCATTATTGCCCAAGTCTGTCACCTCATTTTTATTGTAAGCCATATTAAAAGAAGTGCTCCAACGCACAGATCCTGTTAAATTCTGGCTCTGCAGTTCCAGTTCAAAACCTTTGTTCTGCACTTCGCCCACATTATCCCACATGTCGCTGAAACCTATGATACCGGGCATAGTCACTTTATAAAGCAAGTCACTTGTTTTCTTCTGATAATAATCCAATGACACCGACAGCCGACTGTTGAACAGAGAGAAATCGGCACCGACATTCCAACTGTAAACCTTCTCCCATGTCAAATCTTCCACATCGAGCGATGACATGGCATAACCATTCATCAATGAACCACCCAAAGAATAGTTTGCACTCGACATCAGTCCCAATGCCGCTCCGTCAGAGAGAGAGTTATTACCATTGGCCCCCCAACTGCCACGCACTTTCATTGAATTTATAACAAAATCCTCCGGCCAAAACCGCTCATTGGAAATACGGTAAGCAAGGGATACGGCAGGGAAAATGCCCCAACGTTTATTCTTGCCAAACTTAGACGAACCGTCACGACGGATACTGGCTGTCATCAAATACCGATTATCGTATTCATATTGCAAACGTCCGAAGAAAGAAGCCATACGTCCCGGATATCCGATAGTGGCGTAAGCCGTAGTCAGATCCACATCAGTCATATCGAAGCTCTCCACCAGATTGTCGGGAAAATGCGTCGCCGCAAGACGGGAAGAATAAGAAGTTCTGGCTTCCAGCGAGAAACCCGCCATAGCACCCACCGTATGCTTGCCAAAAGAGTTGTCATAATTCAGCAATGTCTGAAACAAGTAGGAATGGTTACGCCCGTCGGTACGATTAGCTGTAGCATAATAACCTTCACCCGTATTCCAACGGTTAGAAATAGAACTGGGCAAGAAACTACGCGCCTGCGTACTACGGAAATTATAAGAGCCTGTTACTTCCGCCCGCAAACCGTCAAACAACTCGGCACGGATAAATGCGGAAGTATTAATACGTGCATCTTCCGTCATACTGGACTTACGTTCCAAAGTAGCTACCGGACTGACACGAGTTCCGGCCCAGCTATATCTGCTATAAGGCTCCGCACCCGTATAAATTCCTGCTTCCGGCTCGGCAAACGGGACCATGGAAAGCACTGCCACTGCATCCGCCGTTCCTCCGTTATTCCACGACATGGAAGGAGCCAGATTAACACCCAGCGTAATACGGTTAAATATTGTAGTCTGCATATTGGCACGCAAATTGAGTCTTTTATAAGAAGTGTTGATGGCAATACCTTTCTGATCTACATAACCCAGACTCACACGAAAACTGGACTGGTCGGTAGAATTAGATACCGACAACGTATAATTCTGTTTGGGAGCCAAGCGGAAAACCTCATCTTGCCAGTCAATAGTCATCAGGTCACCATATCCAGGTTGCGTCCAACGGGGATCATTTATATACGATGTATTCACAGAACCACCGGTATAAGCCAAACGTATCTCGTAATCATCGGTAGCCATAGCACCTTTTGAACCATACGCCCTGACATAATTCTGGTTATTGATTTCCGAACGCCAGGCAATCCACTCCGCCGGTGTCAGTACATCCAGTTTCTTCTCCATTTGCTGAATACCGAAAGAAGCGGAAAATTGCACGTTCACCTTACCGGTCTTCTGCGCCTCTTTAGTCTTGATAAGGATAACGCCGTTAGCCCCACGCGAACCATAGATAGCAGAAGAAGAGGCATCTTTCAGCACATCAATGGACTCAATGTCATCTGCATTCAAATCATTCAGGTCGTCTACAGGAATGCCGTCTACTACATATAGAGGCTGGTCACTGGCATTGATAGACGCAGCACCACGGATATGTACTTCCAGTTCACCACCCGGCGCTCCGCTGTTTGTCGTAATCTCCACTCCCGCCAATTGTCCTTGCAGCGAAGACAGTACGTTTTCGTTCTGGCGATCAGCCACTTTCTCCCCTTTCAAGGTAGCGATAGAACCGGTTACATTGCCTTTCTTTGCAGTGCCATAACCGATAACCACCACCTCATCCAGTGCCAAGTCTGCCACTTTCAGCTTCACATTATACACGCTTTTTCCAGTGTTCAACACCAACTTGGTCGTTTCATATCCAACGTATGAAATCTCCAACTGTCCGGCATCTTTGGGTACGAAAAGCCGGAACTGTCCATCCAGTCCGGTGATAGTCATGCTGTTTGTTCCTTTCACTACCACAGTAGCGCCAATAGCTGGTTGGTCCGTCTCATCCAGTACCGTTCCGCTGATTTCCCGGTTCTGTGCCGTTGCCGTAACGCCACATAACAAGAATAACAGGAGGCTGAGTATTGAGGCTACTGCTCGTCCGAAATCATAAATTTTTCTCATCTTATTTTTCATGGTCAATTAAAGTTATCATATAAAAAACTGCGATGTATATTTCATAATACTATTCATGTGTCTTGCATTTGCAAAAGTAGCAGTCGGAACCGATCCGCACATGTAATTATGTACAGAAAGTATGCAAAAAAGCCCACCATGTACCTTTCACGACACTTACAGACTGTTTTATACAAACACTGTATAAATGTATAGGATATCTGAATAATATTGCAGGTATTTGAGATAAAGGTTGCGTAATTTTGCAACAGATAAATCAACCCCTAAATAAATATCATGAGAAAGATTCTATTGACAGCAGCAATTTTATGTTCGCTGGCCACTTTCGGAAAAGGAAAGAATAACCAACCGGCAACCGTTATCATCACCGCCGGACAGTCCAATACGGATGGACGCGTGTTAAACAATGCGCTTCCCGATTATATTCAACAAAATAAATATAAGTATTGCCAATGGTGTTACGGAAGCGCCGGACAGCAGATCACTGGAAAGTTCGAAACTTTCTGGCCCCGTATGGTACATCAGGCACGCCCAGGACGCTGGGCATATGATGCCGTAACTTATTACTGGCTGGAGCAGGCACTTCAAAAAGAATTTTATGTAATAAAATGGTCTTTGGGTGGAACCGCCATCGATACAGGCTGTAGCAGCACAAGCGGTAAATACTGGTCGGCCGACCCGAAATGGCTTGCAGCCAACCATTCAACGGCTACCGGCGGGAAATCGCTTTTGCTCTCATTTACAGAGAATATCTCTGCGTGCATAGACAATAAACTGGATAAACTTCCCGAAGGGTATGAGATAAAAGCTTTCTTATGGTATCAGGGTGAAAGCGACCGGCACAAAGGTAAGAACTACTATAAAAACCTAAAGGCTGTAGTAACATATGTACGAAGCTTCCTTGTGGAGAAAACCGGGAACAAACGATATAAAAAGCTACCTTTCATCTGCGGTACGGTGGCCCGTAGCAACAAGCAATACAGCGCTGATGTGGAAGCTGCGCTTTACAGACTTGCCCAAGAAGACAAGAATTTCTATGTCATAGACATGTCTAAAGCCGAATTACAAAGAGACCAACTCCATTTCACTGCTGAATCTGCCGAATATTTGGGTATTGAAATGTACAACAAGCTGGTTGATTTAGGTATTGCCGGTAAAAAAGCAAAGAAAATAGGTATTAAATAATAAGATTCTCATAGAATATTTTTGTGTAAGTAAAAGGTCCGGGCTTGTGAAAGTCCGGACCTTATTTTTGATATTCCAGACAGATATTTTCAATATCTGTCCGTTAAATGAAATAACCTCATTACTCTGCAATAATTCCCGCCCAACTGTTGCACCAACGGAAATTACCCACATTGCCGATGAAACCGCTACGGTTTCTGAAAGAGAGAGCACGGATAGCATGTTTCAATACATTCTCCGCATCACCTTCGGCAATACAAGAAGCTTCTGCCGGTTCTTCCGCACTCAGTTCCGGGTCTACAAACAAAGAAACTTTCTGATTGGCATAATCCAGTTTCAGCACCAACAGATGGGTTTTATCATAATCGTAAGCCATGGTAGTTTCAGCTTTCACTTTCAGCAAGCTTGTCCCGAAACGGATTCTATCACTGCCTTCACGAGCCACATAAATGTTGGCACGATTGCTACCGCCTACATAGCTGGCGCTCAGTCCCAAAAAATCAGCCATACCATTTGCTCCGAGCTTGGAGAAATTCACCAGACATGACAAGTAGAATGTGCCGCGACCGTATTGTTTTCCGTCAGTCATGGAATAAATGCTGAAACGCGCTCCTTTCGTACCGGCAGGATAGCCGCCTATATTGATGGACGGACCTTTTTCCGCATATCCCTCGTAAACCAATTCCTTACCAATGGTAGGACTCGGATTGGTGTTGGGTTTTGAAGAAAATGCTCCACACCACGTATTCATGACAATCGGAGCCGTCTTCTCGTTATAAACGGATTTCTCCAGTTTATCTCCTTCCTTGTATCCTTTCAATAAGTCATTCTTCAAAATCTGCGCATTTCCAGCCAAAGCAAATGCCGCTAATGCCAATGTAATAATTTCCTTTTTCATGATTTTATGTATTTAAGTTGTTAGCTATCAGTTTCCGTCCGGTTTTTCTATCTCTGTAAATGGTGACAGGTTCCATTTAAAATCCTTAAACTTGTCCGGCTTTGAGGGATCAAAGTTAATATAATCCGCTTTTAAATCTTTTACAATGGGAAGCTTTGCTTTTTTCATTCCCTCAATCACACATTTTGCCACTTCATAAGCTCCAAAGGTATTAAAATGCGTGTTGTCTTTCAGTTCCTGTGCCTGTCTGGGATAAGTATTGGCGGGATAATGCACATAGAGATGCTTGGACTCTTCTACTCCCATTGCTTCGCAAAGCACTTTTGTCATATCCTGCAAGTCGATGACAGGGATATTCTCACGCGCAGCAATATCCCGGATAGCGGCAGGATAATCGGCATGCGTATCCTTGATTTTACCATCCTTGTCATACTGACGACGACGGGTCGGCGTCACCAATACCGGATATGCGCCCTTCAAACGGGCCTCATCGATGAATTGCTTGATATAATAGGAGAAAGAATAATAAGCTCCCCTACCCGGTCCCTTCTGTTTTTGGTCATTATGACCGAATTCCACCAGCAGGTAATCACCTTTCTTCATCTGGGTCAATAGTTTATCCAAACGTTTTCCACCGATGAAAGTATTGGCAGAAAGCCCCGACTCGGCATAATTGGCTATACAGACTTTATCTGTAAAAAAACGGGTTATCATCTGTCCCCAGCTTGCCCAGGGTTCATTATCATTATCTACAACCGTTGAATTACCGCAAAGGAAAATGGTAGGGATTTTATCCACTTTTTCAATTACCAAAGAAGACAAACGGGGAGCATCACCATTAAACTCCAAAGTCAGTTTATCGTCCCAATTCAATTTTTTCTTCTCACGTTCTTTGATTTTTACTTTCTGATTTCCCTTGATAATAGTGTTACGCTTGTTGATTGTAAAAGTCTCTGTTACGAGTTCTCCTTTCTTGGTATCAAGATTTTCGATGAAGAGACGGCGTGATTCACCGCGAACTGTAGTACTCCCCGCCGCATCCTTACTCCCCAATGTTACAGTCACTCTATAATTTCCGTCGGGAACATTCACTGAAAAAAAGAACGGTTTATTACTTTTACCGTCCCAAGCTGGCTGAAAATCATAGCCGTAGCCCTGCTCATTATTAAATAAAGTTGCAGGAGTTATTTTAGTAAAGCCTTCTTGTACCTTTTTATCGGACGAGAAATCGAATTTGAAAGTTTGAGCTTGGGCAAGCACGGAACTTGCCACAAGCAATAGAGAATAGACAAATATTCTTTTTTTCATTATCGAGATATGTTTAGAAAGCAAGAGCAAAGCGGAAATAACCTTTCAAATTACCAGAAGTACGACCTACATACAGATTAGTACCTTCCGGCACATCAGCCAATGGAGATACCCAATTATAAGAATTACCGCGAAGGTCACTTGACCAATAGAATGCTTCATTATTAGCGCTTGCAAATTCAGTATATTGTGGTAATGAAGCCCCCACTTTTGCCATACTCGCCGATACAACCGCATAATTGTCCTGCATCAACTTCAACTCTGCATAAGAAGGAAGATACCAAACAGAAGTACCTGCCACGACATTATTCTCACGATACTGAGTAAGTATAGACATAAAGTTTTCCGCACCTGTCAAAGTATTATCATTTACATCGGCAACAGCTAGTTCCATCACGCGTGTATTATTATACCCCAATATATGGTCAAAAACAGATGTCAGATTTAAAGCAGAACCGATATAAGACTCTGTGACTTGATTACCTTCTGCTTTAAACCAATCGCTGTAGTTATATTTAGCTGTAGCAAAACGATCTGCTGCTTCTTGTGCATTGCTAATAGCAACGGCAAGTCCTTTCGTACACAAAGGATAATCTCTCTTAAGGGCATCAACTGCATCTTCATATTCATACCTGTCTCTTATACACATCTCCGAGCCCACGAGACCGTACTAGATCTC
>ERZ1027283.1006-NODE-1006-length-10919-cov-4.714930_pt1 | contig 10919 bp, 9 predicted proteins | sample MGYA00519254_ERZ1027283 | MGnify/ENA primary metagenome ERZ1027283 (study PRJEB26926, sample SAMN06165184) | human gut metagenome | biome: ENVO:00009003; feature: ENVO:2100002; material: ENVO:00002003 | host: Homo sapiens | place: USA | collected 2012 ...
TACGAGATCTAGTACGGTCTCGTGGGCTCGGAGATGTGTATAAGAGACAGAGAGATGATTGCGGACGGTAGTGTGGATAATCCGCATGATCCAGATAAAAAGTGGTCTCCCGAAAATAATACGATACAGGACTTCTGGCGCTTCCTGACCGGTGCCAGTGGCGAGGACGGACAGACACCCCATGTGGGAGATAATGGAAACTGGTTTATTGGCAATGAGGATACTGGTATTGGCGCACGCGGTCGTGACGGTCAGAATGGAGCGGATGGAAAAGATGGCAAGGACGGTCGTGATGCCGTGCCCCCGACGGTCACTATCGGTGATAACGGCAACTGGTTTGTTGACGGTGTAGATACCGGCAGGAAGGCTGTGGGCCAGGATGGAGCGGACGGCAAGGACGGAGTGTCACCGACAGTCACCATTGGCGATAACGGCAACTGGTTTATTGACGGTGTGGACACAGGCAAGAAGGCTGTGGGGCAGGATGGAACGAATGGTAAGGATGGCGTGTCACCAACAGTCACCATTGGCAATAACGGCAACTGGTTCATTGACGGCGTGGACACAGGCAAGAAGGCTGTAGGTCAGGATGGCGTGAACGGCAAGGACGGAGTGTCACCGACAGTCACCATCGGTGGTAACGGCAACTGGTTCGTGAACGGCACGGACACCGGTAAGAAGGCTGTGGGACAGGACGGAAAATCTCCCGAGGTGGCCATTGGCGAGAATGGACACTGGTATATTAACGGTAAGGATACCGGCAAGTCCGCTTTCGGCAAAGATGGCAAAAACGGAACCAATGGAACAAACGGGACCAATGGTAAAAGTGCCTATGAACTTTGGAAAGAGTACATTTCATCCGGTGAAGTGGACAATCCGCATAATCCTGACCAGAAATGGCCGGCAGACCGGAATAAGCAGACGGACTTTTGGGATTTCCTCACAGGCAAATCTTCGGTGATCGAGGTGGAAATCGGAAAATATAATGTTATTCCCGAATACTGGAACTCTTTATTGAAAGAGTATGTAATACCTTCGGACGGATCGGTGCTCTTTACCGTGTATGACAAGGCCGGCAAAAAAGTCGCGGCAGGCGTAAATGTGAGCGGCTTACCCGGCGTATCTTCCACGGAGACATTTACAACGGATGCCGAGGGGCAGTTCAAGGTCACATGGGACAAGTTGCCGGACATGAAAGAACTGTCGGACAGAAGAGGAAGCGTAACCGTAACGGTTGATGGAGCGCAGGAAACAAGTGCAAGGAACACGCTGGTGCCGAACAGGATAAATGTCAGAGCCAGTGTGAGTGGTGCGTATCTGAGTGCCTATACATCGGAAATAAATTCATTGGAGTATTTATATATATCATACAAAATTGAGCGGCAGGTAGATGGAGAATGGGGCAGTTACCCAAGTGCCATTACGACCCCTTATAGTAGTATGAAATCATCTAAGATTAATGATATAAATCAACCTGTAAATGAAGAGAATATAGATAAAAGTAAATTAAAACGTTATAGCGGAGGGGATACTTATTTATACATAATACGTCCGATGGTCTTTACAGCAACAGAGAAGGCCAATATTGCAAAGAATGATACTATCAGCCGGTTGAAACAGTATGAGTGGGACGGAAAAGAAAACTATGTAGGCCTTTATTTCGGTGATGGTGAGGGAAATTCCAACGACTATGGACAGACGATATATTTACAGGATAAGATACACGTTCCGGAATTATATCCGGCTCCGGGTTTCAAGGAGAACAGTGTCTTTGTCGAAATCAAGGAGGGTGTCACCACCCTATGGGGAGAAATTGACACGGATAAGTTACCGGACTTTTATAAGACATACTCTTACCCGACAGGACAAGATAGATTGCAGAAAGAGGAAGGTACCAATATCTGGAAACATCCGGAAGGCAACCTTTCTGCATCCGCTTTGGCTGATAACCGGGCTGTGTTCATACAAATGCGTACTTTCATCAACGGAACGGGAGGAACCGTACATACGGGAACGCTGGAACTTTCAAAGGGTGGCAGACGGTTCTGCCTGACAAGCGCCTATCCCAACAACTGGATTGGCGTGGATGTCCGCTCAAGGCAGAAAAGTGGAAGCCAGATAGTATTCTACAATACTAACGAGTACCGTGGGCGTTACGCTTACTACCTGACCAAAGAGGGCGATCAGTATTATTTAGTTGATTTTGCAGACAGGTCCCAAAAAACTCCTTTGGCAGTCAAAAATTGTCCGGCTGACTGGATGGATTGATTTATTTATCGGATAATTGAATATGAATATGAAGAAAAAAATGATAGGTTTTGTCTTCCTCTCCTTGCTGCCAGTCTCTTTGGTAGCAAGAGGGCAAGACACAGAAACAACCCGTCGCGCACCTTCTCAGGAAGAAGTGACCATACACGACGGACAACAGGAAAAAGCATCAAAAGCCTGGGAGATCGGTGTCGGTGGTTCACTGATAAACTGGAACCGTGTGGCGATAACCGGTTTCCGGAGCACACCGGAAAATTACTTTTATAATCTGAAGGCAAATCATCTGATGGGTGGGGCTAACCTGTACGTGGCACGGGAATTGAACCGATGGTTTTATCTGGACCTGCAGGGGACTGTCGGAGTGACAAGCAACAACCGTACCACAGGAAGCAGCAGGAAACATGATTGGCTGTACATGGGGGGATTAGGCTTGCAATTCCGTTTTACCCCCTTGTTCAAGTCCAAATGGGTGGAACCGTATCTTAGAGTCGGGGTAAATTATCTGCATAAGGATTTTACTTCCGTATATGGCGGTAATTTTGTGGATGATCCTACAGGAGAAGCGCGTTGGGAGTCTTTTGATACATGGAACCCTGACGGGCGCTCATCCGATAAGAACTCCTTTATCCCCCTGTCTTTCGGCGCGGGGGTAAAAGCCTGGTTAAGTAACTCGTTCGGGCTAGGTCTGCAAGGTGAATATCTTCTACCCGTACAAAAGAGTCTTCCCCACTTCGTGCAGATTTCTGCCAGTGTTATCTGGCGTATTGGCGGAAAGAACAAGCATACACCTCCAGTAGTTCGGTATGTAGAGGTGGAAAAGCCGGTCGAGGTGGAAAGAATCGTTGAACGGGTTGTAGAGAGAAAAGAGAAAGTTCCTGTCATGGTGGATACGGTATTTTGCGATTTGTTAGAGAATATTCATTTTGAATTTGACAAGGACGTGATTACTCTTGTTTCCCATAAGATTCTGGACAGGCTGGCAGCTTTGCTGAAGAATTACCCGGATAGTCATTTCCTGATCACGGGATATACAGATGCCCGTGGAAGCGCGCAGTATAATTTGCGGTTGTCTGAGCGCCGTGCAAAAGCGGTATATAAAGCCTTGCTTGAACGCGGGGTCCCCAGCCATATGCTCAAATGGCGTGGATTCGGCAATCGTGCTGCCTTGGTTCCGCCTGTAGCTGCTGACAACATTCGGGAAGGGGATAGAAAAATTTTATTGGAAAAGGTTACCAATATGGAGTACTGGAAGGTTTTGGGAAAAGAAGACTAAAAGCCAATCTTATAAAATTCACGACAAATAGATTTTGTCGTGAATTTTATTTATCCCTGTCTTAGATATTCAAGAATGTTCGACTTTACATTTATTACATGTCCCTTTAATCAGGACCTCACATTCCTCTTGTTCAAAATTCTCAGGCAAGTGATATTCTTGCAATGGAATATCCTCAAAACAAGTTACAGAATGACATATTTTGCAATAAAAATGAATATGGCTGTGATTGGGGGAGTTATTCAGTGCATATCTGGCCGTAACGTTGTCTATTGTGATCCGATGAATAATGTTTGCTTCCAACAAAGTCTGTATCGTCCGGTAAAACGTGATCCGGTCATACATATCGCCCATTTCTTCCTTGATATCACTTTCTGTCAACGGGAACCGCTTGTCAAGCAAAATAGAAATAATGGCTATTCGTTGGGCGCTCTTTTTAAGCCCTTTTTCCCTTAATATATCTATTGCACTCATAATGGCTGATTGGTTTATATTGCAAATATACTTAATAATCAGAAAGTATCAAAACAAGCAGATAGCATGGTTCGGGATTTTGAAACAGTGTTTCGACATGAACAAACACCTGTTTATAGGTATTCTGATGATATCTAAAAAAAATGAAACAATGTTTCATGTCTGAAAACTGTTTCATTTGAATGTTTTTATTATCTTTGCAGCGTTTCTATGAAAGTAGGTAGATGAAAGTAAGGACAAAAAACAGAATTGCTGTCGCATGGCTGTTACTTATGACACTCATGCCTGTCTTCGTGGTGAAGGCTATGCACCACCACGAAGAGATTGCTGTCTGCCATTCAGACAACGGGCATCCTCAGAGCCCCTGCAATCAATGTCCTGTCTGCCATTTTACCCTTTCCCCATTTACACAGGCTGAATCTTTCCATATTCAGATTATAATTCCACTTTTTAATTATGAACCGGTTGCTTATATGGGTATGAAGGGTTATCAGCCCGTTCATCCGTATAATCTGCGCGCCCCTCCCTCTTTATCTGCATTACTATAAACAAATGCGAAAATTTGCCACACCATTGTGGGTGTGCCTGCACATTGTCTGTCCGAAAAAACAGGTTATGGCATATGATATTTGTATCATTCGATTATACAAATACGGATATTGTATATCCTTTTCCGACGGCAAATGCAGGAAGGCATATGGCTAATATGCCGGATTTTAAGGAATAATTTCCGGCAGAAGGTTCTATCGATAATCTAAAAAAATAGCGATGAAAAGAGTTGTTGCAACCGTTGCGTCATTCCTGTTCATCATTCATTCTCATGCCCAGCACCAGGACAGTGTTCCGGACATGACAAAGGATGGCGTGACGTTAAGCGAAGTGGTCATCATGGGAAATGACAGCAGGCGGGATACTCAGATGAGATCCTCCCAAAGTCTTGTCAGAATCGGCAAGTCCTACCTTGAAATGAATCTTTCAGGCAGTCTGCCGCAAACATTGGCGGGAATACCGGGTGTGAAGGCGATGAATATCGGTTCCGGGCAATCCAAACCGGTTATAAGGGGACTGGGGTTCAACCGCATGGTCGTGACGGAAAACGGCATCAAACACGAAGGGCAGCAGTGGGGAGAAGAGCACGGTCTTGAAATTGACCAGTTTTCAGTAGACAGGATTGAGGTGATAAAAGGACCGGCTGCCCTGCTCTATGGTTCGGATGCCATTGGAGGGGTCATAAACCTGTATAGCGACTATATACCGGCGAGACCGTATGAAAGCAGGGCGGAACTTTTTATGCGAAGTAATAACGAATCGGTCGGTCTTTCGGCACAAATGGCGGGAAAGAGGGACAGGCTTTATTACAAAGTGGGCCTGACACTGGTGGATTATGCAGATTACAAAGTTCCCGCGGACAGCATTCAATATTATTCCTATTACATTAAATTAAAGGACCGGCGTTTACGCAATACGGCAGGCAAAGAACAGGACGGGAGTTTTACATTAGGGTATGTGGGAGACCATTTCTCCACCGCTTTCAAAATATCCGATATTTATACCAAAAGCGGATTTTTTGCCAATGCCCACGGTTTGGAGGTACGGCTGTCGGATATAGATTATGACCGTTCCAGACGTGATATCGATCTGCCGTACCATCTGGTCAACCATCTGAAAATTATGAACCATTCAACATGGCATTCAGGGAACATCCGTTGGGAGGGCAATCTGTCATTCCAGCACAATCTCCGCAAGGAATTGTCGGAGCCGGTCTCACACGGCTATATGCCTACGCCTTCCAATACCCTGGAAAGGAAATACACCAAGAATACTTATACGGCAGGTATTGGAATGAAAGTGTTGATAGCCGGAAAGCATAGCCTTAATGCTGGGGTGAATGCAGAGTATCAGCATAACAGACGTGGCGGCTGGGGATTTATCATTCCCGATTTTGAGACAACCTCGCTGGGAGGATATGTCATGGACCGTTATTTTCTGCTTGAGAACCTGATATTGAGCGCCGGATTACGACTGGACAGAGTAAACACCCATATTCACAGCTATCATGACTGGTATAAGACACCTGTGGAAGAAGCCGATTCCGTCTTTAAAGAAAGAGCCGCCGGTTTAAAGCGCTCTTTCACCAGTCTCACCGGTTCGCTGGGGATTAATTACAGTGCTGGGCAATGGATATTGAAAGTAAATATCGGAAAAAGCTTCCGTGTGCCGATTCCCAAAGAATTGGGGGCTGACGGAATCAATTACCACATATTCCGGTACGAAAAGGGAAGCGCCGGCTTATCCCCGGAAGAATCATACCAGCTTGATCTCGGAATGAACTGGCACACCGGTGCGGTCAATATTCAAATAGATCCTTACCTGAACTATTTCCCAAATTATATCTATTTGAACCCGACCTCAACGTATACCGAAGGCCTGCAAACCTATTATTACACACAAAGCCGGGTGATTCGTTACGGATTTGAGGCTGAAGTCAATTACAAGCCCATATGCTGTCTGGAGGCCGGATTAAAGGGGGAATACCTGTATGCGGAGCAACTCTCCGGTGACAAGAAAGGATATACCCTGCCTTTCTCTCCTCCATGGAGTGCCAGTGTGGAATTAAAATACACGCACCCTGCCAGGGAGGGACGTGAGGCGGGGTTTGTCTCGGCAACGTATAAAATTGTCGGCGATCAGAATGGGATTGTCCCTCCCGAAAAGCCAACCCGGGGCTATGGAGTGCTTAATATGGCGGTCGGAAAGGCTTTTGTATGGAAAGACTTCCGGCTAAGACTGAACTTTCAGGGACTGAACCTGCTGAACAGGAAGTATTACGACCATACCAGCTATTACCGGCTGATTGACGTACCCGAACCGGGACGTAACTTTTCTTTAATGATAGGATTTGATTTTTAAACAATAATTGATTAACAAACATCGAAGGAACGTACCGGAAAAGAAAGGACCGGTACCTCCTTCAAATAAAAAAAGAAGATTATGAAAAAGAATTTAGTATTGACAGTAGTTCTATTGATGGGTTTATGCATGTTTACCTTTTCATCCTGTGATGATGAGAAAGAAAGCACAGGGAAACCAATCGTTGGTTTGAATGAAGTGGGCAAAGAAAACAGTAAAACCGGAATTGCCGGAAGTGACCTCCACTTGGAAGGCGAGATCATAGCCGAAAATCTGATCAGGCGTATTGATATAGAGATCCACCAGGAAGACGGCGGCGATTTCAAGATAGAAAAGTCTTTCACCGAAGGCAAGTATATAGGTGTAAAGAACGCTCATTTCCATGAGCATATAGAGATTCCCTCCGAAGCGCCTGCCGGAAAATATCACCTGCATTTTACCGTTACCGACCGGTTGGGACAGACAGAAACCAGGGAATCGGAACTGACGGTGAAAGCGGCAGCCGCACACATCATCGTGGAAGACTTGAAGTTCGGCGCCTCCCATGATTTCTCCGATAATAAGATCGGTTATACAGGTACCAAGCCAATGGTGTCCGCACATATCAAGGCGGAAAACGGACTCGAAAAGATTACGGTCTTCATACATAGTGAAGAAGGAACACCTTCATTCGAACTGGACACTACCTATACTTTTAATGGAGAGAAGGAATGGGGTACCGGAGGCCAGCATAAGCATATTGCGATTCCGGACAATGCCCCTGCAGGAGATTATCACATGCATTTCAATGTATACGACAAGAAAGGCGAAGTATCGGAAAATTCACTGGAGGGTGTGCAGTTCAGGAAAAGCAATGCGGAAGTGTACGGAGTGGAAATTGGAACCAACCGTTCGGCACTTGCCTCTGATATTCTGACAAAGTTCAGAGTAAAGGCGGAGGACGCCTTGCATTCCATCCGTATACGCATCTATAAAGAGGCTGCACCCGGTGAGTATTTTTATAATAGTACGTTGGCGGATGAGTTTTCTAAAGGAGATTTGAAGGAATACGCATTCAACAAGAGCTTGGAAGCCAGGGATGGTCATGGGAATTATGCGGCTGCAGGCGAATATATTCTTGAAATCAGAGTGGAATATGCCCTGGGAGCCAATAAGATATTCAAGGAAAAGTTTAATATAACCGTAAAATAAGAATCATGGTAAAAAGCAGGAGCATCATTCTTCCTTGTGCCTTTATGTTCTTTCTCCTTGCTGCATGCAGCAAGGATGAGAACGGCAAGGATTTGGATAAGCCGGTCATTGAAACCGATAGCGAGGCGTTACCGCAGAACTGTCAGGTATATGTGAAAGGAGAAGAAATCCCTTTCATATATACTTTTACTGACAATATGGGTCTGGGCAGCTATAATATCGAGATACATCACAATTTCGACCACCATACCCATAGTACCGATGCCGGAGATTGTCCGCTGGAGGAGAAGAAGAAACCCGTAAAGCCCTGGGTATATAACCAGGATTTTCAGATTCCAGAAAGCGCATCGACCTATAATGCCAAAGTGTATATTCCTATTCCGGAAGATGTTGATACGGGGGATTATCATTTTATGATCCGGGTGACCGACAAGGCCGGCTGGCAACAACTGAAAGCGGTAAGTATAAAGATCATAGAAAAGAATTATTAGAAAAATAATAAATCATGAAACGTTCATCACTTTATCCAATAAGTTGTGATATCGGATATATTTATCATGCTTGCGTTCCAATATTTCTGTCTTATAAAATCGTTGGCTGTAGAAGGAAATCCTCCTCTCTGTGTTTACAATCATAACAGATAGCGATATGGATATTATTTTTAGTTTTATATTATCAATGTTTTGGTTTTATATTTACTCCCCTCTTTTTTTGTATTTGGCTTCTTGTTTTACTTTTGCCTTAAAGAAATAATGCTTTTAGCATGAATATTATAAATATATGGAAAAGCTATTTTTATTGAACGATTTATATAACGATCCCCTTGCCTTATCCAGATTCAGTCAATTCAGATGCCTTTATTTAGGCAAGGGGGAGACTGTTCAGAACCTGAATGACTCCCATGAATTTCAAGTCTGTTTCGTGTTGAAGGGAACATTATGTTTTTTTAGGGACCAGATTAAGTCTATGTCACAGGTCGTAATGGAAAATGAGCTGTTCTTTATCAGTTGTCTGCACAAATGTAAAGTCAGGGCAATAGATGACGTGCATCTCGTCGTTCATGCATGCAACATTGTAGCCCCTTATTTTCATGATAAGGTAATAAAATATCTGCAGAATATAGTGCTTGAGAAAGTCAAGCCTGTGGAGGTTCTTCCTGTTTATCCGTTAATGCGTTCCTTTCTTGACCTACTGGTTGATTATATGAAGCAAGGTATGGAAATCCCGGAACTGCACCGGGCCAAGGAATATGAACTTTTTTCATTATTCAAGACCTGCTACTCAAAACATGAAATAGCATCCTTCTTTCGTGATGCCTTGTCAAATGAATTGCGTTTTTTTGTATCTGTCATGACTCATTACAAAAGCTGCAGGACCGCTAAAGATTTAGCTGTTTTATGCGGATATAATGATACCATGTTCAATTTATTATTCAAAAAATGTTTTTCTGGGGAGACTCCATACCGATGGCTGCAAAAGCGGACTTCCCACGAAATCAAGCTTAAATTGATAGAGAATATTCTGCCAGTCAAGCAAATAATGCTGGAATATCATTTTAAAACGTTTTCTCATTTTACCACTTTCTGTAAAAGAAATATTGGAGATACTCCCAATGAAATACGCAGGAAAGGAGTTGTCATTGAAAGAGTGCCTTTCCCTTAGACGATTTTCTGTATCTGTTGCCTTTAGTTAAAACAACAATATTCTAAAATAGCAGATGCCACATGTTGGATTAAAAGATAAAATACAGATACTGTCGAACCTTTTGTGTAAGCCTGTATTCTGCATCATTTGAATATAACAAAACTCTAATTTAATTTATTAATGTATGAAAAAGATTCTTTTCTATTTCTTGTTAAGTACAAGCACATTGAGTGCTTATTGTCAAACCCTGCTTGAGGGAAACAAATTTTTCGATAATTGGTCTGTTGGACTAAAGGGCGGAACAGTAACTCCGCTTACCCACAGCGCTTTTTTTAAGAATATGCGTCCTGCCGTTGGAGTGGACCTGACCAAACAGTTGACTCCCGCATTCGGACTTGGGGTCGAAGGTATGGGATATATTAATACGAGTAACAGCAGGACTGCTTTTGACGCATCCAATATCAGTCTGTTGGGAAAGTTCAATCTTATGAATCTGCTGGGTGGATATCATGGAGTTCCCCGTACTTTTGAGATGGAGACGGTTTTGGGAGCCGGTTGGCTACATTATTATGAAAACGGAAAAGGTGATATAAATTCTTGGAGCACGAAAATAGGCTTGAACTTCAACTTTAATTTAGGTTCGGAAAAGAAATGGACGTTGGCATTGCAACCTGCACTGGTGTATGACATGGAAGGAGACTTCAACGAGCACCGGAGCCGTTTCAACGCCAATAATGCCGCCGTAGAAATTACTGCCGGTATTGTTTACCATTTCAAGAACAGTAACGGTAAGCATTATTTTACAATGACCAAGCCTTATGATCAGGCGGAAATAGACGGTTTAAACCGGAGTATTAATGAGCTGCGTATGGAGGTAGATTCTAAAAAACAGGATTTGAATTCTGCAAATCAAAAACTTGCGCAGCTCAGCCAGATGCTGGAAGAGTGTCAGAAGCGGGAACCACAGGTTCAGACTGTTGTAGAAACAGCCAAAACGTTAGAATCTGTAGTCACATTCAGACAAGGAAAATCATCCATTGATGCATCCCAGTTGCCCAATGTGGAGCGAATTGCAACTTACCTGAATAAACACAGCAATGCCAAAGTCGTTGTGAAACTGTCTCTTATACACATCTGACGCTGCCGACGATCGCATAAG
>ERZ1027283.1070-NODE-1070-length-10495-cov-4.903448_pt1 | contig 10495 bp, 10 predicted proteins | sample MGYA00519254_ERZ1027283 | MGnify/ENA primary metagenome ERZ1027283 (study PRJEB26926, sample SAMN06165184) | human gut metagenome | biome: ENVO:00009003; feature: ENVO:2100002; material: ENVO:00002003 | host: Homo sapiens | place: USA | collected 2012 ...
ACGAGATCTAGTACGGTCTCGTGGGCTCGGAGATGTGTATAAGAGACAGGATGCAGACCATCCACCACCTCAACAAGGATCTGGGCATCACCGTTGTGTCCATCACCCACTACATGGAAGAGGCCGCGCAGGCCGACCGTGTTCTGGTGATGAGCCAAGGCAATGTGGTGATGGAAGGCACCCCGAAAGAGGTGTTCAGCCAGACCGAAAAAGTCCGTTCTCTCCGCCTCGACGTGCCGCAGGCCGCAGAGCTGCGGGATGAGCTGGTCAAGGCCGGCATCCCCATGCCCGAAGGCATCATCGACACCGGCGAGTGCGCACAGGCTCTGTATGAGCTGCTGAAGTAAGGGGGGACGGAAACATGGCAAGCATTATCAAAGTAGAACACCTGAGCTATGTCTACAACCCCGGTATGCCGAACGCAGTCACCGCGCTGGACGACGTGAGCTTTGAGGTGGAAGAGGGCGATTTCGTGGGCATCATCGGAGCCACCGGCTCCGGCAAGAGCACCCTCATCACCCACATGAACGGCCTGAACAAGCCCACCAGCGGCAAGATCATCATTGATGGCCGCGACCTCTGGGCCGAGCCGGAAAAGATCCGGGATTTCCGTTTCCTGACGGGTCTGGTTTTCCAGTACCCGGAGTACCAGCTCTTTGAGGAAACGTGCTATAAGGACATCGCCTTCGGCCCGAAGAATATGGGCCTCGACGAGGCGGAGGTCGATAAGCGCGTCCACGAGGCGGCAGAATTCGTCGGCCTCGATGAAGCGCTGTTGGAGCGCAGCCCCTTTGAGCTGTCCGGCGGACAGAAGCGCCGCGTGGCCGTGGCGGGCGTCATGGCCATGAAGCCCCGTATCCTCGTTCTGGACGAGCCTGCGGCCGGCCTCGACCCCGAGGGACGGGATGAGATCCTGTCCGAGGTGAAGGACTACCACAAAAAGACCGGCACCACGGTGCTTCTGGTCTCCCACAGCATGGAGGACATTGCCAAGTACGCCGACAAGGTGCTGGTGATGAGCCGGAAGAAGATCGCCATGTACGACACGGTGGAGAAGGTCTTTGCCCGCGCTCCCGAGCTTCTGGAACTGGGCCTCTCCGTGCCGCAGGTGACGAAGATCTTCCTCAAGCTGCGGGAGATGGGCGTGGACGTCCCGGCGGACGTCTACACCATCCCCTACGCCGTCAAGATGATCCTGGCGGCAAAAGCCCGGCGGGATGCAGGGGAGACCCTCGTCTTACCCCGGAATGAAGAACAGAAAGGGGGTGCAGCCGGATGCTGAGAGATATTACCATCGGCCAGCACTTCCCCGGCAACAGCCTCGTCCATCGTTTTGACCCCCGGCTCAAGCTGGTGCTGACCATCCTGTATATCGTGCTGCTCTTTGCGGCGTCCAACCCGCTGGGCCTTGCGCTTTCGCTGATTTTCCTCGCCGCGATGTACGCAGTGGCGAAAATTCCCTTCAAGCTCATCCTCAAGAGCCTGAAGCCCATCTTCCCCATCATCGTCTTTACGGCGGTGCTGAACCTCTTCTTTGTCTCGGGCGAGGGCGACCCGGTGTTCAAGCTCGGATTTCTGACCGTTTACGCGGAGGGCATCCGGTATGCTGTACTGATGGCGGTGCGCGTCATGGCCCTCATCGCAGGCACGAGCCTTTTGACCTACACCACCAGCCCCATCGTCCTGACGGACGCCATCGAGCAGCTGCTCAAGCCTCTTGGCAGGCTCCACTTCCCGGTGCATGAACTGGCCATGATGATGAGCATCGCGCTGCGGTTCATTCCTACCCTCATCGAGGAGACCGACAAGATCATGAACGCCCAGAAAGCCCGTGGTGCGCAGCTGGACAACGGCAAGATGACCGAGCGCATCAAGGCGCTGGTCCCGGTGCTGGTGCCGCTGTTCATCTCGGCTTTCCGCCGCGCCGACGAGCTGGCCATGGCCATGGAGTGCCGCTGCTATCGCGGCGGCGACGGACGCACCCGCCTCAAGGTGCTGCGGTGCGAAAAGCAGGATTATATCGACCTTGCAGTCTGCATTGCGTGTTTTGCGGTGATCCTCGCTTCGAGATTGGTGTTCCCGAATTTCTGAGAGGGATAACCTCTCCGTCACGGCTATCGCCGTGCCACCTCCCCTAATAGGGGAGGCTTTGGCATTTCGTAAAGCTTTCCCTCTTCGCCAGAGGCTCCCCTCGCTAGGGGAGCTGTCGAGCGAAGCGAGACTGAGAGGTTGGACTATATGAATTATCTCTTAAAACTATCCTACGACGGCACGAACTACTGCGGGTTTCAGGTGCAGCCCAACGGGCGGAGCGTAGCTGCTGCGTTTCAGGACGCCCTGGAGGCGGTGCTGGGCTGTCGGCCCGACATCAAGGGCTGCAGCCGCACCGACGCCGGCGTCCACGCGCTGGGCTTCATGCTCAACTTCCACGCCGACACCCGCATCCCGGCGGCAAAGCTGCCGCTGGCGCTGAACCAGCACCTGCCCCCGGACATCCGGGCGCTGGAAGCGCGGGTGGTGCCGGACGATTTTCACGCCCGCTATGCGGCCCACACCAAGACCTATCTCTACCGCATCCACAACAGTCCGATCGACTCGCCCTTTGCCGCGCGGTATTACACCAAAGTGCCGGGGCGGCTGGATGCCGATAAGATGCAGCAGGCGGCGCAGTATTTTGTGGGAAAGCACGATTTCCTCGCCCTCTGCGCCTCGGGCAGCTCGGCTGCGGCTCACGGCGACACCGTGCGCACCATCACGGCCTGTGACGTCCGGCGCCGGGGCGACGACATCGACATCACGGTGACGGCGGACGGCTATCTCTACAACATGGTGCGCATCCTCGCAGGAACCCTCTGTGAGGCCGGCGCGGGGCGTCTTCCGCCTGAGGCCGTGCCGGGCATCCTCGCCAGCCGCGACCGCAAAAACGCCGGGCCGACGCTGGCGGCGAAAGGGCTTTTCCTCAAGAGCGTGGACTACGACACGCCCATAGAATAACGCAAACACGACCGATGCTCCCGGAGGGAAAACGCCCCTTTGGGAGCACTGTCATTGCACGAAGGGACAGGAGAGTATGAGAAAAAGACAGCGCGGCACCCGGCCTGTGTCGGACGAGCCGCTTTCGGCGGGACGGGTCGAATACCTCGAGCAGGCCCGCGAGCGGGTGCGGAACCGGCGCATCCGCCGCACGGCACTCATCGTCGTGGCGCTGACGCTGGTGGTGCTGTTCACCACCGGCATCGTGGGCAGCTCTGTTGCCATGGCCAAGGACTGGGCCGACACCGCCCGCATCCTGCTCTTCCCCGGCACGGGCTGGCCCCAGCAGACCGGCGTCATGGAGGTGAAACAGCTTGCCGCCATGAACAGCAGCTTTGTGGAGCTGGGCGAGGAAGGGTGCGTGGTCTGGTCCCGCACCGGCACCCGGCTCAACTCCATCCAGAGCGGCTACGCCCGCCCTGCGCTGGCTGTGGGCAAGAACCGCTTTGTGCTCTACAACCGCTCGGGCAATGAGCTGCGGGTGGAGAGCCGAACCCAGAACCTCTACACCAAGACGATGGAGAACAGCATCACCCTCTGTGCCATGGCCGACAACGGCACGCTGGCCGTCGTCACAGAGGACCCCGGCAGTGCGGCCCGGCTTCGGGTCTACTCGTCCTCAATGGAGCAGCTGCTGAGCTGGAGCCTCACCATCGCCGACGGCACCCCGCTGCGGCTGGCCTTTTCGCCGGATGGGCAGCGGCTGGCAGTGGCGGCGGTGACGGTGAACGGCGGCCAGATGGTCACGAATTTCTATGTCGTCACCCTGGCGCAGGGCGACCCCCTGCTGGTGGGCAGCGGAAGCGGCGCGGCTCAGTGGCTGAGCTGGACCGGTTCCCAGAGCATTCTGACCGCCTGCGACAGCCGCGCTGTCCTCTACAACGCATCCGGCGGAGAGCGGGCAGCCTATGACTTTACCGGGCAGGCCCTCCGGGACATCTCGGTGGACGCTTCAGGCAATACTGCCCTTCTGCTGGCCTCCGGCCAGCTCTGTCAGGCCGTGATGCTGGGCCGTGACCTCGGTGTCGAGAACACTACGCAGGTGCAGGCGTCCAACCGCATCGTCCGCTCTGGTGCGCAGTTCTATCTGCTCACCGATACAGGGGTGGAGTGCCTTTCCACCGACGGCACCTCCCAGTGGACCCAGAGCCTTTCGGCCCGCCCGCAGGGTCTGCTGGCCGACCGCAGGCAGCTGCTGGTCTTCTGCGGCAATACGGTGCAGGGATTGACCCCGCCTGCGGCAGAAAACAACGCTCAAAGCAATACATAATAAGGAAAACAAGATATGTTCAAGAATCCGTCATTTCTTTTTGATATAGTATGTACCGTGGTCTGGCTGCTTCTGGCTGTGCGCTATGCCCGCAAGGGCTTTCTCGCATCCAGTGTCCAGCTGGGCGGGAATGTCTTCAGCCTCGTGGGCGCCCGGGTCTTTTCGGGCTGGGCCGCTGCCGAGGTGTTCCAGCGCTTTCTGGCCGGGAGCTTCCGTACCCAGATTGCCGAGAGCATCTCGGCCGGAGGGGTCGTGGACCTGACCGGCATCGCGGACAAGTACGCGGGCTTTCTGCCCGAGAGCTTCCGCGCCTCCATCGTGGAGACCTGCGAGCGCTCCATCTCGGCTGTGCTCAGCGACAACGCCGTGGTGCTGGCGGACGCCATCGTCCAGAAGGTGCTGGCTCCGCTGCTCACGCCGGTCATTTCGGTCGTGCTCTTTTTCGTGGTCTTTGCCCTGCTGCGGATGCTGGTGAGTATGCTGGTCACCGTGCTGGGCCTCGTCAACCGGCTGCCGGTCATCGGCACCGTCAACCGCTGGCTGGGCTGGGTCACCGGCTGTGTCGCCAGCACCATGGACATCTATCTGATGCTCTGTGTGGTGTGGGCCGTCATCGTCATCACCGGCGGCAATCTGACCGTCCTGAACGATACGGTCATGAGCAGCAGCCTTTACTATAAAGCATTCAATCTGTTCAACCCCTTCCTGTAAAGGGGAGCTTTAGGAGGAACCTATATGGTCTGCAATCGCTGTCAGAAACGTCCGGCCATCATCTTCGTCCAGCGGATGGAGAACGGCCAGATGAAAAATGAGGGCTTTTGCCTGCACTGTGCGCGTGAGCTGCACATCAAGCCGGTGGAAGACCTGATGAAGCAGTTCGGTATGTCCGACGAGGACATGGATAACATGGAAAACCGGATGGAGAGCATGATGGATGAGATGGGGGATGCGAACCCCCTCTCCCTCATGATGAATATGGGCCAGCCCATGGACGGCGAGGAGAACGAAGGGGACGACGATCTTGTCCCCGGCTCCAGCGCCACCTTCCCGCTGGGCGTCAAGGCGGAGGGCGATGCCGGAAACAGCAAAAAGGCCCAGAAGAACGGCAAGAAGCCGCCCCGCCGCAAATTCCTCGACACCTACTGTGAGAATCTGACCCGCAAAGCCCGGGAGGGCAAGCTCGACGACATCGTGGGCCGCGACCGCGAAATTTACCGCACCATCCAGATCTTGAGCCGCCGCCAGAAGAACAACCCCTGCCTCATCGGTGAGGCGGGCGTCGGCAAGACGGCCATCGCCGAGGGCATCGCGGAGCGCATCGCCAGGGGCAATGTCCCTGTGGGCCTGAAGGATAAGGAGATCTTCCTGCTGGATCTGACCAGCCTCGTGGCCGGCACCCAGTTCCGCGGCCAGTTCGAGCAGCGGGTCAAGGGCCTGCTGAGCGAGGTCAAGGCCGCCGGCAACATCATCCTGTTCATTGACGAGATCCACACCATCACCTCCGCCGGTGAGAGCGAGGGTGCCATGAACGCGGGCAACATCCTCAAGCCTGCCCTCTCCCGCGGTGAGATACAGGTCATCGGCGCCACCACCTTCAACGAGTACCGCAAGTATATCGAGAAGGACCAGGCCCTTGAGCGCCGCTTCCAGCCCGTCCGCGTGGAAGAGCCCAGCGTGGCCGATACGCTGGCCGTCATGAACGGCATCAAGAAGTATTACGAGGAGCACCACCATGTGCAGGTGGATGCCGATGTGCTGAGCGCCATCGTCACCCTCAGTGAGCGGTATATCACGGACCGCTACCTGCCCGATAAGGCCATCGACCTGCTGGACGAAGCCTGCGCCTGCTGCAATCTCGCCCACCCGGTCATCTCGGAATATCTCGAGATGCAGAAGGAGCTGGACGGCCTCAGACAGGAAGAGGCAGACATGGAGTCCTCCGACGTCAATGAGGCCATCGACTACGAGCAGGTGGCCCAGCGGAAGACCCGCATCGCCAAGCTCGAGGCAGAGCTGCCCGCAAAGCAGGCTGCTGCCAGCGAGATAAAAGTGACCATGGACGATGTGGCCAAGGTCATTGAGCTGTGGACGGGCATCCCGGCGGTGAAGATCCAGGAGACGGAGTTCGTCAAGCTGGCCGGGCTGGAAGCGGAGCTGAAAAAGAAGATCATCGGTCAGGACGAGGCTGTCCATCTGGTGGCACAGGCCGTCAAGCGGAGCCGCGCCGACCTGTCGGGCCGCCGCCGTCCCGCAAGCTTCATCTTCGTCGGCCCCACCGGCGTCGGCAAGACGGAGCTGGTCAAGCAGCTGGCAAACCAGCTCTTCGACGGCCCCGACCCGCTCATCCGTCTCGACATGAGCGAGTATATGGAGAAATATGCGGTGTCCCGCATGATCGGTTCGCCTCCGGGCTATGTGGGCTACGAAGAGGCCGGCCAGCTCACCGAAAAGGTGCGCCGCCGCCCCTACAGCGTGGTGCTGTTCGATGAGATCGAAAAGGCCCACCCCGACGTTATGAACATCCTGCTCCAGATCCTCGACGAGGGCAAGATCAACGATGCACAGGGCCGGACGGTGGACTTCTCCAATACGGTCATCTGCATGACCTCCAACGCCGGCAGCAGCGACAAGACGACCTCCGGCCTCGGCTTCAACAAGAGCGAGGAACAGCTGAGTGAGGAAAAGACCCGCAAGGCTCTGAGCCAGTTCCTGCGGCCTGAGTTCCTTGGCCGTGTGGATGAGGTCATCGCCTTCAAGCCGCTGAGCCAGCAGACGCTGGAAGGCATCGCGGCTCTCATGCTGGATGAGTACAAGCCCAGCATGGAAGCCAAGGGCATCGCCTACAGCTACACCCCGGCGGCTCTCTCTGCCCTCGTGGCCAAGAGTCAGGGCGGCAAGTTCGGCGCCCGCGACCTGCGCCGCGTCATCCGCAAGGCTGTGGAGGACCCCGCCGCCGAGCGCATCATCGACGGAACCCTGAAAGCGGGCGGCAGCCTGACGGTGGATGCCGAGAATGGCGAAGTTATCTTGAAGTGAATGCTTGACTTTTCTGTACGATCGCATATAATAAAGACAGAAAGACAATGAATTCGTGCATAGAATTCACACCAAAAGAAGAAAACCCCTTCCTGGAGTTGCCGCTCCAAAGAAGGGGTCTTCTTTTTAGTGCTTACAGTCCTTGTTCAGCATTCTGTCAAGCCACTTGCTGATGAGATTCGAAGTCACACCAGCTGCGACAGATACCATGAAAGACAACATCTCGTGCATAGGACACACCTCCCTTCCCAATGAAATTGGGTCGGTAAGGACCGTGAGACAATTATAACATATAATTCGACCAAAAGATACAGTAAACGGCACTCCGAAGCAGTTCGGAGTGCCGTTTGTCATAGGAAGACTTAGTCGAGGGAGACCGGGAACTCGGGCTTGTTGGCCATACGGGCATTGGTGCGGCCCTCGGGGATGATCTCGCCGGCGGCGGTCAGCGCCAGCTTGGTGAGGGTGGGGCCTACCAGCTCATACACCAGCACCGAGAAGAGCACGACGTTGCGCACCATGTGGCCGTCGGAAAGCTCAGCGGCCTCGGCTGCCATGCCCAGCGCCACGCCAGCCTGCGGCAGCAGGGTGATGCCGAGGTACTTCTGGATGTTGTGGCTGCAGTGGGTGGCCCGGCCGCTGACGAAGGCGCCGGAAATTTTGCCCAGAGAGCGGAAGGCGATGTACACCACGCCGATGAGGAGCACCAGCGGGTCGGAGAGGATGTTCAGATCCAGCTCTGCACCGCTGAGCACGAAGAAGAGGATGTTCACCGGCGACACCCAGCGGTCGAGGCGGTCCATCAGCTCATCGGAAGTGGGGCAGATGTTGCAGAACACCGTACCGGTCATCATGCAGACCAGCAGCAGCGAGAAGCCGCAGTGCAGCGGCCCGATGTCAAAGGTGACCATGGACAGGCCCACCGTCAGCAGCACGAAGGCCACGGAAAGGCTCATGCGCTTGGAGCGGGAGTGAAAATAAATTTCCAGCTGGTTGAGCGCGAAGCCCGCCACAGCGCCCAGACCCAGCGAGAAGACGATCTCCACCACCGGCTCCACCAGAACACTGATGGCATCGACGCGGCCCTGCTCGAGGGCGTTGGCAATGCCGAAGGAGGCGGAGAAGAGCACGAGGCCCACGGCGTCGTCGATGGCGACCACCATCAGCAGCAGGCGGGTGAGGGGGCCGTCGGCCTTGTACTGCTTGACGACCATCAGGGTGGCGGCAGGGGCCGTGGCTGCTGCGATAGCACCCAGCGTGATGGCCGAGGCCATGGAGATGATGTCGGGCCGGATGAAGTGCAGGATGACCAGCGCCGCATCCACGAGGGCAGTGGTCATGACGGCCTGTAAAATGCCGACCGTGATGGCCTGTTTGCCCATGCTCTCAAGAGCCGAGAGACGGAACTCGTTGCCGATGACGAAGGCGATGAAGCCCAGCGCTACCTGGGTGATAAGGGACAGGCTGTCCACCTGCTCGAGGGTGCCGAAGCCGATGCCAAAATTACTCAGGCCCAGACGCCCCAGAAAGAAAGGCCCCAGCAGCAGGCCCGCCAGCAGATACGATGTGACCGCCGGCAAATGGATCGCCTTTGCGAGGCGCGACATCAAAAGACCTGCGATGAGCGCCGCGGAAAGGCAGATAAGAAGCTGTTCCATGCGATATTGCGGGCAGCAGCACGATACCGACGCGCAGCCGCCCTTTCCTCCTTTTTCTCAGTCGGGCGCGTTTCCTTGCTGCTTGCCAAAAGCCCAAAAAACACAGCACAGTAATAAATTATACTATCCCACTTTCTAAAAAGCAACATCTTTTCAGGCGGCAAAATTGAAGATTCCTTAACAAATGGCCGAAAAAGGCAAAAAAACAGGGCCACTGCCTGCGCAGTGACCCTGTTGTATGCAACAATCGTGAATTTAGTTGAATTTGAAGATCTTCCGTGCGATGCGGTAGCCGCCCACCACGATGGCGTCGCCCTTGGGGAAGGGCAAGTTGGTCACGCCGCCGAAGCCGAAGCGGATGGAGCGGTAGACTGCGGCGCTGGTGTGTTCGCGCAGATACTGCCACAGGCCCTTCTGCTTTTCTTTCGCCTCGGCGCTGCCGTCCAGCAGCAGGAAGATGTCGCTGACGGCCATCATCATGGAGAGGTAGTGGAGCATATAGGCCCGCAGTTTCTTCTCGCCCTTGAGGGCGTCGAGGTCCTGACAGTCGATCATGTGCCGGGTGACCCGGAGCTGCTGGTCCACGCGCTTGACCATGATGCTCTCGTTGACGCTCTGGTCGGCGCGGCCGATGAAGTAGCGGTAGAGGTCGAGGTCCATATAATACATGGTCTTGACGAAAGGCAGAGGCTGGTAGACGAAGATGTTGTCCACGTAGAAGGTATGCTTGGGCAGCACCATGCCGCACTTGCGCAGCACCTCAGTGCGGTACATGACCGAGTGCATCAGCAGGTTCTGGTCGGGGCGGAAGTGGCCGACGTGCATCCAGGTGAACAGACGCTCCTGCGGGAAGATGTTGGTGTACCGCACAGTGTGGCGGGTGCCGCCCTCGGTGTGCTCGTAGACATAGTTGCAGATCATGAGGTCGGGGGCGGTGCCGCGGGTCACGAGGGTGTGCAGGCGGGACAGCACCTTCTGGAGGGCGTCGGTGTCCAGCCAGTCGTCGCTGTCCACGACCTTGTAGTAGAGGCCGGTGGCGTTGCGGATGCCCTGGTTGACGCCCTCGCCGTGGCCGCCGTTTTCCTGATGGATGGCCTTGACGATGGTGGGGTACTTGGCGGCGTACTCGTCGCAGATGGCCGGAGTCTCGTCCTTCACGGAACCGTCGTCCACGAGGATGATCTCGGCCTGCTCCCCGGCGGAGAGCAGCGTTTCGATGCAGTGGCGCATATATGCCGCCGAGTTGTAGCACGGGACGGCAAAGGTGATGAGTTTCTGTTGCATAAGATAAAGCTCCTTATCGTGCTTGCCCGGCCATGTTCAGAACAAAATGGGCCGGAGATGGAGATATGTATTCTTATTATAGCATTTTCGCGCACAAAAAGCTAGGAACACCAGCAAATACCTGCCAAAAAACGACGACAGAAGAGCGATCTGATACCATTTCGGGCCGGGCTGTGCTATAATAATACGGATACAGATTTGAAACTGTCTCTTA
>ERZ1027283.1071-NODE-1071-length-10484-cov-6.285646_pt1 | contig 10484 bp, 9 predicted proteins | sample MGYA00519254_ERZ1027283 | MGnify/ENA primary metagenome ERZ1027283 (study PRJEB26926, sample SAMN06165184) | human gut metagenome | biome: ENVO:00009003; feature: ENVO:2100002; material: ENVO:00002003 | host: Homo sapiens | place: USA | collected 2012 ...
CGGGATAGAAGAACGTATGTCCCTATGAAGTTTGCATTATAAAGCCGTTATACTTGATTTACCCAATCGGTATTGTTCTGTCAGAGCTACGCTATTCTTAACTCTCCACGGCCGTGGTAGCATCTCTTCACGGCCATGGGAGGATCTCGTCACAACTGTGGGAAGAAGTTACCACGGCCGTGGGAAGGTAAAGATAGCGGTACCCTCACACAACTATACCGGCACCTTACCGGAACTTTATCAATGCTTCGGCATTAGTTTACCTACTGCTTGCTATCAGTTTGCTTATACCTAAGACTGCTTCGTTCATAATCCAACGTGCCTGACCTATACTTCAGTACGATCAGATTCCTCCACCCCACCATGCAAACGCTTCATCTGATAAGCAATACGCTCCGTCCCATTCTTTACATAAATGATGCCGCAACGTTGAAAGCCATACTTTGTCAGTATATGTTGCATGACCTTATTATCCCGATGAGTATCTACCCGGACATTAGGCCAACGTTGAAAACACCAGTCCAGACAAGCTTCCGACACCCCTTTCTGCTTTCCGTTCGTTGCCAACCGGTGAATCACTCCATAAGGTTCGTCATTGAGCCATGCACCTTCATAAATTTGTTGGTAAGTAGGATCTTCTCCCAAGATGAAACAAAAAGTTCCCAAGATTTCTCCTTGTTCACCGGTACAGACAAAGCTATGACCGTCTTCAATCTCCTGGCAGATCAATGCTTCCGACGGATAACCGTCAATCCACTGGGTAGTATTCCCGGTTGCACGCATAAAGGCACGGGCATAGTCATAAATCTCCATCACTAAAGGGAGATCTTTTATTTCGGTAGGTCTGATTTCCATCATTTGAAAAGTTATTCAGAAATAAAACAGATAATAAAATCACTCGTTAATCGCTCCACAATGGGGGCATATACCTTTCTCTTTTAGTTTCTCCCCGCAATGTCCGCAACGATACTTATACCCAATGTTTCGATAGACCTTCTTCGCAAAAACCAAAATAAAAAAGGTCAGGAATAGATAACCGATATAGATATGTGTCATCAGGATAAAGAAGAAATAACAGAAAATACAGCAGGACATCAGTCCCAGCAGATAAAAGATAGCCGCAGCGGGAGTCAATTGTTGGAACAAATCATCCAACACCGCCAAAGCTACTATCAGAAACAACCAAATACTCAACAGAAAAACAGAGAGAATGAAAGGAACTTTGAACGGTGACAAAGTTGGATTGAAATAAAAATGTTCCCACGTTTCCGGTACAAAGACCTGCATTGATTCGTAAATCGTTGCACTGAAAGCCATCAATAAACAAAGAAACAGGGGATAAACACTGTCAATATCATTAAAATAAACCATCTGCAACTGCTTCCGACGGAAAGCGCGAAACAAATAAGCTCCAACAAATAAAGCAAAAATAACCACAAAATAAGAGGCATGTGTATCGCTGAAAAGATGAATAGCCTGCGAAATACTATCAGTCGGTACAAATGACTTCTTGAGTTCTTTCTCACGTATCCAACCCTGTTCATCTTGTGTATGTGCCAGTTTCACCCAAATGCTGTCTACACTATCGGCAGGATGAACCGCAAACTCTGCAACCACTACCCTATCCCCCCTATTCAACTGAATAAAAGTATCTTTTATCGGGAGACATTCCAAAGAGATGGAATCATCGACTACTTCCAAGTTTGTATTCCATGTATAATGGCGTTCATACAGGTAAGTCAGCGAATCTTTTGTTTTCTTCGACAGCTCCTCCGAATCCAAAGCAGGCGTTTTATAATAACAAGACGAAAGCAAAAACAGACACAATAGCAAGCCCATGACAGACTTCACCATAGAGAATGCAGAGAACACAAAGTTACTATAAGACACGGACGACATAGAAGACACAGAGAACATGAAGAAGAATTTTCCATCTCTCTTCCACAAACCGTTCAAACGAGCGGTTCCGGAAGGATGAGTTGAAACATTGTCTCCTCTACGTCCTCTGTGACGAATGATTCCGTGATTAATTACCCTCATTGTGCCGCCTTTACTTTCATTTGACAATTCTTACAATCAAATTCCAGACGAAAACGTTTGCCGTCATTCGACACCAAATAATAGGGCTCTTTATAAGGCGAACGTACCCGTTGATGGATAGGACACCAGCCCATACTATAGCGCAAACAATGTTTGCAGAACATCAGTACCGCATCTTCCACTGCTTCTTTTTCGTATGCTGCCGCTACCTGTTGTACCCCATGCTCCTGATAGAAAGAAGCTGCACGGGTGTTCATTACATTCCCCAGATAGGTTAATGTAGTTTGCGGGAAAGCATGACTCGTTGGCTTCCATACTGCCAATTCCTGACGATAATTGATTCGACGGGCAGTTATCAATTGGTCGATTGCCTGTCTGCGGAAATCGGCTAACACCGAAGCTGGCAAAAACCAATTTCCGGTAAAGGATATTTCTATTTCTTTTGCTTCAAAAGGTGTATTCCCCAGTTTGGACAGTTGCGTTTTCAGATTGTCCGTCTGTGGAGTGCGGGCAAGTTCTTTCTCACGAGGGAGGGTGATTGTGACGCTATTATCATCTTCATCAGTCAATGTCAGGGAGAAACCAAAATTATTGTCGGCAAGCAAGATTTTCACTGCGATTTTCCTTTCGGCAGATTTGCGGGAAAGGATTCGTTCAAATTCCTGGTCGAAATTACGATACAGTGTAGTGCGGGGTTTGATACGGGGCATTTCCTGCGGATAGAGTTTGTTGCTGTCCACCCGGTTGATACGGAAACCCTGCAAATGTCCCTGTTCGTCGATATAGCAAACACCGTCTCCATTGTTAAAGGATTTAAGTCCGGCAACTGTCAGATAGTTGCCCCGGGCCTCCTTCATGGTTCCCATCTCTTCGCCCAGCGATTTAGGAGTGTCGAAAGAGAATATCTCTTTATCACGTCCATTCAGGAAATAATGCGTGAATCCACGACTGAAACTCTTATCGAGTTGTGGTTTAAATTCGAAACTACACGTACCCGAAGAAGCACGTACATATTCCGGACGACGGGCAAAGATCGCATCCAGTTTCTGGCGATAAGCAGCCGTCACATTCTTCACATAAGATACGTCTTTCAGTCGTCCCTCTATTTTAAATGAAGAAGCTCCGGCATCCAGTAGTTGCTCCAATTCGTCGCTTTGATTCATATCTTTCAGGGAAAGCAGATGTTTGTCTTTGACAATCACTTTCCCGTCCGCATCTACCAGACTAAAAGGCAGACGGCAGAATTGTGCACACTCTCCACGATTGGCACTACGACCGAAACAGGCTTGACTAACATAGCATTGCCCGCTATAACTGACACAAAGAGCACCATGTACAAATACTTCCAAAGGTACTTCCGGACAGCTTTCATGAATCTTCTTTATTTCACGCAACGATAACTCCCGCGCCAACACCACTTGACGGAAACCTGCTTCCCAAAGGAATTTCACTTTTTCCGGCGTACGATTGTCCATCTGCGTACTGGCATGAAGTGGTATCGGAGGAAGATTCAGTTTCGTGATTCCCATATCCTGTACAATCAGTGCATCGACACCGATCCGATAAAGTGCATGAATCATCTCCTCCGTCTCTTTCAACTCTTCTTCTTTCAGAATCGTATTGACCGTGACATAAATACGTGCATTATACAAATGAGCATGCTGCACCAATGCTTCAATATCTTCCAATGAGTTCACAGCTGCCGCACGGGCACCGAATTTCGGAGCACCGATATATACAGCATCTGCACCATGGTTGATAGCTTCAATACCACATTCCAGGTTTTTCGCCGGAGCGAGAAGTTCTATTTTACGCTGCTTTATCATTTAATATCATTGATGTTGTAAGGTGTTTCCTGATAAACAAAGTAGTTCAACCAGTTGGAGAACAACAAATTGGCATGAGCACGCCAACGTACCAACGGACCTTTTTCAGGATCATCGTCTATATAATAATTGCGGGGAATCTCTATTGGCAGGCCTTTATCCAAGTCACGGCGGTATTCCGTATCCAGTGTCAGCGGAGAATATTCAGAGTGCCCCGTGACAAAGAACTCACGTCCGCCCCGTGCCATCGCCATATAGACACCGGCCTCTTTCGATTCGGAAAGCAACGTCAGTTCCGGAACTTTCAGAATATCTTCCCTGCGCACTTCCGTATGACGGCTATGCGGCACATAGAAACAATCGTCAAAACCACGGAAGATGGAATGGAAAGGTTCCAGTACACGATGCTCAAAGATGCCGAACATTTTCTCTTCCAACGGATATTTAGGAATTCCATAATGATGATATAACCCGGCCTGCGCTGCCCAACATATATATAAGGTAGAAGTGACATGCGTACGTGCCCAATCAAAGATTTCCGTAATCTCATCCCAATAGGTCACTTCTTCGAAGTCCATCTGTTCTACAGGAGCTCCGGTGATAATCATACCATCATACTTCTCATGACGCATCTGATCGAAATCCGTATAGAACGTTTTCATGTGTTCTATCGGTGTATTCTTCGACGTGTGGCTCTTGATCTTCATAAACGAAATCTCCACCTGAAGAGGTGTATTCGAAAGTAAGCGCACCAAGTCTGTTTCCGTTGTAATCTTCAACGGCATCAGGTTCAGAATCACAATCCGTAGCGGACGAATATCTTGCTGCGTAGCGCGGGAAGTGTCGATCACAAAAATATTTTCTTCCTTCAAAAGCTCTATCGCAGGTAGTTTATCGGGTAAATTTAAAGGCATAATCGCTATATATTAGTAATTTGAGTGCAAAAATACGAAAAATATAGCAGATTATAGGGAGGTTGCTTATTTAGAAGACGTACAAATTAAGTCAATTTAATCATCGAAGCATAACAACTAATCAATAAAAGCCTTATTTTTGCCGAAGAAATTAGTACTAATAATTTAAATCTTAGAAAAATGGCTTACGTAATTAGTGACGATTGTATTGCTTGCGGAACTTGCATTGACGAGTGTCCGGTAGAAGCTATCTCTGAAGGTGATATCTATTCTATCAACCCAGATGTATGTACTGACTGTGGTACTTGCGCAGACGTTTGTCCGTCTGAAGCAATTCACCCGGCTGAATAATACAAGCTACAAAAAATGTACAGGCTGCTTTCTACGGAAGGCAGCCTTTTTTATTTCTTGTCTTCACCACAGATTACACAGATGGACACAGGTTATTTATATTCAACTAAATTGTAATTCCCTCACTACAACATATTGCAGCAAGGGAATTACAATTTAAACATATATTGAACAATAAAAAAATCTTTTAATCTGTGTTCATCCGTGTAATCTGTGGTGAACTCTTATTTCAATTTAGCTAATGCTTCCTTGATACGACGGATAGCCTCTACGATATTTTCATCGCTTGTAGCATAACTCATGCGGATACATTCAGGAGCACCAAAAGAGGTACCACCTACACAAGCCACGTGAGCTTCTTCAAGTAAGTACATTGCCAAATCATCCGAATCTGCAATCTTACGTTCGCCGTTGCTCTTTCCAAAGAAAGTATCGCATTTCGGGAACAAGTAGAAAGCACCTTGCGGAACGTTTACTTCAAATCCCGGAACTTCTTTAGCCAACTTCACAATCAGGTCACGACGACGTTCGAATGCTTTCTGCATCTCTTTTACCGGTTCTTGTGTTCCTGTATATGCAGCTTCAGCAGCTTTTTGAGAAACAGAGCAAGGACCTGAAGTGTACTGACCTTGCAACTTGTTGCAAGCTTTTACAATCCATTCCGGACCGGCAATAAAACCGATTCTCCATCCTGTCATAGCATACGCTTTGGATACACCGTTTACAATCACTGTACGTTCCTTCATTTCAGGGAATTGAGCGATACTTTGATGTGCGCCGATATAATTGATATGTTCGTAAATCTCGTCAGCGATTACGATTACCTGCGGATGTTTAGCCAATACAGCAGACAGTCCGGCCAATTCTTCTTTTGTATATACAGAACCTGTCGGGTTGGACGGGGAACAAAGAATCAACGCTTTCGTTTTCGGAGTAATAGCAGCTTCCAGCTGTTCCGGAGTAATCTTGAAATCTTGTTCGATACCTGCCGAAACGATAACAGGAGTACCTTCTGCCATTTTCACCATTTCCGGGTAGCTTACCCAGTAAGGAGCCGGAACGATTACTTCGTCACCCGGATTTACCAATACAAGGATGGTATTACAAACAGATTGTTTGGCACCATTGGCACACGAAATTTGAGCGGCTGTATATTCCAGACCGTTTTCTTTTTTCAGTTTCTCAACAATAGCATTGCGCAAAGCCGGATAACCCGGTACCGGAGAGTAACGAGAAAAGTTATCATCTATGGCTTTTTTCGCAGCTTCTTTGATGTGGTCAGGAGTATTAAAATCCGGTTCTCCTACACTTAAGTTAATAACATCAACACCCTGCGCTTTGAGTTCATTGCTCTTTTGCGACATGGCAAGCGTCGCCGATGGCGACAAGCTGTTCAAACGATCTGATAATTGATTCATTTTGTATCTATTTTATTGTTGTTGAGTGAAATTCGCTGCAAAATAAGCGATTATATTTGATATATGAAAACGAAATGGCAATTTACTTATTAAAATGTAATGTATGCCCCATTCTTTCTTTCTTTGTTCTCAAGTATCGTTCATTATACGGGTTAGGAACTGTTTCAACAGGTACATTTTCTACTATTTCCAATCCATAGGCTTCCAGCCCTACACGTTTCACCGGATTATTTGTCAAAAGTCTCATTTTATGTACCCCCAGTTCGCGAAGAATCTGCGCACCTACTCCATAATCGCGCTCATCAGCAAGGTGTCCCAAGCAAATATTAGCGTCAACGGTATCCATGCCGTCTTCTTGAAGTTTATAGGCTTTCATCTTTTCCATTAAACCAATACCACGGCCTTCCTGGTTCAGATAAACAACGACACCTTTTCCTTCTTTTTCAATCATCTCCATTGCTTTATGCAACTGCTCACCACAGTCACAGCGCTGTGAACCGAGAATATCTCCGGTAGCACAGGACGAATGGACACGCACCAAGATCGGTTCATCTTCATTCCATGTACCTTTAAATATAGCCATGTGTTCCAATCCGTTCGATTTCTGACGGAAAGGGATCAAACGGAACGCTCCGTGTTCGGTAGGCATATTTACTTCTACCCCTTTTTCTACAATTGATTCCTGCTTCAGACGGTAAACTATCAGGTCGTGAATAGAAATCAGTTTCAATCCGTGTTCGTCCGCCATTGCGCGAAGTTCGGGAAGACGGGCCATTGTGCCGTCATCGCTCATGATTTCCATTAGAGCACCTGCCGGATAAAGGCCGGCCAAACGTGCCATGTCAACCGTTGCCTCTGTATGTCCGGCACGGCGAAGTACTCCTTTTTCCTGTGCGTACAACGGATTGATATGTCCGGGACGTCCGAAAGTGGCCGGTGTAGAAGCAGAATCAGCCAATGCCTGAATCGTAGCGGCACGGTCAGCAGCAGACACTCCCGTTGAGCAACCTTCCAATTTATCAATCGTAACCGTAAAAGGAGTTCCCAATACAGAAGTATTGTCGCTCACCTGATGCGGCAAATCCAGTTCCTTGCAACGGGATACTGTGACAGGTGCGCAAAGTACTCCACGTGCGTGTTTCAACATAAAGTTAACTTTCTCGGGAGTTATTTTTTCAGCGGCAATAATCAGGTCACCCTCATTTTCGCGGTCTTCATCATCTACTACTATAACAAACTTGCCTTCTTTGAAGTCAGCAATCGCATCTTCTATTCTATCCATTTTAATTTCTTCCATAACACTCTTATTTATTAATTTTCTGTATGATGAATTGAACTTGTTCATTGTTTTTTATAATCCGTTCCATGTCTTTATCCAGACGAATGCGGAATGCCCAGATACGGAAATAGAAAAATAGCCCGACAGGAAAAATAATCCCGGCTACCAAATTCAGCCAATAGATATGGAACGGACGTATATGAGCAGAAACGGGAATGACCGGATAATTGTTTAATGCTCCTATCAAAGTGGCCGACTTAGTGTTAGACATTTCTTCCACCAATACCTCCAGTTTTTCATTGATAGCCATTACCTCATCATCCTTCTCAGTAGACATCCACAATTTGAAGTAATTCGGTGCTTTTGTCAAACGATTTTTGGTAATATATGCCCTACACTCTGCTGTGAGCGATTCCAAATCACTAGGGATACGCTCATAATCAGGATCATTTATAATAACTTCTTTCTTAAATAGATGACGTACACTGCGGATTCCCAAAACCTTTTTAAACCAGTTAATATACGCATCGGCATTCAACACCACAGAATCCTTATTGGATTTATAAGTCAGAAAGATGCCTAATGGAGCAAGCACGGCACTACTTGTCCACATCCCCATCCACACGATCCATTTACCGTCACGTGCCATTTTATATCCCGTATTGTCAATGATATAATAGATGATAAATACCAATACCGATACAATGACAGGCATTCCCAAGCCTCCCTTACGGATAATACCTCCCAACGGAGCCCCGATAAAGAAGAACAACAGACAAGAAAGGGAAATCGTTATCTTCTTATGCCACTCCGTCTTATGTTTCCGGATAGCGTAGTCATTAGTCTCCATCGTATAGCTCTTGAAAGTCAAATCGCTAGCCATGTTTTCCGCACGGCTAACAGCGGAAGATATCACCTTTTGTTTTTGCATTAAAGGCGACACTTCATAAAGACTATCCACATTGTATTCCTGAATATCCGCCTTTTCTATTTTGGCGGTGTCTTCTTTTGTCAATCCGTAAGACGCACGGAAATTTCCTTCGGCCACTTCCTTATAATACTGTCTTCCGATACTATCTCCTAGTACTTTCATAGAGTCAATGGAACTTTGCAATTGCGCCATATCCTTAGCACTGGATTGCCGCCCCATGATATCACCGTCAACCATATTAAAATCGGAGTCAAACTCAATAATCGTGTGCTTCTCCCTGAACGACTCACGGCGGTAAGGCACATTCTGAGATTTCATACTCTGTGCTTTCAAATTCTCGAATAAGTCTCCGCTATATAGATGCAACCAAAGATGCTGTTTGTCCGCAGTCATTTCCAGACGTCCGGAATCTGCATAAATAACACGTGCTTTCTCAAACCCTTCTTTCAGATCATAGATAAGCACATCATACAACATACCCGTTTTCCGGTTTTTCTTGGCAATTTTCAGATTATAATCGGGAATTTCGGAATAGAAAACTCCTTCCGGAATATCCAATTCCGGAGATTTTTGTTTCATAGAAAGAATCAGGGTTCCCAGTTTGGCTTGGGCAATGGGACCTACCACATTCTGAAAATAGAAAGAAATGCCCACCAAACCACAGACAAAAAAGACAAGCGGACGCATAATTTTGAGCAGGGAAATACCCGCAGCCTTCATTGCGAGTAACTCGTATCGTTCGCCGAAGTTACCGAAAGTAATCAAAGAAGCCAGTAGCACCGCCAACGGCAACGATACTGGCACCAATGTCAATGCGGAATAAAAGAAGAATTGAGCCATTACGCTCATCTCCAATCCCTTTCCGACCAATTCGTCCACATATCTCCACAGGAACTGCATCATAAAAATGAACAGACAAATGAAGAATGTGCCCACAAAGAGCATCATGAAGCTCTTTACGATGAATATATCTAATTTCTTTATGCGTAGCATCTTAATAGGTTCGTGCAATTAGGATGCAAAATTAGCACAAAAAAAGGAGCATCGAAAATTTTTAGTTGAAAGTTAACTAAAAACCACAAGTTCTTCTTAATTTAGCTACTTGTGACTCCCACAATTCTTTCATATCATCCACTTCATCCGGCTCTGCGAAATCAGTAATTTCCAGCACATAATCACTAGTCAGCTCATTATAAGTCATCTTGATTTCAAAATAATCGCGTTCGTTTTCATCATCCTGCCAACGGAAGCGGATAAAAGAGAAAGAACGTATCGCCGTAATTTCAGCCTTTCTCTGCTCAGTCTTTCCCCAATGAAACTCTACAATCTTATCATCGGATATCACTTTGTCTGCAAACCAGTCCTCCAACCCGGTAGGTGTACTAATGGCTGCCCAAAGAATATTTTTAGATGTCGCATTCAGCAAATACTCCAAATGAATTTTTTCCTTTTTCATAGCAATTTCGAATTGTTTTTACGTGTGCCAAGATAAATACTTTTTTCTAAATACACCGCATAAATCAGACACTTTATTTAATTATTCTTTCATTATCGAGCCTCAAACTCCCTGTTTATAGGGAAAACCAAGACCCGTATTAAAGAAAAAACACAAAAAAGTTATGAATTGTTTTGGAGATTATAAAAAATCATCTATCTTTGCACCCGCAATCGAGAAACGATGGCGGGATAGCTCAGCTGGTTAGAGCGCATGATTCATAATCATGA
>ERZ1027283.1074-NODE-1074-length-10466-cov-3.908750_pt1 | contig 10466 bp, 7 predicted proteins | sample MGYA00519254_ERZ1027283 | MGnify/ENA primary metagenome ERZ1027283 (study PRJEB26926, sample SAMN06165184) | human gut metagenome | biome: ENVO:00009003; feature: ENVO:2100002; material: ENVO:00002003 | host: Homo sapiens | place: USA | collected 2012 ...
GGTGCCAGCGCGACGTAGCTCAGCGTCAGGCTGATGGTGCGCTTGGCGCGCGCCTGCTTGCGCAGACGTTCGTTTTCGGCGTTGATGCGAGCGTTTTCGGATTCCTGTTCCGCGGTCAGTTTCATGGAGGTTGCGGTTGCGGTGCTCATGCGATCTCCTCCTTCTCATGCTTGTTGTTGGTGTACAGCTGGATGAGGCCGACGATGAGCGTCATGATGAGCAGCACGTACGACAGCGCGGACGCGTAGCCGAGCTTGCCGTTGCCGAACGCCTCGGTGTAGATGCGGTACACGATGGTTTCAGTGGAGCGGGCCGGGCCGCCGGAGGTCAGGATGAAGACCTGATCGAAGACCTGGAAGGAGCCGATGAGGCCGAAGATGACCACGTAGTTGAAGGTCGGGCGGAGGGCCGGCAGCGTGATGTAGCGGAACTTCTGCCATGCGCTGGCGCCGTCGAGCGAGGCGGCTTCGTACAGTTCGGCGGAGATGCCCTGCAGGCCGGCGAGGAAGATGACCATGAAGTAGCCGAAGTTCTTCCACACGGTGATGAAGACGATGGTGGCCATCGACGTTTCGCGTGTACCGAGCAGGTCGAGGTGCGACGGACCGCCGAGCAGCGAGACCCAGTACGGGATGAGACCGAGGGACGGGGAGAGGATGAACTGCCATGCGATCGCGGCGACGGTCAGCGAGATGACGAACGGCAGGAACATGCAGGTGCGGAAGAAGCCGACGAACTTGAGGTCCTTGCGGTTGAGCAGCAGTGCGAACGCGAGCGCGATGATCACGACGATCGGGGCGTACAGCACCGCGTAGACGAGGGTGTTCTTGACGTCGGTCCAGAAGTCCTGGCTCTGGAACAGCGTGATGTAGTTCTGGAAGCCAATGAATTTGGCGGGTCGGCGTGCGTTGGAATTGATGCGGCCGTTGGTCAGGGACGTGATGAACGTCTGGATGGCCGGGTAGAAGACGAAGATGGCGAGGACGATGAGCGCGGGCGCGGTGAACAGGACGCCGGTGCGCAGGTTGCGCGCCTGAATGGCCTTCTTGTTCTCCTTGGCGACCTCGTGCGCTTCGCCTTGCGACGTTGCTGTGGTCATTTTGCTCCTCCAAAAGGACACATGATTGGTTGTCGGGAATGGAAACGTTCCCCTTCCCTTTCGGGAATTGGCTGGGAAGGGGAACGTCGGTCAGCTGCTGTCAGCTATGCGTGGGATTGGGTTGCGGGTTGCCGCTCACTACTCGGCGTACTCGTCGAGGTAGCCCGAGATGGAGCTCTCGGCCTGGTCGAGCAGACCCTGGATGTCGTCGCCGGTGCGGACGGTGTTCTGGGTCAGGGTGTCGAGGGAGGCGGCGATGTCGCCGAAGCCGCCCTTGAGGCCGGCGATGCCGATGTAGGAGTTGTCGGTGTACTGCGAGATCTTGGCGATCAGCGGACGGTCGGACAGCTCATCGGCGGTGACGGTCTTGTTGTTCGGCGGGTAGGCGGAGCCGAGGGACCACTTCACCTGGTTGTCGTGGTTGTTGTAGAACTTGAAGAACTCGTAGATGCCGGGCAGCTTCTCGGAGTCGCCGACTTGCGAGGTGACCCACCAGTACAGGCCGGTGGAGCCGGTGTTGGAGCCGGTCTTGCCGTCGGCGTACTTGTAGGTGCCGTCGCCGTCCGGAACGGCGAAGGTGTCGTGGTTGATGCCCTTGTCGGTGGCCGCCTGGTCCTCCCACGGGCCGACGATCACCATTGCGGACTGGCCGGACTCGAAGGATTCGCGGGCCGCGGTGTCGTCCAGACCCGGGACGGCGTAGCCGCCGTTGTAGAAGTCACGCATCTTCTGCAGGAAGGCCTTGTTCTCCTTGGAGTTGATGGAGACCTTGCCGTCGGTGGTGTACAGGCCGGTGCCGTTGCCCTTCATGTAGGCGGCCCAGCCGGAGTCGGCCATCGCGAGGCCGTACTGCGAACCGTCGGACTTGGTGAGCTTCTTGGCGACCTCGAGGAGCTGGTCCCAGGTGGTCGGAATGTCCTTGTCGGTCAGGCCGGCGGCCTTCCACATGTCGGTGTTGTACCACACGGAGGTCGGCGCGTAGCCCATCGGAACGGCGCACTTCTCTTCCTCGCCGTCGATGTTGAAGGTGATCTGCTTGACGACGTTGTCGAGGTAGTCGCCGGTGCCGTTGTTCTTGTCGGCGTAGAAATCGGAGACGCACTGGAAGGTGCCGTCGATGGACCAGCCCTGGCCGTTGTCGGCACCGGTGGTGACGAAGTCCGGGCCGTCGCCGGTGGTGACCTTGGTGACCATCGTCTCGCCGATGGTGCTCCATGGCTGCAGCTGGGCGTCGATCTCGTACTTATCCTGGGACTTGTTGAAGTCGTCGACGATGGATTCCAGCGTCTTGCCGTCGGCTTCGGAGAAGCCGTGCCACATGGTGATCTTCACCTTGCCGTCGGCGGTCTTCTGGACGTCGCCGCTGCCTCCGTTGCTGGAACCGCAGCCGGCCAGCGCCATGCCGGCCGCAAGCACGGCCGCCGTGGCCGCGACGAGGTTCTTCTTGATCTTCATTGGTTTCCTCCTTGGTACTCCGGTTTCCCAGAAATCTTGGTCGTTGCATGCGGGCGACCCTGTGGTCCGCCGTCTGGCGACGGTGTTCGGTTGACGACAACATCGTTGTGCAACTTGCGTGGTTGATAAACCTTGGTTCGTGGAGCCTCAGCGCTCGTTTGCAACGTTGGAATTCACTATAACACGTTTTCCATCGTTGTACAAATCGGATGCGCAACCCGTTCGACACGCCTAGAAAACTGCTGTTTTCCGTACGAGACGCCGGACTTCACATCGATGAAACCAACGTTTCGCACACGTCGAATGTTCTGTTATGGGATTGATGGACGACGGCCGTCGCGCGAACGTCGCGCACGTTACGCATGCGGTGCGCGTGACCTGCGCGACATGCCGCACCACGACCGCCGCCGCGTACGACTATGCCTCTGCGGCCAGCCCGACCGCCGGGGTGCCGGCTTTCGGACCGCCGTCGGGCGGCAGCACGTCGGTCGTGACGGGCGTCCACAGGTTGTCCGGCTCAGGCACGCCGAAGTCGGGAGTGCCGTCCTCGTTCCAGCGCACCACGCCGACACGGGCGTGACGGTTCGGGTCGAACAGCGGATCGCCTTTGATTTCGGTGTAGTTGCGCGCGTGGTAGATCATCAGATCCTCGGAGTCATCCTCGGACTTGGTGAACGAGTTGTGGCCGGGGCCGTACTGGCCGTTCTCGGCGCAGGTCTTGAACACCGGCACCGGGCTCTTGGTCCAGCTCTTCGGATCCATGAGGTCGCTGCCACGGTCGGCGGTCAGCAGGCCCACCGCATACGGCACGCCGGTGCCGGACGCGGAGTACGTGATGAAGATCTTGTCGTCGTGGAACAGGAACGCCGGACCTTCGTTGACGAGGAAGTCGATGCACTCCCAGTCATACTCGGGCTTGGTGAGCATCACCGGATCAGCGGCCAGCGTCCACGGGTTCGCCATCGGAGCGATGTACAGGTTGGAGTTGCCGGGGATGTCGTAGTCCTTCTGCGCCCAGACGAGGTACTGCACGCCGTCGATCACCTCGGTGGTCGCGTCGAGCGAGAACGAGTCCATCGGCGTGACGATCTGGCCCTTCTCGACCCAGTTGTCGGTGGTCGGGTCGGCATCGGTGTTCTCCAGCACGAACATGCGGTGGGTGGGCATGCCGTTCGGCTCGAACTCGTGTTCCGCGCCGGCGAAGTAGATGTACCACGCGCCGTTCACGCGGTGCAGCTCAGGAGCCCAGATGTACTTGCCGCATACGCCGGACTCATGCTTGCGCCAGACCACGGTCTCCGGGGCCTTCTGCAGGTCGTTGATCGTCGAGGCGTGACGGATGGCAATCTTGTCGTACTCGGGATCGGATGCGGTGAACCAGTATTCGCCGTCGACCTTAAGCACCCACGGATCCGCACGCTGGAGCACGATCGGATTGTTGTAAACAGTCATTGTCTTTTTCCTTCTCCAATCCAAGTGGCTCAGTATTTACATCGATGCAATATAGCAGATGTACAACGATGTAACAACTCGGCGTTTCCCGCCCCCGCCAACGCACACTCCACCCAACCCAACCATCCCTCTCATCCTCCCCAACGGACATACAGCCGATTCCACCCACACCGCCCACATCACCCGCACCACCCACACCGAATTACAACGTTATAATGATGGTGCGCAACGATCAGCGTTCATCATTCGAAGCGAAGGAGCATCATGGACATCAAACCGTGGGAATACGCCGATTTTCCAGCCTTCAACGAGCCGGTCCCCGGAGCGACGCGTGTCCCCACCACCGGCGACGAGATCGGCGTGACATACCATCCCGACGTACCCTACGCAACCGCCGGAACCACGACCCTGCACCTGCAGATCCTCGTCCCGCAGACCCGCAACCAGACCGACGCCACCACCTACCCGTGCATGGTGCACGTGCAGGGATCCGCCTGGATGAAGCAGGACCGAACGGCACTCGTCCCCACGCTCAGCCGCATCGCGGAGCGCGGCTTCGTCGTCGCGATCGTGGAATACCGGCATTCGGGCATCGCATCGTTCCCCGCGCAGATCCAGGACGCGCGCAATGCCGTGCGGTTCATGCGCGCCAACGCCGCGCAATACCACGTCGACGCCGACAATCTGTTCCTCTCGGGCTGTTCGTCGGGCGGTCAGGTCGCGCTGCTCGCGGCGGTCGCGCATGCCGCCGACCGTACCGACATGGACGACACGTCGCTGTCGCTGGCGCCGAACGCCGCCGACGTGTCGGATGCGACGCGGGGCGTGATCGACTATTTCGGCGCGGTCAACGGTCAGATGGACGACGGCTTCCCCTCCACCGTCGACCATCATCTGGCCACCAGTCCGGAAGGCATGATGATGGGGCACGTCGACCTGCGCGATCGGCCGGATCTGCGCGCGGCGATGACCGTGGAATCCTATCTGACGCCGGAACTGGCGCTGCCGCCGGTGCTGATCCTCCACGGCACCAAGGATCGGCTGGTCAACGCGCGGCAGAGCGCGAGCCTGTATCGGCGACTGCGGGACGTCGGCAAGTCGGCCGAACTGTATCTGCTCGAAGGCGCCGATCATGGCGGCGCGGAATTCTGGACGGACGGCATGTGCCGCGTTGCCACGGACTTCATGCGCTCCAACTGCGCGCGTTGACGCTCGGCTGCCGTACGGCTGCGCGGACATTCCCGTACGAACGTACGACGACGAGACGACGGCGGCAGTGCGGTGTCGTCCAACCGGTGCCGCCGCCCCGACCGACTCGGCTCAGAGCGTGCGGGTGGAGCTGCGCACGACCAGCGTGGACGACACCTTGCGGAAGATGGGATCCGTCGAGTCGCCTTCCAGCGGCGGCTGCCCGTCGATGCGGTTCTTCAGCGCGCGCACCGACAGCCGCGCCACGGCCTCGAGCCCCGGTGCGATCGACGTCAGCGCCGGCGACAGGTACTGCGAATCGTCCGAGTTGTCGAAGCCGATCACCGAAATGTCCTCGGGAATCCGCAGGTCGTGCATCTGGATCGAGTGCATCACGCCGGAGGCGAGCATGTCGTTGAGCGCCACCACGCCGTCCGGCCGTACGCCGGAGTCGAGCAGCGTGTTCATCGCCGCCACGCCGTCGTTGCGGTGCCACATGATCGACGGCACCACGAGCGCCGGGTCGAACGGCACGCCGGCCTCCTCCAGTGCCTCACGGTATCCGCGGAATCGCAACGCGGCCGAGCCGACCTCCTCGCCCGGGTGCACGCCGACCACGGCGACGCGCTTGCATCCGGTCTGCAGCAGGTACGAGGTGGCGCGCTTGGCGCCTTCGACATTCTCGGTGGCGATGTGGTCGACCTTGTCGGTGAAGATGCGTTCGCCGATGAGCACCAGCGGGTAGTCCACCTCGACTTCGGCCGCATCGTCCGGACCGAGTTCGAGCGGGCTGTAGATCAGGCCGTCCACCATCGCGGTCTGCGAACCGTGCAGCGCGTCCAGCTCGCCTTCGCGCGAGTACAACGTTGGTTCCACGATCACACGCAGGCCGAGCTTTTTCGCCTCGGTGATGATCAACGATGAAAGCTGCGCGAAGTACGACAGCTGCAGGTCTGGGATGGCGAGCGCGATGATGCCGGTGCTGCCGCGACGCAGGTTGCGCGCGGACACGTTGATGACATAACCGAGCTCGTCGATGGCCTTGTGCACCTTCGCACGGGTGGCATCGGAGACGAATTCGTAGTCGTTGACCACGTTCGACACGGTTTTGATGGAAACACCGGCCGCCTTGGCGACCTCGCGCATGGTGACGACGTGATCGCCGTCCTTCGCGGTTGTTTTCTTGACCATGGGTAATCCTCAGTATTCTGTTCTCGGTAAATAGCGGCTTACGCCACGTACTGCACTGCACGTTGGCGGGGCCAGAGAGCCGAACCCCACCCCCGTTCGCCGCCGTATGGCGGCTTTACCGCACGGCGATTTCCATCGTTATCCCAGCATAAGCCGGATTGAGTTCCTCGTCGCGCTGCATGTCGAGGATCGGCATGCCCTCGCCCGACCAGTGGACGCGCCGTACCTGCGCGTCACGCCCGCCGTATCGCCCGTTGTCGTACTCCGCGTTGTGGAATACGTAGATCAGGTTGCCGCCCTCGTCGTGCGACCACATGCCGTGGCCGGTGCCCAGCTGCCATTCACCGTTGTACATGCCGGATTTCTGCAGCGGGTAGTCGAGTTTCGTCCACGTGGCCGGGTCGGTCAGGTCGGCGCGCACGCCGGCCGGCGCGGTGACCAGTCCGGTCGTGTAGTCGATGCCGACGAGCGATCCGGAGTAGATCAGGAAGATCTTTCCCTCGTGCACGAACGCGTTCGGCCCTTCGGCGATCATGTTGTCCCACGCGAATTCCGGCACGACGATCTGCGTCGGCTCGCCGGTCAGCCGCGTCGGCCGGTCCGGGTCGAACGGCGCGATCCATACGCTGCCAACCTGCTGCCACGCGTAGTACCAGCGGCCGGAGTCGACGATCACGGTCATGTCGAGCGAGATGCGCTGCACCGGGTTGAGGATCCGTTCGCCGGGGCCGAGGATCGGCTCGGGAACGGTCCAGTTGGCGGGGTCGCGCGAGTCGAGGTCACGGCCGTCGGCATCCTGCCTGAGCTGCATGATATGGCAGCGACCGGTCCACATGTCGGGTTTGCCGGCGCGGTCGTTCGCGGTGCCGTCCGGATCGGCGGCGGGGCCGTCGAAGCACGGCATGAACAGCACGGACAGCTTGCCGCCGATCACGTGCAGCTCGGGCGCCCAGAAGCAGCCGGTCATCGCGCGGCCTTCGCTGTTGCGGTCGCCGCGGGTGAGCAGGTCGATTTCGCGGTCGCGGCCGCCGGCGGCATCCGACAGGTCGGCGATGGACGTCGCCACGCGCAGCGGCATGTGCGTGCGGCCGCCGTTCGGATCGACGCAGTTGCCGTCGGTATCGTCGGTGGCAATGAACATGAAGAGTTGTTCACCGTTGTAATTCCATGCGAACACGGACGGATCGGCGCGTTCGACGGCGAACGGCACGGGATAGTCGGTCTGACGGATGCGACCGCGGACCGTACGGCGTTCGCCCGGCTTGAGCCTGCCAGCTGCGGCGTCGTCGGCGAGGGCGGCGAGCTGTGCGGCGTCCCAGTCGACGGCGCGCATGGCGGTGGATCCGTCGGAGTACTGCAGTTTGGCCGTGGTGCGGCCGAGCGAGCCGATGAGGTCACGGGCTTCGCCGTCGTACAGATCGGCCGAGACGGTCATGGACGGCACGGTGACGCCGGTGTTGTAAACGCGGCCGAAGCGTGCGATGAGCGTCGCGGCTTCCTGTTCGGTGATGTCGATTTCGTTGCCGGGGACGGCGTCCGCGATGCCGTAGTCGCGACGGACGGACGTTGCGTTGACATCGTTGGCATTGCTTGCGGCAATCGGTTCGGAGGTATCGTCCGGTTCGGCCGGCAGCGTGGTGCCGACCGCGGCGATGATGTCGGCGCATACCGCGCGCATCGCGTGGCCGTCGTCGTCATGCCACCGGATGACGTACCGACGTTCTGCATCGTTGTATATGACCGTGGGACGGTGTACGCCGGACGTGGGGCCAAGCAGCACCAGTCCGCGCTGATCGTACGACGTCAGGTCGCGGCTGGTCGCCAGCAGGAACGCCGACCGTTCGGATCCGTCCGCGCCGCCGCCGCGCGCGGTGCGGGTCGCCGCCACGGCGAACCGGCCGGACGCCAGCCGGAACAGGTGCGGATCCTTGAGGCTTTTGAGTTCGATGTCCACGCCGGGCATCGCCGCGCCGTGCGCGACGGCGTCGCTGGCGGCTCGCACCGTCGTGTACGGATCGGTCTTGAATCGTGCCGCCGCGGTGCACGCACGTCGGGATTCGGGCGTCGCCGCGGCGATCGGCACGCCGGCAGCGAAGAAGATGCCGTAGTTTTCGTTAAGCGGCGTCCACGAGCCGTCGAGATGCGACCGCAGCGCCAGGTGCATGCTGAAGGCGATGTCCTCGTTGTTCGCCTCTTCGCGCGACGTGGGGACACGCGTATAGCACAGCAGTGAGTAGGAGTCGGACATTCCTTGTCCCTTTCGGTTCGACAATTCATTTACGTCGATGTATAGTATATCCCAGTTTACATCGTTGTACAAACGCAGTGCTGCACAACACCACTGTCACACACAGGAGGAACACATGACCCTCACCGGCACCCTACGCAAGGCGTTCGCCACCACATTGGCGGCCGCCGTGCTCGTCGGCACGCTGGCCGGCTGCTCGTCGAACGCCAACTCGAACGCATCGTCGAACGCCAAGAACTCCAGCGACTCCAGCCAGACCAGCGCCACCGAGATCAAGCGCGGCGAATCGCACGATCCATCCATCGTCAAGGCCAACGGCAAGTACTACATCTTCGGGTCGCATCTCGCCTGGCTGAAAAGCGACGACCTCGTCAACTGGACCAGCTTCAAAAACAACCTGAGCACCGACTACGAGAAGATCTTCGCCGACATCTGGACCAACTGGTCGAAGCAATCCGCCAACCCGGACGTCAAGGGCAACATGTGGGCCCCTGACGTCATCTGGAATGCAACGATGAAAAAGTGGTGCATGTACATGTCGATCAACGGCGCTAACTACCGATCGGCAATCGTGCTGCTCACCGCCGACGACATCGAGGGCGACTGGACTTACGTCGGCCCGGTGACCTACTCCGGCTTCGAAAAGGTCAACGCCTCCAAGACCGACGTCTGGAAGGTGCTCGGCGAAGGCGCCGACCTGACGCGGTACACGTCGCAGACCGACACCGGCATCAACGCGATCGACCCGTGCGTCAAGCAGGACGACAACGGCGACCTGTGGATGACGTTCGGCTCATGGTTCGGCGGCATGTGGATGTTCAAGCTCGATCCGAAGACCGGCCTGCGCGACTACAGCACCACGTACCAGACGGTCAAGAACCAGTCCGACGCCTACTACGGCATCAAGCTCGGCGGCGGTTTCGGCAACTCCGGCGAAGGCTCGTACCTGCTGCATACCAACGGCCACTGGTATCTGTTCGCATCCTACGGCAACCTGCAGCAGACCGGCGGCTACCAGGTGCGCATGTTCCGCGCCGACAAGATCACCGGTCCGTACATCGATGAAAACGGCAACGCCGCAGTCAGCGAGCGCGCCATCGGCAACAACTGGCAGAGCGAGGTCGGCGTGCGTCTCATGAGCTCGATCCAGTGGAGCGGCAACGACAACTCGCACATCGAAGTCGCGCAGGGCCACAACTCGGCGTTCGTGGACGACGACGGCACCACGTACATCGTGTACCACAGCCGCTTCTCCGACACCGGCGAGATGCACCAGGTACGCGTGCGCGAGCTGCTGCCGACCGACGACGGCTGGCTGGTCGCCGCGCCGTACGAATACACCGGCACCAAGGCCGCCGACACCAAGTACGACGCGAAGAACGTGGCCGGCGACTACGAGTTCGTGATCCACGACCAGAGGACCTCGTTCAAGGGCCCGAAGAAGGTCACCGACAAGCACAGCACCGACTACCGCGGCGTCAACAAGCCGGTGAACATCACGCTGACCGAGGACGGCAAGGTGACCGGCGACAAGACCGGCACGTGGAAGCTCGACAAGTCCGACGGCACCGGCGACATGACCATCACGCTCGACGGGGTGGAGTACCACGGCGCATTCGACAGGCTGCCGCGCGACAAGGACGACCGCAAGGTCGAGATGACGTTCTCCGTCATCGGCGACAACTTCTGCGCCTGGGCCTCGCAGAAGTAGTCCTTTCTCATTGCCGCCCTTCCCTCGCGCCCTCGTCCTCGCCCTTCCCTTTGAACCACCCCATTTCTCTTAACGGACTTACAGCCGATTTCACCGGTGAAATCGGCTGTAAGTCCGTTAAG
>ERZ1027283.1090-NODE-1090-length-10350-cov-4.789218_pt1 | contig 10350 bp, 7 predicted proteins | sample MGYA00519254_ERZ1027283 | MGnify/ENA primary metagenome ERZ1027283 (study PRJEB26926, sample SAMN06165184) | human gut metagenome | biome: ENVO:00009003; feature: ENVO:2100002; material: ENVO:00002003 | host: Homo sapiens | place: USA | collected 2012 ...
ACGAGATCTAGTACGGTCTCGTGGGCTCGGAGATGTGTATAAGAGACAGGCTCCGTATACCAGATGATGTCGTTCTCGCCGTAGGTATCCTTCGCGTGGGCCAGCGCCCTGCCGATGGTCTGTCCCATCGCAAGATGGTTGACAGTATCCCAGAGCATACTGCGGGAGTAGACCGTGTAGACGTTGTTCACATAGCCCAGCACAGTCCGTGCGCCGCCCGCCAGCAGCGCTTCGGCCATCGACTCATCCACGCTGTTCGTGACGCCCAGGAACTCACAGGTCTCGGAGTAGATGATGGTATTGCTGAGCTGGCCCGAGCGGTACGCATTGCGGAAGAAATCCGCTGTGACACAGTAAAGGCCGTTGAGCTTGATGATGCGGTGAGCCAGCAGGTCAAAGCCGTAGATGATGTCTTTGTACAGCGTGGACGCTTCTGTCAGCAGGATGATGGGCTCGGTCCGGGTGTGCTTCCAGAACGTACCGTAGCTGTAAGTATAGTAGGCACCGTGGGCGCTCAGGATGCACAGATCGTATTTGTTCATCCGGCGCAGGTCCGACAGGGTCACCCGGGTGTTCATCGTCGTGCGCAGGCCCATGCCTTCCCAGAAGCCCTGCATATAGGAATAATACGGAAAGCGGGAGCTGTTCACCGTATTATCGAAGGCATAATAAATGGCGGCACGGCCGATCGTCTCAGGCAGAGCGTTCTCCCGGTACTGCCGGGCCTCCGCAGCCTGCCGGACATCGTCGGTCAGGGGCATCTCGGTGCGGGGAGTGCGTTGAGCAATGTCCCTCGGGGCGCGCAGGCCGTTGTCTCCGGCGTCAAAGGTCATCTCGTCCAGCTCGTCGGGCAGAGTGAGCAGGATGCCGCCCAGCACGCCGCAGCGGTAGGTAAAGCTGACCATCCCGTTTTCCTCGTCGGTGCGGATGGAGTCCCGGCGCACCAGCCCCTTCCGGGTCAGCTCATCCAGCTCCGCAAGGGCCGCGGTGAGCCGTTCTTCCCGGGACATCTGCTCGTATTCGTCGCTGCCGGTCAGGGCCGTCACAGCGGCGTCTGCCTGCTGCATCTCGGCGGCATCGTCCGTGGTGAGGGTGGGCTTTGCCGTATCCTGCACCTCGCCCGCTCCGTCTGCCGCCCATGCGGCGGGAGCCAGCACAGCCGTCAGCACCAGTGCCAGTGCGCAGACCGCGCACAAAATTCGATGGCGTTGTTCCTTCATGTAAAAACTGTTCCTCCAAGAACGCCGGGGACCGGCCATTTACCGCCCCGGTACGTTTCATTTTAGAGGGCATATCGGCCTTTGTCAAGCGTTCTGCGCCGATTTTGCAAAGCTGTCACAACCGGCCATCTTGCGCGCCTCTCTCCCCTGCTGTATAATAAGGTATATTGGGGATCATGCCCGGCTGTGAGGCGGGGTTTTCAAGGATACAGAAAGGTGGTACTTTTTTGGAAAGCATTCAGCGATATTGGAAACGGACAGACAAGATGTACCTGCTGCTCTGCCTGTTCAGCAGCGCGATGGCGGTGCTGGCGCTGTCGTCGTGGGCGGCGAAGCAGGGCAGCGGCTTTGCCGTGGATGAGCTCACCGGCCAGATCACCGGCATCGGCGACTACCGCCGGGCCGTGGTGCAGGCGGGCGCAGCGGCCATCGGCATCCTGGTGGCCATCCTTCTGTCCAACATCGACTACCGCAGCCTCGTCAATGTCTGGCCCGTCCATGTGGTGCTCACATGGGGCCTCGTGCTGCCCACGCTGGTCATCCGCAACGTGACCCTCGGCCCGCTGACCATCGGCTACAACGCGGGCGACACTGACAACTATTCCTGGTACAAGCTGGGCGGCTTCACCTTCCAGCCTACCGAGCTGGCAAAGATAAGCTTCATCCTCACCTTCGCCATGCATCTGAACAATGTCCGCAGCCGCCTCAACGAGCCGAAAGAGCTGGGCAAGCTGCTGCTCCATCTCTTCGTGCCGATCGCCATCATCCACATCCAGGGTGACGACGGTACGGCCATCATCTACGGCATCATCGGCTGCTGTATGCTCTTTGCCGCCGGGTTGAGCTGGAAGTATATCATCGGGGCCTTCGCTGCCCTCGCAGCGGCGGCAGCGGTGGCCTTCGCCTTCTTCAGCGACAAGATCGGCAAGGGCTACCAGTGGTACCGCATCCTTGCGGTCATCGACCCCAACAACGAGACGGGCTGGGCGCCCAGCGAGACGGTCTGGAAGAACATCATCTACCAGCAGCAGCGGGGCGAGATCGCCATCGGCTCGGGCGGCATCTTCGGCAACGGCTTCTTCGACGGCCGCCACTACAGCGTCCCCAACGCCCACAATGACTTCATCTTCAGCTGGATCGGCAACGCGGCAGGCTTCGTGGGCTGCTGCGTGGTGCTGGGCGTGCTGCTGGCCATCATCATCAAGACCTTCGCCACCGGAGCGTGCAGCGAGGATATGCTGGGCTCCTTCATCTGCGCCGGCATCGGCGGCGCGTTCATGGCCCAGATATTCGTCAATGTCGGCATGAACCTCCGCCTTTTGCCGGTCATCGGCGTCACCCTGCCCTTCTACTCGGCAGGCGGCAGCTCGGTGCTCATGCTGTATATCTGCGTGGGGCTGGTGCTGTCGGTGTATATGCACAATACGAAAAAACTGTTTGGTTAAATCTCTCTCAGAACAGGCGCTGTCCTTCAGCGCCTGTTTTTATTTTCCGGCCAGATCTCCAAAAGTCTTGTAACACGACAGAAGTCGTGATAGAATATTCAAGTATTTTATCTATATTCTTTTTACTTTTTCAGGAGGTCCCATGAAGCATCATTCTCTCTCCAAAGTCCTCAAGCGCCTCGCCTGCGTGCTGGCGGCGCTGATCATCGCGCTGGCCGTCGCCGTGTTCGCCCTCTGGCACAACGAGCTGGCCACCCTCTCGTCCCTCAAAAAGCTCTCCGACCGCGACGAAGCCCACCGCGACGGTGCTGTCTACCAGCTCAACGTCTCGGGCGGCTACTATTTCGACGATTTCCTGGCCCAGGGCGGCGCATCCACTGACTCTGCGCTCATCTCCTTCATCACCCAGAGCATCACCAAGGGCATCATCCCCATGAACATCAAGACCAGCACCATCGCCTGCTCGGCCTTTACCGCAGACACCCAGAGCGGCGACCGGGTCTTTGGCCGCAACTACGACTTCTCGGCCACCAACACCGCCATCGTCTACACGAACCCCGGTAAGGGTCGTCACGCCTCCTACTCCACCATCGACCTGAGCTTCCTCGGCCTCGACAAGGACAAGGACGTAGAGAGCCTCGGCCAGAAGATCCTGACCCTCGCGGCCCCCTATGTGCCGCTGGACGGCGTCAACGACGCCGGTGTGGCCTGCGGCATCTTCATGTCCTATCAGGGCGAGGGCAAAGGCACCCCCACCGACACCCAGACCGACAAGCCCGACCTCACCTCCACCACCCTGCTCCGGCTCATCCTCGACTACGCCGACTCGGTGGAGGACGCCGTGGCGCTGGCCCAGCAGTACGACCTCCACGACTCGGCAAGCAGCTGCTTCCACTACATGGTGGCCGACTCCACCGGCCGCAGCGCCGTCCTCGAGTGGGTGGGTGCTGATGCCGACCACGACACCGACGGCTCTCAGCGGCAGCTGAATGTCCTCTGGAACGACACCGACGCCCTCTCCGATTCCTCCGACTGGCAGGTGGTGACCAACTTTATCAAGACCCCCGGCTACTACGACGGCACTACCGTCGAGATGAAGGGCCTCGACCGCTACGAGCACCTTGCGTCTGCCCTGCGACAGACCAACGGCGTCGTAGCCGACAAGAGCGCTGCCATGGACCTGCTGGCCTCGGTGGGCCGCCGCACCTGGAACAACGACGACTCCAACAGCAACACCGTCCACAGCGTGGTCTACGATTTGACCGATTCGTCTGTTCTCTGGGTCGGCAATGAGCACTACGGCGAGGATGGCTATACATTTGAGTTTCAGCTTGGGGCGTAAAATGTAATTTTCCTGCGGTAAGCTTGACTTTTTTGAATTTCGCATATACCGAAAGTGGAAATGCAAAGATTCCATTTGGACTCACCAAAAAGAAAGCCCTCTCCCGGTGTTAGCTGGGTGTTCGTAAAACAGTTTTCGAGAAATGACATGGCAACTGCCTGTCAGGATTGGTTACGAGTACCCGGCTAGGCCGAGGAAGCATCAAGTCCCATGTCCGCACCGTTAAGGTGTTGGGCATGGGGCTTTTTGCATATCGGGATTCTGTACACCTCTATCAAGGTGTAACACACTAGACTTTGTACCAAAGTCCGTGTGCCAAGGGGTGCTGCGCCCCCTTGGAATCCCTGCTCACATCGCCTGTGGGCGATGTGGATTCGCCACACAAAAGGCTCTCACAAAGGCGCACCCCGGCTGTTTGCGGCGAGGAAAAGGCACTTCTGCGGAAGTGTAATAACCCACTATGACACTTTCAGCCCTGCTGTCTGCAAAGTGTAGTGGGCTCTCCGAGGGGGAACGGTGGTATGGGGTTCGTTTCGGGCGAATCGCTGCGTACATGCGTACGGAAGGTTGGTACGCACGTACGCAGTAAAACGGTCAAATTCTCGTATATATGGGTGGTCATTTGACCACGAGTGTGGTATACTTCACTTGGAAAACCAATTAAGGTAGATATAATGCACAGGGATGTGCTTTATATAATAAAAGCAGGATAAAAACGCAACGCATTTCTTCCTGAGAGATGCTAGAGCTGGTAGGTAGCCCAGCCGTCTGCACCGCACGGTGTAGGTAAGTAACCTTCCCCTCCGGGTTGTCCATTCCTGTAAGGATTTATTTCAGGAGGGTTTCGTTATGGACATTGATTCTACAAAGCTGACTGTGTTTTTTGAGGCTCCATTCTGGATTGGAGTGTTTGAGCGTATTGAGAGAAGAAAGCTTTCAGTGTGTAAAGTCGTGTTTGGCGCAGAACCAAAGGACTATGAAGTCTTGGAGTATCTGCTCAAGAATTACAGTCGGCTGCGCTTCAGTCCATCTGTTGAGACAGTTGTAAAGAAAGAGTCTGTGAATCCAAAGCGATTGCAACGGCAAATCCGAAAGGAAACAGCTGCCACAGGAATCGGCACAAAATCACAGCAGGCGTTGCAAATGCAGCGAGAAGAAAACAAGCTGGTGCGAAAAGCACTTAGCCGTAAACAACGCGAAGCAGAAAAGCAGCGTCAATTTGAACTGAAACAGCAGAAGCGAAAGGAAAAGCATCGGGGCAGATAATGCCCCTTTGCTTTTATCTGGCAGGGTTTGGGGCAGGCACGCCCCAACAAGAAGCTGTCCCAAAGGGGCAGGAAATTTTCAAGAATTGAAAATTTGTGGCCACGGGACGATTCTTGCTCTCACGAAAACCCGCACTTTTTGAAAATCCGCTTTTCGCAGCCAAAGGAGGATGCACCATGAAAAAAGAAATCGAAGCCTTTGTCAACGCAGCCAACGAGCAGGAGTTGGAAGCCGCATGGAATAACCTCTCGGCAGAGGAACAGCAGATTTTCGAGCAGCTCATGGAGGAAGACTCACCCGAAGATGCACTGGCATTTTTCGCCCAGCTGTATGACGATACCCCGAAGGAGCAGGCCAGCGAAACCGTGAGCATCTCCGAAAATGAAATCTATTTCAAGCGGCAGTCCTTGACCGAAGATCAGAAGAAGCACGGCTCCTATGTGGATGAGAACGGTAATCTCCATGTCAAGAACCTGTCCGCGTTCTGGATTCCTGAACTGACCACCACGGAGAAAGTCGGACATACCACCTACACCGTGACCGGCAGCTATGAGGGCAAGGAGTCCTTTTTGAAGAAGCTGGAGCGTATTGTTGCCAAGAACGCCCAGCAAAAATTTGAAGATGAGGGTGCAGACGAATGACAACTGCGCCCAATTCTGCTATACTTGACCCGGTAACCAATCCTGCACTGACAGTTGCTCCACAGAGTAAGGAGGACACAACAATGTCTGGAGCAACGAATAAAATCACCGCACTTTACTGCCGACTGTCGCAGGAGGACGAGCGGCTCGGCGAAAGCCTGTCCATTGAGAACCAGAAGACTATCCTTCTGGAATACGCCAAGAAGAACCACTTCCCGAACCCGGTGTTCTTTGTAGATGATGGCTATTCCGGCACGAACTACGACCGTCCCGGCTTTCAGAGTATGTTGGTCGAGATCGAAGCAGGGCGTGTAGGAATCGTTATCACGAAAGACCTGTCCCGACTGGGGCGCAACTCTGCCCTGACGGGTCTGTACACCAACTTCACCTTTCCCCAGTATGGCGTTCGCTACATTGCCATTAACGACAACTACGACACCATTGACCCGAACAGCGTAAACAACGATTTTGCGGGCATTAAGAACTGGTTCAACGAGTTTTATGCCCGTGACACCAGCCGCAAGATTCGGGCTGTTCAGAAGGCCAAGGGAGAGCGTGGTGTGCCGCTGACGGTCAATGTGCCGTACGGTTATGTAAAAGACCCGGAGAACCCGAAGCATTGGCTTGTTGACCCAGAAGCGGCTGCGGTCGTGAAGCGCATCTTCTCCATGTGCATGGAAGGCCGTGGGCCTTCCCAAATCGCTAAGCAACTGCAAGAGGACAAGGTGCTCACCGTGAGTGCCTACAAGCAGAGCCACGGAAGAGCAGCGGCTGCTATCTCCGAAGACCCCTATGCGTGGAAGGATAGCACCGTTGTGGGCATTCTGGAACGTCGGGAGTACACAGGCTGCACGGTCAACTTCAAGACCTACACCAACTCCATCTGGGACAAGAAGCAACGGCTGAATCCTGTGGAGAATCAGGCTGTCTTCCCGAATACCCACGAGCGCATTATTGACGATGATGTGTTTGAAAAGGTTCAAGAGATTCGCAGCCAGCGTCACCGCATGACACGAACGGGCAAGAGCAGCATCTTTTCCGGCATGGTCTATTGTGCTGACTGCGGTTCCAAGATGCAGTATGGTTCATCCAATAACAGGGACTTTAACCAAGACTTCTTTGACTGCGCTCTGCACAAGAAGAACAGAAGTAAATGCAGAGGGCACTTCATCCGGGTAAAAGTTCTGGAAGGCCAAGTGCTGAATCATGTCCAGCGGGTGACGGACTACATCCTTTGCCATGAGGACTACTTCCGCAAGGTCATGGAGGAACAGCTTCGGGTGGAAAGCACCGAAAAGCTGACTGTCCTGAAGAAGCAGCTTGCCCGGAATGAGAAGCGAATCGCAGACCTCAAACGGCTGTTCATGAAAATCTACGAGGACAACGCCAGCGGAAAGCTGAGCGATGACCGTTTTGACATGATGAGCCAGAGCTATGATGCCGAGCAGAAGCAGTTGGAAGAGGAAGTTCTCTCTATCCGGCAGGAAATCGAAGTACAGGAACAGCAAATCGAGAATATTGAAAAGGTCATCCAGAAAGCGCACAAGTACGTTCATATTGAAGAACTTACGCCCTATGCTCTCCGTGAACTGGTATCGGCCATCTATGTGGATGCCCCGGATAAGTCCAGCGGAAAGCGGGTACAGCACATCCATATCAAGTATGATGGGCTGGGGTATATCCCTCTGGATGAACTGGAAGCAAAAGAAAAGGCGTGACCGAAGTCACGCCAAATCTTCCCCATTGCGGGAGCTTTTGCAAATACTGTTTTATGAAGCCCCTGCATTCTCCGGGAGGGGGCTTTTTGTTGTGCTTTTTCCAACTTCCGGCGTATAACCCCGTCAAATTCCCCGGTTTTATCCAATTATCTTAGGCAAAACGATGATTTTCTGAAAGCCTCTTGACATCATGCGGGGGGGGGGGATAATGATTTGAACCTCCGCATACGGACGGGGGAAATATTTTGTTCAACACCGGATAAGGAGGTCTTTTGTATGAAATCCGCCAAAAAAATTCTCGCCCTCATCCTTGCAGGCGTCATGGCTCTGGCCCTGCTCACCGGATGCGGCAAGGCAACGTCTCTGAACCGTACTATGGCTGAAGGTTTGGCAGAGTACGCAAAGTCGTCACTCGCTCAACAGGGAAATAAAAATAATATCTCCGTCAGCTATCAGGTTCCCGAGCTCAGCCGTGATATCGCCCCCCTGTTCGATGAAAACTGGATCACCCAAAATAACGATGGGGATAATGTCCTTAACGAAAACTACAAAGTCAACGGTAATAAGACCGTCAAAGAGACCCTGACGGGCATCCTGAACCGCTACATGTCCGATTCCTTCGTCGTCTTCTTTGTGACGGATGTCACGGATGTCAAAACCCCGTTCTTGGCAGGCGTAAATTGGTTCGACTCGAGTATAGATTTCGTCATCGCTGGTCTCCATTTTGACGCCACTTCCATCACCAGCACGAAAGTCGCAGTCACTCGCAAAACCGTCAATGGCCGCACCTATGCCCTTGCTGTAATCATTTTTGAGGCTTGATTCCCCCCGCCCCGGAGCCCTGCGGCCCGGGGCTTTTTTGCGCCCCGGAGCGAACAAAAAAGCATCCCCCGCAGCCTTTCCGGCCATTGCCCGGCCGGGCCCTGCAGGGGATGCTTTGGTGTTGCAGAAAATGCGCCTTACTTCAGCACAGCGCCGAGGTTTGCGCTGGTGACCATGCGGGCGTAGCGGCTCAGCCAACCGGTCTTGATGTTGGGCTCGGGAGCGACATACTTTGCCTTGCGCTGGGCCAGCACCTCATCGGGCACTTCCAGCGTGATGCTGGCGTTGGGGATGTCGATGTGGATGGTATCGCCCTCCTCAACAAGGCCAATGGGGCCGCCGGAAGCGGCCTCCGGGCTGACGTGGCCAATGGCAGCGCCGCGGGAAGCGCCGGAGAAGCGGCCATCGGTGATGAGGGCCACGGTCTTGTCCAGCTTCATGCCGGCCAGAGCGGAGGTGGGGTTGAGCATCTCACGCATACCGGGGCCGCCCTTGGGGCCTTCGTAGCGGATGACCACCACGTCGCCCGGGACGATCTTGCCCGCATAGATGGCGGCGATGGCCGTTTCCTCGCTGTTGAAGACGCGGGCCGGGCCGGAGTGCTCCTGCATCTCGGGGGCCACGGCGCTGCGCTTGACGACGCAGCCGTCGGGGGCGATGTTGCCCCACAGAATCTGCAGACCACCGGTCTGAGAATAGGGATCATCGATGGGACGGATGGCCTTGTCGTTCAGGATGTGAGCGCCCTTGATGTTCTCGCCGAGGGTCTTGCCGGTGACGGTGGGGACATCCAGGTCCAGCAGGCCCTTCTTGGCCAGCTCTGCCTGCACGGCAGGGATGCCGCCGGCGGCGTAGAGGTCGGGCATATGGGTGGGGCCTGCGGGGGCCAGATGGCAGAGGTTCGGGGTCTTGGCGCTGATCTCATTGAACAGCTTCAGGTCGATGGGCACACCGGCCTCGTAGGCGATGGCCAGCAGGTGGAGAACGGTGTTGGTGGAGCAGCCCAGCGCCATATCGCAGGTCAGCGCATTGCGGATGGAGCGCTCGTTGATGATCTGGCGGGCGGTGATGCCCTTCTTTACCATATCCATGACGGCCATACCGGCGTGCTTTGCCAGCAGCAGGCGCTTGGAGTAGACGGCGGGGATGGTGCCGTTGCCGGGCAGTGCGATGCCGATGGCCTCGCACAGGCAGTTCATGCTGTTGGCGGTGTACATGCCGGAGCAGCTGCCGCAGCTGGGGCAGCAGTTGCAGGTGCAGTCTTCCAGCTGCTCGTCGGTGATCATACCGGCCTTATAAGCGCCCACGGCCTCGAACATCTTGGAAAGGCTGACTTCCTCGCCGCCGTAGGTGCCGGCCAGCATGGGGCCGCCGGAGCAGACCACGGCAGGCACATCCATACGGACAGCGGCCATAACCATGCCGGGAACGATCTTATCGCAGTTAGGCACCAGCACCAGACCGTCCAGCTGATGAGCCATCAGCATGGTCTCCACGCTGTCGCAGATGAGCTCGCGGGAAGCGAGGCTGTACTTCATGCCCACATGGCCCATGGCGATGCCGTCGCAGACGCCGATGGCCGGGATGAGGATGGGGGTGCCGCCTGCCATCTGGACGCCTGCCTTGACGGCGTCGGCGATCTTATCCAGATTCATGTGGCCGGGGACGATCTCGCTGTAGGCGCTCACCACACCGATGAGGGGGCGGTCCAGCTCTTCCGGGGTGTAGCCCAGGGCGTAAAACAGGCTTCGGTTGGGCGCGCGCTCCGAGCCTTTGGTCACGTTGTCACTTCTCATTTTATCCTCCTGATGCAAAAAAGCACCGGAATCAGCAGTTTTTCTGCTAAAACCGACGCTCTGGGATTCAACCTCTCAGTCTGCTTCGCAGACAGCTCCC
>ERZ1027283.1107-NODE-1107-length-10186-cov-4.105320_pt1 | contig 10186 bp, 6 predicted proteins | sample MGYA00519254_ERZ1027283 | MGnify/ENA primary metagenome ERZ1027283 (study PRJEB26926, sample SAMN06165184) | human gut metagenome | biome: ENVO:00009003; feature: ENVO:2100002; material: ENVO:00002003 | host: Homo sapiens | place: USA | collected 2012 ...
GTTCCCAAGGGTCAGTAAAACCAGCAAAGCGAATTTCGGGTACAGATTCGCCATCCTTCGGGAACATTTTTTCAAGCATCGATTTTTTGAAGATGACGAGCTTGTCATACTTACGCTGATGAAGGGTGATGAGGTTGTCAAGACGGGAAAAGAAGGAGCCGATGGCCTGCTGTTCTTCAATGTACGGCACCATCAGAGCCGTCGATTTCATCTTTGCAAAGTCGATACTCTCAACGGTGGTTCCCGTCTTGCCATATTCGCGAAGCAGCGTCTTGTTAGAGGCAATGAAATACTGTAAAAGCCATGAGGAATCACAAGAATCGACAGTCTGAATAACTTTAATATCTTGGTTGACGGTGGCTGGTTTCCGCAGCTTTGCAACGGGAATCGTATGCCTAAGTATTCCGCTTCGAGCGACTATGACTATCGAGTCTGAGGGGTAAAGCGTCAATGTTGCTGCACCCTTTTCGCTAATCATCGTCGTGGTGTTTTCAATATAATGTTGCTTCACATCTTGCGAAGTAACCCACAAGATTTTTCCATCAACATAATTACTGGCATCAGCCATAGAAGGAGTATGACCGCCACCAAAGGAAGCCAGGTTCTCTAACTTACGCTGTTCCCAAGGGTCAGTAAAACCAGCAAAGCGAATCGCAGGAACTTTCGCCTGTTCAGTCATCATTCGCCTCCCAACAGGGTCTTCAGCTCAGCAATACCGGCCATGTCGAACTCATTTCCGGTCAGCTGACCAAGCATATTGCCAAGTTCTGCCTCAGCCTGCTCGATTTGCTCGCATACATCGGAGTAGGTAGTCGAGTACTTATCGTTCAACGCATTCACCGATGCAATCAACTCATCAACAGCCGTCTGAGGAAGCTCCTCAAGTTTGTGCTGCAATGGTTCCACCCACTTGGCAGCGAGCAAGTCATCAGCTTGCTCATCGCTTAATCCTTCAATAACGGCCCGGGTCTTTTCATCAAGCGCTGAGCGGAGATTCTTAACGTTCTTTTTGACTTCACGCTCCTCATCAAACAACCGTTGCGCATTCACAAGGGCACGGTCAAAATCAGTCTCAGGATCCCTCCCAATCGATTTCACCGCTTTCTTCAACTCAGTGGCAACGAAAGAATCTCCATCCTCGCTGACAGCATCGGTCGAATTCTTGTCGTCTTCATCCAGATTTTCAAGAATGTCAGCGATTTCGCTGCTAATCTCAGTCAATCGGGATTCATATGTGCCGATTTCTGCAAGGTCAGCACTCAGCAGTTTTTCTTGTACAAGGTCGAACGGCAGAATATGTCCGGCCCAGCCGTCCTGCACTTCGACATCCTTGCCGCTTTTCTTTTTGACGACCATGTTGGCGTCAACCTTGCGAACGGCGTCATGGCCTTCGCTCTGTATGGTTTCAAGGTCGTTGGCGATGGTCTTCTGCCAGCTGTCATCAAGCACCTGATATGCCGTATAGGCATCTACGAGTGGTACGTCGGCCAAACGATGCAGCAGGTCATTTGCCAGAACTTCCTCCTCGGCGGCAATGCTCACGTTGACGGCATTACCGACCAGTTCGCCACGTAGATATGAGGGATAATCGGTGAAAACCTCACGATAACGCTGGATATAGGCACTCACACCAGAATCAGCATTCACCGCCTCACGAACATCTTGCACAGCGAGCTTAGCCGAATGACCATTCTCCTCCGCGAAGAGACGTTGGCGCAATCCCGGAAACACATTCCAATACTTGTTGAGCGCATCGATGTCCTGCTTGGGGATACCGCCAAACATAGTGGAATACACGTCCCAACTTTCGGCGGTTTCGGAGGAATCCACATATCGAGGAATGTTGAGGTTGTAATCGTTCTGCCGAATCTCGTCAAGGCTGACCAAACGACTGAACTTATCGACATCACGATTCTCCGACACCGTATCCACGATGCGTTTGATATCGCTCGCACGCAGCTTGTTGTTCTTACCGTCCTTAGCGAAATACTTGGAGGCATCCACAACAAGCACATGGTCATCGTTGCGGTGCTTGCGCAGCACCATCACGATAGTGGGAATGCCCGTGCCAAAGAAGATGTTCGCTGGCAGTCCGATGATGGCCTGAATATGGTGGTTCTCCACTAGATTCCGGCGAATAGTGCCCTCTTCACCACCACGGAACAGCACGCCGTGCGGCAACACGATGGTCATAATGCCGTCGTCGCGCAGATGGTAGAGATCGTGCAGCAAGAAGGCATAATCAGCCTTGGACTTGGGAGCGATGCCATATTCGAAGCGGATATCTTCACCCGGTTCCGGCGGCTCCCAGTTCTGGGAGTAAGGAGGATTCGAAACCACGGCATCTACAAACAGCGGCTCATAGGTTTCGTCCTTGGTCTCGTCGGTATCGAACCACGGCCAGTCGCTCTTTAATGTGTCACCGTTGCGGGTCACGATATTGTCCGGCAGTATACCGCGCATGACGAGGTTCATGCGTGTGAGGTTGTAGGTATTCTCCTTGAGTTCCTGCGCATAATATTTGATGTCATTCGGATTGCCATTGCGGCGGGCCACAGCTTGACCAATATGAATCAACAACGAGCCTGAGCCACTTGTGGGGTCATAAATGTTGATTTCTTCACGACCAGCAAGATGCCAGGCCACTATTTCGCTCATGAGCTGAGAAACTTCGCTCGGCGTGTAGAACTCACCGGCCTTCTTACCCGCATTGGAAGCGAAGTTGCTAATCAGATATTCGTAAATGAAGCCGAGGGTATCGTAATCCTGCCGGCTGTCCATCGGAATGTCCTTGATGAGGTAGATGAGGTCGCGAGCGGCCTTGCTACGGCTTTTCTCATCGGTACCGAGCTTGGATAGACCAGTCTGCAACGTGTCGAAGATGCCGGCGAACACACGCTTGCGGGCTGGATCGATGTTGCGTTCAAAAGCGGAAAGCGCATCACGTACGTCGGCGATGGTGAAATCGCTTTGGCTGGCAATCCATGTGGAGAACAGGTTGTCGTAGGAGATAAAGTAGCCGCACAGATCACGTACATACTGCACGGTCTCGGCATCATTCTCATCCAAGCCCTTGAGATCTTCATCTCCCCAGTCTTCAGCACGAAGACGCGCAACTTCCGTCTCTGAAAGGAACTTATAGAAGATAAAGCCAAGGATATAGTCTTTGTATTCATTCGCCTCGATCTTGGAACGCATCTTGTTGGCAGATTCCCAGATTTTGGCGGCAAGCTGCTGCTTATTCATTCATATGCTCCTTGTGCCCTAAGCTCTTTCATTACTCTTCATCAACGTATTCATTGAAAACGTCACTGTCCACGGCTTTGATTTCGTAAATCTTCCGCGTGCTGACACCGAATCCATGTTCAATCATCAGTTGCGCAAGCTTATGCCCATCAATAAGAATGATGTGCTGCCTCTTCGCATAGGTAATCGCCTTTTCCGTGAATCTTGCAGTGGTGACAAACAGCCCTTTGCCTCCGCGCCCAGTAATAGCACCTACGAATGCTTGAATATCTGGTCTGCCAACGGATTTATCTTCGGCATAACGTTTGGCCTGAACATAAATCAGATCAAAACCAAGCTTGTCTTCCATGATGATTCCATCTATGCCTTCGTCCCCCGAGATTGGCGTCATCTGGCTTGCGGAGTCGAAAGCTCCATACCCCATTTTTGCCATCAGATCAAGAACAAACCGTTCAAACGCAATCGGAGAGAGCTTGAGCACCTCTGAGAGCAAGTCATCGGCAAGCCGCATGTTGATTGATGAGAATGCACGGTCAAGTGCCTCATCTGGAGTTTCCTCGGACGAATAAGCTTCGCTTTTCTTCTCCAGGCCGCCATCGACCGTCGTATGCGTCGAAGAATCACCATTCAGATTCTTGAAAGACCGGAATGACTCATAACGTTCCAGATAATCATTATCTATCTGCGCACCCGAAGCAAGGGCCTCTTTGCCGGGTCTCGTTATGCGATATGTACCACGTTTGGGACTTTCTATGAGTCCGGCTTTCTTAAGGTACGTTCTAGCCCAACTAATGCGGCCATTGAGGACACGCGAACGGCCGCTAGGTAGCAGACGGCTGCGTTCTCCTTCTGTCACTGCAAACTCATCAGCAAGTAACGTTAGCATCTCACCAGATGCATGAATCTTGCCATCAGAGAGAATGCGAAGCATCGGAACGAAAAACTCGTCATATCTGGGAATTGTCATTGTCCGCCTTCGTTCCGTTACAGTCGTTTATCAATGATACGGCAAACATCACGGAAATACGCCTCCGCTTGGGAACAGCGTAAGTTGGGTGAGCTGTCCTCCGAGTTTCAAAGTGGCGACTTCATTTCTGCCGAAGAAATACTTGGATCTGGACCATACCCCGTGTATGGGGGCAACGGTTTACGCGGATACGCAAAACAATACAACCATGACGGTTTTTATGCCCTTATAGGTCGTCAAGGTGCGTTATGCGGGAATGTCAATACTGCAGTGGGAAAGGCCTATTTCACTGAACACGCGGTAGCTGTCAAGGCAAATTTCCTGCATGATACGCGCTTTCTGGCTCATCTTCTGGGGTGTATGGACTTAGGACGATATTCGGGCCAATCTGCTCAGCCGGGTTTAGCCGTGGGAGTGCTCAAGGAAGTTGAGACAACAGTACCTTCAAAGGCCGAACAGCAGGCTATCGGTTCCTTCTTCTCCCGACTTGACTCCCTCATCACCCTTCATCAGCGTAAGCGTCTATCTATTCGGCAAAGGAGCCCCGTGTGGTCATAAACACAATAAACGAAGAAATGTCATTCTGCGATTACTACTCGCAATGGGTCGACGTCTACAAGGAAGGCGCGATTCGGGAGGTGACGATGAAGAAATACAAACTCACACAGGCGTGGCTGAGAAAGCTTATCCCTGATCTTAAGCTTTCTGAGTTCGATCGTGTGAGTTATCAGAAACTCATCAATGGATACGCCGAACATCATGAACATCAAACAACGATGGATTTTCATCACCAACTGAAAGGGGCCATTCTTGATGCTGTTGATGAGGGCCTAATTCAAAGAGATCCCACTCGAAAAGCAATCATCAAAGGGAAGCAGCCGAGACAAAAGAAGACGAAATATCTTAACCAATTCGAACTTCATGCTGTCCTTGCTGACTTGAAGCTTGACCCGATACCTAACTGGGACTGGCTGATATTGCTGGTGGCAAAAACCGGTTTACGTTTCTCCGAAGCATTGGGTCTTACTCCTGATGACTTTGATTTCGTCCACCAGACTTTGTCTGTCAATAAGACTTGGAATTACAAGAACGGAGGTGGCTTTGTTCCAACAAAAAATGCTTCTTCGGTGCGTAAAGTACAACTTGATTGGCAACTCATCATGCAATTGTCCGTCCTGCTGAAGAACTTGCCTGACGACAAGCCTATCTTCGTGAACGGTAAGGTGTACAACTCGACCGCAAACGGTATTCTGGCCCGGCATTGCAAACAAGCCGGAGTACCCGTGATCTCGATTCACGGCTTGAGACATACCCATGCCTCATTGCTGCTGTTTGCTGGCGTTTCAATTGCGAGCGTGTCCAAGAGACTGGGGCATGCAAGCATGAACACAACGCAGGAAACATATCTGCATGTCATCCGTGAATTGGAGAACAAAGACGTTGACATCGTGATGAGAGCCCTATCCACCCTTATTTAGCAAACCACAGACGCTTACGCTGATGAAGGGTGATGAGGGAGTCAAGTCGGGAGAAGAACGCACCGATGGTCTGCTGCTCAGCCTGAGATTCCGGCAGGGACACCATCGTGTCAAAGAAGTCATCCGGCGCAATATTGAGTAATCCATGGTTCCTCGCACCTTCCGCGGCAATCATCTGCACAGCTTTATGCCATCGATTGGTTTCGTAGTACGTCACAAGATAATCAGGATTGGCGTTCAACAGCGCAAAGCATATGTAAAGTGTAGAAACACAGCCTTTTTCATACCTTGTCAACCGCTTGATAGCACCCCATGGGCTATCAGCCGAGGTGCTCTTGTTATAAGCAAACTCTCCTTGTCTAAGCAAGTAGTAGCCGCTCATATCTCGGCTGGCTACTTGAGCATTGAAAAACAGCCTCTGGTCAATCAAGCCATGCTGAGCTGATATGGTCAAAGGCAGATCCGACTCGTTGTTCTCATTCTTACGAGTAACTCTCTCGGCGATATCGCCCAACTTACGCTGTTCCCAAGCGGGCATCGGCACTAGATGAAGCAGGGTAGACGGGATACGAGTGGCTGGCCGAACATACGCAATACATCTACCGGCGACTTGGACACTACCATTTCCGCTGTTAGCCACACTTATCGCGATAAGTGTAGCTAACGACGATTGGAGCGACACCTTACAAGCCATGAGAGGTATAACCGTTCCCTTCTATTTTGAAAAACTTGAATAAGTTAGATTTTTTCAAAATAGGGATGCGTCGAAAAGACGCATAAACGCACGAAAAATGCGGGCATCCGACATGCAGTGTTCATTGAATCACTGTATATCGGATGCCCGCAATCGTTTCAAGCCGATTGAAGAGCCTTAGCTCAGCCGCCCATCAGCATCACGCCTTAACAACCTCTACGATCAGCTCGGCACCTTCCTTCACCTCGAAGGAGGTCGCCAGCGTCTCGTGGGCGATCAGGTCGCGGAACTGCTCGACCTTGGCCACGTCGTCAGCAGGCACGGTCAGCACCAGCGAGATGCGGTCCGCGATGTCCAGATCGGCAGCCTTACGTGCGTCCTGCACAGAACGAATCACGTCGCGGGCGTAGCCCTCGGCCAGCAGATCGGCATCCAGCGCGGTGTCGAGGATTACGAAGCCACCGGTCGGCAGCGAGGCGGAGACCGAAGCGGCGGCCTCGGTGGCGTTCTCCTCTTCCACGCGGTTGATCAGCTCGTACTCGCCTTCGACCAGCGCAAGGTCGCCGGACGGCGTCGAGACCACCGGTGCACCGGACGCGGCATCAACATGCCAATCGCCGGACTTGGAGGCCTTGATGGCGAACTGCACCTGCTTGCCCAGACGCGGGCCGGCAGCGCGAGCGTTCACGCGCAGCTCGTGCACGATCTTCAGACCCTGAGAACCAGCATCCTCCATCGTGCAGAACTCGATATCCTTGACGTTGAGCTCGGACTGCAGCAACTCGTCGTAGGCCTTGACGGCATTCGCATCCTCGGCCACCACAGTGAGCTTGGCGAGCGGCTGGCGCACGCGGATCTTGGCGGCCTTGCGCAGGGACAGGGTGCCGGAGACGACCTCACGCACCTTCTCCATCGCGTCCACCAGAGCCGGATCGTCGACCAGCACGCGGCCAAGCTCGGTATCGGCGCCGGTCTTCTCGTCCACCACGAACGGCCATTCGGCCAGATGCACGGATTCACCGCCGGTCAGGCCGCGCCACACGGACTCGGCCTCCATCGGGGCGAGCGGCGCGAGCACGCGCATGAACGCCTCCAGCACGGTGTACAGCGTGTTGAACGCGGAAGCGTCCTCATTCCAGAAACGGTCACGGGTGTTGCGGATATACCAGTTGGTGAGCACGTCGATGAAGTCGGAGACCGCATCGCAGGCGTCGGAGATTGCGAACTCGTTCAGCGACTTCTCGGCGGCCAGCACCAGACGACGGGTACGGGCCAGCAGGTAGCGGTCCATCTCCGGCAGGCCGGCGACCTCGTCCGCGCGCAGCTGGCGGGCGTCGAATCCGGCGCCGCCGTTGGCCGCGTTGGCGTACAGGGTGAAGAAGTAGTAGGAGCTCCACACCGGCAGCATGACCTGGCGCACGGTGTCGCGAATGCCTTCGGCGGTGACGATCAGGTTGCCGCCACGCAGGATCGGCGAAGACATGAGGAACCAGCGCATGGCGTCGGAACCGTACTTGTCGAACACGCCGTTCACGTCCGGGTAGTTGCGCAGGTGCTTGGACATCTTCTGGCCGTCGGAGCCGAGCACGATGCCGTGGCAGATCACGTTCTTGAACGCCGGGCGGTCGAACAGGGCGGTCGCCATCACGTGCAGCAGGTAGAACCAGCCGCGGGTCTGGCCGATGTATTCCACGATGTAGTCGGCCGGGAAGTGCTGTTCGAACTTCTCCTTGTTCTCGAACGGGTAGTGGAACTGCGCGAACGACATGGAACCGGACTCGAACCAGCAGTCGAGCACATCGGAAATACGGTGCATATGCGACTTGCCGGTCGGGTCGTCCGGGTTGACGCGGACCAGGTTGTCGATCCACGGACGGTGCATGTTGATGTTGCCGTCCTTGTCGCGCGGATAGTCGCCGAAGTCGGCCTTGAGCTCTTCGAGCGAACCGTAGACGTCCACACGCGGGTACTTCGGATCGTCGCTCACCCACACCGGGATCGGGGAACCCCAGAAGCGGTTGCGGGAGATGGACCAGTCGCGCGCGTTGGCGAGCCACTTGCCGAACTGACCGTCCTTGACATTGCCCGGGATCCAGTTGATCTGCTGGTTCAATTCCAGTAGACGCGGCTTGATCTTGGTCACGGACACGAACCAGGAGGAGACCGGCTTGTAGATCAGCGGGGTGGCGCAGCGCCAGCAGTGCGGGTAGGAGTGCACGTAGCTCTTCTCCTGGAAGAGGATCGCGCGGCGCTCTTCCGGAATCTCGGCGAGCGGGCCGTCGCCGGCGCGCAGGTTGCGCAGGATCGGCAGGTTGGCGTCGAACACGAAATCGCCCTCGTAGTCAGGGCACTGCGCGGTGAAGCGGCAGCCATCGTCGAGCACGTCGGTGCTCTTGATGCCGTGCGCGTTCAGCGTATTCATATCGTCCTCACCGTAGGGAGCCTGATGAACCAGGCCGGTACCTTCGACGGTGTCGACGTAGTCGGCGGTGAAGATCGTGTAGCCGTTCGGGCCGGGCACGTGGCCTTCGGATTCGGCCTCGTCACCCGCGAAGTACGGGAAGACCGGGTAGTAGCGTCGGCCTGCCAGCTCGTTGCCCTTGAGTTCGCGCACGACCTCGTAATTCTCGCCGAGTTCCTTCTCATAGTGCGGCAGCAAATCCTTGCCGAGGTAGAACTTCTTGCCAGCGAACTTGCCTTCGGTCGGGCGGACCTCGACGTAGTCGATGTCGGCGCCGACCACGATGGCGAAGTTGGTGGGCACGGTCCACGGGGTGGTGGTCCAGAAGACGGCGTAGGCGTCGTCCTCATCGCGCATCTTGACGGCCACGGATACGGTGGTGTCCTGGCGGTCCTGGTACACGTCGGCGTCCATGCGCAGCTCGTGCGCACTCAACGGCGTGCGGTCCTTCGGGCAGTACGGCAGCACGCGGTAGCCCTGGTAGGCCAGGCCCTTGTCGTAGAGCTGCTTGAAGGCCCACATCACGGATTCCATGTACGGGATGTTCAGGGTCTTGTAGCCGTGCTCGAAGTCCACCCAACGGGCCTGACGATGCACGTAGTTCTGCCATTCGTTGGTGTACTTCAGCACGGAGGCGCGGCAGGCGTCGTTGAACTTGTCGATGCCCATCTTCTCGATCTGGTCGACCGAGTCGATGCCGAGCTCCTTCTGCGCCTCAAGCTCGGCGGGCAGGCCGTGGGTGTCCCAGCCGAACACGCGGTTGACCTTGCGGCCCTTCATGGTCTGGTAGCGCGGGATCACGTCCTTGGCGTAGCCGGTCAGCAGGTGGCCGTAGTGCGGTAGGCCATTGGCGAACGGCGGGCCATCGAAGAACACGAATTCGTTCTGGCTGTGGTCGCCGGAAGGGTTGCGTTCAACGGACTGCTGGAAGGTGTCGTCCTTGTCCCAGTAGTCGAGAACGGTCTCCTCCATGTCGGGGAAGCTGGGGTTCGGCGCGACGTGCGCGGTCTCGCCGCCCTCGCTCGCCTTGGGATATACGTTTTCGCTCACCGTAAATCTCCTGTTAGTACTGTGCACTGGTCCTACAGGAGCGTCATTGATGGCGATTGCCGGGCGCCGACGTGTGCCGGCTGGTTTCACGAATGTCACGTACCGAACCGTGGGCCGATTAGTCAATCGCCTCGCAGCCGGAACCGACTGTGTTCCGCCCGGAACAGCCATGTCTGCCGTTCCTGCCTACGAGGACGATGACGAGCGCTGGTATGCGCTCCGCACCGCGGTACCACCTCGCTTATCGCCTGTCTCTTATACACATCTGACGCTGCCGACGATCGCATAAG
>ERZ1027283.1119-NODE-1119-length-10149-cov-4.957004_pt1 | contig 10149 bp, 8 predicted proteins | sample MGYA00519254_ERZ1027283 | MGnify/ENA primary metagenome ERZ1027283 (study PRJEB26926, sample SAMN06165184) | human gut metagenome | biome: ENVO:00009003; feature: ENVO:2100002; material: ENVO:00002003 | host: Homo sapiens | place: USA | collected 2012 ...
ACCTTATATAATAATCACCAACAAATTAAATAATACTGAATTGGATACTTCACCACAATTATTCTTTATAGATTTCTCACAAAACGCCCCTTCCATTTCCATATAACAAGCTCCCGTAAAAACTCATATGGTCTTTCTGTTGGAGCTATAATCAAATTTATAAAGAGAGCGAACTACTTCCGACTATTCTCTCTTAAAAATAAAACATACAACATGAAGAAGAACTTTGTCATATTTCTATTTTATCTGTTTGTTTGCCTAAGCATCCATGCCCAATCGGCAGACCAAGTAATAAACAACCTGATTGGACAAAAAGACTGGTTTACTCTTAATGAGAAATACCCTCAATTAAAAGACAGTATGCAATACGTTACTTTGAAATTACTATCAGAAGGCATGCTCGCATCACATTTCAACCGGCCAGAGGAAGCAATAGACAAACTTACGGATATAATAAACAATCATCAGCAAGACGTCGGTTCGATGGGTGCGTTGAGTTTACTGCAAACCGTTATAGAACAGTATGAAATATTGGGAAAGTATGATAAAGTCATTGAAAAGTCAAAAACAATCATTGATAAATTAAAAGATGCGCCAATAGACTTAAACTGGTTTGAATACTATTATAGAAAGTATAAGACATTAAATGAATATCCTGCTCCGATGGTATCACGGACAAGCGATGACATAACCGTAGAATTCCATGAAGAATATAAAGGTGAATCTCCTTTTAAAGAGAATAACATCATAAAAGGACTAATATACATACCTGTAACCATTAAGGGCAACGTTTACCAGTTCATACTTGACACTGGGTCACCTGTGACGTTCATTTCAAAGAGATTTGCTGAAAAGATAGGAGCAAAAACAATTAATGGTTTTGAGGATGATTTAGGAACAATAGCTCGTATCGACAGCCTAAAAATAGGTGACGGCATAACATATAAAAATATCATAGCATACGTAGACAAAGCAGATTCGCCAGACAGAATAGTCAACACATCCATTAATGCAGACGCAGTAATAGGTTTAGACTTTTTGCGACTGATAGGTGAAATACAATTTGACATGAACAATCAAAGACTGATATTCCCCGCCGTATTTTCACAAAAGCCTGAATATGGCTCAAACTTGTTATATGACAACGGTCTCATGCCTTTCGCAAAGGATGATAGCGGACAACTGAAGTTTTTGTTGGACACAGGCAACAACGACAACTCTTTTTATTATAAATACTACAAAAAACACGAAAAGGAATTATTCAATATTGATGCAGAAAAGGAAGAGATGATTGGAGGCAGCTTACCTTCATATTTTTACTATATGGCAATGAAAGTTCCTTCTATCGGATTTGAATGTCTTGGTAAAGATATAAAAATAAATAATGCATTCGTAGCCTATACAAGTTATCCCGAAACTCAGCATGACGGAGTGCTAGGCATGGGATTTTTTAAACTGTTCAATAAAGTAACAATCAACTTTAAAGATATGTTTATGACCGCAGAATAAGAATAATAAAAAAAAGATATTATGAGAATAACAATAAAATCACTGGTAATTGTAATTGCTATTTTTGCCATTCAACATGCACAAGGTCAATCCTCTTCGTTAAACGTTGGCATAAATTACATGACAAGACTGCAAAGCGCGAAGGCAAACATACGCATGCCGGAATACATAGGGGCAAGCGTAGGCTACGAACTTAGCATAATTCAGCCGTTCAGTGTGGAATTCGGCATGGCCGTAGGTCAATACTCGCAGACCGTAGGCTATGAGGAATACCAGCACACAAGGTGCGCCTTGCGTGGCTTCGCCTTCTCACCTTACGTAGCTCCAACGTTCTATCTGCCTCTCGGCAACTGGGAGAACACGCTGCTGTTGAGGAATGAGCTGGCGTACTCTTTCCAAAAACTGACAAAGAACGACAACAAGGACGAGATGTTTGACACATTCAAATGCCCCAAAAGCCAGTTCGTTTACCAGGTAGGCATAGGCTACCGCCACATGTTCTCTGAAAACGTGTCGATGACGGCAGTTGTGAATTACTCCACATTCAACTTCCTCCGAGGCAGCGACGGCAAGGATTTTAAAACTTCCACGCCGTTTAGTGTAATTATAAAATTAGGTTGGCATATCTGAGGAGACAGATGAATGTCAAAAAGAAAAGTAAAAAAGCGGGAAGGATACTTCATAACATTAACACAAAAACACATATTGTATTCTATTTTTCCAACGATATTTTGTAAGTTTGCAGAATAATAAGAATTTTTCTGTTTTTATTTCAAACCGGCATGAATGAATAAATCACCATGGAACAAATAATAAGACATTTTACTGACGACGACCTTTATAAATTTACCATGTGCTGCGCCGTGATTGACAACTTTCCGCGCGCGCAAGTAAAATACATATTCAACGACAGGGACGACACGGTATATCCGGAAGGTTTCGCCACAGAGCTTGAGAAGCAGATTGCCGCTCTTGAGGATGTGGTTATAACCGAAGACGAGATTGACTTCATGCGCCGCAAGTGCTATTATCTGCCTGAATGGTTTTTCAATTATCTAAAAGGATTCCGCTTCAACCGCCATTGGGCAAAGGCATGGCAGGACGACGAAGGCCACCTGCATGTGGAGTTTGAAGGCTGCTGGGCTGACACGATATTCCTTGAGGTGAAAGTGCTTGCCATAATCTCTGACCTATTTTATGAAATGACGGAGCAGGACAAGCTGTTTGATTACGACTCATATTACACCAAAACATACAACAAAGCAGAGCGTCTGCTGCAGGCCGGCTGCGTGTTCAGCGACTTCGGCACGCGCCGCCGGGCGTCGTTCAAGGCAGAGGACGTGGTCGTAAGGGCGATGAAAGACTGCTACAACAGCCGCGAATGGCCGGGCAAGTTTGTAGGCACGAGCAACGTCTATCTTGCAATGAAGCACGACGTGGTACCCGTTGGCACGATGGCTCACGAGTTTGTATGCGCCATAGGCGGCATGTACGGCCCGCAGATGGCCAACAACATTGCGATGAACTCATGGCGAAACACGTTCCGCGGTGCGCTCGGCACTTATCTTTACGACAGTTTCGGATGGAACATCTTTAACCTGAACTTCTCTGAAGACTTCGCAAACCTGTTCAAGGGACTGCGCATAGACAGCGGCGACAACCGCGAACAGCTTATGAGAATAGTTGAAAAATACCGCTCGTTCGGCATCGACCCCAAGTCAAAACAGGTGATATTCAGCAACGCCCTGGACACCGACGCGGCAATAGAGATACAGAAGTTTGCTAAAGACTACTGCCAACCTTCATTCGGCATAGGCACCCACTTCACAAATGATTTCGAGGGAGTGAAGCCGATGAACATCGTAATAAAGCTCGTCGCGGCAAAGATAACCGAAGCATGGACATTCTATAACGACACGTGCAAGCTGAGCGAGGACGAAGGCAAGCATGTAGGCAAGCCTGAAGTGGTAAGGCGGTTCATGCAGGCGCTGAACATGCAATAACACAAAACAAAGGGCATTACAATTGATAAATCCGCATTCCGGGAAACAGATATTGCCGGAATGCGGATTTATCATACGTATGAATACAAGGAAATACCTCTACAATTCAACTAACAAAGACATCGTTATTTGCGAAAAAACGGACAAGACGAGGTGTCATACCCCGTGTTACACTTTCACGACATTCAAGTACGGATAAGGTATTTCTATCTTCTCCGCGTCAAAACGCTCCTTTACGTTTTTCAGCAAATCGCACTTCATTGAGAACGCGTTGCCCACGCTGTCGGCCCATGCCCATGCGCGAAGGGTAATAGCCGAATCGCCAAGTTCGATAACACGGATGACAACCTCGGGCACGCCTTTTTCCTTTTCGGCTTCGCTGCGATGGTCGATGAGTAAAGGATGCTTCATTATCTCGTCGCGCATAACGTTTATCGCATTGTCAAGGTCGACCGTGTACGACACGCCCACTTCGACAAAGGCGCATGTTGACGTGTCCCCGTATGACGAATTGATGATCGTACTCGAGTTTATCTTGTTGTTCGGAATAAGAATCATGCGGTTTTCCGCGTCGCGTATTACGGTGTGGCGCAGCGTTATTTCGATAACGGTACCTTTCACCGTGCTGTCAATCTCTACGAAATCGCCGAGCTTGAAGGGCTGGGAGAATATTATGAACAGTCCGCCGATGATGTTAGACAATGCGTCCTGGGACGCCAGACCTACGGCGGCCGCCATTATTCCCGCACTGGCAAGAATGGAGTTGCTGACCTTCTCCATGCCCGGAATCAGGGACAGGAAAGCCGCTATACCTATTATATATATGACCGAAACAATAATACGGCGCATGAAACTGACCTTTGTCTCGTCGAGGGCAATCTTACGCTGTTTGTGCAAAGAGCGGAAAAACAAATATTTAGTGACACCAGTCAGCACACGCACCACAAGATAAATAATGGCACCCTTAATTACAAATGTCAGCAACCAGCGAACTGATATGCCGAAAAACTCCATGTCAAGTATTCCTTCCATTCCCAATATTTTTTATAATATTACTTATGCAAAAGTATACAAAATATTCCATAACATAATACCAAGGCAACAAAAATTTAAGATTTCAGATAAATGTAAGCCCTTGGATTTTCAGAAAAAATTAAGTTACTTTGCAGCCGGATGAATATGATATGAAGACAAGGCCTATGACACAGGGAAGGAAAAGGCAGAGAAAAGAGCCTGAAGAAGGCGACCTTTTCGCCGAAGAATGGAACGTTAAGGACAAAGAAATCGCTGACGGCCAAACGCAATACGACCTTGACGACTTATTTGCCAGGCTCTCAAAATCGCAGTTCAGGAGCAGATTCAAACTGGGCATTGACGACATGGAATATATCGAGCGAAAGGGACTTGCCACAATACGCCGACATGCTGGAGACTTCGTACGCAAAAGGCTGGCTCCGGCGTTAATACCCAACGACGGCAGGCAGACCCCAATGCGCGGACATCCTGTATTCACCGCACAGCATGCAACAGGATGTTGCTGCCGTGAATGCATGGAGAAATGGCACGGCATAAAAAAAGGCCATGAACTGACGGCTGACGAACAGGAGTACGCCGTAAACGTAATAATGGAATGGATAAAACGCCAAATAGAACAGACGGCACATTACACGAATATGAAGTAAAAAACGGGAAATAAAAGCCAATAAAACGAAAGGCGGCATTTTACCCTGCAAAAGACAACCTTTTGCAATGTAAAATGCCGTCTCTTGCATTACAAAAGACGGCATTTTACCAATTATCAGGTTATCATGTTGTAAGTTTCTGATAACCAACACAATAGAGAACGGCCATACTTTATCGAGCCATAGGCGGCTAAAGCATTGCCAAAAATATTAATCCTTGCGCTTGTTGTCTGAAAGATTTATAGCCTCCAACAGTTTTATGGCGTCCACATACTGGGCTATGCCTTCAGCCACCTTCTTGGCGTCGCGCATGGCAAGAACGACAGTTGACGGACGGTTTACCACGTCGCCACCTGCAAACACGCCCTTGCGGCTCGTCATTCCACACGGTTTTTCACGAGTAAGTACATATCCGCTCTCGTCGACATCAATACCCTTTGTCGTCGAAACTATGCGGCTCGCAGGCACAGAGCCGATTGCCATAAGCACCTTGTCGGCCTTCTCCGTGCGGCGCTGTCCGTCGTGCTCAATTACTACACCGCTAAGCGTGCCGTTATAGTCAAGAATCTCAACCAGATTAGACTCCCAATTAAACTTCACTCCTTCAGATACAGCTTCTTCATACTCTGAACGCAACGCACTCATCTCATTGATCGTATGGTGATAGATTATCTCAACATCGCGCGCACCCATGCGTATCGCAGTACGTGCGGCATCCATTGCCGTATTGCCGCAGCCTAATACGAACACACGGTCGCCTTCCTGTACGGGTACATCATCACGCTCAATACTGCCTTCGTTATAAAGACTTACCTTGCGCAGGAAATAGACAGCCTGCCTTACTCCCCTCAAATTGCGTCCGGGAATGTCCGGTTTCCTCGGTTTTACAGTACCCGTACCCATGAATATGGCATCAAAGCCCTGTTCGAACAGTTGGTCGATATTCAAATCGGTACCTATCGTCGTATTGCAATGGAACACAACACCGAGTTCCTCAATCTTCTTTATCTCGCGCCTGACAACCTCTTTGGGCAAGCGGTATTCAGGTATTCCGAACATAAGCACGCCTCCGGGTTCAGGCTCCATCTCGAATATCTCGATATTGAAACCCTGGCGGGCCAGGTCGCCGGCGATGGTCAATCCGGCTGGTCCGGAACCTATCACGGCAACTTTACCACGCGTTTTTGGTTGGAGTTTTTCCCTTATCAAACCCATATTACCGTCAAAGTCGGCAATGAAGCGCTCAAGTTTGCCCACATGAATGCCTTCACCTTTCTTGGCAAGTACACAATGCCCTTCACACTGTTTTTCGTGTGGGCACACGCGACCGCACACTGCAGGCAAGTTGCTCTTGTCGTTTATGATTTTCATGGCATTACCAAGATTACCCATGGACAATTCGTGTATCCAGTCTGGAATATCATGGCTTATAGGGCATCCTTTCTTACATTGCGGAACCTTGCAATGCAGACATCTTTTTGCTTCGTTTATGGCTTCTAACATCATGTAGCCCTCATTCACCTCGTGAAAAAGTTCTTTTTGTTCTTCCATGTTTTTGTAGTTTGATTTGTTTTGACTGCAAAGATAGCGCAAATCAAGTGCAATGCAAAATAAAAACGCGAGAAACGACCTTTAATTTAAGGCAACAGTAAAAACGCAGGTATTAAATAATGTATAAATATCAGCAAAACAGCATAAAACAAATTCTCCGGATGAGTAAACGACACCATGGCGGTATAAGGGTAAATGTGTCCACACTGTAAATCTTTTTTTATAAAATTCTTTTGTCAGAAATTTATTTTTATTAATTTTGCACGAGAATCAGCAACTGTGTAACACAGCATCTTATAGAACACACGATTCCCTCGGAACGGAGCTTGGGGCATATTGTCCACGATAATTGACAAAAAGGCAATGACGTTTTATCACCCGGCGTCTGAGACAAACAAAGGGATGGGAGATTAGACTAAGAAAGACTAAAGACTAAAAGTATGATATCTGCATTTGACCGAACATTAAAACTAGGCTTATTATTGTCAGTTTTAGACTGGCTGACGTTTAATGTCGTATTCTTAATTGTACATTACTTCGAATTCCTCCCATTTAACAATTTGGGGAGCGACTTCTTAATGCATGTGTTCATCGCAAACATTGCATACATAATCGCATTGCAGTTTGTTTCGATAAGCCTGCACCACAGGCAGTCACAACCGGCAAGGGTGCTCAGCAACACGTCCCGCACGTCAGTCATGTTCATCATCATTTACACGTCGTTCCTTGGAATATTTACGGACGTGGAAATACCCAACATAAAAGAGGCGCTGATAATGACAATAATGATATTTATTGCCACCAGCATCGAGCGTCTGTTCCTGCGTACGCGGATAATAAAAAGGAGAATAAGCGGACATGACGCCGTAAATACAATTATAGTAGGAACAGGCGAAATGGCCCAAAGAGCTGTAAACGTAATGACAAACGCATGGAACGGATACAACCTGCTGGGTTTTTTCGATGAAAACAACGACAATCCGCTAATTAATCCTACGACTAATGAACCCATAAAGTATCTTGGCAACAGGAATGACATAATAGATTTCATCGAAAAGAACAACGTAGGCGAGCTTTATATAAACGTAAAGCCACAAAGTCCGGCAGAATTCAAGCAATTCTTGAAGATATGCGACAGGAACATGGTCAGGGTATATTATGTACCTTTAACCATTTACGGAGAGTTCCGCAAGGCTAAGGTTAAGGAGTTTGGCGACATTTACGTCCTTTCTCAATATGAAGAGCCATTGCGTGACGTACGTAACAGGATAAAGAAACGTGTATTCGACTTTGTCGTGTCGCTTTTATTCATCTGCACCCTGTTCCCGTTCATACTGGTACTGGTCGCCATAATGTCAAAACTGACCATGCCCGGCCCCTTGTTCTTCAAACAGAAACGTACGGGATATGACGGAAGGGACTTCTGGTGCTACAAGTTCCGCAGCATGAAAGTGAACAAAGATTCCGACAAAGTGCAAGCCGTAAAGAACGACCCACGTATAACAAAGTGGGGAGGCTTCATGCGCCATACCAATATAGACGAGCTGCCGCAGTTCATAAATGTATTAAAAGGCGACATGAGCCTTGTAGGACCACGTCCGCACATGCTTGCCCATACGGACTATTATTCTGAACTAATATCAGAATACATGATCAGGCACTATGTAAAGCCGGGAATTACAGGTTGGGCGCAGACACACGGCGAGCGAGGTGAAACAAAAACCGTAGAAGACATGCGCCGGCGTGTTGAAAAAGACATCTGGTATATCGAGCACTGGAGCTTCTGGCTCGACATACAGATTATGTTCAAGACAATAGCCGACGCCATACATGGTGACGAAAAAGCTTACTAACAAACAAGACATAAAAAAAAACGGCAATCCGCAACCTTATTGGATAATGAAAGGTTGCGGATTGCCGTTTTATATTTCACAAATCATTTTTTAAACCTCATGCCTTTTCATGGGTGACAAGGCATGAGGTAATTTCACAATTCAAAATGTGGCAAACTTTGAGTTTGTTATTGTTATTTCGGCATTGTCTACAAAGCTCTTGTCCTTTTTCGTATAGAAGAATGTTGAATTGTCAATAGTTACATCGTGAACGCAGTTCATTCCCGGCAATCCTGTTACCGACACAGCAGTCTTAACGTTGTAACATGTCACATTGGAAATATGTATATCGCAAAATTCAGGCGCAAAAGGAGCATCCTTTACGACAGTCGACTTCTTACCATCATCACCCTTTACACTGTATTTTTTGTCAACATAAGTACAATCAAACACAATAGCCTCGTCTTTTATGTCAGTCATGACAATATCGCTAATATATATGCCCTCGGTCTTACCGCCACGGCCTATTCCGCTCTTGAAACGCAAGCCTGTATCTGTTCCGCTGAAACGGTTGTTACGGACTACAATATTCTTCATTCCGCCTGAAAACTCAGAGCCAATGACAAAACCGCCATGGGCATGGTATACAACATTATCCTGTATAAGAATATTCTCGCACGGGCCGTATTTTACGCCTGCCTCGCCGGCACCACCCTTCATGCAAATTCCGTCATCGCCGGCGTCTATTGTGTTATTTACTATCAGGACGTTCTTGCAGCTGCTTATATCTAGTGCATCACCATTCTGTGCGTTCCACGGACAACGTATGGTAACACCGTCAACTATTACATTCTTGCATCGGGTCGGTATAAGGTGGAACTTCGGTGAATTCTGTATGGTGACACCTTTTACAAGAACATTTTCACAATCTGTTATCCTTATCAGGTGAGTGCGCATCTTCTCCTGTGCCTCAGGGTCGCCGGCTACATTTTCAAAATGTTTCAAATTAAACGGGAACCACAACTGTCCACCTTCGGCCTCAGTGCCGCCCATATACAGGAATTCCTTCCATTCAACATCGCTAACCTTAGAACGCTTTACCGGACGCCAATAAGCCCCGTTACCGTCGATTGCGCCTTCACCCGTAATTGATACATTCTTACGCTTGCTTGCACTAATCATGGGCGTACACTTGCTGTCTTTCTTACCGTCCTTTTCCTTTATGAAAAGATTTTTATCAGGAGATGCCATGACAATGGCATTCTTCTCAATATGGAGATCGATATTATCTTTCAGCGAAATCATTCCCGTCATCCATATTCCTTCGGGTACGACAAGATGACCACCACCCAACTTCTCAAGAGCGCTTATCGCCTTTTTGAAGGCCTGAGTATTAATGGTCTGTCCGTCACCAACCCCGCCAAAATCCTTAATATTCACAGAATTGTCAGGAATCACAGGAGCAGACACGACTTGAAGATTTACAGGTAGATTCTTATAAAAAGAATCATAACCATCAGCGTAGGCCCTGTCTCTTATACACATCTGACGCTGCCGACGATCGCATAAGTG
>ERZ1027283.1134-NODE-1134-length-10030-cov-4.386767_pt1 | contig 10030 bp, 9 predicted proteins | sample MGYA00519254_ERZ1027283 | MGnify/ENA primary metagenome ERZ1027283 (study PRJEB26926, sample SAMN06165184) | human gut metagenome | biome: ENVO:00009003; feature: ENVO:2100002; material: ENVO:00002003 | host: Homo sapiens | place: USA | collected 2012 ...
CACTTATGCGATCGTCGGCAGCGTCAGATGTGTATAAGAGACAGCTCATAAGCAATCTGATGGTTAAAAATTTCATAAATATTTCTTCCATCCAGATTATCATCCCGTTTATCCGGGGTCGCCGTCATCCCAAGCCAAAGTTTAGGCTGAAAATAATCCATTACCTTTTTATAACTATTTGCAGCACTATGATGCGCTTCATCAATCACAATCGCATCAAATGCTGTTTTTCCATATTTCTCTAATATCTCGTCTTTACTCAATGTCTGGATCGTAGCAAACACAAAATCCGCATCATATTTCTGATGTTTTCCCGTAACCAGTCCCATCACCACTTGTCCACCAAACACTTTCCGATACGACTTCATGGCTTGTTTTGCAATCTGATTTCGATGTACCAAAAACAAAACTCTCTGAAACCCCAACTCACGCATAGCAAAAGCGGAGGCATATGTTTTCCCAGTACCCGTTGCTGAAATCAGCAATGCTCGATTTTCTCCAGCCTCATATATTTTTTGCAGATTGTTGATAAATCCAACCTGCATAGAATTGGCTGTAATCGATAAACCTCCAAAGATGGAATTTCTGTCTCACGCGCTAATTTCTTCTGTTTTTGAATAACCTTATTTCTTGTATAAGTATCTGTATATCTTTCAATAAATTCTTCAAAAGGCAATACCTGCTCAGAATTCCACAGTTGGTCGAATTCCTCTACAACATTATGCGTATATTCCCCCTGCTCTGTTGAAACAATCTTTGTATTCCATTCCCGATTTGTTGTCAGAGCACTTGATGTCATATTGGAACTTCCCACAATGATCCGATATATTTCTTCCTTTTTGAAAATATATCCCTTTGTATGAAATCCTTCTTTTCTATTTTCTGTCACAAACATCTTTAGCTCGAGATTTTCAAACTGTGCGAGCTTTCGCAGAGCCTCTGGTTCACTGAATGTCAGATAGTCTGTTGTGAGTATCTTTCCCCGGACTCCACGATATTCCAACTCCCGCAATGTCTGAAGAAGTGGCGTAATACCACCCATTGTAATGAACGCAACACTGATTGCAAACTCTTCACAGTTCAGCAGCTCGTCCTCAACAGATGAGATTACCTTACGCCCTTCTTTATAATTGTTTGATATAAACTGTGGCTTGTATGCCAGATTTGACGCATGACTGTAATTGATAAACGCTGTCGTCAATCCTTGTTTCAACTGTATAATCTTCTTTTCTTCCATATTTGTTCCTTTTCGATCTTTTTCTGCACTATTTCTCTTATTTTAGCATTTTACCAAAATAATCACAATCAGAACTTCAAAACAGGGAACCTCCCGCTACCGCCAAAGGTTCCCTGTCTCATTCCTTTTTATTATTCCACCGATAATTTCCCCAAAAATTCCTGCATTCTTCCATGTTCTGATGTAAAGACCTCTTCCGGAGTGCCTTCCACCGCAATGACGCCTTTATCCATAAAAATAATCTTATCAGCCACGTTCCGCGCAAAATTCATTTCATGTGTCACGATCACCATAGTCATATGCTCTGCCGCCAGATCCTTAATTACCTTCAAAATCTCCCCCGTCAACTCCGGATCCAGTGCAGAGGTCGGTTCATCAAAAAACAGCATCTTCGGTTTCATCGCCAGTGCCCGTGCGATCGATACACGCTGCTGCTGCCCTCCGGAGAGCTGATACGGATATGCATCCGCCTTATCCGCAAGTCCCATCTTTGTAAGGAGCTTCTTCGCCTCTTCATAGACTTCTTCTTTCTTTCGCTTCTGCACACGGATCGGTGCATCTGTAATATTTTTGATGACGGAAAAATGAGGAAACAGATTAAAGTTCTGGAATACCAGACCAAAGCAGGACTGAATCTCTTTCATCTCCTGCTTTTTCGGAAAAGCGGGTCTTCCATTTTCCACCCATGCCGCTCTTTTTCCCAGATACAAAATCTCACCGTCATCGATCGTCTCCAGCATCGTCGCACAGCGGAGCAGCGTAGACTTGCCGGAACCGGACGGTCCGATGATGGCCAGAATCTCTCCCTGCTCCACAGAAAGCGAAATATCCCGGATCACCGGCATCCCGCCGAATTCTTTTTTGATATGTTTCATTTCCAAAAGACTCATTTCGGAAACCTCCTAATGATAATAATTCAGCTTTTTTTCAAATAATTCCATCACTCCGGCAACCACATAGTTAAAGATATAGTAGTAAACACCGGCAATAAAAAATGGAAGTACGGTTGTCTGTGCCGCCGCAATCTGTTTTGCCACTGCAAACATCTCAATATAAGACAGGGAATACACAAGGGACGTATCCTTCACCAGTGTGATCACTTCATTTGTCACAGACGGAAGCACGTTCTTTACCATCTGCGGCAGCACGATCCGGAAAAATGTCTGCCCTCTGGAATACCCTAAAAGTGTGGCTGCCTCATACTGTCCTTTGGGGATCGATTCGATTCCGGAACGATAGATTTCTGCAAAATATGCCGCATAATTCAGAGAGCATCCAAGAAGGATCGCCGTCAGCTTATACCCACCGATATTCATCTGCCACAGATAATACGGTGCGAAATACCACACCAGAAGCTGCAGCATCAACGGGGTTCCGCGCATGATTGAAATATAGATCTTCACGATCCAGCTGATCGGCTTGATCCTGCTCACCCTACCGAAATATACGAGCATCCCCAGAGGCAGAGAAAAGATCAGCGTCATAAAAAAGATCAGGCAGGTCTGTCCGAATCCTGCTGTCATTTGCCTCAACATCACATCAAAACTCATGTCTCTTCCCCTCTTATTTTAAAGTCACCATATCCGCAATCTCGTATTTCTCAGCCAGCTTTGCAACTGTTCCGTCTTCTGTCAGTTTTTTCAGATCCGCATTGACTACATCGCACAGCTCCTGATTTCCTTTCTTAAACCCGATCGCATACTGCTCTGTATTCAATGTCTCATCCAGAATCTTATATCCTTCCCCTCTGGACTTGATCTGATAATTGGCAACTCCCACATCGATTGCAAGTGCATCCAGCGCGCCTGCCTGAAGCTCGGTAAATGCGGTGTTGTAATCTGCAAACTCATTCAAAGCTCCAAATGTATCTGCCAGTTTTTTCTGACCGCCTTCTTCTTCACTCTTCAGCAGATCCAGTGCCGCGCTTGCAGCCTGTACACCGACTGTCTTTCCCGCCAGATCTTCCAGGGTATCAATACCGGATTTTTCTGCCACAACAATCACCTGACTGTTGTCTACATACGGAGTTGAAAATGTATAATCGTCTTCCCTTCCATTCATGGTAAATCCATTCCAGATGCAGTCAATCGAACCGGAATTAAGTTCCATGTCTTTGGAATCCCAGTTGAGCGGTTTTTTTACAAGCTCCCAGCCTTCCAGTTTACAGACTGCCTCTGCCAGCTCCAGATCGAATCCTGTGTATTCTCCGTTCTCGTCCATATATCCGTATGGCGGATATTCTGCATCAAATCCTACCGTAAACGTTTTCTTATCTTCCACACTTTCTGCTGTCTTTACATCTTCCCCGGATGCATTGTTTTTTTCTCCACATCCTGCCAGTACCATTGCTGCCATCGCTGTCCCTGCCAAAATCAGCGCTAATTTCTTTTTCATCTTTGTTTCCTCCCTGTTTGTACGTCATCATGCTAATGATTGACCACTTTACTATACTAAACTGTTTTTCATGGTATCATATATTTCCGGCATTGTCAATGTTTATCGTGACAGGATATGTAATCTTGACAGAAAATTCCACAAATAGTATCATTTACTTATGTTATGAAAGAGAGGAATTTTTAAATGTCAAACAACCATGAAGAACAGATCCGAATCGTGCAGGAGACCGTAGCCGGCAAAGAGATCACCTTTGCTCATGTAATGGGTGGTCCGGCGCCGATCGTATATCAGAAACTTGGTCTGAATCCACAGGTCGATTATCGTTCTTCTGCTATCGGAATTATGAATATGACGCCGCCGGAATCTGCTGTCATCGCATCCGATATCGCAGTAAAAAGCGGAAACATTTACCTTGGATTTGCAGATCGTTTTACAGGAACACTCATCATCACAGGAGAGATTTCAGACGTCATGTCTGCCCTGACAGAAGTGGTAACCTTTTTCAGAGATTCTCTGGGATATGTCGTTTGTGATATTACAAAGAGATAGGAAGTGTGACCATGACTCGTATAACAAAGGAAGAACTTCTGGAAAAGATTTTCAATGATGACTATGAGCATCTGAAAGGGAAAAAACTGCGCATGACACGTGTTCGTGTTCCCGGCAAAGAAGTTTGTCTGGCTCACATCATCAATACTTCCCAGACCCCTGTTTATCAGAATCTGGGATTGCATATCGGTGTACATGAGGGGGAGGATCACACCGGAGAATCCATTGGTCTGATCCGTTTTACCCCATGGGAAGCAGTTGTCGTTGCTGCGGATGTGGCAATGAAAAGCGCCGATGTAGAAATTGGATTTATGGATCGCTTCTGCGGTTCCCTCATTTTAACCGGCGGCCTGTCACAGGTACAGACCGCGGTGGAAGAAGTCGTTCGATTTTTTCATGAAGATCTGGGATTTCGCACCTGTGAGATCCATAAAAACTAAGAGGACCGGAGACATGACGATATGAAAAAATTATTTTTGATGGGAAGAAGTGAAGCCGGAAAGACTTCCCTGACACAGGCATTAAAAGGGGAAGAGCTTCACTATGAAAAAACACAATATACGATTACGGCGGATGATACCATTGACTCTCCGGGAGAATATGCGGAGTCAAAACAGTTCGGTGCCGGTCTTGCATGCTTTTCTTTTGAAGCGGACGTTGTCGGGATCGTTCAGGCAGCGGATGAACCATACAACCTGTTTAGTCCCTGTCTGCGCACGTTTATCCTGCGGCCGCTGATCGGCATCATTACCAAGACCGATTCTCCCTATGCCAATGTTCCTATGATAAAACAGTGGCTTTTAAATGCCGGCTGCGATCGTATTTTTCTTGTAAATAACGTGACCCGGGAGGGAATTGACGAATTGATGGAATACCTTGCCGAAGATCCGGTCAAGATTACCATGGAACAGGCAAAATTCAAACAGCATCTGGGGCTGAATGAATGGGATCCTCTGCCGGATGGCGTAGAATATCCGGATGGAATTTAAATAAATTTTAGTAAAACACAAAACGAGATGCATTCCCATGTGACGCATCTCGTTTTTATGTTTTACATTCTATCCGGACTGTCCGCTTCCTACACTTCTTTCTGTCCTCTGAGCCGCTTATAATAGAATCGCAGCTTTCCAATCAGCCAGGTCAGATACCGCAGCACCGGCTCTGTCGCGATGGCAAATACCACAAACAGCATCACGCACTTCGTAGTCATTCCTGTAATCGCAAACAGATCATTGAGGAAAATACTGCAGAACAGAAGTCCCACGATACATCCGCCAAGGATCACACCGCGCAGTACATTCATCGGTGCACTGATCGTGTACAGAATCATAAATCCTACAATGGATAACAGCATCGTTGCTGCTGTGGAAATATCGGCTGAACTCACTCCAAATGTCCGTCCGAATATGACCAGCGCCCCAACTGCCAGCACATCAGTCAGTGCCGCAGGAAGTGCTTTTAAGAATACGTTTGTAAGGAAATGCCCTTTGATTATATTCTTATTCGGCTCCAGTGCCAGGAAAAATGCCGGTACTCCGATCGTAAACATACTGATCAGTGAAATCTGCGACGGTTCCAGCGGATAGGTAAACATAAATACAAAGGATACCAGCGACAGCAGGAACGAGAAAATATTTTTTACAAGGAACAGACTGGCTGACCGCTGAATATTATTGACTACTCTTCTTCCCTCCAGTACCACTTCCGGCATACAGGAGAAATCCGATTCCAGCAGGACGAGCTGGGATGCCTGTGCCGCTGCATCACTTCCGGATGCCATAGCGATACTGCAGTCCGCATCTTTTAAGGCCAGCACATCGTTAACACCGTCTCCGGTCATGGCCACAGTCTTTCCTTCTTCCTTCAATATCTGCACAAATTTCCGCTTCTGGTTCGGAGTGACACGGCCAAATACTGCATTGTTCAGGACTGCTGCCCGCATCTCCTCTTCCGTATGAAGCGTGGACGCATCCACGTATCGTTCTGCACCTGCGATTCCCGCCTCTTTTGCCACCTCTGACACGGTCAGGGGATTGTCCCCGGAAATAACTTTCACCTCCACACCCTGCTCCGCAAAATACGTAAAGGTCTCTTTCGCCTCCTGACGGAGCGGGTTTGCTAACAGTACATAAGCCAGAGGCGTGACTGCTTCTTTCAAAGGCTTCCCATCCGGTTCTTCTTTTGCTGTTCCAAATACCAGAACGCGGGCTCCTTTGGACGCATGTGCACTGATTGCTTCCTCATAATTTTCATACTGTTCTTTGAGCACAAATTCCGGTGCTCCCAACACATAGGACGCCTCTTCAAACGTCACACTGCTGTACTTGGATGCGGAAGAAAATCCTGTCTTTGCCACAGCCTTCTTCCCGGATGCGATTTTAAAATACCGTTTCATTGCTTCCATGGTAATATTATCACTGCTCTGTGCTGCCGTAAAATCTCCCAGAAGCTCCGAAAGCGGGCACAGCTCACCTTCCTCGTATTCCTTGGTCGGAATCACATCCTGCACTTCCATTGTATTTTCCGTGATCGTTCCGGTCTTGTCCACACACAGTACATTGACCCGGGCAAGCGTCTCAATACACTTCATGTCATGCAGCAATACTTTTTTCTGTGCCAGACGGATCGAACTTACTGCAAGCGCCACACTGGCAAGCAGATACAGCCCTTCCGGGATCATTCCGATCACAGCCGCGATCATGGACGTCACACTGGATCGAAACCCTTCGCCCTGAAATACAAATGCCTGAATAAACAAAATAATCCCGATTGGAATGATGGCAACGCCGACCCATTTGACCAGCTTGTCCAGAGAACGGATCATCTCCGACTGTTCTGTATTCTGCATAGCTTTTGCTTCCAGTGTCAGCCTGGAAATATAAGAATCCGCCCCCACTTTGTCAAGCCTTGCATGACACTGTCCGGATACAATAAAACTTCCGGACATCAGCTGATCGCCTTTTCGTTTTGTGATCTCATCCGATTCTCCGGTCAGAAGCGACTCATTGACCTGCACTTCTCCTGCACACACTTCGGCATCCGCACACACCTGATTTCCGGCTTCGAAGATTACGATATCATCTACCACAAGATCTTCTGCATTGATCTGACTCTTCTTTCCATCCCGTATCACCATTGCATGAGGTGCATTGAGCATCGTCAGATTATCCAGTACTTTTTTCGCCCTGGTCTCCTGAATGATCCCGATCAGAGTATTCAATACAATTACAGGTAAAAAGGTCAGATCTCGAAAGGAACCGACCAGGCAAAGCAGAACTGCCAGTACCAGAAAGATCAGGTTAAAATAGGTAAAGACATTTTCCTGAATGATCTCTTTTGTAGTCTTAGACGGCGGATCCACCGGCTGATTGGTCCACCCATGCATCCGATGCTCCTGCACCTGCTGCGCAGTCAGCCCCGTCTGATGATCCGGTCGGTATCTTGTGGTGGGAATCCGCTTCTCCAGTGTGATCTCCATCGTCTGCGTTTCGTCTATGCTTCGTTTTGCTCTTCTTTCTCCACGCTTTTTCTGCCGCATTTTTCTCGCTTCCTTCCGTATGTCCAATCCTGATAGGATCTTTGTTTCGTATAATTGCTTACATTTTAACACACTGAATGCGTTTTTCCAGTAGATTCCAGAAAACTTTAGAAAATCTTCAAAAACTCTTCTTCTAAAACAGGAAAATCATGCAGATTCCTTGTCTTCTTCCTCCATTTCCCTTATAATAATACAAGTATTTCAAAGAAAAGGATGATAGTGGATTACTATGAAATTAAGAAGCAGACTTGCAATTACATGTGCAAAAGGGACAAGTGCCCTGATCAAAAAATTAAACCGCGGAAGCGGCGTTACCCTCCCCGGATATGTGGCAAGATTGATCGATCCCAATATTTTAAGCGTCATGGCTTCCCAGATCCGGGAGAAGACGATCGTTACCATGGGAACCAACGGGAAAACAACGACCAATGCCATTTTATACAAAGCATTGAAGGCCGAGGGAAAAACCGTGATCATCAACCGCACCGGAGCCAACATGCTCAACGGGATTATTTCGGCATTTGTTCTGGCCACAGACAAGCACGGACAGCTGAATGCGGATTATGCCTGCATTGAGGTCGATGAGATCGCATCTGTGGGAGTTCTCCCTCAGTTAAAACCGGACTGTGCGCTTTTGACAAATATTTCCAGAGATCAGCTGGACCGGTTCGGTGAAGTAGATATTACCTTTGACAAATTGAAAACAGCCGTCACCAGTGTCCCTGATACGACACTGATCATCAACTGCGATGATATTCTTTCCTATTCCCTGGCGGAAACAAGCGGCAATCCGTTTGTGACATACGGGATCAGCGAACAGATTTTTGATGACATCTCCCGCTCTGAGATCCGGGAGAGCATTTTCTGCCGAAAATGCGGAAAGAAACTACAGTATGATTTCTTCCATTATGGACAGCTTGGAATTTATCACTGCCCGAACTGCGGATGGGAGCGCCCGGATCCTGATTTTACAGCCACACAGATCACGCTCAAAGACGAACTCTACACCTTCGATATGGGAGATCTGCACCTGGATTCTACGGTACGGACGCCTTACAATATTTACAACACCCTTGCTGCCTATACGGCACTGCATACTATGCATGCCCCGATGGCACATTTTAAAGAGATGGCAGAGTCTTTTGACTATGGAAACAACCGGGAAGAAATCCTGATGATCAACGGTGCCAGAGTACAGCTTCACCTGTCCAAAAACCCGATCGGATTCCAGCAGAAGATTTCTCTCGTCTTAAAAGATCCAAAACCAAAGGATATTATCATTCAGATCAATGATACGTATCAGGACGGAGAAGATGTTTCCTGGCTTTGGGATGTCGATTTCCAGTATCTTGCAGACAGCAATGCAGCTACCATCACAACGTGCGGAACCCGCAAGCATGATATGGGGCTTCGTCTCAAATATGAGGACATCGACTGTACTTCAACTGATGATATGCGCTCCCGTGTTGAAGAGCTGACCGAAAACGGAACGAAAAATCTCTACATCATTGTCAACTACTCCGGGCTTTACCGCACAAACCGAATGCTCAAAGAACTGGCGCAAAATACAAAGGAACAGAAAGGAGAACAGGCATGAAACTGACGATTGGACACTTATACCCCGACCTGTTGAATCTGTACGGAGACCGCGGAAATATCCAGTGTTTCCGAAAACGTCTCAACTGGCGCGGAATCGAGGCAGAAGTCATTCCCGTACTCTCCGGAGATAACATTGACTTTTCCAAACTGGATATCGTACTTCTGGGCGGAGGTTCTGACAGAGAACAAGAGCTCGTCTGCGGATATCTAAAAGAGATTCGCAAGGATTTCAAAGAATATGTAGAGGATAACGGCGTTGTGCTTGCCGTCTGCGGCGGCTATCAGCTGCTCGGCAAATATTACAAGACCGATAAAAAGATGATCGAAGGTCTTGGCATTCTGGATATCACGACCGAATGGGAACCGGAGCGTCTCATCCGCAACATTATCCTGAACAGTCCGCTGTTTGACACTCCTGTTGTAGGATTTGAAAACCATGGAGGCCGCACTTATATCGGAGATCACACTCCATTTGGAAAAGTATTTTTCGGACTGGGAAATACCGGAAAATCCGGTTATGAAGGCGTTGTATACAAGAATGTAATCGCAACCTACCTGCACGGACCTCTTCTTCCGAAGAATCCGCAGGTTTGTGACTATCTGTTAGAGCGGGCGCTGAAGCGCAAATACGGTGAAGAAATAACCCTCGCTCCACTTTCCGACGATCTGGAGAAAAAAGCAAACCGTTATATTGTAGACCGCTACAGTGA
>ERZ1027283.1136-NODE-1136-length-10016-cov-4.544925_pt1 | contig 10016 bp, 10 predicted proteins | sample MGYA00519254_ERZ1027283 | MGnify/ENA primary metagenome ERZ1027283 (study PRJEB26926, sample SAMN06165184) | human gut metagenome | biome: ENVO:00009003; feature: ENVO:2100002; material: ENVO:00002003 | host: Homo sapiens | place: USA | collected 2012 ...
ACGAGATCTAGTACGGTCTCGTGGGCTCGGAGATGTGTATAAGAGACAGGTCTGTACGGGGTGATCAACGGGCTGCTGCGCATGCGCAACGGGCTGCGCAGGTCGCAGGAGCTCGACGACCTGGTCGACGTGCTGGCCTCCTCCATCGGCGCCCTGACCAATCCGCGTACCAACTGCCCACACCGGAGAAGGTCGCGCAGGAGAAGCCTCGCTGCTCGAGATCGACGACAGCTTCCAGAAGATCGTCCTCGTACGCGACGTGGTCAAACCCGTCCGCGACGAGCACGGCATCCTCACGATGAGCGTCTACGATTTCCTCCTCGACCCGGACAGCCTGACGATGTGACGCCGTGGATTGGCTACAACGTATTAGACAGTCCGATGAGGGACGAATGACATGAGATTGGAGGCCGACGATGGCCGACCCGAAACATCCCCGCCACTACGACGAGGCGTTCAAACGGCAGATCGTGCAGTTGTACGAGAGCGGCAAGCCATCCCGGAAGATCCGCCGTCGTGGCCCGACATCCTCAGGACCATCGAGCTGGGCTACTCCAACGCCAGGCTCGAGGCGTCCGACAACAGGATCAAGGTCACCATCCGCATGGCCTACGGCTTCCACCACGCGAACAGCCTCATCGCACTCGTCATGCTCCGCTGCGCCGGCAATCATGGCGCAAGCGACAATCGCGACACGCCGTTATTGACATACCGCCGTTCAATGGTATTGTAATCACTTGTGCGCTTTTGAAGCGTATGGATCGGGCCCGTAGCTCAGCTGGTTAGAGCGCATCCCTGATAAGGATGAGGTCGGAGGTTCAAGTCCTCCCGGGCCCACAGGAAAAATGAAGCGGCCGCGAGCCGCTCTTTTTTTCTCACGGGGCTATAGCGCAGCTGGTAGCGCATCTGCTTTGCAAGCAGAGGGTCGCCGGTTCGAACCCGGCTAGCTCCACAGACACAACAAAACCCTTGGAATCAGTCCGATTCCAAGGGTTTTTGTTCTTGCATTTTCTGCGTATTGCAACAAAAAGATGACGACACGCCGATAGCGTATCTCACGAGAAAAGTCTTATTGCCTCACGACTGTCGAGGCCACCGGAAGTCGGCATAGGCATTCCAATCGGCCACTAAATCGACCGATGCCCGATCCCTGAGCCAAACGGACCCGAATGCCGTTCATCATCGACAAAGCAGTCCGCGCCTCGCGACGAGGATCTGCCAAACCGTCACGCTCGACTGCTCGGGTTAAGGTGTCCATCACGCGATGTTCTCGTTTTTGGTAATACTCATAGGCAGGATGATGCTCGTTCAACGATTCGCCTTGTAGCACGGTATATACAACCGCACCATCTCTGGCTGAGCCGCATTGCGCTCCATAAGGGCAGCACAGATATCACGAATGCCGAACTGCGCGTTGCCGCTCCACATATCCTCAGGTTCAACGCCAAGAGAATGGGCAAACGTAGCCATATCTTCCCGATCACGATGCTCCAGCACGGCAATCAGCAAGCCGACTTTGTTCTTGAAATGGTATATGACCGCCGGCTCGGTCAATCCGCATGCTTCGGCTACCTGACGAACGGAAAAGCCCCAAAACCCGTTCTGTGAATCACATGCGACGTCACGTCGATGATCTGTTCACGGCGTTCCGCACATTCTGATTCTGCTCAAGACAGATCCAGCTCGTTGTTGTCCTTGGCTTTGCTCACCGTATCAGTCAAATCGGGGTCGTCCACAGACACCGCGTTCTGCTGGCTGAGCGTCAACGACAGCGAACCTTTGTAGGAGTCGCCGTATTCGTCCTTGCCGGACACGCTTACGGCAATCGAGCTCATCAGACGCTTCCTGCCGTAGTTCAGATCCACGGTGATAGTCGGCATATCCGGCTCTTCATCCGTGCCGAAGTCCCAGTTGCGCACATTGTCGAGCGCCTGACGGTACTCGCCTTCAGCATCGCCCACACCGGTATCCTCGATCTGCTGAATCACCCATGATTTCAGATGCGGATACTGCGCTTCATGGCTGATCCAGTAATTCACAAAGTGCTGGGCCAATGCCTTGACATCGATTTGATACGAGAGCTGCGTGTTGCCGGCAGACTTGGCAGACGATGTATTCGGGAACAGCTGGCTGCGCACATTCTTATCTTCCAGCTCCACGCCGAGATATTGTTGGATGAATTTGCTGGCCTCGGCCTTCACCTCGGCAGACGTTTTCGTGCCCTTGGCCCGGTCGATGTCGTTCGAGTACCCATCGTCGTTCATCTTGTCCAGCTGATCGTAGAACGTTCGCTCCGCGCCGGTGATGTCCCAAGCACCGTTCTTGACCAACGCATCCTTGACGTTCAATATCAAGTCCGCCACATCACTACCAACGCCGTTCCTTAAGTCATCTTCATATTGGTCGGCCGGGTAGTAGATGTAGTAGGGGTCGTCATCATACCAAACGTTTTTCCCGGCGAATGCGCCTTTGTGCCAAGCGAGGGTTGTTGCCTGTTCATCTGTCTTGATGGTCACAGACGCGGAGGAGTCATTGGTGGTTTTGCCCCAGCGAATACATGCCAGACATCCGCGCGTCAAGGGAGTCGTCAGTGCTGCTGTGGGTTCTGAGTTCGTATTTGGTGCTGCGCAGAGTGGACAGCGAGTTGATCGCGTCGAAGGTGACGGCCAGCGGATTGGTGGGCTGGAAGCCCAGCATCGCTTTGACGGCGGTGAAGTTGGGGACGATGAATGCCAAGGCCGCCACCAGAATCGTCGCAAGCAATGCGCAGAGAACGGCGATCAGCTTCTTGCTGGATTTGCGCGGCGGTGCCAGGACGGCGGTTGCATCAGTCGCCTGATATGCGGCAGGAGCGGGAATCGGCAAAGCTGGCAAGGGAGCAGTTGGTGCCGGCTGTGGGGCAGCGGACGCGGCGTAAACCGATGGGGCAACCGGCGCGGCTGGTATCGATGGTGGTACTGAAGGCGCTGGCACAGCAGGTGCCGGTATCGACGCAGTCGGTACGGCTGACGATGCGGCCGGCACTGGTACAGACGCAACCGGTGCGCTGTCTACAGACGCTCCACATGCCGGGCAAAATCGTGCCGGCCTATCAACTCTATTTCCGCAGTGGCCGCAGTACGCCATCGTGTGCTTCTCTTCCTCAAATCGGCTTGATTGCCATTGCTTCAATGTTACTCTTCAGCATTACGCCTCAGCCAGCCCCTACGCGTAACGATACGAGACGCGGCAGCCTTAATGCGGTTGTTTTGACGCGATGCCAACATCGAGCTCTGGCCAACGTTCTGGTACTCGGCTACATCTTGCTGCGAGCCAAGAAGCAGGCCATCGCTCGCGCCGACGAGGCCGAATGGCGGCCTAGCCTCGCTTTAAGCCTCAGGCCAGCACCTCCATGGGGTGATAGGTGGCGGTGTGGTGGCCGGTGATGGGGTTCCATACCCGTTCGGCGAATGCGCGCAGACGGGCGACGCCCTCACGCAGCTCGCCGGCATCTCCGGCGTAGGAGAGGCGCACGAAGCCGCGCCCCTCCTCGCCGAAGGCCTCGCCGGGGACCACGGCCACGTGCTCTTCGTCCAGCAGACGGTCTGCGAATTCACCGGAGTCAAGGCCAGTCAGGCGTACGTCCACAAAGGCGTAGAACGCACCTTGCGGTTCAATCAAGCGCAATACCGGGCATCCGGCCAGACCGTCCAGCACGATCTGGCGCTTGGCGCGGTATTCCTCGCGCATGGCGGCCACATGATCCTGCGGACCGGCCAGTGCTGCCACGCCTGCGTATTGCGCCAAGGAGTTCACCGAGGAGTGCATGAGTTCGGCGATTTTACCGGTCTGTTCGATGACCGCTTCGGGTGCCAGCAGGTAGCCGATGCGCCAGCCGGTCATCGCGTAGGTTTTCGACAGGCTTTCCACCACAATGGTGCGGTCTTTCATGCCCGGCACCGCGGCAATCGATGGTGCCACGGCTGCCTCTCCCCCAAGCGTTTCCCCGAACGTTTCCCCAAACACGAACGGATGGTAAACCTCGTCGGAGATGGCCCAAATATTGTGCTGCTTGCATACTTCGGCAATACGCGCCAGTTCAGCGGCAGAAGTTACCGCGCCGGTCGGATTGCCGGGTGAGTTGATGATTACGGCGCGGGTGCGCGGGGTGATCGCCGCTTCGATGTCCGCCGCGTTCACGCGCATGCCGTGCTCCGGACGCAGCGCCACGGTGACCGGGCGGCCGCCGCACAGCATCACTTCGGCGTCATAGGAAGTGAAGAACGGCGAGGGAATAATCACTTCATCGCCGGTGCCTACCACGGCTTTCAGCGCCAGAAACAGGCCAATCGTGGCACCGTCAACGGCTTGAATCTCGGTTTCGGGATCATAAGTGAGTCCCTTCACACGGGCGGAGTAATCGGCCACGGCCTTGCGGTATTCGGGGACGCCGAGCACGTTGGTGTACCGAGTGCGGCCAGCCTGTGCGGCCTCGCAAGCGGCCGCCACGATATGCGGCGCGGCCGTGGCGCTGGGCTCCCCCACGGTCAGTGAAATCGCGTCAGGCACGCGCTCTACACGGTCGAATACGTCTCGGATGCCGGAGCGCGGGATATTCAGGGCTTCGGCGGACAAGCTCGCGGGCTTGGCGGTCGGCACAGCAACCCGTCTGGCAGCAGGCGCAGCAGCAGATGCAACTTCGGACAGAGACATGTTGGAAAACTTCTGCATATCATCCCTCCTCAATGGAATTATTTCGTCGTTCTCTTATTTCAAAAGGAATTATTACATCCAATTAGGACTTTAAACGTAAACATTCCACCACACAACAGAAAACACAGGAAGAACTACTGAAATTACCAGGCAAAATCGGAAAGCCATCGCATTCCGGCAACAGGTACAGTGAACACAGAGCACAACGAACGGAGAAGACATCATGACCGCGATTGACGAGACCGACCAGCGCATCCTCACCATGCTGGAGGCCGACGGCCGCGCCACGCTCGCGCAACTGGCCCAGGCGACCGGACTGTCAGTCTCCGCCGCCCAGTCGCGCGTGCAGAAGCTGGAGAAGCGCGGCATCATCAAGGGATACAAGGCCATCATCGACCAAGAGCAGCGCGGCTTGCCCATCAGCGCGTTCGTCAACGTGACCCCACTCGACTACTCAGCCGAATCCTCGATTCCGGACAAGCTGAACAATATCGACGGCATCGTCTCCTGCTATTCGGTGGCCGGCGCCCCCAGCTTCGTACTGGTGGTACGCGTGGCCTCCCCCACCGCCCTTGAGGAATTGCTCAATCTCATCCACCGCACGGTGCCGGTAAGCACCGAGACCACGATGATTCTGCAGACCTACTTCGCGCACTGACCGCGAACCCGGTAACCTGCGCGCCGAAGACCTCGGCCCCTACGGCGCACGATTCCCAACGGGCACATCCGACATCACCCAAGTCCACCTTTATGTCCACTATATGAACGCACCTTCGGTGTGATGCAGCTTCCATTTCGACCCGATTCACGCACAGACAGACATCCAGCAATCGCCGAAAAATCTAACAAACGGAAACTTGAACCACCCCATAACCACGCCGATAGCTTTCCCGTTATCCGAGCGAGACTCTATGCAGCAAGGGCCTGCGCGCATAGAATAAAACCGTCTTAATTCCCTAGCAAATCGAGGAGAATCATGCTCACTGACGAGTACATCAAGCGTGTCTACGACCAGGTCGTTGCCCGTGACGGCGATCAGCCGGAGTTCCTGCAAGCCGTTCGCGAGGTCTTCGAGACCCTGCAGCCGGTTGTCGAGAAGCACCCGGAGTACGAGAAGGCCGGTGTACTGGAGCGCATCGTCGAGCCGGAGCGCACCATCAAGTTCCGCGTGGCCTGGGTTGACGACGAGGGCAAGGTTCAGGTGAACCGCGGCTACCGTATCCAGTTCAACTCCGCCATTGGCCCGTACAAGGGCGGACTACGCTTCCACCCGACCGTGACCGAGTCCGTCGTCAAGTTCCTTGGCTTCGAGCAGATTCTCAAGAACTCCCTGACCACGCTGCCGATGGGCGGCGGCAAGGGCGGTTCCGACTTCAACCCGAAGGGCAAGTCCGACGCTGAGGTCATGCGCTTCTGCCAGGCCTTCATGACTGAGCTGAGCCGCCACATCGGCCAGTTCACCGACGTTCCCGCCGGCGACATCAACGTCGGTGGTCGTGAGATCGGCTACCTGTTCGGCCAGTACAAGCGCATCCGCGACGAGTACTCCGGCGTCCTGACCGGTAAGGGTCTGGAATTCGGCGGTTCCCTGGCCCGCACCGAGGCCACCGGTTACGGCGTGTGCTACTACACCCAGGAAGCCCTGCGCGTGCTGCGCAACGACTCCTTCGAGGGCAAGACCGTCGTGATCTCCGGCTCCGGCAACGTGGCCACCTACGCCGCTCAGAAGGCTGAGCAGTTGGGCGCCAAGGTCGTCACCGTCTCCGACTCCAACGGCTACATCTACGACCCGAACGGCATCAACGTCGAGGTCGTCAAGCAGATCAAGGAAGTCGAGCGCGGCCGCATCAAGGAATACGCCGAGCGCGTTCCGGGCTCCGAGTACCACGAGGGCAGCAAGGGCGTGTGGACCGTCAAGGGCGACATCGCTCTGCCGTGCGCCACCCAGAACGAGGTTGATGGCGAATCCGCACAGAAGCTCGTGGACAACGGCGTGACCGTGGTCGTCGAGGGTGCGAACATGCCGTCCACCCCGGAGGCCATCGAGGTCTACCAGAAGAACGGCGTGCTGTACGGCCCGGCCAAGGCTGCCAACGCCGGTGGCGTGGCCGTCTCCGGCCTGGAGATGAGCCAGAACAGCTACCGCCTGTCTTGGACCTTCGAAGAGGTCGACGCCAAGCTCAAGTCCATCATGGAAGAAATCGTCGCCAACTCCCTGGCCGCCGCCAAGGAATACGGTCACGAGGGTGACCTGATGCTCGGTGCCAACGCCGCAGGCTTCGTCAAGGTCGCCAACGCCATGGTTGCCCAGGGCGTGCTGTGACGCTTGCCGCTGAGCAGTACTAAGCAGTAGCGTAATGCCCTTGCTTCCCGTGAGGAGGCAAGGGCATTGCTATATGTACAACGAGCAACAAGTGCTATCCCCAAATACGTAAGCTCGATAACAACTTAGCTTCCACCTCCATAACCCCGGAACTCACCACCGTCGATCAGCACATGGATCAGCGCGCTGGACCATGGCCGACGTGGTCATCAAAGCCATCAACGGAGTCTCTTCACCGCGCGTGATGCACCTGAACACCGATTTGGTGGTGCGTGATTCGGCGTAATTGCCACGTGGTTGTCGGCAGGACTCTAGATACCGCGTCACAATCACCCAGTAATGCATCACGCAGTGTATAACTCTTCCGCGGAAACGAACACCATTCGTTCATCATCCATGTAGCGGGTTCGCGTGGACTCACTCACCGGATTCTTGGTGAACAGCATAAGCCACGCATTACCTGCCTGATAGCCGCGGACTAAGCCAGCACGCTGATGGAGCTTTTCAATAGCCTCCGTTTCGTTGAATGAATTACGCCATTTGCATTCACCGAACAGAATCGTTTTATCGAGCGAATCCGCAGCAATCACATCGATATCGGTTTGCTCGTGAGCAATCGGATCATTGCCCCACCATTTGCCGAACTGAGTGGCAACAAAGGGGAGGTTGCCCATAGCGTTGTTTCGAATAAGCCATTGCAGGCAAATCGTCTCAAATTGTTGACCAACATAGGTATCAAACGCTGGTCCAAAAGCGAGTCTGCTCGTAACCTCCTCGCTGATATTACCATCCAAAATGCTCATGTTGCGCCCCACAAAGCGGAACCAATATGCAAAGAAGGGATCGCTCACCACATACATTCCCTTGCGCGATTTACTCGGATCTTCACCAAACGGCACTTTTCGCTCAATTAAGCGCAAATCGACCAGCGTTTTCAGATATGCTCCAATCGAATCAGATCCGACACCCGCATGTTCAGCGATAAGCTTTGGCGAGGAATTACCACCCGCAATAGATTGCAATATCGAATAATACGATGCCGGTTCACGAAGCTCCTGACGCAACAGCATCATAGGTTCCTCACGCAGTACGCCCAAGTTGTCGAACATCAAGCGCAGCACATTGGATTCAAAGCCATCGGCTTCCTGTATACGGGCCAGATAATATGGCGTACCGCCGAAAGTCGCATAGTATTGGACCAGTTCTTGCGGAGATGTGTTCGTTAGAAATTTTGCCGCATCCGCATAGTCGAATGGCAGGAGTCGAATCTGTGCTGTACGACGCCCGTATAGCGGGCTTTTACGCCCCAATACGTCGTTTTCCATGAATCCCTCGTTACTACCGGATAGAATCATCGTCACTTTTGTGGCGAGGAATCCATGGTCAATTGCTATCTGCAACATGGAGGGTAATGCTGGCTCGGCGGCAGCTGCATAAGGGAACTCATCGAATACGAACACCATACGTTCGTCAGTCCGTGCAGCACGTTCAGCAACAAACGATAACGCATCAGACCACCCGCCAAACGACGGGGTGGAATCCGGCATACCAAAGAACGACAATGCCGCTCTTGAGAAATCTTCAAGATTCATCTTGGCGCTTTGCTGTATGGCCGTGAAGTACAGCACGCGTTTATCTTTGACAAATTCGTCGATCAACGCCGTTTTCCCTACACGCCGTCTACCGTACAGCACCACCATTTCGAACGAATCGCTGGTAAACAGCTTTTCCAGCACTTGTAACTCGTGCTCTCGTGCGACAAACATTGCAGCCCTCCGATCCGCCTACTGCCCAATAATAAGAGTATCATGGTTAATGTAATCACGATTACCTTAATTATGATACTGATAATTGTTGCCCTACCGCGAGGAGGATCTTCCTTCCGCTGTCAAAACGAAAGCCCAACAGTCCAGACTGACGAGCAGCAACATCGGCAGATCAACCGCTGACGCCAGCCAGCCTGACAGCACAAATCAGCCTGATTGCAGGCATATAGGCACTAGTTAGCGAAACCGGCTCTTCGCATTTTGGTGCGTAGGGGCCGTGCGGTTTGATTCGGTGTGTGATTGAAAAAGTGAATGAAACCGCACGGCCCCTACACGCCAAAACCGGAAGAGCCCATAAAGTCCCCTCAGTAGCGCCAACCTGCCAGTCCTTTGGCGGAACCACACCACATAGACCTTCCTCAACGGCGCCAACCTGCCACACGCTGGCAGACCAACACCGCTGTGTGCATTCTCTGCGTCGGCGGCAGTCCAAAACTTGGCCCAGCAACGACGCTTGCTGTGCCCAGCGTCGGCAGAGGGCCAAGAATTGGACGCATACGACACAGAACGCACCCTCAGCGTCGGCAGAACTCCAAGATCTGTACCGCTGACGACGGTAAGCCCTCCACAGCGTCGTCAGAGATACAAAATCTGTCCCAACACCGACGCCTGCCACCCTCCAGCGTCGCCGGAGTCCCAAGTCTCGGCCCAGCAACGACGCCTGCGATCCCCACACATAAGAAAACCGCACCTCCGATCATCGAATCTGAATTACTTCAGTCCAACAACCGGGGTGCGGTTCACTGAGGAGAGTTCCGTCAGTATAGCTATATCAGTCGTCGCCGAGCGTAACGTGCACACCGCCGACCAGAGAGCTGACCACGTTGTAGATCAGTGCCGCAATGGTGGCCAGCAGAGTGAAGATCACCACTTCGACAATCGAGAAGATGGTGACGCCGGAGACCACGGTGGTAAGGGACAACACGTTCTTGAGATCGAAACCGCCTGCATCAAGACCGGTGGAAGACACAATCTGCGTAATCTGGCTGAATACACCGACCACATCAAGCAGCACCCATACGATCGCGGAGGCAACGACCTGAATAATCGCCACGGCGATGGACAGCATGAACGTCACCTTGGCCACGGACCAAGCATCCACGCGGGTCAGCGACAAGCTCATGCGGCGAGCCCTGGGGGCGCTACGGCGAGGTGCCGGACGCACGGGAGTGGCG
>ERZ1027283.1145-NODE-1145-length-9947-cov-5.045087_pt1 | contig 9947 bp, 7 predicted proteins | sample MGYA00519254_ERZ1027283 | MGnify/ENA primary metagenome ERZ1027283 (study PRJEB26926, sample SAMN06165184) | human gut metagenome | biome: ENVO:00009003; feature: ENVO:2100002; material: ENVO:00002003 | host: Homo sapiens | place: USA | collected 2012 ...
GGTACATACTCCTTGTGCCACTTGCGCAAATCATTCAGGATTTCGGCACGTATCTTACCTTTTTTATCCAGAAAATCACCACCCTCGTAAATGCCGATGATAATATGGAAAAGCTGTTCTATGCCTTTTCCGGTGCGACTGATGGTAGGCAGCATCGGCACGCCGAACAACTGACCGAGCTTTACGTAATCCAACGTGTTCCCGCTTGCTTCCAGTTCGTCGTACATGTTAAGCGCGATAACCATGCGCACGTTCATATCAATCAACTGGGTGGTGAGATACAGGTTCCGTTCCAGATTGGAAGAGTCCACCACATTAATAATGATATCCGGAGTTTCGTTGATGATGTGATGGCGCACATAAATCTCTTCGGGAGAATAGGCAGAAAGCGAATAAGTGCCAGGCAAGTCGACGATGCGAAAATGATACCCCTGAAAGTCAAAATACCCCTCTTTAGCATCTACGGTGACACCGCTGTAATTACCCACATGCTCGTGCGAACCCGAGGCGATGTTGAAAAGGGATGTCTTACCGCAATTGGGATTACCCACCAAAGCGACATTGATGGTGCGGCGTTTTCCCAAAGCGATACGTTTCAGTTCCTCTTCGTCCAAACGCATATCTTCGCTCCATCCCTCGTGATAGTCGAGCTGCACGGACTCCCGACACATTTCCTTTTCACCGACAATCTCAATCATCTCAGCTTCCTGACGCCGTAAAGAGATTTCATATCCCATCACCTTATACTTGATGGGATCTTTTAGAGGGGCGTTCAGCAACACCTCAACGGTTTTCCCCTTGATAAATCCCATTTCCACGATTCGCTTACGGAAACCTCCGTGTCCCAGCACTTTAACGATTACTCCCTTCTCACCGGTTTTCAATTCGGACAAACGCATAGTCTTCTGCCTTTTTTATTTTTGCCGCAAAGATAAAGGATAAGTCCGTATAGCGCAAATAATTTAGAATGTTTTTAAATAAGAGGTATCAAAGAGAGCCGATTCTGCATTGTAAGCAAGCTGACAACGGTCTGCCAAAGCAACCTTTCGGCACGGAAGTAACAAAATCCGGGAAGAAACATGTATATTTGCCGCTATGGAAAAGGAAAAAGTAGCACAATATATCAACCGGAAACAGCTTTTGCAACCGACAGACAAGGTACTTGTTGCCCTAAGTGGCGGTGCAGATTCCGTCGCTTTATTACGACTGTTGCAAGCGTCGGGCTACGACTGCGAAGCTGCGCACTGTAATTTTCACCTGCGAGGTGCAGAATCCGACAGAGATGAGGCATTTGTCCGCCAACTGTGCGTAAAACAACAAGTACCGCTACACACCGTCCACTTCGACACCACGCGCACTGCCGAAGAACGGCACATCTCCATTGAAATGGCCGCACGCGAACTACGTTACGGATGGTTTGAGGAAATACGGCAGAAAATCAATGCCGATGCCATTGCCGTGGCCCATCACCAGGACGACAGCGTGGAAACCCTCCTGCTGAACCTGATACGTGGTACGGGCATCAACGGGTTACGGGGAATACGCCCCAAAAACGGGCACATCGTACGTCCGCTGCTTTGCCTGGAACGCAAAGAAATCATCAGTTATCTGAACCGCATAGGGCAGGATTACGTAACGGACAGCACCAATCTGCAGGATGAATACACTCGTAACAAAATACGCTTGAACCTGTTGCCCATGATGCAGGAAATCAACCCATCCGTCAAAGAAAGCATTCTCAACACCGCCGAGCATCTGGATGGCGCATCCGCCATATATAAACAAGGGATAGACGAAGGCATAAAACGGGTGCGGACAGCAGAGGGCATCTGCATCGAGAGACTGATGCAGGAACCGGCCCCCGCAACATTACTGTTTGAAATCCTATACCCGCTCGGCTTTAACACTGCCCAAATCAGAGACATATACCGTTCGCAGGAAGGACAGCCGGGAAAAATCTTCACTTCGGAACATTGGTGCATCGTGAAAGACCGCGAATATCTGCTGATTGAAGCACACCGACACCCCATACAACCCGCACTGGCAATGGAAGAACATGTCTTTACCCCAGACTTTGTCATTCCCCGCGACAAGAACACTGCCTGCTTTGATGCGGATAAACTGACACATCCTCTCCTTCTGCGCCCCTGGCGACAAGGGGACTCTTTTATTCCATTCGGCATGAAAGGCCGGAAAAAAGTAAGCGACTATATGACCGACCGGAAGTTCTCCCTTTTGCGCAAAGAACAGCAATGGGTATTATGTTGCGGCGAAGAGATTATCTGGCTGATAGGTGAAAGAACGGACAACCGTTTCCGCATCGGTGCCTCTACAAAACGGGTACTCACAGTCCGGCTTCTTCCCGCCGGGGACAGTCCTGTCACACCCTGAGCCCCAAGCGGTATAACTCTGCATCCGAAGAGTACCCCATTATCCATTCATCTTTAGGTTAGAGATACAGAACTTTAACCTAAAAACGGATCTCTCCAGCCTAAAGACACCCATCTTCAGGCCGGAGATAAAGTTCTTCTCCTATATTTACCGGCTTCTTACCTGAAGAGAACATCTCTCCTCTCCGACAAGAATCCTTCTCCTTAAGAAGCTGCTTAAATCTTCTTCAGCACTCCTTGTTTGAAGATATTTTTCTATTTTTATTCGTCACATACCCCGTTATGCTTCTTATAAAAACAAACCGAATAGAGTTTCAAAAGAAGCTGAAAATACTCTTTGAGCTCAATTTATGCCCGAAGGCAGATATGCCAGAATCTACTTACAAGATAATCCTATTTTCCTTCTGCTTCTTAAAGCAATCGGCAAGCAAGGCGGCAAACGGCGTATCAAAAGTACGGGCCTTTTGCGGACACCCTTTTACACAAGCACAGCAGCGAATACACTTTTCCACATCGGTACTACACTCATCGCCTTTCGCGATGGCGCCTGCCGGACAATGCTTCACGCAGTATCCGCAATGGTTGCAAAGTTCTGTGTCGACAGCCGGAATGCGCGGCATAGGAACTCCGCTTTTGCGTAGTTTCACCACCTTCCGCAAGAAACGGAATAACGGAAAAAACGCCTGACGGGGACGTTGAATACGGTTGACGTCAACGGCATAGAGCTTATCCATGTCGGCTGCCGCTTCGATTTTAGTCCGTATCTTAGCGCCGAAAGTTTCTGCAAACTGCAAGTCATCTGCATCCGGCCGCCCTGCAGCTATGGGATTTTGCTGCGTACTGTACGAGTGCTCGCCTACAAACGTAGCACCGGCAATCACTTTAAATCCTCTGTCCGATGCAAATGCGTCCAACTCCACCAATGCTTTTTCATAGGCACGGTTACCATACACAGCAACCAGCACCGCCGGAGCACCGGAAGCATGAACGTCTTTCATCCGCTCCAATGCCAGGGGTGCCACCTTCCCGCCATAGACGGGGACGGTTATTACCGTCAAGGTGTTTTCAGGAATTTCCAATTTGCCGGCCGGGTGGAAAGTAAGGTTTGTCCGGGCAACACCGGAAATGCCCGTACCGCGAACAATCGCCTCGCCCACTTGTTTAGAGGTATGGGTAGGCGAAAAAGTAATCAAACGAACTGCATATATATTCATAAATCTGTTTCTTATATAATAATGAAACAAAGATAGACTTTTAAAATTAAAAAAAAGACGATTTATTTATGAAACCAAAAATTATTATTACCTTTGTGCCGTTGAAACATTCTGCAACTCCTTGCTGAGGTGAGGATTGTTAGTCAGATTTCCGGTTCAATAACAAATATCCCTATTAAATCATAATTTACAAAAGGTAGACTTACCGATATAAGTAAAAACCATTCACACATATACTATATGTATAATATCATTCAATTAAACGACAAAAATTTGTCGGAACTGCAAGCTATTGCCCAAGAATTGGGTATCAAAAAAACAGACTCTCTCAAAAAAGAAGAACTCGTTTACAAGATACTTGACGAACAAGCCATTGCTGGAGCAACCAAGAAAGTAGCAGCCGACAAATTAAAAGAAGAACGTAAAGGGGACAAGCAAAAACGTTCTCGCGTAACGGTCAAGAAAGAAGCAGCGGACAAGGTATTCACAGCCAATAAGAACGGTGAACTCACAAAAGGGAAAACCGAAGAAGCACCTGCCGTACAAGCAGCAGAGGCGGCTAAAGAGCCGACCGTAGCCGCAACTCCCGCAGCAGAGACTGAAGTTCCCAAACGCAAACCGGGACGTCCTCGCAAAGTAAAACAAGAAGCGGCTCCCGCAGCGGAAACACCTAAAACCGTTCCGGCAGAAACTAAAGTAGAAACTACAGAGCCGAAAAAAGCAGAACCCAAGAAAGTTGTTGCAGCCCCCCAGCCTACACCGGATGAAAGTCCTGTCTTGCCGGAAGCAGAGGATGACTTTATCCCCATCGAGGATTTGCCAACCGAAAAAATAGAACTGCCGTCAGAGCTCATCGGCAAATTCGAAGCCACCAAAGCAGAAACTCCTGTTCCTGCAACAGAGCAACCGCAACAGCGCTCCCGTCTTCGCCTCCGCGATAACAATATGCCATACAACAACAATCGTAACAATAACAACCAGCGTCCTGCACAACAGCAGCAACGTCCTGCACAACAACAGAACAACAACGAGAATTATGTTGCTCCCGAACGCAAGCCGGCAATAGAACGCGAAAAGGCGTACGAATTCGACGATATACTCACAGGAACCGGCGTATTGGAAATCATGCAGGACGGTTATGGATTCCTGCGCTCATCCGATTATAACTACCTTTCTTCTCCCGATGATATTTACGTTTCACAATCACAAATCAAGCTGTTCGGTCTGAAGACCGGTGATGTAGTGGAAGGTGTTATCCGTCCACCCAAGGAAGGAGAGAAATATTTCCCGCTGGTAAAAGTATCCAAGATTAACGGACGTGACCCGGCTTTTGTACGCGACCGTGTACCGTTCGAACATCTCACCCCGCTCTTCCCGGACGAGAAATTCAAACTTTGCAAAGGCGGATATTCCGACTCCCTGTCTGCCCGTGTAGTAGACCTCTTTGCGCCCATTGGTAAAGGCCAGCGCGCACTAATCGTAGCACAGCCCAAAACGGGTAAGACTATTCTGATGAAGGACATTGCCAACGCCATTGCAGCCAACCACCCGGAAGTGTACATGATTATGCTATTGATTGATGAACGTCCGGAAGAAGTTACCGACATGGCCCGTACCGTAAATGCAGAGGTTATTGCCTCTACTTTCGACGAACCGGCAGAACGTCACGTGAAAATAGCAGGCATTGTTTTGGAGAAGGCCAAAAGAATGGTAGAATGCGGACATGACGTTGTTATCTTCCTTGACTCCATAACACGTTTGGCACGTGCCTACAATACTGTTTCCCCGGCTTCGGGTAAAGTATTGTCCGGAGGTGTGGACGCCAACGCACTGCACAAGCCGAAACGCTTCTTCGGTGCTGCCCGCAACATTGAAGGCGGTGGTTCGCTGACCATCCTTGCTACGGCGCTTATAGATACCGGTTCCAAAATGGACGAAGTGATCTTTGAAGAGTTCAAAGGTACTGGTAATATGGAACTGCAACTCGACCGCAACCTGTCCAACAAGCGCATCTTCCCGGCTGTCAATATCGTTGCTTCCAGCACTCGTCGCGATGACTTGCTGCAAGACAAGCAAACGCTGGATCGCATGTGGATTCTCCGCAAGTATCTTGCCGATATGAACCCGATAGAGGCAATGGACTTCGTAAAAGACCGTTTGGAAAAAACCAAAGACAACGATGAATTCCTGATGAGCATGAACGGTTAAATGCCTACACGGAAAAGAACCAACTAAGATATAAAAGCAAACATTTGAAAAAGAGCGGAATAGCATAAGATATTCCGCTCTTTTTCAATATTATTATATAATAAAAAGCAAAAGCATAGAGAATAAGCATGATTTCAGTCTTCCCGTCAGTTGGAACGGAATATTTTATGCTTCAGGGCAATCTGCCGCAAAACCGTAATAATATTCTGTCCTTAAAAGAAGGCAGTTACAGGTATTTTTTGTACTTTTGCGCCTCAATAAGAGTAATTTGTAATTTAGTAATTGTAATTAGATACTATGTTCGATAATTTAAGCGAGAGACTTGAGAGGTCGTTTAAAATTTTGAAGGGTGAAGGTAAAATCACCGAAATTAATGTAGCGGAAACGCTGAAAGACGTGCGTAAAGCACTTTTGGATGCTGACGTAAACTATAAGGTTGCCAAGAGTTTTACTGATACCGTTAAGGAAAAAGCTTTAGGACAAAACGTGCTGACAGCTGTAAAACCCAGCCAGTTAATGGTAAAAATCGTACACGATGAGTTAACACAACTCATGGGTGGCGAAACTGCGGAAATCAATATTGATTCCAAACCGGCTGTTATTTTGATGTCCGGTCTGCAAGGTTCCGGTAAGACCACTTTCTCCGGAAAGTTGGCACGCATGCTGAAAACCAAAAAGAACCGGAAGCCCTTATTGGTGGCTTGCGACGTTTACCGCCCCGCCGCTATCGAACAGTTGCGCGTACTAGCAGAGCAGATCGAAGTGCCCATGTATTCCGAACCTGATAGCAAAGACCCGGTGAGCATAGCCCAAAATGCCATACAGGAAGCTAAAGCCAAAGGATATGACCTCGTAATCGTCGATACAGCCGGTCGTCTGGCCGTAGACGAAGAGATGATGAACGAAATCGCCGCCATCAAATCCGCCATCAATCCGAATGAAATCTTGTTCGTAGTGGATTCCATGACCGGACAGGATGCCGTAAACACAGCCAAAGAATTCAACGAACGTCTGGACTTCAATGGTGTGGTATTGACCAAGTTGGACGGTGACACTCGCGGTGGTGCCGCCCTTTCTATCCGTACTGTAGTAAACAAGCCTATCAAGTTTGTAGGAACCGGCGAAAAGCTGGACGCTATCGACCAATTCCACCCTGCCCGTATGGCAGACCGTATTCTGGGTATGGGCGACATCGTGTCATTGGTAGAGCGTGCACAAGAACAATATGATGAAGAAGAAGCCAAACGTCTGCAAAAGAAAATTGCGAAGAACCAGTTTGACTTCAACGACTTCCTGAGCCAGATTGCACAAATCAAAAAAATGGGTAACTTGAAAGAACTCGCTTCCATGATACCGGGGGTAGGCAAAGCTATCAAGGATATCGATATTGACGACAATGCTTTCAAAAGCATCGAAGCGATTATCTACTCCATGACTCCGGAAGAACGCAGCAACCCGGCCATCCTAAACGGCTCACGCCGCCAGCGTATCGCCAAAGGCAGCGGCACGAACATTCAGGAAGTAAACCGTTTGCTGAAGCAGTTCGACCAGACCCGTAAAATGATGAAAATGGTGACCGGCAGCAAAATGGGCAAGATGATGCCGAAACTGAAACGATAAGAAAGAAAAATATCCTGCATATAAATCCCGCTAATTTCATAGTTCGAATGAAGTCAGCGGGATTTTTGCTTTATTCGGTTATTTGACCTATTTTTGCGAATAATGCCATGTAAATAATAACCAATACAATAATTTTGAATATGACACTAATTGACGGAAAAGCAATTTCCGAACAGGTAAAACAGGAAATTGCAACAGAAGTAGCTGAGATAGTGGAGCGCGGCGGAAAACGCCCGCATTTGGCAGCTATCCTTGTAGGACACGACGGTGGCAGCGAAACCTATGTAGCAGCCAAAGTAAAAGCTTGTGAAGCATGCGGATTCAAGTCCTCGCTCATTCGTTATGAGACAGATGTAACGGAAGAAGAGCTGCTGGCGAAAGTGCGCGAACTGAATGAGGATGCAGATGTAGACGGTTTTATCGTCCAGCTGCCTTTGCCAAAACATATATCGGAACAAAAAGTGATTGAAACAATCGACTACCGCAAGGATGTGGATGGCTTCCATCCTATCAATGTAGGACGTATGTCCATAGGATTGCCTTGTTACGTTTCCGCAACTCCTAACGGAATTCTCGAATTGCTGAAAAGATACAAAATAGAAACTTCCGGAAAGAAATGCGTTGTACTGGGGCGCAGCAATATCGTAGGCAAGCCCATGGCTGCCCTAATGATGCAAAAGGCTTATCCCGGTGACGCCACAGTAACCGTTTGCCACAGCCGCAGTAAAGACCTGGTAAAAGAGTGCCAAGAAGCCGATATTATCATCGCAGCTATGGGACAACCTAGCTTTGTAAAAGCGGAAATGGTGAAAGAAGGCGCAGTTGTCATTGACGTAGGTACTACCCGTGTACCGGACGCAACCAGAAAATCCGGTTTCAAGCTGACCGGTGATGTCAAGTTCGATGAAGTAGCTCCCAAATGTTCATTCATCACTCCCGTACCTGGTGGTGTAGGTCCCATGACCATTGTCTCTTTAATGAAGAATACATTGTTGGCAGGCAAGAAAGCTATCTATCAATAATAAGGATGATGAAAGCGCTCATCTCCCTTATCTTTCTACTATATAGCGTAACCCTTTCCTCACAGGAAAGGATTACGCTATTATTTGTAGGAGACTTAATGCAACACCGGGCGCAAATAGATGCCGCCCGCACTTCCGACGGGAAATATGATTATTCTCCTTGTTTCTCCCTTGTAAAGGAAGAAATCTCCCGTGCCGATATTGCAATAGGTAATCTTGAAGTGACTCTCGGTGGAAAACCTTATCAAGGCTATCCTACTTTCAGTGCACCCGACGAATATCTGCAAGCTATCAAAGATGCCGGATTCGACGTTCTTCTCACAGCAAACAATCATTGCCTGGATCGCGGCAAGACCGGATTGGAACGAACCATCACACAAATCGAATCATTTTCCATACCGTATGCAGGTACTTACCGGAACGCTATAGAACGTAAACAACTCTATCCTCTCTTCATCCGGAAAAAAGGTTTCTGCATAGCCATACTCAACTACACTTACGGCACTAATGGAATCAAGGCATCTGCACCCAACATCGTCAATTACATTGACAAAAAAACAATTCTAAAAGACATACATAGCGCCCAAGCCGTACGCCCGGATGCTATTATAGCCTGTATGCATTGGGGAGAAGAATATCAATCACTCCCGAACCGTGAGCAATGCGAGCTTGCCGACTGGTTGCTGAAACAGGGGGTGACCCATATTATCGGTTCGCATCCGCACGTAATCCAGCCTATGGAATTACGCACGAACGGCAATCAACAGCATGCCATCGTCTATTCTTTAGGAAACTTCATCTCCAATATGAGCGCTGCAAATACAGACGGTGGACTCATCTTTACGCTGCAACTTGAAAAATATCCTCTCCCTAAGCCCATCCGTCCATTACAAAACCATTCAAGTCATTCACCGTCGCCCGAATCTTTTGCCTCTTCTTTTCCATTCGCCCGTGTCGTCCGATGCGGATACACTTTAGTATGGACCGGCCGCCCCACTCTCACCGGAGAAAAAAATTACATTTTATATCCTTCTTACTCACCACATAGCCATTTGCCGCAATCAGCCCGTAACCGTCTGAATATCTTCATTAAAAACACTCGAAAGTTCCTGGTACAGCATAATACAGAAATTTATGAAAATAATAAATAGCTATTTTTTTGGAAAAAAAACGCCAAAACATTTGTAATATCAAAGATTATCCATATCTTTGCACCGCATTTAAGAAATGCAACAACATGGTGACTGTAGTTCAGTTGGTTAGAGCGTCAGATTGTGGTTCTGAATGTCGAGGGTTCGAGTCCCTTCAGTCACCCAAGAAAAAGAGGAATTTCAGTGATGATTTTCCTCTTTTTTTATTATATACCCCCTTTACCGGGACTCAGGGTTCAGTTCGAAAAAGGGTCAACGTAAAAACGGGTCAACGTAAAAACCTGAGGGATTCATGGGTCAACGTAAAAACGGGTCAACGTAAAAACCTGAGGGATTCATAGC
>ERZ1027283.1161-NODE-1161-length-9851-cov-4.332381_pt1 | contig 9851 bp, 9 predicted proteins | sample MGYA00519254_ERZ1027283 | MGnify/ENA primary metagenome ERZ1027283 (study PRJEB26926, sample SAMN06165184) | human gut metagenome | biome: ENVO:00009003; feature: ENVO:2100002; material: ENVO:00002003 | host: Homo sapiens | place: USA | collected 2012 ...
CTAGTACGGTCTCGTGGGCTCGGAGATGTGTATAAGAGACAGCTCTATGAACAAACACAACAAATCCCGCAGCTCGTTTTCCGGCAAAATCGGTTACGTGCTGGCTGCAGCAGGCGCTTCCGTCGGACTTGGAAATATCTGGCGTTTTCCCTACCTCGCAGCAAAATACGGCGGAGGAATTTTCCTCCTCATTTATATCCTGCTGGCGCTCACCTTCGGCTACTCCATGATCGTTGCCGAGTCCGCCATCGGACGCATGACACGAAAAAGCCCGGTCGGCGCTTTCCAGTCGTTCGGCAAATCGAAATGGCTTTCCGCCGGGGGCTGGATCAACGCCATTATTCCGATTCTGATCGTTCCATACTACTCTGTCATCGGAGGATGGGTCATCAAATATCTGATCGAATACGTGAAGGGCAACAGTACCCTGCTCGCAGAGGACGGCTATTTTTCCGGCTTCATCTCAAACGGAGTTTCCACAGAGCTCTGTTTTGCCGTTTTCTGCCTTATTACGGTCGCCATCATCTACGCCGGTGTGCGAAACGGCATTGAACGCGTTTCCAAGGTGATGATGCCGATTCTGATCGTCCTTTCCGTCATCATTGCCGTTTATTCCGTAACAAGACCGGGCGCACTGGCAGGCGTGAAGTATTTCCTTGTTCCGAACCTCAAAAACTTTTCATGGATGTCCGTTGTTGCCGCCATGGGACAGATGTTCTACTCCCTCTCGATCGCGATGGGTATTCTGATCACCTTCGGTTCCTACATGAAAAAGGAGACCGCGATTGAGGATTCCACCCGGAACGTCGAAGTTTTCGACACCGCAATTGCAATCATGGCAGGTCTCATGATCATTCCTGCCGTCTTTGCCTTCTCCGGCGGAGATCCGGATACCCTGCAGGCAGGACCTTCCCTGATGTTTATCACCATCCCGAAGGTATTCGCCAATATGGGCTTCGGCACTGTGATCGGTATTCTGTTTTTCCTTCTGGTGCTGTTTGCCGCACTGACCAGCTCCATCGCACTGACAGAAAGTGCCGTTTCCACCTTTGAGGATGAGCTCGGCTGGGGCCGTAAAAAATCGACCGTTCTGATCGGCGTTATCATGATTGCGCTCGGAACGCTCTCCTGCCTTGGCTACGGACCGCTTTCCTCCGTCACCATTCTTGGCATGCAGTTCCTGGATTTCTTCGACTTCCTGACAAACTCCGTGATGATGCCGATTGCTGCCATTGCCACCTGTCTTCTCGTTTCGAGAGTCATCGGTGTGGCGAAAATCGAGGAAGAAATCATCCACGGTGAGAGCCGCTTCCGCAGAAAGAAAATCTTTCTTGTCATGATCCAGTATCTCTGCCCGGTGTTTGCACTGATCATTCTGTTCAGCTCCGTGGCAAATGCATTCGGCTGGATCACCATGTAATGAATCTGTAAACGATGAAAAAAGATTGTTTTCGAAACACGATCACGATTTCGAAAACAATCTTTTTTTATCCAAATCTGTCACACCAGCATCAGGAATCCGTCAGCAGCAAAATATCTTCCTCCTTCAGATACAGCTCCTTTGGAATCCCCATTTCCGGGCTCCAGTCTGTTTTTGCGATCTTCCACTGCAGCCAGCTGCATTCGGCATTCTTCCGGAACGAAATGTTCCATTCAAACGGATCTTCCCAGATTTCGGATTCGTTGACCGGAAATACATTTTCCTCACCCGGCCTTTCTACTGTGGCCAGAAAATGTGCCCGGATGCCGACTGCGCGGATATCGTCTGCAATTTCCCGCTCCTTTACGTGCAGCGTCATGCCCCAGTCCACGGCCCGCAGCGTGTGCGCATCCACCCGCTCGGCCGCCGAAATATTCTTGCAGCCCGACAAAATTGCCGCTGTGCGCGTCTTCGGATTCTGGAAAAATTCCTTCAGCGGTTCCATGACTTCCATCTTTCCCCGGTTCATACAGCTGACCGTATCGCAGAGGCGGTACACCTCATCGCGGTTGTGTGATACGAAGATGACCGGTTTTCCGGCCTCCTTCAGATGTTTGTACATCTCCTGCTCCAACTGCCATTTCAGATAGGTATCGAGCGCTGAAAACGGCTCGTCGAGCAGAATCAGCTCCGGCTCTGCTGCGAGCATCCGTGCCATCGCGACGCGCTGTTTCTGTCCGCCGGAAAGCTGTCCCGGGATCTTTTTCTCCAGCCCTTCCAGCTGAAACTGGCGGATCAACGATTCCGTCCGGCTCCGGTCCGGCCGTTTTCCCATGCCTGCCTCAATATTCTGCACAACATTCATATGCGGAAACAGGGCGTAATCCTGGAACATATAACCGACTTTCCGCTTCTGCGGCGGCAGATTGATTTTTTTCTCCGAATCAAACAGCACCTTGCCGTCAAGGACAATCCGCCCTTCATCCGGCTTTTCGATTCCGGCGATACACTTTAAGGTCATGCTTTTTCCACAGCCCGACGCGCCGAGAATCGCAAAAATCTCCTGCTCCGCCCGGAACTGCATATGCATAAAAAAGCCGTCCAGTTTTTTCGTAATATCTACTTCAAGCGCCATGATTTATCCTCTCTACCACTGTTTCTGATTTTTCTTTCTCCGGTTGCCGAGAAGGTTCATCGCTGTCATCGTAAGGAATCCGACGAGCAGTACGACAACAGACCAAAAACCCGCCGTTTTATAATCCCCGTCCTGAATCACCATTGCGATTTTCTGGGAAACGGTACCCGTCTTTCCCGGAATATTTCCGGCCAGCATCGACGTCGCGCCGTACTCACCGAGCGCCCTTGCAAATGCCAGCACCGTACCGGAAAGCACGCCGGGACCTGCCGATGGGATGACCACTTTCCAGAAAATCTTCCACTCCGACATACCAAGCGTCCGCGCCGCATAGATCAGGTTCGTATCCACCTGCTCAAATGCCGCTCTCGTATTGCGGTACATCAGCGGAAACGCGATAATCGTTGCCGCCAGAATACAGCCAAGCCATGTCTGTACTGCCTTGATACTGAAATTCTCATACAGTGCAGCGCCAAACGGACGGCGGAGGCTGAAAATCAGAAGCAGGAAAAAGCCTGCAACGGTCGGCGGCAGAATCATCGGAAGTGTCAGAAAGCCGTCAATCACGGCACGCGCGCCGGGACGCAGCTTCATCACCGCACGCGCGGCAAAAATACCAAAGAAAAAGGACAGAATCGTCGCCACAATACCGGTCTTGATCGAAATGACAAGCGGGCTCCAGTCCAGTGACTGTAAAAAATCCAGTATTTCCTGCATAACATTTCCTTTCTATCCACGGCAGCCCTGCATACCTGCATCACGCATCCTGCCCGGATTTTCTCTGATGCAAAACCACCGTCCGTAGAAACGAAATCTTTCTTTTTCGGACGGTGATTTCAAATCCCTGCTGTTTTTTGTGGGATCTTCTTTTTATTCTACCTCTGTATCAAAGTAATAATTCCGGAAGATGGCGGCTGCCTCATCGGAAGTCAGAAACTCTACGAAGTCTTTCGCTGCTGCCTGCTCGGTCTCATCTGCCTCTTTGTTGGCAACCTGTGCTGCCGGGTAGATGACATTTCCGGTCAGATCGTACGGAACGACCTGCAGAACCTTCAGACGGTCCTCCAGACCGTAGGTATCGGAATAATAAACGGTACCAACCTCGTTGGATCCCTCTGCAACTGCGGAAGTAACGGCTCCTACGTTTGCGCATTCATTGATTTCCACGCCGCCGAGCGCTTCGGAAACCTGCTGGGTTGTGATGGCCGATACGTCGTCTGCTTTCTCCAGAATGCCTGCATTGACCAGTGCTTCTCTTGTGTATTTTCCAACCGGAACGGAACCGTCTGCCAGTGCGATGCTGGATGCCTTGTTCAGATCCTCCAGGCCCGTAACTTCTGTATTGCTTCCCTCATAGGTTACAACGCAGACCTGATTGTTTACGATATTGTGGCGGGTTCCCTCAACCAGAAGATTCTCTTTCTCAAGCTGATCCATCTGTTTTGCTGCTGCGGAGAAGAACACGTCGCAGGATGCACCCTCTTCGATTTGTGTCATCAGGGTTCCTGAGCTGTCATAGCTTCCAACCAGTTTGACATTCGGCTGGGTCTTATTGTACTCGCTGATCAGCATCTCCATTACGGAGTTCAGACTCTTTGCGGCAAATACGGTGACGGTGGTATCGTCAAATACTTCGCCGTCTGCTGTGCTCTTGGCGCTGGATGCGCTCTCTGCTTCCGAAGAAGCGCTGGATGCAGATGTGCTCTCTGCCTTGGAGCTGCTCTTGCTGGAAGAATCTGTGGAATTGGAAGATCCGCATGCGGCAAGAGAAAGTGCCATAGCTGCCATCAGAAGAATGGATACTGTTTTCTTTTTCATGATAATTGACTCCTCATTTTGTATATTTACGTATGAAGCGCCGGATGTGCACCTTTTCGTTTTCCGGTTTTTGCTGACCGGATCTGAATGAGCTGTGCGGCAATGCTGATTGCAATCTCCGCCGGCGTCTCGCTTCCGATCTCGATTCCGATCGGGGCATAGACACTGTCGAGCTGTTCTCCGGTAAAACCCTGCGCTTCCAGTTTTTCGCGCACATACTTTGTCTTTCTGCGGCTTCCCACCACACCGATGTACGATGCGCCGGTGCGAAGCGCAAACGCCTCGGCATCCGCATCGCACCGGTGGCCGCGTGTCACAATCACGAGATAATCATTTTTCCGGATCGAAAGAATCTCGTCCAGTTTCGTAAAATCCACCAGCATGGTCTGCCCGGCGTCCGGAAACAATGCTTTGTCCACATATTCCTCCCGGTCATCGAGTACGATACAGCAGAAATCCAGATGATGCAGCACCGGAACGAGTTCCTGGGCCAGATGGCCGCCGCCGAACAGATAAACCTTTCCGTCGTAGCAGAATTCCTCGGCGTAATACGTTTTCCCGTCCAGTTCCAGAATCCGGCAGTGGCCCGCTTTTTCCTGTGCCGCCGGAAGCATTTCCCACGCTTCTTTTTCCAGCACGCGGATACCGGTTCCGTCCAGCGCAAAAAAAATCCAGTAACTGCGGTACTGCTCCTGCGCCGCAAGCGCCTGCGCCAGACTTTCTGCTTCGCCGTGCGCTCCATTCATAAAATAGAAGCACACCTTCACTCTGCCGCCGCAGACCATGCCAAGCCCCTTCCCCTCTCCGGTTCCGAGATCGTATTCTCTGTATTCACTTTTCTTCTCCTGCACCAGCTCCTGCGCATGCAGAACCGCCTGATATTCCAGGTTTCCGCCGCCGATAGTTCCGAAAATCCGTCCTTCCCGGCCGACCAGCATATAGGCGCCCGTCGTGCGCGGAATGGAGCCGTCCCCTTCGGTGATAAAGGCAAGAACCGTGTCCTGTCCCTCTTCCAGCTGTGCAAGCAGTTTCCGGTAAAGTTCATCCATGTTTCCTCTCCTTGTGTCTGATCTCCGGTCTACTTTTCCGTCACCAGTTCGATGGTGTCACCCTTTTGAATCGTGCCGCCGCGCAGCACCACCGCGAAAACGCCCTCCCGCGGCATGATGCATTCGCCCATGCGTTTGAAAATCTCGCAGTGGCTGTGGCACTCCTTTCCGATCTGCGTCATCTCAAGCAGCGCATCCCCGCAGGAAAACCGCGTGCCGACCGGCAGATTCCGGAAATCATATCCTTCCACGATCAGGTTTTCCCCGAAGGCGCCGAGCGGAATATCCGCTCCCTTGGCACGGAAGGCTTCTATTTTTTCATACGACAAAAGGCTCACCTGGCGGTGCCAGTGCCCGGCGTGTGCATCGCCCTCGATGCCCCAGTCTTCCACCAGCTTCGCCGTTTCCACCTCGTGCTTTGCCGTTCCCCGTTTTTCACTGATACAGATTCCTATGATTTTTCCCATTTCTTTTGTTTCCTCTTCTTTTCGAACCGCCGTCATTTCATCCGCCGATGCCGGACATCAGATGGTGCTCTGTCATATCCTTCGGCCGCTCAAAGCAGTGTTCCATCGGCTTTTTTAAGATTGCCTGTGCCATCACATCCCGCAGATCCGCCGCCGTTCCGTTCTGCAGAACCTCCCGCAGATCCACACCGTTCTCATAACAGAGACAGAGCTTTAAAAAGCCGCGGCTTGTCAGCCGTACGCGGTTGCAGCTTCCGCAGAACTTTCCGTGGATCGCGCTGATAAAGCCGACGGGCATCGACAGCTTTTCGTACCGCACATAAGCCGCAGGACCGTTTCCTTCTTTTTCCTGGTCCGGCGTACATGCCCCATACCACTGTTCCAGCTCTGTTTTCAGCGCCTCATTCGACGGACCCACGTACGATTTTCCGGCGCCCACCGGCATCACCTCGATGAACCGCACCGGGACTTTTTCCTGCTCTGCAAATTCAATCAGTTCCTGCGCATGCAGTTCTTTTCGATGCACCGCATTCAGCTTCACTAAAAGCCCCGCCTCTTTGGCCGCGCAGATGCCCTGCTTTACCTGCTCCAGCGCATCGCGTCCGGTAAGCGCCGCAAACTCTGCCGCATCCACTGTATCCAGGCTCACATTCACACTGTCACAGCCGGCCGCCTTCAGATCCCTCGCACACGATGCCAGGCGCACGCCATTCGTCGTGATCCCAACGGATGCGGTGCCCGGCACTGCTTTTATTTTCTGCACCAGCTCCACGCACTCTTTTCTTACCAGCGGTTCCCCTCCGGTAATCCGGTAATGCGTGATGCCAAGCCCAGCCGCGGCGTGCACAATCTTCAGCATCTCTTCGACGGTAAGCGGCGGATTCTGTTCCGCCTGCTCCAGTGCACAGCCCGCCGCACTCTCCGGCATACAGTACCGGCATCTCAAATTGCACGCGTCCGTGATGGAAATCCGCAGGTAATCTATCGTTCTGCCATACTGATCCTTCATCGTTTATCTTCCTTTTCCAAAACCGCAGTTCGGGAAGGTGCAGACCTTGCAGTTCAGGCAGAGACCGCCCTCGCCAAGACCGGCCAGCTCATCCGCTTTCACCTCATCATCTGCAATGAGGCGCGGCAGGACAAGATCAAAAATCGTCCGTTTCGAATACATGACGCATCCCGGCAGGCCGACGATCGGTGTTCCGTTTTCGGCATACGCCAGAAGGAACATGGCTCCCGGCAGCACCGGCGCGCCGTAGGAAACGATGCGTGCTCCGGTATTTTTGATCGCCAGCGGCGTCTTGTCGTCCGGATCCACACTCATTCCTCCGGTGCAGAAGACAAGATCGGCACCCGCTTCCATCGCACGGCGGCATCCGTCTGTGATCTTCGATGCATCATCATCGTAAACCTCATGAAAGATCATCTCCGCGCCGAATTCTGCCAGTTTTTCCTGGATAACCGGTGTAAAGGTGTCCTCGATCCGATGGTAATACACTTCATTTCCCGTTGTCAGAACCGCAAATTTTTTCTTGTGGAACGGCTTTAAGGTCAGGATCGGCCCGTCGGAACAGACTGCCTGTGCCGTCTCCATCTTCTCTTTTTTGATGACGAGCGGAATAATTCTCGTCCCCGCCAGTTTGTCGCCTTTTTTCACGTATGTATCACCGTGGCGCGTCGCAATCATCATCTCGCCGAGGCTGTTTACTTTTTTCAGCTTCTCGCGGTCCACTTTCAAAAGACCGTCGCAGTCCGCGATCAGTTCAATTTTTCCTTCTTTGACATCGGACGGATGCATGTGATCGTTTTTACACATATCGTAAAGAATCTGTGCCGCCTCATTTTCATGCAGCATTGTATCGTCCTTTTCCCAGATGTAAATGTTGTCCTTTCCGACACTTAACAGCACCGGAATATCTTCTTCCGTAATGATGTGGCCTTTGCGGAATACCGCATCTTTTGTCACACCTTTGATAATCTGTGTAATATCGTGGCAGAGCACCTGGCCTACCGCGTCTTCTGTTTTCATCAGTTTCATCTGAAACGCCTCACTTTTTCTATTTGAATCTATTCCAGTTCCCCGCAGATCACTTCCAGCACGCTTCCGGCGATGCACCGCGCCTTATCGGAAATCGTGAAGCAGTTCTGCAGTTCTTCTTTCCGCGGATCGATGTCCGCAATCTTAAATCCCTTCGTCACCGGATAGCCGTCGCGGATCAGCCCGCGCAGCAGACCGGAGAAAGATGCTTCCACAGGTACCGTCCCGTTTTCTGTCTCAATCTCTGCAATCACAGCCCTGGCTTCCACAATGTCTCCGATCGAAGCCGCATTCCGCAGAATACCTTCCGCCTGTGCATGCATCACACGCTCTTTTCCGTACCCGCCGATGATGCCCGGAATGCCAGTGTTCGGAACCGCGCTTCCGCTTCGGATCACGCGTCCAAGATTATGACCGCGCTTCGTCTCGATTACAACATCCACATCTTCTCCTGCCGTAAAGCCCGGTCCGAGGGCAATCACAAGCGGCGCCATCTCTTTTGTCGTCCCGAGATTTTTCTTCGCCAGAATCGCATCGACCACGACAGCCGGGCGAAGTGCTGCAATGCTTAGTCCCGCCGGATCCACGAGCACCGGAACACCATCTTTCTTCCAGATCCGTTCCATTTCCGGTTCCAGAAGTTCTTTCCGGTTCTTTTTCTCTGCGAGATCCACGTCCATGCGCACGGCTTCCACGTCCTCTACCCTGGCACTGCCGGCATATACCGCTTCGCTCAAAGCCACCTGCCTCCGGATCGCCGCCGGGTGCTCTGCTTCCAGAACCAGCAGACGAAAGCCCGCTTTTTTCAGACGATGGATCGTACCGGTTGCAAGATCTCCTGCTCCCCGTACCACGATCAGATCTTTCTTTTTCATCTTCGCTGTCTTCCTTCTTTCGTTTCAGCAGCCGCCGTTTTCTTCCGTCTTCCGCGGTCTGCCTCGTTATTCTCGTGCGAGAATAACGCTTTTTCCATTAATAAAAATACAGGAAAGGACCCGTTTTGTCAACGTGTCCCCGTAAAAAATGTTATTTTTCTTCTGTTCCAAACCACTTCTGAAACGACGCATCGGCGCCTGCGCGGACTTCTTGTTCAAACTTCCGGTACCGCTTCAGGAATTCTTTTCCCTCCGGGGTCAGTACCGTCTGGCCGCCGTTGCTGCCGCCCCGGTTGCCCTGTACCAGCGGGATGCCGAGATCCTCCTCGGCGCGCTTTAAGATTTTCCATCCCTTCGAGTACGCCATCTGCATGCATTTGCAGCCCTTCGAAAGGGAGCCGGTTGCCTCCACATGCTCCATCAGCTCCGCCACACCGGGACCGAAGGCATGATCCGTCCGGCTGACGCGCAGCCGCATGTCGTACCGCAGCTTCTGTCGTAATGTTTCTTCTTTTTCTTCCATCTCCACCTCACACCTCTACAGCAGCACACGGTACTCCGCCTCATAGGCAAGTCCCGCCGTCTGAAGTGCCGCAAGGATTTCTTTTCCCTCTTCCGGCGCTGCTTTCCAGGAAAGGCCGCAGCCCGCCGTAATTTCCCGCGGAACGGGGATCATCCTTCCCGGCAGGCCGTGCGCTCTCGCATACTGCTCCATCTGCATCGCCTGCGTTGTCCCCGCAAACGTCAGAATCCAGGTTTCTTTTCGCTGTCTCATATCGTTTCTTCCTTTTTCCGGCTTCTTTTGTATCCCGGATGCCGGCTGCCGCCTCTCTCACTGCTGCATTTCTTCTTCGGCAAACTCCCGCAAAGCCTGCGCGGCAATCCGGACTTCTTCTTCCGTCAGTACATGGGAAAAGCTGAACCGCACGGCTCCCTGCTCCCGTGTCCCGAGTGCTTCGTGCATCAGCGGCGCGCAGTGTGCCCCGCTTCGGACTGCAATCTGTCTCTTATACACATCTCCGAGCCCACGAGACCGTACTAGATCTCGT
>ERZ1027283.1163-NODE-1163-length-9840-cov-4.139295_pt1 | contig 9840 bp, 9 predicted proteins | sample MGYA00519254_ERZ1027283 | MGnify/ENA primary metagenome ERZ1027283 (study PRJEB26926, sample SAMN06165184) | human gut metagenome | biome: ENVO:00009003; feature: ENVO:2100002; material: ENVO:00002003 | host: Homo sapiens | place: USA | collected 2012 ...
ACGAGATCTAGTACGGTCTCGTGGGCTCGGAGATGTGTATAAGAGACAGGGCCTGGGGCAGACGGTCAGCCTCCTCGTTGGTGGGCAGGGTGTTCATGGTCAGGTAGACCTTGCGGCCCCGGGCGTGGGCATAGATGACGCCCTCGCTCAGCTGCTCCGGGGTGAAGTTGGTGGGTGCAGAGCGCATCCCGAACTCGGGCAGCGCGCAGTAGACGGCGTCCGCGCCGTAGTTGATGGCATACCGCAGGCGCTCGAGGTCGCCTGCCGGGGCCAGAAGTTCCGGTATCTGTAACATGGTATTCCTCTTTTACTTCATACTTTTATTAACTTTAGCCGCCTCATCGCAGTTTTTCTGGTGGTCTGCGTAGGTGCGGGCGTAGTAGTAGTGACCGGAAAGGTCTGTGACAAAGAAATAGGCGTCTTTCACCTCATCGTCGGGCTGCGGGTCAAGCGCCGCACGGATGGCCGCGATGCCGGGGTTGGAGATGGGGCCGGCGGAGAGGCCGGTGCGGGCGTAGGTGTCGTAGGCTTCCAGAATGTTCTCCGGGATGCTGTCCCAGCCGCCGTAGTAGGGCGCGACCCAGTTCCAGAGGTAGTTGTTGTCGGCGTCGCTCTGGACATAGCTGGAGGTGTTGCTCTGCAGTTTGGGGTAGGGCGAACCCTCGGCCAGACGGTTGCGGAACACCTGCGCCACATTATCGTCCTGATCGTTGCCGGCCTCCTCCTGCACGAAGGACGCCAGAGTGACCACCTCGGAGAGGGTCATCCCCTGCTTTTCCATCTCGGCATACATCTCATCGGTGATCTGCTTGTCGAAGTGAGAATAGAACGTCTCAACGTAATGATGGACGGTGTCATCCTTCAGGAAATCGTAGGTATCCGGGAAAAGATAACCCTCGCACTTGAGAAAGCGGTCCGGGGCGTCCTTGTCGTCGGGGACGTACTGCCAGAACCTGTACTGGCTGAAATCGCCGGTGTTGGCCTCCTTGAGGAAGTCCTCGGCGCTGCACAGCCCGGCATCCTCCATTTTTTTCGCAATGGCGATGGCCGTCGTACCCTCTGGGAAGGTCAGCCGGACACTGTCGGCCTTCGCGTAGGCGGAAAGTGCCGCGATGATGTCGTCGTAGGAGCTGCCGGGGGCGAGGTCGAACTCGCCGTATTGGAGCTTGCCTGCCGCGCCCTGCTTGCCTGCATACCAACGGAAGACGTGGGGGTACTTGATGACGCCCGCCGCCTTGAGCTTCTGGGCGATGGCTGCCACGCCGCTGCCCTGCTGGATGCTCACACTCACCGGCTCGCCAGCGGAAGCACTGCCGTTGATCTCTTTTCGGATGGCCAGCAGACAGCCGCCCGCCGCCAGTACCAGGATCAGCAGCACGATCAGGATCATTTTCGCCGCGCCGCCTTTTCTGTTTTTTCTATGTTTTGCATCGTGTGCCATGTACACACTCCTTTACCATTCCGTTCAGCTTTCCATCATCAGCCGCATATAGCTTTCTTCCACATCGAAAGGCTCCGCGTCGAACCGTATCATGCCGTAGTCCTGCCGGGTGCCTTCGCCGAGGAAAAGATTCTGAGCCGCACCCACTGTGATGACGGCGCGCTCCACGATGACCTCCTTCTCCCGGGCCGCTTCCATCAGCACCTCGGCAGAGCGGTCATCATCGGCCATCAGCTCCACAAAATAGAGGGTGTCCTCCCGGCGGAAGTAGATGCCGTAGCCCTTCTCGCTGGACACGATGGTCGCGCCCCGGGCGTAGAGGTCGGTCAGCACGACGGCCATCTGCTCCGGCGGGAACTGGACGGTATCGGGATAGAAGCGCTCCCGCAGCTCACAGAGCTTGCGGGCCGTCACGGAGTCGAACTCCGCCTGACTCCACAGGTTGCGGGACACCTCCCGGGGCAGGCAGCGGAGGGCAAAAGCCCGCTGGAAACCCTTGTTTTCCAGCAGCGCGGCCTGCTCCTGTCCGGTCGGAACGGCCACGGTGAAGCCCGCGCCCCGCAGCTTCTGCTGCGCACAGAGATAGTCCACGAGTCCTGCCAGAATCAGGCTTCCCTGCCCGCAGAGGCCGTAGAGGTAGCTGCCGCTGCGTCCCTTGAGGGTGACGGGGACCGCCAGCGCCGCAGCGGCTATCTCGTCATTTTCCTCAGCGACGTAGATATTTTCCGCCCCGGCGAACTTTTCCAGAGCAGTCTTGATGAACTCGGCGCTGTCGCCGCGTTCTTTCTGCCACAGTGCCACGACTGCCGCCTCATCCGACGGCTGCATCAAACGATACATCGATAGTATCCCTCCCATTTTCGCGGTTATCCGAGTTCTTTTTCCGCCAGCGCCCGCACCTCGGCCTGAATCTCCTCGATGGTGCGCATGGCTCCATTTTCCGTGCAATGGACGGTGGCCCAGCCCAGATGCACCGCACAGTACTCGGCGGCACGGCGGCTGCGGGCCAGATATTCGATGTCCTTTTCGTGGACGTCCTTCCTGCTCTCGTCGCCATGATAGCGGCCAGTCATGAGCTTCTGGCTCACAGCGGGGTCTACCTGTAAGTACACCACAGCGTCCGGCGCGGGCAGGCCCAGCAGCCTGTATTCGTAGTCAAAGGCCCAGCGGAGGAAATCGTCCCACTGCTCCGGTGGGAGCTTGGAGCATTGATGGACCGCGTTCGACGTGGTGTAGCGGTCGGCGATGACGATGCCGCCCGCCTCGTAGAAGCTGCCCCACTTGGTCTTATAGCTGGCGTACCGGTCCACCGCATAGAAGCTGGACGCCGCATAGGGGTTGACGTCGTCGGGCTTGTCGCCGAACCGGCCGGAAAGGTACATCTTTACCAGCGCACTGGAATCGCTCTCGTAGTCCGGAAAGGTGATCTCCATCACCCTTCGACCGCTCTCGGCCAGATGGGAGGCCAGCAGCTTTGCCTGGGTGGCCTTGCCGGAGCCGTCCAGCCCTTCGATGACAAGAAGCCTGCCCTTGCTCATTCTGCCTTCTCCCCTTTCAGCGCGGCGTACTGGGCGCGCACCTCAGTGGTGCGGCCGCAGCACATCTTGCCCTCCGGGCAGGGGCCGGACACGCAGGCCGGGCCGGCGGTGCGGAAGATATGGGGTGCCACCGGGTAGACCAGCCGCAGCATCTCTTCGGCCAGCTGCCGTATCTCCCACTGGGCGCGATTGCAGCAGCGCAGGTGGAAGAAGTTTTGCAGGCTGCGGGCGTTCATGGTCACCACCATCTTGGTCTCGCAGGCGTTGGGCAGGACAAAGCGGGCGTCCTCGTTGGCCTGCTTGGAAGCCTTGGCCCGGGCCTGCTTTTCGGGCAGACCTTCGGCCATCAGGCGGGCGGTGTGGCCGTCTTCCAGCTTCTGCACGAGGTCGAGGTAGCGCCTGGCGTCCTCGTTCATGCTCTCGATGAACGCCGTCTTTGCCTCGGGGATGGCCTCGATCTCGGGCGGGATGACGTAGCGAAAATCATCCAGACGGACGTACCGCTGACTCTGGACGCTGAAGGACGCGATGCGGTGACGGGTGATCTGGGCCAGCAGGGTACGGCTGACGCCCTCGATGCCGAAGGTGAAGCTTGCGTGCTCGATGGGGCTGGCGTGGCCCAGATCGCTGAGCATGGTCAGGAAGCGGGCAGTCTTTTCCTCATCCAGCCCGTCCAGCAGGTCGGTGATGTGGGCGTCGGAGTAGCAGAGCTTTGCCGCAGCCGCCACGACCTTCTCCGGCTCCGGCGTATGTGCTATCAATCGGACAGTCATCATTTTTTCTCATTCCTCCGTCGTTATCTTCACAAGGGGCGCAAAGTTGGCCATGGTCTTCTTCACGCCCACCTTCTCGAAGCTGATCTCCACGATCTGGTCGCCGGCGGCGGGCTTGACTTTCAGCACCTTGCCGCGCCCGAAGACCTTGTGCTCCACGATGTCGCCCGGCTCATAGTGCTTGGGGCCGGTGGATGCCGCTGCCGGACGGGGCGAAGACGTCACACCGCCGCCTGCGGGTCTGACCGGCGCTTTGGGCGCTGCCGGACGGCCATAGCCAGAGCCGAAGCCGCTGCTTCCCGAACCGGAGCTGCAGCCGCCATGACCCGACGAAGCACTTCCCCGGCCCGCATGATCGGAGCCAAAGCCTCGGTTATTAGACATTGGTGCGTTATATTCTCTATTCAGATAGCCGCTGCGGCTGCCATAGCCCGAGCCGTGACCGGAGGCCCCACGCCCCCAGCCGGAGGGGCCGGAGTAGCCCGACGCACCGCCCGGCACGGTATCGCTGCCGTAACCGCTGCCCCAGCCGCCCAGACGGGAGCGCTGTTCCAGCACCGGGCTGCGGGTCTCTTCGATGTACTCCGGCTCGATTTCCCGGAGGAAGCGGCTGGGCTCGTTGCGCTGGGTGCGGCCATAGAGCATCCGGGTGACGCTGTTGGAGATGTAAAGCTCCTTCTTGGCGCGGGTGATGCCCACATAGGCCAGACGGCGTTCCTCTTCGAGGTCAGCCTCGGAATACTTGCTCATCTCACTGGGGAAGACCCCCTCTTCCATGCCAATGAGGAATACATAGGGGAACTCAAGGCCCTTGGCCGAGTGAATGGTCATCAGCACCACCTGGTCAGCGCTCTCGTTGTAGCTGTCGATGTCGCTGATGAGAGCGATGTCCTCCAGATAGCCTTCCAGCGAAGCCTCTTCGCCGTGCTGGTCGCAGTAGCTCTTGACGTTATTGACCAGCTGGCCGAGGTTCTGCAGACGGTCAGCGGCATCCTCGTGGCCCTTGGCGGCGTCGGCTTCCAGCATGGCGCGGTAGCCGGTGATCTCGATGACATCGGAGGCGAACTCGTCCAGCGTCTTCGTTTCCAGTGATTCCTGCAGTTTCTGGTAGATGTCCCAGAACTTGAACAGCGGTGCGATGGCGCGGCTGAGCTTGGCGTACTGGTCGGCATGGGAGATGACATCCAGCATACTGATGCCCTGCTGAGCCGCCAAATCCGCGATGACCTCGATGGTCGTTGCACCGATTTTGCGCGCAGGCTCGTTGATGATTCGGCGGAGTCGGACATCGTCCCGGGGGTTCGCCACGATGGACATATAGGAGTGGATGTCCTTGACTTCCTTGCGGTCGTTGAAGCGCTGGCCGCCCACGATCTTATGCGGGATGCCCGCACGGGTGAAGTAGCTTTCGATGGGGGCCGACTGGGCATTCATCCGGTAGAGGATGGCGTGGTCGGCCAGATGTCCGCCCTCTTTGAGGTGCTGGCCGATGACGTCCGCGATATGGCTGGCCTCGTCCTGCTCGTTCTCGGCGGTGTAGACCTGCACCTTGTCGCCCTCGCCGTTCTTCGTCCAGAGGGTCTTGCCCTTGCGCTCGGTGTTGTGCTGGATGACACAGTTGGCGGCATTCAGGATATTCGACGTAGAGCGGTAATTCTGCTCGAGTCGGATGGTCCTGGTGCCTTTATAGATGCGCTCAAAGTTGAGGATGTTCTCAATGGTCGCGCCGCGGAAGCGGTAGATGCTCTGGTCGTCGTCGCCCACGACGCAGATGTTTTTCTCCGGGGCGGTGAGCAGGCTCACGAGCCGGAACTGAGCCACACTGGTGTCCTGATACTCGTCCACCAGCAGATATTTGTACTTGTTCTGGTAGAACTCCCGCACGTCCTCGTGCTCCGACAGCAGGATGACCGTCTGGTAGATGAGGTCGTCGAAGTCGAAAGCACCGGCCTCCTTGAGCTTCTTTTCGTAGGCGGCATAGACCTTGGCCGCAAGAGCGCCCTTCGTGTCCCGGGCCGGGGTCTTCAGGGCCTCTTCCGGACTGATGAGCTGGTCTTTCCAGCGGCTCATCTGGTTGATGGCGCTCTTGACCGGGAAGAACTTGTCGTCCACGCTCAGCTCTTTGTAGACAGCCTTCATGACACGCTGGGAGTCGTCGCTGTCGTAGATGGTAAAGCTGCGGGGGTAGCCGATCTCCTCGGCCCAGCGGCGGAGAATGCGGACGCAGGCCGAGTGGAAGGTGGAGGCGAACACCTCGTCGCCCTCTTCCCCGCCCAGCATCCGGCGCAGGCGCTCTTTCAGCTCACCGGCGGCCTTGTTGGTAAAGGTGATGGCCATGACGTTCCAGCTCCGGACGGCGTCCTTCCGCAGCATCCCATCCAGCCACGACGGGGCGTCGGTGCCGGTCATGATGGCGGTGCGCAGGGCTTTCACATCGTCCTCCGTCACCTCCCGGGGCGTCCACCTGGAGCCGTGGGCCGAGCCGAAGCGGATGAGGTTGGCGATGCGGTTGACCAGCACGGTGGTCTTTCCGCTGCCTGCACCCGCGAGGATGAGCAGAGGGCCGTTGGTGGTGAACACCGCCTCCCGCTGCATATCGTTCAGGCGTCCGAACTGCTTTTCAATATACGTATCACGCAAAGCGCAGAATTGTTGTGCGAGATCTGTTGCCATTGTTTCACCTGTTCTTTTCAATCATTTCTGGATATATCACTTAAAATATAGTATATCACATTTCAAAAAAGTTGTACATAAAAACAATGCAAACAAAAAACCGCCCCACCGCGGTCAATACCACGATGGAGCGGGGATCTCAGGAAATGCTTAGCCGAAGATGTTGATGAGGATACCAGCAGCGACGGCGGAGCCGATAACACCGGCCACGTTGGGGCCCATTGCGTGCATCAGCAGGAAGTTGGAGGGGTTCTCGCTCTGGCCGACCTTCTGAGAAACACGGGCAGCCATAGGCACAGCGGAAACGCCAGCGGAACCGATCAGGGGGTTGACCTGACCGCCGGTCAGGATATACATGACCTTGCCGCAGAGAACACCGGCAGCGGTGCCGAAGGAGAAGGCGATGAGGCCCAGCACGATGATGAACAGGGTGCGGCTGTTCAGGAAGGTGTTTGCAGAGGTGGTGCAGCCAACAGACAGAGCCAGGAAGATGGTGATGATGTTCATCAGCTCATTGCCGGCGGTCTTCTGGATACGGTCCACGACGCCGCACTCCTTCATCAGGTTGCCCAGCATCAGCATACCGACCAGAACGGCGGCATCCGGCACGATGAGGGAGACGATGATGGTGACCATGATGGGGAAGATGATCCTCTCGGTCTTGGTCACGGTGCGCAGCTGCTTCATCACGACGGTACGCTCCTTTTTGGAGGTCAGGGCCTTCATGATGGGGGGCTGGATGACGGGCACCAGAGCCATGTAGCTGTAGGCCGCGACGGCGATGGAGCCCAGCAGCTCAGGAGCCAGACGGGAGGTGACGTAGATAGCGGTGGGGCCGTCTGCGCCGCCGATGATGGAGATGGCGGCAGACTGCTTCTGGGTGAAGTCCACCAGACCGGTAGCGGCCAGCAGACGAGCGCCCATGTAAGTGCCGAAGATGCCGAACTGAGCGGCAGCGCCCAGCAGCAGGCTCTTGGGGTTGGAGATCAGGGGTGCGAAGTCGGTCATGGTGCCGATGCCGAGGAAGATCAGCGGCGGGTAGATGCCCAGCTTAACGCCCATGTAGAGCATATCGGCCAGACCGCCGTTGTTCAGGATCTCGACCCACATCGGGTGCTCGAGGCCGTCACCGACAAAGTACTGCATATGGATGACGCCGCTGCCGGGGAGGTTGGCCAGGATCATGCCGAAAGCCATGGGCAGCAGGATCAGAGGCTCGAACTCTTTGACGATAGCGAGGTAGAGCAGGAAGCAGCCCACGCAGATCATCACTGCGTACAGCCAGCCGCCCGGCTCACCGAACTTGGCAAAACCGGAACTCTGGAAAATACCGACCAGAGTCTCAATAAACTGAGTCATGTTTTTCCTCCTGTGTTAAAAGGGTGCGGTGGTGTCGTTGACGCCAGCCTTGCCCCAGCCATTCTTGCCGCGGCGGACTGCCTTCAGCACATACTTGCCGTTGCCCATAGAGTAGATGGCTGCCATGATGGCTGCCACAACGTCGCCGGGGATGCCGGCCTCGACCTGCGGGGCAGCAGCCTTTGCAGGAGCGGGCGCAGCGGCCTGTTTCACAGGAGCAGCCGGTTTTGCAGCAGAAGCAGCCTTGGCAGCTGCCTTCTTGCCGTTCATGGCGTCAAAGATCTTGCCCTCCAGCGTGATGATGGCCATCAGCAGGACGAGGATCAGAAACACCAGCACAATACCGGTTATGGTAACGATCACATCATAACCTAAATCCATGGTCTTCCTCCTATTTACTTTTTTCTTTGCCGCCCGGGGGGCGGGCGGCAAAAAGCGATTTGAAGATATTATACAATATTTTCCGGGTCGATTCAACAACTATGAACAAAAATCATGTTGTTTTTCACGGTTCTGTGAACAGCGCTTCCCTCTCAGCGGCGGCCCATGCGGGGGGTGGCGTCCATGAAGCCGGTCTCCAGCTTGTCGCCCAGACGCAGGCTCATGGCCGTACCCAGCGCGACACAGTTGACGGGGTCAGGCGAGACGGTCACTTCCACCTTCAGCTCCTGGCTCAGGTACTCAGGCAGGCCGTGGAGCTGTGCGCCGCCGCCGGTGAGGACGACGCCGTTGCGGTAGATGTCGCCGGCCAGCTCCGGAGGAGTCTTCTCCAGCACCTGATGGGCGGCGGTGCCGATCTGCTCGCTCAGGCGCATGACCGGCTCGTAGAGGTCGGCGGTGGAGACATTGACACGCACGGGCAGGCCGGTGAGCAGGCTGCGGCCCTTGATCTCCATGGTCTCGTTGAAATCCGCCTTCTGGGGGCAGCAGGCCACGTTCTTTTTCAGGTTCTCAGCGGTGCGCTGGCCGATGGCGATGCTGAACTTGTTGCGCACGAACTTCAGGATCTCTTCGTCGTAGTGGTTGCCGGCCACGCGGACGCTGGTGGCCTTGACCTTGCCGCCGAGGCTCAGCACGGCGATGTCGGTGGTGCCGCCGCCGATGTCGATGATCATCCGGCCATCCGGCACGGTGATGTCGATGCCGGAGCCGAGAGCTGCGGCGATAGGCTCATCAATGAGGTAGACCTGACGCGCACCGGCGGCCATGACGGCCTCCACCACGGCGTCGCTCTCGATGCCGGTGATGGCGGCAGGCACACAGACGGCCACACGGGGCTTGACCATGTGGGAGCTGTAGACCTGATTGACGAAGCGGCAGATGAGCTCCCGGGTCATGGTGTGGTCGCTGATGACGCCATCCTTCAGCGGGAAGATGGCGGAGATGTAGTTGGGCGTGCGGCCCACCATTGCAAGGGCCTTGTCGCCGGCCTCAAGCACGCAGTTCTTGCGGGTATCCACCGCCACCACGCTGGGCTGGTTGAGCACGACGCCCTGCCCCTCCTGCGCGATGATGATGGTCGTCGTACCAAGATCGATACCGATGTCATTCTGTGCCATAGTCGTGATATTTCCTTTCTCTGCTGCCCATTCTCTATTTCCATCGCCCATCTCCGGGCGCGGGTCATCAAAACACATTATAGTATAACACAGGTGTATCCAAAAAGAAAGACATCTAAACTCTAAAGCTTCCCTCTGTCTAAGGCTCTCCCTTTGGGAGAGCTGGCGCGAAGCGCCTGAGAGGGCAAGGACGCTGACAGAGAATCGTAGAGCCGGCGATAGCGTCCCTCTGGCCAAGAGCCTGCCTATCGCTGCGCTGCGGCTCTTTCTTGCCGGGCTTGCCCTCTCCGTCTGCTGCGCAGACACCTCTCCCAAAGGGAGAGGCTTTCACGCACATAAAGCATCATATTGCCGACAAATTTTCCGGCGGCAGAGCTTCCGTCAGCAGAGCGGCCAGGCCGCTGTAGCGCAGGTTCTGGCGGATATTGGACATCATCCGGTTCACCACCTGTCTCTTATACACATCTCCGAGCCCACGAGACCGTACTAGATCTCGT
>ERZ1027283.1166-NODE-1166-length-9814-cov-5.504457_pt1 | contig 9814 bp, 7 predicted proteins | sample MGYA00519254_ERZ1027283 | MGnify/ENA primary metagenome ERZ1027283 (study PRJEB26926, sample SAMN06165184) | human gut metagenome | biome: ENVO:00009003; feature: ENVO:2100002; material: ENVO:00002003 | host: Homo sapiens | place: USA | collected 2012 ...
CTTATGCGATCGTCGGCAGCGTCAGATGTGTATAAGAGACAGATAATACCCAACCAAGGCAATTCCGGATTTTGGAAAGCATCATCGCTCCTCAAAGCTGCTTCTGTAAATGGATCAAAACCTCCGTATGAATCAAAGTTCACCATATTTGCCATCTGCACTGTTTGAGAGGTATTGAATACTCCACTCATCAGCATACTTCTATTGAATGACTTCATTTTGCGATAATTGAAACCAAAGTTGGCAAATCTCAACGCTGTTGTATTCCCTATTTTTGTAGAGAACACAAATCCGGCATTATCGAATGAACCATGAAACTTGTCAAGACTCGCTCCATTAGCTTTTGTTCCTGTATTATCAAAACCAAATGACACCATAAAATCATTGCTGCGATAAATTCCGATACCGGCAGGATTGGTTCCCATAGTAGTAATATCTCCACCCAAGGCTCCCATAGCACCACCCATACCTACAAAACGAGCAGTTCCATTTAAATCACTTCCCATCCATCGGTTTGCATCATAGATAGTTGTTTGAGCATTTAGAAATCCTACACCTATCAAAAGAATACAAATCGCTAATATTCTATTACTTTTCATAATCAATCTCTTTTGAAATTATAAATTATCTTCTATAGCTACCGCCAGAACTACGTGAAGAGCCACCACCGCCACTACTACGTGAAGAACTGCCACTGCTACCAGAACTGCGAGAATAACTACCACTGCTACCTGATGAGTAGCTACTTCCACTACTTCTTGAATAGCTACCTGAATTGGAAGAGCGGGATGATGATCTATCAGGTGTATAGCTTCGTGATGTAGAAGTTGAACTTCCGCGTGAGTAGCTACTACCGCTACTGCGACTAGTACTTGTTCTGGAATTTCCCGTTGAACTGTTACTTCTAGTATAGGAAGAACCAGAATTACGTGTGCTAGTACCGGAACTACGTGTACTGCTTGGGCGTGTGTATGTTTCCGTATTCCTACGAGAATATGAACTTCCCGAACGAACAGAACCATTACTACTGCTACGAGTATAATCACGTGTTCCTACTACTCTGCTATTTGCACCTGTAGTGGTACCGGAACGACGAACACTTTGTCCAACTGAAGAATTAGTAGGCCGTGTAGTTGATGAACCTGTTCCTCTTCTATAAGAAGTAGAATTATAATTTCTCGAACCTGAATAATAGGAACGGTTATTTCCATTTATCACACTACGTCCGGCATAATAAGGTCTTCCACCTCCGCCCCAGCCCCAGCTAGGACCACCGTGCCAGTGGTGGTGATGTCCCCAATAACCGCCGCCATACCAGCCACCCCAGTGGCCGCCATACCAGCCGCCCCAATAACCCGGAGAATATCCCCAAGCGTAGTAAGGACGATTCCATCCCCAGCCATAGTTCCATCCCCAGCCGTAAGAGCCATAACGCCAATCCCACCAGAGTGGATTACTGAATGTCGGGAACGCATAAGCATACATACCGTCGGTATATACATTCCAGTCCCATGAATTCGGACCGTAAACTACATCCCAATACAACGGGCTGCTGATGCTGATAGCAAAACGCGGATTGCGGAAACGGATGATACGTTCAGCGTATTCATAGTCGTCTTCCGTACCATTGAATTCGCCTGTCACCCATTCTCCGTCCAAATCCGGATTAGATTTTTCTTTTATATATAAGGTATCATTATCCATTACGAATTCATTATCACGTGCATCGTAACGGCGGTTATATTCATCCACATCCCGTGTTCTTCCCTTACGGTCCTGAACCACTACTGTAGTACCCGGTGAAGTATAGATGTTGGTCACCTGTTTCTTCGTTTCCTTCTTAACCGGAGTTTCTTTCTTCTCCTGTTTGTCTTTTGAAGGAATGAAGTAAAGGTCGTCATCAACGCTTTGTGCCATCAAGCCTATCGGGAGGCACAAGGCAAATAGCAAGAAATAAACAATCTTTTTCATATCATCTCGGTTTATGTAATTACTTAAACTTATTCATGTTACAAAGATAAGGAAGAGATTTTTCGTCCGAGGGAGATTTTCCCCAAAGGATAATAGGGAAATCCCTATTTCTAACTATCTTTGTCCATTATTCACCAGAATTAAAAACAACTATGAAGTATTTTGAGTTCACATTCCGCACCCACCCTTGCACAGAAATCGTCACTGACGTACTGGCTGCCGTACTGGGTGAAGTCGGGTTTGAAAGTTTTGTTGAGTGTGAAGGCGGACTGACCGCATATATCCAACAGACAATCTGTGATGAAAACGCCATCAAGATTGCCATCACCGAGTTCCCCCTACCCGATACGGATATTACTTATACATACACCGAAGCAGAAGATAAGGACTGGAATGAAGAATGGGAAAAGAATTTCTTTCAACCCATCATTATCGGAAACCGATGTGTGATTCACAGCACTTTCCACCAAGATGTTCCCAAAGCGGAATATGACATTGTCATCAATCCTCAAATGGCCTTCGGAACAGGACATCACGAGACTACCAGCCTCATTATTGAAGAATTGTTGGACAGTGAACTGAAAGATAAATCTCTGCTCGATATGGGCTGCGGAACTTCGATTCTTGCCATCCTCGCACGTATGCGGGGCGCACGCCCCTGTACAGCCATCGACATTGATGAATGGTGTGTACGAAACTCCATCGAAAATATCGAATTGAACCACGTAGACGATATTGCCGTTTCACAAGGAGATGCCTCGTCGCTTACAGGAAAAGGACCTTTCGACGTTATCATCGCCAACATCAACCGGAATATATTACTGAATGATATGAAGCAATATGTTGCCTGCATGCATACGGATTCCGAACTCTATATGAGTGGATTTTATGTAGACGATATTGCCGCCATCCGCGAAGAAGCGGAAAAGAACGGATTGACTTTCGTTCATTATAAAGAGAAGAATCGCTGGGCAGAGGTGAAGTTTGTTTATAAAGGATAAGAGTCGGCGGAAGACTCCTGATTGATACAGAAAAAATAGTGACGGTATACGTGCGGGATAGTGACGCTATCCATAGCATATACCGTCACTATTTGTATCGGATAGCGTCACTATCTTATAAAGAGAAACAAAACTGTTACGCAAACTCTTTCTTTACCTGTTGGCACCATGCTTTGATTTTCTTTTCCGCCTGCTCGGACTGATTATCCAAATCGACAACCAACCCGCACCACTGCTCGCCACGCAAGCCTTTTGAACGTTCGAAAGTGTAACCTTCGGAAGAAGTAAAACCGACCAAAGTAGCCCCATCCCCTTCAAAGACTTCTGCCAGCAGACCGATTCCATCTGCAAAATTCTCTGGATAGCGTATCTGATCTCCCAAACCGAAGATAGCCACCTTCTTACCTTTTAATTTCATTGTCCGGAGCTCCGGCAACAGTTCGTCCCAATAAGTAGGAAGTTCCCCGTCAAACCAAGTGGAAGCACCCACAATGAAGCAGTCATAAGCAGCAAAATCATTTTGCCAAGCCTGCTCGATAGGCACCACTTCTATCTTGTCTTCACCAAACTCTTTCTGTATTTTCTCTGCCACCCAACTCGTTCTTTCGGCTTTGGTAGCATAAAATAAACCTATCTTTTTCATAATCCACACTATTTAATATTCCAATAATCTCCGGGCAGCCTCGTATATCTTGGCCTCATCCGGCAAAATTTCCTTTTCCAAAATCGGATTAAAACCGACAGGAGTAAAAGTAGAACCGACACGCTGCACCGGTCCATCGAGATAGCGGAACATCTCTCCACTAATCATAGCAGCAAGCTCCGCACCAAAACCGGAGAATACTTTATCTTCATGAACCACCAATGCCTTGCTCGTTTTCTTGACCGATTCGAATATCGCCTCTTTATCCAACGGAATCAAGGAGCGAATATCAATGACTTCCACTTTCCAGCCACCTTCTTTTTCCAATCGTTCTGCTGCGTGCAGACAGAAATGGGTGGTATTGCCATAGGTAATAATGCTTAAATCTGATCCCTCACGACGAATACGTGCTTTTCCGAAAGGTACTTCAAAATCTTCCGGCACTACTGCCGCTGCTTCTACCGAATTATACAATGCTTTCGGTTCGAGGAACAGCGTGAAGCCTTTGGATCGCATACTGGTACGAAGTAATCCGGCAGCATCATCCGCAAAAGATGGGCAGACAATACGTGCCCCCGGTAAAGTGGTCAAAGCTCCCTCCAGGTTTTGAGAATGATACAAGCCTCCACCGATATAGCCACCGGAAGCCAGACGCAGAGTTATATTCGGAGCGAATTTCCCATTGCTACGCCAGTACTCATGTGTACACTCCACATATTGTTCTACGGCAGGCCAGAAATAATCGGCAAACTCCGCTCCCTCAATCACCACATGAATTTTAGGATCAAAGCGACTCATTCCATTGGCGGTGCCTACAATATAATCTTCCGCAATCGGTGCACTGAATACACGGGCTTCGCCGAATTCCTGCTGCATACCTTTGGTTACATTAAACACGCCTCCTTTTTCCCTGTTTGCCACATCCTGTCCCCAAATAAAGGTATCGGGATTATAGCGGAATTCAGCTTTCAATGTTTCATTAATGGCATTGACTAGAAAAGTCTTCTCCCCTTCCGCCTCATGTGTACCATCTTTATATTTCTGTGGCTGATAAGGTTCGGGCATTACAAAATCATAAATGCTTTTAGGATCGGGATCGGGAGCAGCCAAAGCCTTCCGGTTGGCAGCAGACAATTCTTTCTTTGCATCAGTTTCTATTTGTTGCAGTTCTTCCTCGGTCAGACGTTTATAACGCAGCAGCATCCGGCGGAACTTCATCAAGGGATCAGCATCTTTCACATATTCCAATTCATTCTCATCCCGATACAAGGTGTGTTTATCTGAATTGGAGTGCGAACCGATCCGGACACAATTCGCCTGCACAATAACCGGATTACGGGTACTGATAGCATATTCCCGCGCTTCGGTCATAGCATTCATCGAATCGAATACATCCTTTCCGTTACAATAGATAATTTTCAGGTTCTTGAAGCCCGAGAAGTTCTCGGCTACTTTACGGTTGGCAGTCTGTTCCGATTTGGGTACGGAAATACCATACCCATTATCTTGTATTACAAAAATCACCGGAAGACGTTCGAGGCTGGCACCATTGATAGCTTCATAAACGAATCCTTCGGAAGTAGCCGACTCTCCGTGAGAAGTGATAGCTACGCCTTTATGTCCATAATATACCATTGCTCTGGCCACACCTGCTGCGTGAAGGTCGTGTGTACCAGTAGCAGAGGAGATGTTTTCAATGTGCCATTCCGGTTTGGCGAAATGGTTCGACATGTGACGTCCTCCGCTACCTGGGTCCGTTGCTTTGGAAATACCGTTCAGGATAACTTCTTCAGCGGTCATTCCGGCGGAAAGCACGGTTAACATATCCCGGTAGTATGGAAACAGGAAATCTTCACCGAGAGTGAATACCTGACCGACAGCAAGTTGAATACCATCATGCCCTGCATAGGGAGCATGATAAGACCAACCCAAAGATTGCAACAGGTAAGACGGTGCCTTTTCGTCCAAGGCACGCCCCAATGTCATCAGATGATACCACTTTTTCAGGGTTTCTACATCTGTAGTTTTTATATCATATTTCTTTTTCATGAGTAATGAAGTTCTTAATGAATGAAACAATCAGTTATCAGCCTTTCCAATTTTCGAGATAGTCGGCTATAAAATGCAGGAAGTTACCTCCCAACATTCCATCTACTACCCGATGATCGTAGGACAAAGACAAGTACATTTTATGCCGGATTGCAATCGTATCACCCTCCGGAGTTTCTACAACAGCAGGTTTCTTCTCAATATATCCTACTCCCAGGATAGCTACTTGCGGCTGATTAATGATTGGCGTACCGAACAGGCTCTTGAATGTACCAAAATTGGTTATCGTAAATGTACCCCCATCAATATCTTCCGGCATTAATTTGTTATCCCTTGCTTTCAAGGCCAGAGAATCGATGGCAACAGCCAACCCGTTCAGATTCAGATGATCGGCATCATGCACCACAGGAACAATCAGATTTCCATCATTCAAAGAGACGGCAATACCGACATTAATATGCTTTTTGAAAAGAATATTGTATCCATCTACCGATACATTCACCTGTGGATAGGCAGCCAATGCTTTTGCCACGGCTTCCGTTATCACAGGCATATAAGTCAGTCTCACTCCTTCGCGACGGAAGAAAGCGTCTTTATTCTTTTCACGCCAACGTACCAATTTGGTAACGTCTACTTCTACTACATTGGTCACGTGAGGAGATACTTTCTTAGACATAACCATGTGGTCGGCAATAATCCGGCGGACACGATCCATCTCTTTTACTTCGACTCCAGGCATTGCTACAGGAGCAACCTTCGGACTTGCCTGTTCAGAAGAAACAGCAACTGATGTTTTGCTTGCGGCCGGGGCAGCAACAACAGATGCCGGCTTCGGTTCAACACTACCTCCTCTTTTCTTCTTTTCAATATAATCTTTTATATCTTTCTTACTCAATCGCCCTTCATAACCGGTTCCTTGTATAGCATCCAGCTCTTCTTTCGGAATCTTAGCTTCCCGCGCCAACTGAACCACAACAGGAGAGTACCAACGTTCTTCCTCTGCAACAACAGGTTTCGATGCAGTATTCGCTGATTCGTTTTTAGCAGTTTCCGCTGATGATGGTGATGATGGTGATGTTTCAGAAACATTTGCAGCAACCTGACCAGCATCGGCTTCCTCTCTTACAACTCCTTCGCTTACCGGCTCCGTTCCTGAAGATTCTTCTCCATCCAAATCAATTATAGCGACTACTGTTCCTACAGCAACCGTATCGCCCTCCTTATATAAAATCTCCACCACTTTTCCCGCTACGGGAGAAGGGATCTCCGCACTTACTTTGGCAGTATTCACTTCAAAAAGCACATCGTCTTCCTGAATCATATCACCTACCTTTACAGACCAAGAGACGATTGTCCCTTCGGTTATACTCTCGCCCAACTTAGGCATTTTTATTTCGAATTTTGACATAGACAGTAAATTTATTATTCAACCTTGATATATTACAACAACGGGCTGAAATAGAAAGTTTTAAGTTAAGTAAATTTTAACCGGATGCTGACAAAGCCAGTCCGGGCATCAACGACTATATATCCACTCTTTCTGAATATATTTCTCTTCCCGGAGATGGTTGACAGCCTCTATCTCCCTCCCGGTAAAAGCACTGACAGATTGGGACTTACTGAAATACTGAAAAGCCTTCTCTTTAAAATCAGTTACAGTTCCCTCCGGTAAATAACTCCGAATATTGGTTACCTCACTCCGAACGGAAGGAACGGCATATACTGACGATAAAGTTTCATCATCAACCATCGGTTCCGGATTCAAAGCTTTATGCAATGCTGTCAGATCCGTATCATACAATAAAGTGCAATGATACAACACCCGATTCTTATGCAAACATTGCGCGCTTCCTGATATTTTCAATCCATTCAGATAAATCCCCAATCGTTCGTCTCCTTTTACCATCAGACCTATAGAGTTCAGGAAATCCAATGTCCGCTGCAAGTATGTAACAAATTCCGGCAATCGGGGAGCCGTTTCTATAAAGGTCAGATTGACATTGCCCAAATCATGATACACCGCTCCCCCACCCGAAAAACGGCGGGCAATATGTACTCGTTCCTGTTCCGCCCATTTCTTATCGACTTCCGACCGCAACCGCTGATGCTTACCTATTACCACAGAAGGAGTATCCTGCCAAAGCATGAAAATATTTTCATTTCCCTGCTTCAACAGATACTCTTCTGCTGCCAAGTGAAAGTAAATATCAGTAAACGGACTATAGATACATCGAATCATAGATCAAGCGGAATAAGAGTTAAAACATAATTTCGTGATAAATCTCTCCAACCGTAGGATGTGGAAACACAGTCTTCTGGAATTCCTCCACCGTGTACCCTCCCTGAATAGCAATACCTGCTATCACAATAAGTTCTGATGCCGGATTTCCCAACATGTGACAACCGATAATCTTCCCATCTTCATCCTGAATCAACTTACAGAGTCCATTTCCCTGTTCATTTTCCGCAACGAACCGTCCGGAATAAGCCATCGGTAATTTTGAAACACGGTAAGGAACTCCTGATTTTACCAGTTCTTCTTCCGTCTTTCCCACTCCCGCCACTTCAGGGTTGGTATAAACGACTCCCGGAACACAATCGTAATTCATCCGGTCTTCCACTCCTAAAATATGATTGATAGCGACTTCCGCTTCACGGATAGCAGTATGCGCCAATAAAGAGTAGCCTGTAATATCACCACACGCATATACACGAGGATGTGAAGTCAACAGATGTTCGTCTACTTTCACTCCATTCCGATGCAGTTCTATATTCAGCTTGTCCAGTCCTACCTTGGATAGATTTGCCTTACGTCCTACACTAAGCAAGATCTTCTCCGCTTCAATAGTAGACGTCTTGCCTTCTTTTTCTATCACAACTTCATGAGGACTTACTTCCACCACTTTCGTATTCAAATAGAAAGCAACTCCCCGTTTGGCATATTCGGCACGAAGCATACCACTGGTTTCCTTATCCATCGCTCCCAGAATCTCCGGCATCATTTCTACCACATGTACTTTCACGCCCATACTGTTGAAGAAAGAAGCAAACTCCATCCCGATCACTCCGCCACCAATAATGACCAGTGTCTTAGGGAGTTCCTTTATTTCCAATGCCTCCTTGGAAGTCCAATAACTGATTTCTGACAGTCCCGGTATAGGAGGAATCACTGTATCAGAGCCGGTACATACCAGCAAATATTTCACGGAATAGGTTTCTCCGTCACAAGTGATTTGTATTTTCCCCTCTTTCTCTCCTTCTATCAGAGCTTCCTTTTCTATAATAGCCACTCCGTAAGAACTCACAGTCATCTTCACACCGCCCGTCAACATTTTTACTGTTTTATCTTTACGGCTCATAATCTTGGATAAATCGAACGAAGGAGATTCGGCAGAAACGCCGTATTTGGAAGCACTCTTGATGCTATCCAGTATTTTAGCAGAATATAACAAAGTTTTAGTAGGAATACACCCCTCATTGAGACATACTCCACCCATTGCCTTTTTCTCAAAAAGAACGGCCTTTAATCCGTTGGCCCCTGCCCGTTCGGCAGCTGTGTACCCGGCCGGACCACCACCAATAATAGCTATATCAAAGTTCATAATCGTTTTTTTTTAGTAATAATACGATTATAACAAATATGAGAAGAGATAAGTTGTAGGGAAAAGAAATACCCGTTACTTAATTGTCAGCTTTTTAAGTTCCTCTAACGAGCCATTGAACACATTCAAATCTACGTCTTCTTTAATGCCGGGGACACTTCCTACATCCGTATGTTGCCAAAAGTGCCATTTTCCCTGATACCGCACAGAGTCCACATAATAATGGGCAATCCAGTAAGGGTATGCATTGAAGATAGAGTCGTCCAGATAACGGGTTTTAAATTTATAAGAGGTATAAAGAATAGGCTTCACTCCATAATGAGATTCCACCCGGTCGAGCCAGCGTTTGATGCCTTGCTGTAATTCCTTTTTTTCCTTCCGCCCGGTCACTTCTACATCAAGTACGGGAGGTAAATCACCGGAAACAAGTTTTACCGTGCGAATAAAGAAGTCCGCCTGTTTCAAAGCATCCGTGCTTGGAATATAAAAATGATAAGCGCCACGGATAAATCCATGATTACGGGCCTGTCTCTTATACACATCTCCGA
>ERZ1027283.1168-NODE-1168-length-9814-cov-3.895481_pt1 | contig 9814 bp, 8 predicted proteins | sample MGYA00519254_ERZ1027283 | MGnify/ENA primary metagenome ERZ1027283 (study PRJEB26926, sample SAMN06165184) | human gut metagenome | biome: ENVO:00009003; feature: ENVO:2100002; material: ENVO:00002003 | host: Homo sapiens | place: USA | collected 2012 ...
TCTACACTTATGCGATCGTCGGCAGCGTCAGATGTGTATAAGAGACAGGATATAACAGAGCATGCCAGGAGAAACAGGAAGGAAAGAGAAAGAATGGAGCAAAAAAAACTGCAGGCAGCCATAGAAGCAATTTTGTTTGCAATGGGAGGCTCTGTGGAGCTGAAAAAACTTGCACAGGCGATCGGACATGACGAAGAAACGACAAAAAAAATAATCCGCCAGATGATGGACCGGTATGAGAAAGAAGATCGGGGAATCCGGATCATCGAACTGGAAGCTTCGTTTCAGATGTGCACGAAAAAAGAGATGTATGAATATTTGATCCGGGTAGCAAAGCAGCCGAAAAAACAGGTTCTTACGGATGTACTTTTGGAAACGCTTTCGATCATCGCCTACAAGCAGCCGGTTACAAAACTGGAAATCGAAAAAATCCGTGGCGTCAAATCGGATCATGCAGTCAGCAAGCTGGTAGAATATGATCTGGTTGAGGAAGTGGGGCGTATGGATGCGCCGGGAAAACCGCTTTTATTTGGAACCACAGAAGAGTTTCTGCGCAGATTCAGTGTACATTCTCTGGATGAACTTCCTGCGCCGAATCCGGAGCAGGTAGCACATTTTAAAGAAGAAGCAGAGGATGAGGTACAGTTAAAGTTAAACCTGTAGTTCTGATTAAAAATCTTCGGACATAGGATATAGCAAAGAATGTCTGGAGAATAAAAAAGCAATGCATGAGAAAAGAAGGGAAAGAGGACGAACATATCGGGTCGGGCTGATCCTGGGCTTTTGTCTTCTGATTGCAGTAAATGGTCTGTTTCCGGTTTCGTGTGTATATGCGGAGGAAGAACAGACAAAAATCGCATACGGGGAGAATACTCCAGGACAGTTATACGCCCGGTCGGCAGTTTTGATGGATGCAGACAGCGGGCGTATTTTGTTTGCAAAAAATGCCGAAACAGAGCGTCCTATGGCGAGTACAACCAAGATCATGACCTGCATTCTTGCATTGGAACGTGCAGACCCGGATGAGAGTGTGTCAGTCAGTGCCAATGCGGCAGCCCAGCCCAGAGTCCGACTGGGGACAGTGGAAGGACAGAAATTTAAGCTTAAGGATCTTTTATATTCTCTGATGCTGGAATCACATAACGATACAGCGGTGATGCTGGCAGAACATCTGGCTGGAAGCGTGGAGCAGTTTGCGGATGAGATGAACCAGAAAGCAAGAGAACTGGGACTTAGCCATACCCATTTTGTCACACCCAATGGTCTGGACGGGGCAGATGACGGCGGGAGCCATCGGACCACGGCAGAAGAACTGGCAAGGATTATGCGCTATTGTGTGATGGAGTCTCCAAAGCGGAAGGAATTTCTGGAAATTACAGGCGTGTCTTCCTATCAGTTTTCGGATCTGGAGCAGACGCAGACGTATTCCTGCATCAATCACAACGCGTTTCTTACGATGATGGAAGGCGCTGTATCCGGAAAAACCGGATTTACCGGGGAGGCAGGATATTGCTACGTGGGGGCATTAAAAAGAGAAAAGCGAACCTTTATCGTAGCACTTCTGGCGTGCGGCTGGCCGAACAATCGGAGCTATAAATGGGAGGATACAAAAAAACTGATGGAGTACGGTCTGGAACATTTTGAATATCAGAGTATGAAAGGCGCCGGGCAAAAATTTAAAATCCGGGTGACGGATGGGATTCCGGATTCCAATCAGAAAGAGGCGTATACATATGCAGAAGCACTGTCAGAGCAGTCAAATCTTTCGTTTCTGCTGGCAGACTGGGAATCTGTTCAGGTAAGAAGGAACATTCCGGCAGTATTACCGGCTCCTGTCCGGGAAGGGACAGAAGTGGGAACGATAGAATATCGGGTCAACGGAGAAACTCTTGCCAGACTTCCGGTAGTAATCCAAAGGTCTGTGGGAAAAATTGATTTTTCATGGTGCTGGAAGAAAATAGCAGCAAAATATTTCTTAAAAGAGAAAATATATTAAAATAAATCAAGGTAAGTGATTAAAAATGTCACTGGTATCGAATGGAAGAGTATGATAGTATAAACGAAATAAAAAAAGACAAGTAAATTGATGTAATATAAGGAGTGCTTGCGATGAAGAATTTTGAAAAATATGAAAGAAGCTATTTTATGCCGCCGGTGCCGTGCTATGACTGGGTGAAGAAAGACCATATTGAAAAACCGCCCGTCTGGTGCAGCGTGGATCTGCGGGATGGGAATCAGGCATTGATCGAGCCTATGAGTCTGGAGGAAAAAATAGAATTCTTCCAGATGCTTCTGGATGTCGGCTTCAAGCAGATCGAAGTGGGATTTCCGGCAGCATCTGAGACAGAATATCAGTTTCTGCGTACATTGATCGAGCAGAATATGATTCCTGAGGATGTAACGATTCAGGTTCTGACACAGGCGAGAGAGCATATTATCAAACGGACCTTTGAAGCGGTCAAAGGAGCGCCGCATGCGGTCATTCATCTGTATAATTCAACTTCTGTCGCACAGAGAGAACAAGTATTTAAAAAGAATAAAGAAGAGATCAAAAAAATTGCGGTAGACGGAGCCATTCTTCTGAATGAGCTGGCAAAGGAGACAGAAGGGAATTTCACGTTTGAGTACAGCCCGGAAAGCTTCCAGGGAACCGAGGTGGATTATGCGCTGGAAGTGTGCAATGCAGTTCTCAGAGTGTGGGAGCCGTCCAGGGAGCGAAAAGTGATCATCAATCTTCCGACAACCGTGGAAAACGCGATGCCGCATGTGTTCGCAAGTCAGGTGGAATATATGAGCAAGCACTTATATAACAGAGAACATGTATTGTTATCGCTTCATCCGCACAACGACAGAGGATCCGGCGTCAGTGACGCAGAGCTTGGAATTCTGGCAGGAGCGGACCGGATCGAGGGAACGCTGTTCGGAAACGGCGAACGGACCGGAAATGTGGATATTATCACGGTTGCTATGAATATGTATTCACAGGGAGTGGATCCGGGCTTGGATTTTTCCAACATGAGTGAGATCAGTGAGACCTATGAGAGACTTACCAGAATGCAGGTTTCTCCGAGACAGCCATATGCCGGAGAACTGGTATTTACCGCGTTTTCCGGTTCTCACCAGGATGCGATCGCAAAAGGAATGGCATGGAGAGAAGAGAAGCAGTGCCAGACGTGGACGGTTCCTTACCTTCCTCTGGATCCAAAAGATGTGGGACGCCGCTACGAGACCGATGTGATCCGTATCAACAGTCAGTCGGGAAAAGGCGGAGTCAACTATATTTTAAAACAGAGCTTTGGAATCAGCCTTCCGCAGAAAATGAGGGAAGAGGTCGGCTATCTTGTAAAGGATGTGTCAGATAAAGCGCATAAAGAGCTGACGCCGGACTGGGTATACCATATATTTGAAGATCATTATATTCACGTAAAAACAATCTTTACAGTAGATGAATGCCACTTTAAACAGGCAGACGGAATCCTTGCGGAGGCGACGATCCACCATGCGGGAAGCGACCGTGTGATCAACGGAATGGGAAATGGACGTCTGGATGCGGTGAGCAATGCCATCAAGCACTATTTTGACATCGATTATGAGCTGGCATTTTATGAAGAACATTCCATGACAAAAGGGTCTTCATCCAAAGCGGTCGCTTATGTGGGCGTGATCTGCAATAAAAAACGCTACTGGGGTGTTGGCATTGATGCCGATATCATCAAAGCTTCTGTAGAAGCCCTGGTCGTGGCAGTCAATAAGATCGAAGAACTCCGAAATCAGCAGGAATGCAAGGATGCAAGACTCTTGGAGATCACGAATTATATCTATGCAAACTATAAGCATGTGACACTGGATGAGCTGTCCGAAAAGTTTTTCCTGTCGAAACCATACCTTTCCAAATATATCAAGGAAAAATCAGGAATGACATTCGGCGATATCCTGAAAAATGTCCGGATGAAAAAAGCCTGCACGATGCTCAGGGAAGGCAATGCAACTGTGGAGAGTATCGCAGAGACTGTGGGATATCAGAACGTAGAACATTTCAACCGGATCTTTAAAAAGATGTATCAGGTCACTCCGGTGCAATTCCGTAATCAGAAGTAAAAAACAAAGACATATTTCCAAAGTCAGGAAATATGTCTTTTTTTAAAAAAATTCGGAAAAAATAAAAGAAAATGGCAAAGAAATGACAAAAAACAGAAATTTAATTGAATTTTTTCGCTAAGTAATATATACTAGAATAGGCAAAAATTTTGGTTTATATTTAAACACATTTTATAATATGGAGGGCTAGAATATGAGCAACAATGCAACAGAAAACTCAGCAAGCAGAAGAATTGCCACAGTGCTTGATGAGGGCAGCTTTGTTGAAATCGGTGGTGCAGTTACAGCAAGAAATACAGATTTCAACCTGCAGGAAAAAGAAACTCCGGCTGACGGGGTCATTACCGGCTATGGAGTGATTGACGGAAATCTTGTCTATGTCTACAGCCAGGATGCATCTGTTTTAAAAGGTGCGATCGGCGAGATGCATGCAAAGAAGATTGCAAACATCTATGACATGGCAATGAAGATGGGAGCGCCGGTCATCGGTCTGATCGACTGTGCAGGTCTTCGTCTTCAGGAAGCGACAGACGCGCTGGAGGCATTTGGAAGCCTGTACTTTAAACAGGCAATGGCATCCGGTGTGATCCCTCAGATCACAGCTGTTTTTGGTATGTGTGGCGGTGGTCTTGCAGTCGTGCCGGGACTGACGGATTTCACATTCATGGAAAATAAAGAAGGAAAATTGTTCGTTAATTCACCAAATGCTCTGGAAGGAAACATTGATTCCAAATGTGACACAGCGAGTGCTGAATATCAGAGCAAGACAGCAGGGCTTGTCGATGTGACAGGAACAGAAGAAGAGATCTTAGGACAGATCCGTTCTCTGATCTGCATGCTCCCTGCAAACTTTGAGGATGATGCATCCTATGACGAATGTACAGACGACCTGAACCGTGTCTGCGCAGATCTTGCCAATGCTGCGGAAGATACAGGAATTGCACTTGCCACAATTTCTGACAACAATATTTTCTTTGAAACCAAGAGAGAATATGCAAAAGAAATGGTAACAGGATTTATCCGTCTGAACGGAATGACAGTGGGAGCTGTTGCAAACCGTTCCAAAGTATATGATGCAGAAGGAAATGCAGAGTCCTATGAACAGGTTCTGACAGTTGACGGATGTAAAAAAGCAGCAGATTTTATCAATTTCTGTGATGCTTTCTCGATTCCGGTATTATCCCTGACAAACGTGACAGGATTTGAAGCAACTCTGGAAGCTGAGAAGGATATGGCACGTGCAGTTGCAAAACTGACTTACGCATTCGCGAATGCATCTGTACCAAAGGTTAATGTGATCGTAGGAAAAGCTTACGGAAGCGCATATATTGCGATGAACAGCAAATCTATCGGGGCAGATCTGGTATACGCATGGCCGACAGCTGAGATCGGAATGATGGATGCTTCTATGGCAGCAAAGATCATGTATGCAGACGCAGATGCACAGACATTAAAAGAAAAAGCTGCAGAATACAAAGAACTGCAGTCCAGTCCGGTTTCTGCGGCAAGAAGAGGATATGTGGATGCAATCATTGATGCAGCCGACACAAGAAAATATGTGATCGGAGCATTTGAGATGCTGTTCACAAAGAGAGAGGATCGTCCGGCAAAGAAACACGGTACGGTTTAGTGAGGTGAGGCGAAGTGAAGAAAAAATTAAGTTTAATCGTACTTGCCTGTGCTCTTACCTTAGGTGTTTCAGGATGCGGCAGTGAGGCAGATACGACAACAAGTAATGATAGAGAGTCTATGATGGCTTATTCAGAGGCAATTGTCAGCAGCTTCAGTCAGACACCGGATGAAGTTTTTGATCAGTATGAGGAAATGTCAGACTTGCAGTTGAATCTGATGCTTCTCAACACCGGTCTTCCTGTAGATTCTGAAAACTTCCTTTCTATGGTTGAATCCTGGAAAGCAGGAGAAAAGGAATGCGGAGAGTTCATAAGTTATGGGGACTTCGAGGCAGAGATGACAAGCTCTGGTATTGTTGTTTCTACAGAAGCAGAGTATGAGAATAAGACGGCAGATATCGAATTTACATTTGATGAAGAACAGAAAATGGACAGTATGACGATCAATGCACATTATTCTACTTCAGAGATTCTGAAAAAGGCGGGGTTGAATACCATCCTTGGAATGGGAACTGTATTCCTTGTTTTAATCTTTATTTCATTCATTATTTCTCTGTTCAGATTTATTCCGGAACTTGAGAAGAAATTTAAGAAAAATAAAACTACAGAACCGGCAAAAACACCGGCACCGGCACCAGTTGCGGCACCAGTGGTGGAAGATGTTTCAGATGATACAGAACTTGTAGCGGTCATCTCAGCAGCAATCGCAGCGGCAGAAGGAACTTCTACAGACGGATTTGTAGTTCGTTCAATTAAGAGAAGACAATCAAATAAATGGAACAAATGGAATTAATCAGGAGGATTTTAAAATGAAAAATTATACAATTACTGTAAATGGAAATGTATATGATGTAACAGTAGAAGAAAAAGGTGCAGGTGCGGCACCGGTTGCACCTGCAGCTCCAAAAGCGGCTCCAAAGGCAGCTCCGGCACCGGCTCCGAAAGTAGCATCAGCGGGAGCAGGAAGCATCCAGGTAAAAGCAGGAGCAGCAGGAAAAGTATTCAGTATTGACGCAAGTGTAGGACAGGTTGTAAAAACAGGAGATACCATCGTGACAGTAGAAGCTATGAAAATGGAAATCCCTGTAGTAGCTCCGGAAGATGGTACAGTTGCTAGCATTGATGTGGCAGTAGGCGACGCAGTAGAGTCAGGAGCAGTATTAGCCACATTAAACTAGGAGGTTTTGACAAATGGAATATATTTCAAATACGCTGGGGAACCTGGTAGAGCAGACTGCGTTTATGAACCTGACGTTCGGAAACCTGATTATGATCGCAGTTGCCTGCTTTTTCCTTTATCTGGCGATTAGACACGGCTTTGAACCGCTGCTGTTAGTTCCGATTGCATTTGGTATGCTTCTGGTTAATATTTATCCGGATATCATGCTTCATGCAGAAGATTCGGCGAACGGAACAGGCGGACTTCTGTATTATTTCTATGTTCTGGATGAGTGGTCAATCCTGCCGTCTCTGATATTCCTTGGTGTCGGTGCGATGACAGACTTTGGACCATTGATCGCGAACCCGAAGAGTTTCCTTCTGGGTGCGGCAGCACAGTTTGGTATTTTCGCCGCATACCTTGGAGCAATGGCAATGGGATTCTCTGACAAAGCGGCTGCAGCGATTTCTATCATCGGTGGTGCTGACGGTCCGACTTCTATTTTCCTTGCAGGAAAATTACAGCAGACAGCAATCTTAGGACCGATCGCGGTAGCGGCATATTCTTATATGTCACTGGTTCCGATCATTCAGCCGCCGATTATGAAGCTTCTTACAACAGAAGAAGAGCGTAAGATCAAGATGGAGCAGTTAAGACCGGTTTCCAAACTGGAGAGAATCCTCTTCCCGATCATCGTTACGATCGTAGTATGTACGATTCTTCCTACAACAGCTCCTCTGGTAGGTATGCTGATGCTTGGTAACCTGTTCAAAGAATCAGGAGTTGTAAGACAGCTGACAGAGACAGCATCCAATGCTTTGATGTATATCGTAGTAATCCTGCTTGGTACATCTGTAGGTGCTACAACAAGTGCAGAAGCATTCCTGAACATGGATACACTGAAAATCGTTGCACTGGGACTGATTGCGTTTGCATTCGGTACAGCAGCCGGAGTATTGTTCGGTAAACTGATGTGCTGGGCAACAAAGGGCAAGGTAAATCCTCTGATCGGTTCTGCGGGTGTGTCTGCGGTTCCTATGGCAGCTCGTGTTTCTCAGAAAGTCGGAGCAGAAGCAGATCCTACAAACTTCCTGCTGATGCATGCGATGGGACCGAACGTTGCCGGAGTTATCGGTACTGCGGTAGCAGCCGGAACATTTATGGCGATCTTTGGTGTGAAATAATAATGGAGGACAGTAAAAATGGCAGAAATTGCAAAAAAACCAATTAAAATTACAGAAACAATTCTGCGTGATGCGCATCAGTCTCTGATTGCGACAAGAATGACAACAGAGCAGATGATGCCGATCGTGGATAAAATGGATAAAGTCGGATATCATGCAGTAGAGTGCTGGGGAGGAGCTACATTTGATGCATCACTCCGTTTCCTGCACGAAGATCCATGGGAGAGACTTCGTAAATTCCGTGACGGATTCAAGAACACAAAACTGCAGATGTTATTCCGTGGACAGAACATTCTGGGTTACCGTCCATACGCAGATGACGTGGTAGAGTATTTCGTACAGAAATCTGCTGCAAACGGAATCGACATCATTCGTATCTTTGACTGTATGAATGATATGAGAAACCTGCAGACAGCAGTTACAGCAGCAAATAAAGAAAAAGCGCATGCACAGGTTGCGATGTCTTACACACTTGGAGACGCTTATACTCTGGAATACTGGGTAGAGCTGGCAAAGAGAATTGAAGACATGGGAGCAAATTCAATCTGTGTGAAGGATATGGCAGGTCTTCTTTGCCCATATCAGGCTACAGAGCTTGTGACAGCATTAAAAGAAGCAGTTGAGATTCCGATCGAGATGCATACACACTATACATCAGGTGTTGCTTCTATGACATACCTGAAATCTGTAGAGGCAGGAGCTGATATCATCGATACAGCAATGTCACCATTTGCACTTGGAACTTCTCAGCCGGCAACAGAAGTAATGGTAGAGACATTCAAGGGGACTCCATATGATACAGGACTGGACCAGAATCTGCTTGCAGAGATCGCTGATTACTTCAGACCGATCAGAGATGAAGCACTTGAGTCCGGACTGCTCAATCCGAAGAATCTTGGCGTGAATATCAAGACACTTCTGTACCAGGTACCGGGAGGAATGCTTTCTAACCTGACATCTCAGTTAAAAGAGCAGGGAGCCGAAGATAAATTCTATGAGGTTCTGGAAGAAGTACCACGTGTGCGTAAGGATCTTGGAGAGCCGCCGCTTGTTACACCTTCTTCTCAGATTGTTGGTACTCAGGCGGTATTCAACGTGCTGATGGGAGAACGTTACAAGATGGCAACAAAAGAGACAAAGGATGTACTGTCTGGAAAATATGGAGCAACAGCAAAACCGTTCAATCCGGAAGTACAGAAAAAAGTAATCGGAGAAGATGCAGAAGTGATCACATGCCGCCCAGCCGATCTGATTCCAAACGAGCTGGATACACTCCGCAAAGAGTGTGCACAGTACAGCCAGCAGGATGAGGATGTGCTGACATATGCATTGTTCCCACAGGTTGCAACAGACTTCTTCAAATACAGAGATGCTCAGCAGACAAAAGTAGATGCAAAAGTAGCAGATACAGAAGACGGAGCATATCCGGTATAATAAAATGAAAGAAAAGGATTGGAAGATGAAAGTTTTCCGGTCCTTTTTTGTTGTCCGGAAAAGAAATAAAAATTCAATTCCTTGTGCAGAATCTGTTTTAGTGATATAATTACCCGTGGCAAAGGAGGACGATTTTATGTGTATCAAAGATAGAATAGAACGATTACGTCAGAAAATGGAAGAACACCATATTTCTGTTTATATGATTCCGACAGCAGATTATCACCAGAGTGAATATGTAGGTGAACACTTTAAATCCCTGTCTCTTATACACATCTCCGAGCCCACGAGACCGTACTAGATCTCGT
>ERZ1027283.1178-NODE-1178-length-9746-cov-3.837169_pt1 | contig 9746 bp, 8 predicted proteins | sample MGYA00519254_ERZ1027283 | MGnify/ENA primary metagenome ERZ1027283 (study PRJEB26926, sample SAMN06165184) | human gut metagenome | biome: ENVO:00009003; feature: ENVO:2100002; material: ENVO:00002003 | host: Homo sapiens | place: USA | collected 2012 ...
GGCTCATTACCAGCTATCAATGTGACAGTCGGATTGCGGATGCGGAGTTCCTTTTCAATAAGCGGCAGTATATCGCCGCCACTGGCCGGGTACGGGGCGAGGACGATGTGATTGCCTATCATCTCCGGCAATCCTTTGTCCCTGGTGAGATCACGCCAGAAGAAGCAAACCGGCTGGGCTGCGAGCTGGCGCGGCGTTTCACCAAGGGGAAACACGCCTTCATTGTCTGCACTCACATTGATAGAAAACACATCCATAACCACATCATTTTCGATGCCACCGCCCTGGACTATCAGCGGAAGTTTCGGAATTTTTGGGGTAGCACCCGCGCGGTCCGGCGGCTCAATGATACCATCTGCATTGAGAACGGATACTCTATTGTAGAGAACCCGAAGCCACATGGAAAGAGCTATAACAAGTGGCTGGGGGATCGGGCCAGACAATCCCAGAGGGAGACGCTGCGGGTGATGATCGACCAGGCCCTGGAGCAAAAGCCCGCTGACTTCGATGCCCTGCTGAAGCTGCTGGAAGGGATGGGCTGCGAGGTGTCCCGCCGCGGGCAATCGTACAGCCTCAAAGCGCCCGGCTGGGACAATGCCGCCCGCATGAGTAAGAAGCTGGGCAAAGGGTACAGTGAAGCCGAGCTTCGTGCGGTTCTGGCCGGAGAAAAGGAACATACACCCACCAGGGCTACTCCCCAGCCGGAGCCAAAACAGGAAGTAAGCCTGATGGTCGATATTCAGGAAAAGCTCCGCGCTGGCAAGGGAGCCGGTTATCAGCGATGGGCCACCGGCTTCAATCTGAAGCAGATGGCGCAGACCATGAATTATCTCTCCGTGCATAAGCTGTTTGATTACAAAGTGCTGTCTGAAAAGACAGCGGCAGCCACCGCCCGATACAATGGATTGTCCGCGCAGATCAAGGCGGCGGAAAAGCGAATGACGGAGATCGCGGTCCTCCGTACCCACATCATCAACTACGCCAAAACGCGGGAGGTCTATGTTGCCTATCGCAAAGCCGGATATTCAAAAAAGTTCCGCGCCGAGCATGAGGCGGACATCCTTTTGCACCAGACCGCAAAGAAAGCATTTGACGAGCTGGGAATGAAAAAGCTCCCTACCGTCAAGAGCTTACAGGCGGAATATGCGGAGCTGATGGCACAAAAAAAGGCAGCCTATTCCGGCTACCGAAAGGCCCGTGATGAGATGAAGGAGCTTCTGTCCGTCAAGGCCAATGTGGACCGCATCATGGGCTATGAGGAAGAAAAGCAGACAGAGAAAGACCATGCCCAAGAGCAGAGCCAGGGACGATGACTGACTCATGGATTTGGGCTTTTCGGGAGGGAAAGCCTGCGGCGGCTTTCCCTCTTGTCTGCTCACCGGCGCAGGACGGGAACCGGGTCAAGAGTGCGAAGCACCGCCCACCGGCGGCTTGCTCTTGATGCGGTTTCTGTCCTGTGCTATCCATCGCCTGGGCGATGGAAAAGCGTTCTATCAGAACGCGCAGCCAGCTCCAAAATGGAGCTGTTTATGGGGGCTTGGGGGCAGCGCCCTCAACAAGCAACCTGGGATCTTCGCGCCAGCGAAAATCCCAGGTTTGGCCTCGGTGGGTCCCACGAGGCATTGCTTGCCGGTTTCTCGTACCCCGTATTTTTGCCCTTTCGGGCGGTATTTCTTCAAATGAGAAAAGAGGACGCTTACACATCCTCCTTCTCATCATCCGCATCTTTCAATTTGATGGCTCCGTCAATGACACCTTCCACAATGGGCAGATACTTCTCCGGGCAAAGCTGTAATTTGTGGCTTGTCCGCTGGCGCTGCTCACTGTCCTCCCGAAGCAGCTCCGGGTTGAAGTAGCGTTCTGCGGGCAGCTTGCAAATACGGATGAGCTGCATCACAACCGGCACGCTCGGTATTGTGCCGCACAGCTCGATATTTGCAAGATAGCGCGGGTCAATGCCGACCTTTTCGGCCAGCTCCCGGCGGGACATTTTCACAGCTTCACGCGCCTGTTGAACATCTGCTCCGAAGGTTTCAAATCCAGGGCAATCTTTTACATTCGGCATATCACAACACCCTATTACATTCTATTGTTCATAGGATGCGCTGGGAATGATGTGATATGCGTTTTACATTCATTTTATAATTCGCACTTGCTTGCTTTGTTCGAGAAAAAGAACTATAATGACTTTTATGGAGGCATGAACATGGACTATATGACTTTGAAAGAGGCAAGCGAAAAATGGGGTGTGACCCCTCGACGGATAAACTACTATTGTGCGGCTGATCGTATTCCCGGTGCTGTAAAAATGGGAACCGTATGGCTGATACCCAAAGGCGCTCAAAAGCCCGCCGACAGAAGATTCAAAAGCACACGCATTAAGGATGGTGAAAACAAATGAAGCACATTTTCTTTGTGGAAGATGATTTGAGTTTAATCAACGGCCTGTCTTTTGCAATCAAGAAACAAGGCTACGAATTGACGATTGCCCGTACCAGTGTGGAGGCTGAACAACTATGGGAAAACGGGAATTATGATCTGGTAATCTTGGATGTGACATTGCCGGACGGAACGGGCTTCGACCTGTGCCGGAAAATTCGGGCATCCTCCAAAGTACCGATTATGTTTTTGACGGCTGCTGATGAGGAAACGGATATTATTATGGGGCTTGATATAGGCGGCGATGATTATATGACCAAACCATTCAAGCTGGCCGTGTTCCTTTCCAGAATCAATGCCCTGCTGCGCCGTAGCGAAAACTTTAACCAGGAGCAGGCCGAGCCAGAACTGCAGTCCAATGGCATACGGGTTCAACTTCTCAAACAGGAAGTTACCAAAAACGGGGTTCCTCTTGACTTGACGGCCAGTGAATATAAACTGCTGTGCCTATTTATGGAAAACCCGAACATCGTTCTTTCTCCAGAGCAAATTCTGAGCAAGCTCTGGGATTGTGACGAGAAATACATCGACAACAATACTCTGACCGTGTATATCCGGCGGCTCCGCACAAAAGTAGAAGATAACCCTGCCAGTCCCCAAAAGATTGTGACCGTCCGACGCATGGGGTATAAATGGAATCCGGCGGGGTGAGGTGAGCTATGAAAATACTGGTCAATCGAAAAATCAAACAACTTTTTCTGTATGTGCTATTAGCGGTGGTAGCTTTCACCGCAGTTTCTCTTCTCATTATTTGCCTGGGGCTGAAAAATGCGGCCATTTATGTGGCAATAGCCGCTGTGTTGATGACGCTCATTGTCCTTGCTGCCCTGTATTGGTATTTTCTAGATCAAAGCAAAACTATGAATGAGGCTATAACGCAAATCCGCGAATACATTGCTGGGAATCGGGAGGCTCGTATCGAGTGTGATGACGAAGGTGATTTATACCGGCTTTTCCATGAGGTTAATTCCCTGGTCACAATTTTGAATGCCCATGCTGAGAACGAAGGGAGAGCCAAGACCTTTATGAAGGATACCATCTCTGATATTTCTCATCAGTTGAAAACGCCACTGGCCGCTCTCAACATATACAATGGATTGATGCAGCAGGAGGTAAACGATAGCCTGGAACTGAAAGAATTTACCTCCCTATCCGAACAGGAGCTGGATCGTATTGAAAATCTTGTCCAAAACCTTTTGAAAATCACTAAACTGGATGCGGGGACAATCACACTGGAAAAGGCACCCCAAAATGTCGCAGATATGATGGATTATATCAAGAGGCATTTCGCCTATCAGGAACAGCAGCAGGGGAAATCGCTCATTCTCTCCGGGAATGAAGAGGTTACACTCGTCTGCGACCAGACCTGGCTAATCGAAGCAATCAGCAATATCGTGAAAAATGCTTTCGACCACACAAAGGCAGGAGCTACCATTCATCTTACATGGCATGATTTTGCTTCTATGGTACAGATTATTGTAAGCGATAATGGCAGCGGTATCCATCCGGAGGATCTGCCCCATATTTTCAAGCGGTTTTACCGCAGCCGCTTTTCAAAAGATACCCAGGGAATCGGTCTGGGATTGCCATTGGCGAAAGCTATTATAGAGGACCACAATGGAACGATCGAGGTGAATAGCACGTTAGGTATGGGAACGACTTTTACCATAAATTTTCTGAATCCTACAAAATTGTAGGATTCCAGTCATAATACAGTAGGATTAACGTGCTACTCTTTCTATATCAAAACAGAAAGAGGTGTTACACGATATGGATTTGTTAGAAGTTAAGAATATCTCCAAAACATACGGGAGCGGCGAGGCTACGGTTCATGCTTTGAAAAATGCCACTTTCTCCGTCCCAAAAGGTGAGTTTGTTGCGATTGTCGGTGAGTCTGGTTCTGGAAAAAGTACTTTGCTGAATATGATCGGCGCGCTGGATACTCCCACTTCGGGAAAGGTGTTCATCGATAGCAAAGATATTTTCTCGATGAAGGAACGCAACTTGACGGTGTTTCGCCGGCGGAACATCGGTTTCATCTTCCAGAGTTTCAACCTGATTCCGGAACTGACGGTAGAACAGAATATCATCTTCCCGGTACTGCTGGATTACCAGAAGCCCAATAAAAAGTATTTGGAAGAACTGCTGACGGTGCTGGGGCTAAAAGAGCGCCGAAACCATCTTCCCAGCCAGCTTTCCGGCGGCCAGCAGCAGCGTGTAGCGATAGGCCGCGCACTGATTACCCGTCCGGCTTTGATTCTAGCAGACGAGCCGACCGGCAACCTCGATACCCAGAACACCAGCGAGGTGATCGCTCTGCTGAAAGAAGCCTCCCGGCTGTATGAGCAGACCATCGTTATGATTACCCATAGTCAGAGTATCGCCCAGACCGCTGACCGCATTTTGCAGGTATCAGATGGTGTGGTGACGGATTTTGGGAGGTGCCGGGAATGAGAAGTTATTTGAGCCTGATCCCCATCTCTGCAAAGGTTCACCGGCGGCAAAACCGCATGACGCTGCTCTGCATCATTTTCGCCGTGTTTATGGTCACAGCTATTTTCAGCATGGCGGAAATGGGCGCCCGGATGGAACAATCCAGACTGTCAGATAAACATGGTGATTTTTCGCTCGTTGACAGTCTGGTGGACACTGTAATGGGACAGACGCTGATGGTTACGGCAGTTGTAATGTTTCTGCTGGTTCTGATTGCCGGGGTACTGATGATCTCCAGCAGCATGAACAGCAGTGTGGCGCAGCGCACTCAGTTCTTTGGCATGATGCGCTGCATCGGCATGAGTAAGCAGCAGATTATCCGCTTTGTCCGTCTGGAAGCCCTGAATTGGTGCAAAACCGCCGTTCCCATTGGCCTTGTCCTCGGAATTTTGGCTTCCTGGGTATTATGCGCTGCCCTGCGATTCCTTGTCGGAGAAGAATTTTCAAACATTCCACTGTTTGGTATCAGCGGCATTGGAATTGTCAGCGGTATTTTGGTGGGTGTGATTACTGTCCTGCTGGCGGCGAGGACCCCGGCCAAACACGCAGCAAAGGTGTCTCCCATTGCAGCGGTTTCTGGAAATTCTGAAAAGATAAAAACGGGTCACCACGCCGTCCATACAGGCTTTCTCAGGATGGAAACGGCGCTGGGGGTTCATCATGCTGTGGCCGCAAAGAAAAACCTGTTTTTGATGACTGGCTCCTTTGCCCTGAGTATTATTCTGTTTTTGAGTTTTTCTGTCCTGATTGATTTTGTCGATCACCTGATGCCGCAATCGGCTGCCACTTCTGATATTGACATTTCAAGCAGCGACGGGGACAATTCTATCGACAGCGATCTGATGCAGACACTTGCAAATATGGAAGGTGTCAAACAGGTCTATGGGCGCAGAAGCAGTTTCGATGTGGCTGCCGGTTTGGATGGAGACACGACCCTTTCCAGCACTGTGGATTTGGTTTCCTTTGACGATTTTGACCTGAAGGCTCTCCAAAAAGACGGTACGCTCCGCTGGGGCAGCGACTTGTCAAAGGTCTATGGCGACAGCGGAAATGTCCTTGCAACCTGGGATCAGAACAGTTCCTGGGCCGTAGGTGATACCATCCTTGTAGGGAATGAGCAGCTCACAATTGCCGGGCTGTTGAAATATGACCCATTCAGCGGGGATGGCCTCACCGGTGGAAAAATCACGCTGATTACATCTGGCGAGACATTCACCCGGTTGACTGGTATCACTGACTATTCACTGATTATGATTCAGACAACTTCCGGCGCGACGGATGAGGACGTAGCCGCAATTCGCCAGATCGTGGAGGAAAACGGTTATACCATGAGCGATAAGCGGGATGAGCGTACATCCGGCACTTATTTTGCCTTTGTTGCCTGCGTATATGCTTTCCTTGGAATTATTACGCTGGTTACTGTGTTGAACATTGTGAACAGCATCTCCATGAGCGTATCGGCCCGCATCAAGCAGTATGGTTCCATGCGGGCAGTGGGTATGGATGGCCGCCAGCTTTCCAAAATGATTCTGGCAGAAGCATTTACCTATGCCTTTTGGGGCTGTATCGTTGGCTGCGCGATTGGCCTGCCCTTCAGTAAAGTAATATACGACTTCCTGATTACGGATCACTTCCCTTATGCGTCCTGGAGCCTGCCTGTCGGGTCGCTGGCCGTCATCGTTCTGTTTGTCATTGTTGCGGCAGTGCTTGCTGCCTATTCTCCGGCAAAACGGATGAGAACCATCTCGGTGACGGAAACCATCAACGAACTGTAACGGCAGTTATGAGCCGATACAAACATAGGAAAAAGCGTGCCATGAGGACATTGAGAAAAACCATTTTTCGGCTGTTGCTCCTTGCAGTAGCCGCTGCGGTTATGGCAGGTTGTGTGTTGATTGGCCGTGGCTACCAGATGTATCAGGCGGCGCTGACTCAGCAAAGTCTTGAAAGCAAAGTAGAGGAACTTCAGTCAGATTCGAGCTATACGGAATTATTAGAACTTCCTGAAATGTATCTGAATGCCGTTGTAGCCGTTGAGGATCATCGTTTTGAGCAGCATTTTGGAATTGACCTGATTGCCATAGGCCGGGCAGCATGGAACAATCTAACCACCTGGAGCCTGCGGGAAGGCGGCAGCACAATTACACAGCAGCTTGCCAAAAATATGTATTTCACGCAGGAAAAGAGCTTTATTCGCAAGGTAGCAGAAATGTTTATGGCATTCCGGCTGGAGCGCACTTACACGAAAGATGAAATTCTGGAGTTGTATGTCAATTCCATCTATTTTGGGGATGGCTATTACGGCATTGGTGACGCCTGCGAAGGTTATTTGAATGAATCTCCCATTGAGATGACGGATTATGAGTGTACCCTCATGGCGGGGATTCCCAATGCGCCCTCCGTGTATTCCTTAACAGAAAATCCTGCTTTGGCGGAGCAGCGGCAGAAATATGTGGTTAGGCAGATGGTAAAGTACGGCTATATTACTGAAGATCAGGCCAGACAATTACAAAATAAATAAGGTCATACATAAATGCAACGGCTTTGGTAGAACATCAAGGCCGTTGCTTTTTATTAACTGCAATTCCTACAAAATTGTAGGGTTCTTGTCATAATGCAGTAGGGTTGACGTGTTACTCTTTCTACATCAAAACAGAAAGAAGTGTTACACAACATGGATTTGTTAGAGGTTAAAAAAATCTCCAAAACATACGGGACCGGCGAAGCTACGGTCCACGCTTTGAAAAAGGCTACATTCTCCGTCCCTAAAGGTGAGTTTGTTGCGATTGTCGGTGAATCTGGTTCCGGCAAAAGCACGCTGCTGAATATGATCGGCGCACTGGACACTCCCACTTCGGGGAAGGTGTTCATTGACGGCAAAGATATTTTTTCGATGAAAGAGCGTAACCTGACGGTGTTCCGCCGCCGAAACATCGGCTTCATCTTCCAGAGCTTCAATCTGATCCCGGAACTGACGGTAGAACAGAACATCATTTTCCCGGTGTTGCTGGACTACCAGAAGCCAAATAAGAAGTATCTGGAAGAACTGCTGACAGTGCTTGGGTTGAAAGAACGTCGCCGCCATCTGCCCAGCCAGCTTTCCGGCGGCCAGCAGCAACGTGTAGCGATAGGCCGCGCGCTGATTACCCGTCCGGCTCTGATTTTGGCTGATGAGCCGACCGGAAACCTGGATACTCAAAATACCAGCGAGGTGATTGCTCTGCTGAAAGAGGCTTCTCACCTATATGAACAGACCATCGTAATGATTACGCACAGCCAGAGCATCGCCCAAACCGCTGACCGCATTTTGCGGGTGTCGGACGGTGTGGTGACTGATTTTGGGAGGTGCAAGGAATGAAAAGTTATCTGAGCCTGATCCCAATTTCTGCAAAGGTGCGGAAACGCCAGAATCGAATGATGATTCTCTGTATCATTATCTCCGTCTTGCTTGTGACCACAATCTTTAGTGCCGCAGATATGATTATCCGAGGCGAAACGGTTACCATGCAGGCTAAACATGGCAACTGGCATATCCAGGTGAACAATATTTCGGATGAGTCACTGCCGTTGGATGGTCAGCGGTGTTCAATGAGGATGCCGACCAGCCTTATACCATAGGTGAGCGAAAAGCAACACTATATGGCACGGATGAAACCTATCTAGCGCAGTTGGCCGATGGCATGGAGGAAGGCGCTTTCCCTCAGAGTAACCAGGAAGTGGTACTTAGTTCAAATGCCAAACTTGCATTGGATGTGCAGTTGGGTGATTCTGTGACAGTTCAAACACCGGCAGGAAATGTGGATCTTACTATCTCCGGTTTTGGTTCAGACGATCAGGAGTATTACGAAGGGCAGACATACCTGGTTGCTGTTTATATGACAAAAAATGCCTTCGTATCACTGATGAACGAAAATGGTGTGTCGGACTATGCCCCTGCCTGCTATGTGCAGTTTCAGAGTGCGGCAAAAGCGGCTGACGCCATTGCTGAAATTCAAACACAGTATAACCTACCAGAAGGAAGCATCCGTGAAAATACCGCTATTATGGGACTTGCCGGACAGAGCAGCAACGAGTCCATGCAAAACGTTTACGGGTTAGCGGCCATCCTGTTTATTATGGTTCTGTTGGCCGGGGTGTTGATGATCTCCGGCAGCATGAACAGTCAGGTGGCTCAGCGGACGAAGTTCTTTGGTATGATGCGCTGCATCGGTGCGAGCCGCAAACAGGTGATTCGATTTGTAAGGCTGGAGGCGCTCAACTGGTGCAAAACCGCAATTCCGATTGGTCTTATCGCAGGTACAGTCATCACATGGGCCGTCTGTGCGTTACTTCGCTACGGGATTGGCGGTGAATTTGCGGGTACTCCGGTCTTTGCACTCAGCCCGATTGGGCTGATTAGCGGCGCTGTTGTGGGACTTGTGACAGTTCTGCTGGCGGCACAGGCACCGGCAAAACGCGCGGCAAAGGTTTCTCCAATGGCGGCCGTTTCCGGCAACAGCGAGACACTCCCCACGACACGCCACACATCGAGACTGATTTTGGGAAAAGTCGAATGGACATTAGGCGTTCATCACGCAACTGCTTCTAAGAAAAACTGGTTCCTCATGACGGCCAGCTTTTCTCTGAGTATCATCCTGTTTCTTTGCTTCTCTGTGGGACTTGATTTTGCTCGTGAGTTGGTGCCGTCCCTGCGGTCCTGGCAGCCGGATATTACTTTGAACGGGTATGCAAATGCCCTTCTGCTGGAGCCAGACCTGCTGAATGAAATTCAGGGAATTCCCCATGTGGAAGGTGCCTATGGCTGTCTCTTATAC
>ERZ1027283.1179-NODE-1179-length-9739-cov-3.913052_pt1 | contig 9739 bp, 10 predicted proteins | sample MGYA00519254_ERZ1027283 | MGnify/ENA primary metagenome ERZ1027283 (study PRJEB26926, sample SAMN06165184) | human gut metagenome | biome: ENVO:00009003; feature: ENVO:2100002; material: ENVO:00002003 | host: Homo sapiens | place: USA | collected 2012 ...
CGAAGTAGGGGCTGACCTTCTCCATCCCCTTTTCCTCGCCGCGGCTGTGCTGCTCCTCGATGGTGGGCAGACCGCCGATGCCGCTGGACACGATGACGCCGATGTTCTCGGCCTCGGCTTCGCAGTCGATGCCGCTGTCCTGGATGGCCTCGGCGGCAGCGCCCAGCGCCAGCAGGGTAAAGCGGGCCATCTTGCGGGCTTCCTTTTTATCCACGACGGTCTCGGGGTCGAAGCCCTTGACCTCGCCCGCCAGCTTGCACTTGAACTCGCTGGCGTCGAACTGGGTGATGGGGCCGATGCCGCACTTGCCTGCACGGGCTGCAGCCCAGCTGTCGGCGGTGTTATTTCCAAGAGGGTTCACGGTGCCAAGACCGGTGATGACGACTCTGCGTTTTTCCATAGAAAAAGCTCCTTTTTACATTGCCATGCCGCCGTCCACACAGAGCACCTGCCCGGTGAGATAGCTGCTTTGTTCGGCGGCGAAGAAGGCCACCGCGTTTGCCACGTCCTCCGGCTGTCCGGCGCGTCCTTCCGGGATGGTCTTGCACATCTCGGTGCGGACAGCCTCCGGCAGAGCGGCGGTCATATCCGTGGCGATGAAGCCGGGAGCCACCGCGTTGACGGTGACGTTCCGGCTGGCCAGTTCCTTGGCGAGGCTCTTGGTCAGGCCGATGAGGCCCGCCTTGCTGGCGGAATAGTTGGTCTGGCCTGCATTGCCCCGCAGACCCACCACGCTGCTCAGGTTGACGATGCGGCCATAGCGCTGGCGCACCATCCGGCGTGCGGCCTCCTTGCAGCAGAGGAACGCACCCTTGAGGTTGGCGTTCAGGACGGTGTCGAAATCCTCCTCGGAAAGGCGGAGGATGAGGTTGTCGCGGGTGACGCCTGCGTTGTTGACAAGAATATCCACCCGGCCAAAGGCATTCCCTGCCTCTTCGAACAGCTTCTTGCAGCCCTCGGCAGTGGAGACGTCGGCCTGCACGGTGACGGCCTCGACGCCAAGCTCTTTGCACAGTGCGGCAGTCTCGGCGGCAGCGGCCTCACCGTGGCAGTAGTTGACCACCACGTTGCAGCCCTGCTTTGCCAGCGCGACGCAGACAGCCCGGCCGATGCCCCGGCTTCCGCCGGTGACGACGGCGGCACGGGTCAGCTTTTCTTCGCTCATGCCTGTGCCTCCTTCCAGCTGGTGAGGAAAGCTTCCAGCTCTTCTGCCGTCTCGACAGCGGTGCAGTGGACATCTGCGCCCAGCGTCTTTTTCACGAAGCCGCTCATGGCCTTGCCTGGGCCGACTTCGAGAATGTCGGTGACGCCCAGCTCGCCCAGACGGCGGAGGGTATCTTCCATGTAGACGCTGCTCTGCACCTGCTTTTCCAGCAGAGCGGGGATGCTGTCGCTGTCTGCCTTTTCGTGGCCGAGGCAGTTGAAGAGGACAGGCGTCTCCATCTCGCCGAAATGCTCAGACGCAAAGCGCTTTGCCAGCGCGTCGCCGGCGGGGTGCATCAGCTTCGTGTGGAAGGGACCGCTGACCTTCAGCGGGATGCAGCGGCGTGCGCCTGCGGCTTTTGCCAACTCAGCGGCCTTTTCCACGGCGGCTTTTTCGCCGCCGATGACCAGCTGGCCCGGGCAGTTGTAATTGCAGATCTGGACACAGCCCAGAGCGGATGCCTCTTCGCAGCACTTTGCCAGTGCGTCGCGGTCAAGGTTCATCACAGCGGTCATGCCGCACTCGATGCCCTTGGCGGCGGCGGCCATGGCCTTGCCGCGGAAGGCGGCCAGCTCCACAGCCTGCTTGGCCGTGAAGACACCGGCGGCTTCCAGCGCGGAGTATTCGCCCAGCGACAGACCGGCCAGATCGTCGGCCTTGACGCCGTTTTCCTTCAGGACAGCCGTGACACCGGCGGCGAAGGCCACCATGCAGGGCTGGGTGTACTGAGTCAGATTCAAAACGCCTTCCGGGTCGTCGAAGCAGACGCTCTCCAGATCAAAGTCAAGGTCTGCGGCGTTGAACGCCTCCCGGAACGCGGGGTATCTCTCGTAAAGGTCTTTGCCCATGCCGGGGTGCTGAGAGCCCTGACCGGCATACAGAATGGCAAGCTTCATTGGTGTTTCCTCCAATCATCCATCAGTTCATCCATCAGCTCCCGGACACTGCGCATCCGGTCGAGACGGCCCACGTTGGCCCCGCAGAAGAAGAGCCCCTCTTCCACATTGCCCTTCACGGCCTCGATGAGGGCGTGGGTGATGCAGTAAGGCACCTTGGCCGGCTCACAGGCTTTGAGGCAGCGGGCGCAGTGCTTCGGCGGGAAGCGCAGGCCCTGCTCAAGCTTCTGCACCAGCGGAGTGGCCAGCGCACGGCCCGGCATTCCCACAGGGCTGTGGATGATGCGCACATCTTCGGGCCTGGCCGCCAGCAGGACGTCTTTATAGGTCTGGCTGGCGTCGCACTCGTAGGTGGGGATGAAGCGGGTGGCGAGCTGTGCGCCCGCAGCACCCATCTTAGTATAGTGGGCGATGTCCTCGCCCGTGTAGACACCTCCGGCCACGAAGACCGGGATGTCGTGGCCGAACTGAGCCTCGAAAGGCTTCACCTCGGCCAGCACTTCGGGCAGGATCTCGTCGAGGGTCTGGCATTTTCCGGCCAGAAGCTCTTCTTCCGAAAAGCCCAGATGCCCGCCGGCCTTGCAGCCCTCGATGACCACGAAGTCGGCGGTGCGGTTGAAGGCTTTTGCCCACCGGCGGAGGATGAGCTTTGCAGCACGTCCGCTGGACACGATGGGTGCCAGCGCAACGTCAGCTCTTTCCACCAGGCCGGGCAGCTCCAGCGGGAGGCCCGCACCCGATACGATGGCATCCACGCCTGCCTCCACAGCCGTGCGGACGGCGTCGGCGTAGTTCTGGGTGGCGACCATCGCGTTGATCGCCACCAGTCCCGCGCCGCCTGCAATCTCTTTCGCTTTGGCGATTTCTTTTTTCAGCGCACGGAGATTCGCTGCGCAAGGGTCGCGGGCAAAATCGGGTTCGCGGTAGCCTGTGTCGGCGGTGGAGATGCACCCCATGCCGCCGCAGGCCGCGACCGCACCGGCCAACCCGCCGAGGGAAACGCCCACGCCCATGCCGCCCTGTAAGACAGGCACGGCCAGCGGCTTGCCTGCGAGGGTCAGCATAACTCGCTCAGCGAATGCATCCGCTGCCTCCCGCTCTCCCACAGCTCGTCGAGGATCTCAGCCACAGGCCGCACCTCGTGGAGCATACCGGCCACCTGACCGGCCATCAGACTGCCTGTGGCGGTATCGCCCTCAAAGACGGCGCGCCGCAGACTGCCCAGCGTGTATTTTTCCAGCTCCATCTTGTCGGCACCGGCCTTTTCCTGCCGGACATACTCGCGGCTCATCCGGTTTTTCAGCACACGGACGGGGGTGCCGCCGATGCGGCCGGTGACGATGGTGTCGCTGTCCTTGGCGCGCAGAAGCGCGGCCTTGTAGTTCTCGTGGACGGGGCATTCCTCACTGACCAGCAGGCAGGTACCCACCTGAACGCCGCAGGCTCCCAGTGCGAAAGCTGCCGCCAGCTGGCGGCCATCGGCGATGCCGCCCGCCGCGATGACAGGGACATCTACAGCATCCACCACCTGGGGGACGAGGGCCATGGTGGTCATCTCGCCCACATGTCCGCCGCTCTCGGTGCCTTCGGCGATGACGGCATCCACGCCCAGAGGGGCAAGGTGCTTAGCCAGAACGGCCGCTGCCACCACGGGGATGACCTTGATACCGGCTTCCTTCCACATGGGGATGTACTTGCCGGGGTTGCCTGCACCGGTGGTGACGACCTTGACGCCCTCTTCCACGACGATCTTCGCAAACTCGTCGGCCTGGGGGTGCATCAGCATGATGTTGACGCCAAAGGGCTTGTCGGTGAGCGCCTTGCAGCGGCGGATGTTCTCCCGCAGCGTCTCAGCGTTCATGCCGCCTGCGCCGATAAGGCCCAGCGCACCGGCGTTGGAGCAGGCAGCGGCAAACTCGCCGGTGGCGATGTTGGCCATTCCGCCCTGAATGATGGGGTATTTCGTGCCTAATATCTCGTTGAGTAATTTCATGTAAATCGTCCTATTGATAGGTTTTACTTTAGAGCGCTCTCCCGTGAAGAACCTCTCAGTCTGCTTCGCAGACAGCTCCCCTGACAGGGGAGCCACTGGCGTGCCGGTCAAGTCCACGCTGGACGAGCAAAGCTCAGTATTTCGGAAACGGTAGTGCCCTGTCGTCCAGGTCAGCACCGGCTTGACAAGGTGCGTTTGTCCAGAAGTTCCTGCCCTCGTAAGCAAGGCCCGCTCTTTTGCGCCATAAAAAGCTTTCGGCAATCAGTGCAAAGTGGCCCGGCCTGCCAAGGCCTCCCCTCGATAGGGGAGGTGTCAGCGCATCAGCGCTGACGGAGAGGTTCATACGTCACCAGCATCCCGCCCCAGGTCAATCCGCCGCCGAAGCCGATGCAGGATACCTTCTGCCCGGCTTTGAGCAGACCGGCTTCGGCCATCTCGTTGAGGGCCACCGGGATGCTGGCCGCGCTGGTGTTTCCGTGGCGGTCCATGTTCTTGTAGAACTTTGCGGCATCGGCGTGGAGCGCTTTCACACAGTGGTCGATGATGCGGCTGTTGGCCTGATGGCAGACCACCCAGTCCACATCGTCCAGTGCCAGCTGCGTCTCGTCCAGCACCGCGCGCAGACAGCGGGGCAGCGCATCCACCGCAAAGCGGAAGACGGCACGCCCGTCCATGCTGATGGGGGCCGAGCCGGTGCGGCAGGGGCCTCCTGCGTGGATAGCCTCGTCGCCCCGTGCGCCCAGCGTGATCGCAAACGGTGCGTCGCACAGTTCAAAGATCGCTGCGCCCGCACCGTCGCCGAAGAGCACACAGGTGGAGCGGTCGGTCTGGTCCATCAGGCGGGACAGCGCTTCGCAGCCCACCACGAGGGCGTACCGTCCGCCCAGCGTCGCCATCAGGCCGCGGGCCACGGCGGTGCCGTAGATGAAGCCCGAGCAGGCGGCGTTGACATCCAGCGCGGGGCGGTTTTCGGGCAGACTCAGCGCCCGCTGCACCTGACAGGCCACACTTGGGGTGGCGTCAGGTGCCGAAAGGGTCGCGCAGACACAGCAGGCAATATCCTGCGGCGAAAGACCACTGCGCTCCAGCGCCTGCTTTGCCGCCGCGATGGCCAGCGTGGCGGCGGATTCTTCCTCCGTACACCAGTGGCGGGCGCGGATGCCGGTGCGGGTGGTGATCCACTCGTCGCTGGTGTCCACGGTGCGGCTCAGCTCTTCATTGGTGACCGTGCGGCCGGGCAGAGCTCCGCCGGTGGCGATCAACTGCAAACCGTTCATGCTCGTTTCGCTTCTCCGATCTGACGAAATTTTTTGTACCGCTGGTCGGCCAGTGCCTTGCCGCTCATCTTGCAGAGGGCGGTGAGGTGGTTTTTCAGGGCCGTATCCATGGCGGCAAACAGGGCTGCGTGGCTGCGCTGTGCGCCGCCCACAGGCTCCGGGATGATCTCCTCGACGATGCCGTCCATGTAGAGGTCCTGTGCGGTCAGCTTCATGATCTCGCAGGCTTCGCCGCTGCGGGAGGAATCCTTCCACAGGATGCTGGCGAAGCCCTCAGGGCTGAGCACCGAGTAGACTGCATTTTCCAGCATGAGGATGTGGTTTGCCACACCCAGCGCCAGTGCGCCGCCGGAAGAGCCTTCGCCAGTGACAACAGCGATGACGGGAACCGTCAGGCCGCTCATCTCCATCAGGTTTCGGGCGATAGCCTCGCCCTGTCCCCGCTCTTCGGCCTCTTTGCCGGGGTATGCGCCCGGCGTGTCGATGAAGGTGATGATGGGACGGCCAAACTTTTCGGCCTGCTTCATGAGACGGAGGGCCTTGCGGTAGCCCTCCGGTCCCGGCATACCGAAGTTGCAGGCCATGTTCTCTTCCAGCGTAGAACCTTTGCGGTGGCCGATGACGGTCACAGGCATCCCGTGGAAGCGGGCGATGCCGCCCAGGATGGCGCTGTCCTCCCGGCACTGACGGTCGCCGCACTGCTCAAAGAAATCGGTGAACAGAGCATTGATGGTCTCGTCGATATGGGGGCGCTCCGGGTGGCGTGCCAGAAAGACCCGGTCCTCGGCGGTCAGCGGGCCGCAGCAGCGGAGGATCTCATCCTCCTCCACGGCCAGCTCGGCCAGCTCGGAAGCGTGGGCCGTGATAGCGGCCATCTGGCTCTCCTCGTCCTGTGCGCCGCCACGCAGGGCAGCGATCTGGGCGTCCAAAGGAGCAAGCTGCTCCAGAAGTTCTTTTATCATTCTGTTTTCCTCCCGCCTGCATGGAGCTGCAGCAGCTGGATGAGGGTGGCGCGGAGCTCACTGCGGGGGACGACCTTGTCTACAAAGCCGTGTTCCAGCTGGAACTCGCTGCGCTGGAAGCCCTCGGGCAGGCGCTCGCCGATGGTCTGCTCGATGACGCGGGGGCCTGCAAAACCGATGAGTGCGCCCGGCTCGGCCAGCATGATGTCGCCAAGGCTGGCAAAGCTGGCGGTAACGCCGCCGGTCGTGGGGTGGGTCAACACACTGATGTACAGCCCGCCCTTGGCCGAAAAGCGCTCGATGGCGGCGCTGGTCTTGGCCATCTGCATCAGGCTGAAAATGCCCTCCTGCATCCGGGCGCCGCCGCTGGCCGAAAAGATGACCAGCGGCAGTTTTTTCGCCGCCGCGTACTCGATGGCGCGGGTGATCTTCTCGCCCACGGCCGTGCTCATGCTGCCCATAAAGAAGCGGCTGTCCAGCACAGCGGCCACCACCGACACGCCGCCGATGCGGCCTACTGCCGCGACAGCAGCCTCGCTGAGGCCCGTCTTCTGGGTCTGGGCGCTGAGCTTTTCGGGATACCCCGGGAAACCCAGCACGTCCTGCGGGGCCAGCTCTGCGTCCAGCTCCCGGAAACTGCCGCTGTCCAGCACAAGGCTCAGGCGGTAGTACGCGCCGATGGGCTGATGATTGCCGCAGTTGGGGCAGACGAAGAGGCTCTTGGCCCAGATCTGGCGGGTGGCACGGCGGCCGCACTGCTTGCATTCCACAAACTGCGGCTCATGCCACGCCACACCGGTGTCCCGCCGGGCTTTGAGCTGGAAGGTACGCTCCCGCATCCGGCCCGGGAGCAGGTCTCTGATGTCGTTCATCGTTATGCCTCAGCGTGTGCAGTCAGGTAGTTGAAGATGTCGCCGACGGTCTTCATGTTGGCCAGCTCCTCGTCGGGGATGGAGACACCGAAGGCATCCTCCAGAGCCATGTTCAGCTCCACAGCGTCCAGGCTGTCGGCCTCGAGGTCCTCGGTCAGGCTGGCCTCCATCGTGACCTTCTCCTCCTCGCAGTTCAGGGTGTCAACGACGATCTTCTTCATATCCTCAAAAGTCATGGTGATTTTCTCCTTTTATCCTGTGTATGTGTGTTGTACTATCGTATCTTGTTCGGGCAAATCAGTTCATGTCATTTAGTTAAATGTTTTGAATGATTTGATAAGGCCATTATACTCGCGAGGTCCCCATTGTCAATAGTTTTATCTAAAAAGTTTTAGTTTTCTCATTTCTTTCACAGGTCGTTGCGCAACCAATACAATATTTTCGTCGTGTATTTCGGGCTTTTTGTAGCTTTTTCCCCGGCCCTGTGCTATACTCGACCCAGAAACGCTGATATACAGAACAAAAAGAGCAGAGACTTGCGGTTTCGCACCGCAGGCTCTGCTCTTTTGGGTTATTTATTCTTCATTTACGCCAAGTCTTTTATATACTTCTGCCTCATCCACGGGAACACCGGAAATTTTTCCAGCTTCCAGTTCCTCCATGAGGCGCGCTCTATCTTGTTCTTTCATACTGTTATTTCAACCTGATTTCCTTCCACCGCAAGGACACAGCTTTCGTAATAGCCGTCTCCGGTGGTGCGGGGGCCGCTGAGGACTTCGAGGCCGTCGGCCTTGAGGCGGGCCGTCAGCGCATCCACCTTCTCCCGACTGCCGACGCTGAACGCGATGTGCGCGTATCCGGTGCGGGCGGCAGGCTTCGGCTCGTCGGACATCCCGGGTTTGTTCATCAGCTCCAGGCGTGCGCCGTCCGCGAAAGTGAGAAAGTAGGAGCGGAAGTCCGTCCTCGGGTTGTGGTAGCCCGCATTTGGCACGGCGTCAAAATAGCGCACAAAGAAGTCCTTTGCAGCCTCGAGGTCGTTGACGTATAGGGCGATGTGCTCGATCTTCATAGTGTCTCCTTTCTATGTTTCACCAGATAGTAACCAATGCCGATGGCGTCCGCCAGCGCCATGCCCGCAATGAAGGCGAAGGACTGGAAGACGCTCTGGCGCATTTTATCGTACTCACCACTGCCGTACTGCATCGAGATGGCCACGCCGCTGCCCATGCAGAGGCCCAGCAGGATGCTGCCGGTGATGGGGCCGGATGTCAATGTACGCTGCACGGGGTAGATTTCTCCTTTTTTCACATCTCAACAAAATTTCATACGGTATTCTTTGGGAGTGCAGTGTTTTATCTCCCGGAAGATCTTAATAAAGTAGCTGCCATCGGTGAAGCCACACTCCGCGCCGATCTCGCCGGTCTTGAGCCGGGTGGAGCGAAGCAGCTCAGCGGCCTTTTCCACCCGGTACTGCTTGACGTACTGGATGGGCGTGATGCCCAGCATCTGCCTGAAACTGCGCAGACAGGCGCTCTCGCTGAGGGCCACGCTGCCCGCGATGAGCTGGACTGTCAGCTCTTCTGCGTAGTGTTCCTCCACGAAGCGGAGCATCTGCTTCATCCGCTCGGAGGCGATCTGCTCCTGCTGGGAGACTTTCGTCCGCCCGCCCACGCACTGGGTGCTCAGCAGCCGCAGGGCCAGAGAGAGGTGGTAGCGCACCCGGTTCTCGTAGTCGAATGGCTCATCCGACACGGCTTTCCAGCTCTCGTGCAGACAGTCCAGCACCTGTTTCTGCCACGGCACCAACCCATCCAGAAGGAAAAATGGCGGGGCATCGGGCTGGGTCATGGGGCGGATGAGCTTCTGCCAGAAGATGGTATCCATGCCGCCCACAAGGCGCGGATGGAACACGCCCGAGTGGAGCAGGGCTGTGCCTTCCAGTGCCTGCTCCACCGCGTGGAGGACGCCCGAGTTGATGAACACTCCCTGCCCGGTCTGCAAGGTGAGGCGGGTCTTGTTGACGTCCACATGGAGCGGCCCCTTCGTGCAGAGCACATATTCAAACTCTTCGTGCCAGTGCCACGCCACCGAATAGCTGGACAGATCCTCGGCATAGCAGGCGATGGGAAACAGCGCGCTGCCGTGCTGCACAAGTTCCCTGCCCTTTTCGCTGGCGACGATGTTGGAGCTGATATTTAGTGCCATATTCGCCAATTCCTTTCCCCAATACATTGAAGATTTTTTATCAAAGCCGATTTTGTTGTACAAAGTATGTGTTTTTGTTCTATCATTTGTGCCGGTTTCGTGGTATTATTTCATCGGAGCTGATAAGCTCAGTATAGCACTGAAACGGGGCAGATACAACCCACAACGAAGCCTTGCTTCCAAGGGTCTTGCGCACTGTCCCACAGCTCCAAGGCCGCGATGCCGCCCGCACCCCGACCCACAGGGCTTTTGCAGAAGTCTTACACACTTTACCGGACACGGAGGTATTTATTATGCTTCGCATCGAATATTTTGATAAAAACCGCTTCA
>ERZ1027283.1191-NODE-1191-length-9669-cov-4.097046_pt1 | contig 9669 bp, 10 predicted proteins | sample MGYA00519254_ERZ1027283 | MGnify/ENA primary metagenome ERZ1027283 (study PRJEB26926, sample SAMN06165184) | human gut metagenome | biome: ENVO:00009003; feature: ENVO:2100002; material: ENVO:00002003 | host: Homo sapiens | place: USA | collected 2012 ...
CTCCTTTCCTGTTCCCTCCTTCTTCGGAGACGGATCAGGAAAGAATTCGGGGCATTTTACAGGAAAATCTGCCGGTTTCGGCGGAAAGATAAAAAAAGGACTCTCCGCGTGATCACATGCGCAGAAAAGAGCTGCATTTCCCATATCCATACGGATGCCGGAAATGCAGCTCTTTGCTTCATGATGATAAAAATCCTGCAGAACGTGATTTAGATTCTGCTCACACCTGTGTCTCTGGCTGCTTTTGCCACTGCCTCGGCAACTGCCTTTGCCACACGTTTGTCAAAAGGATTCGGGATAATGTAATCTGCGTTCAGCTCTTTTTCGTCGATAAGACCGGCGATGGCATACGCTGCTGCCACCTTCATTTCATCGTTGATGTCAGATGCGCGCACATCGAGCGCTCCGCGGAAGATGCCCGGGAAGCAGAGTACGTTGTTGACCTGGTTCGGGTAATCGCTTCTTCCTGTGCTGACAACGGCTGCTCCTGCTGCTTTCGCCTCGTCCGGGAAAATCTCCGGCGTCGGATTTGCGCAGGCAAAGATGATCGGCTCTTTTGCCATCGTACGTACCATATCGGGAGTGAGCGTACCCGGCGCAGAAACGCCAATAAAAATATCGGCTCCTTTGATTACCTCTGCAAGCGTGCCCTTCTCATGGTTGTAGTTTGTGATCTTCGCCATCTCCTCTTTGATCGGGTTGAGGCCGTCGCGTCCCTCGTAAATCGCACCTTTGCGGTCTGTCATGATGACGTTTTTGAGACCCATCGAAATCAGCAGGCGGATAATGGCGATTCCGGCTGCACCGGCTCCTGAGGTAACAATTTTGACTTCATCCAGTTTCTTTCCAACCAGTTTCAGCGCATTGATGACACCGGCCAGTGTGATCACGGCTGTTCCATGCTGATCATCGTGGAAAATCGGAATATCACAGCATTCCTTTAATTTCTTCTCGATCTCAAAACATCTCGGTGCGGAGATGTCCTCCAGGTTGACACCGCCGAAGCTTCCTGCGAGAAGACGCACGGTATTGACAATATCATCCACATCCTTGCTGCGCACGCAGAGCGGGATTGCATCGACACCACCGAATTCTTTAAACAGCACGCATTTTCCTTCCATGACCGGCATGCCGGCCTCCGGGCCGATATCTCCAAGTCCGAGAACTGCGGTTCCATCTGTAACAACAGCTACCGTGTTCCATCTTCTGGTCAGCTCGTAGCTCTTGTTGACATCTTTCTGAATTTCCAGGCACGGCGCCGCCACACCCGGTGTATAGGCAAGACTCAAGGCATCTTTTGTATCTACGGCCGCCCGGGAAGTGACCTCAAGCTTTCCGCGTAATTCATAGTGCATCTTTAATGATTCTTTTGCGTAATCCATCGCTTTTTTCCTCCATTTCATGTGTGACTGCGTCTCATTAATAATAGGAAGAGAGATTCACGCGTCACACGGGATGTCTGTTCGCTGCACCCCTATTATAACAAGCGTTCTCTAAATTTCAACCGGTGTTTTGATTAATGAAAAAATTTCCACTTTTCCACCAAAAACAGCTGCTTCATTTGCGAAATTTTATCAAAAATACTCTTTTTCTTTCTCTCAGCCGCAGTCCGATCCTGCCCGGAGGGCTTTTTTTGCTTTACAGTAAAATTCAACAAAGTTTTTTATAAAGCAAAAAATCTGCCCGCCTCCCATCCTTTTCAGACTGGAAAACAGACAGATTTTTTTCTTTACTCCGCCACAATATTCTGCAGCCAGACTCCTTTCTTGACAAGGACAAATCCAATCACGCACTTGATCAGGTCAACCGACATAACCATAAAGTAGATTGCGTAGATCGAAAGTCCGGTAAAACGGCTCAGGCAGAAAGCCACCGGCACACTGACAACCCAGATAAAGACGCTGTCGAACAGGAACGTGATGATCGTTTTTCCACCGGAGCGCAGGGTAAAGTAGCTTGCATGCAGGAATGCATTGACCGGCATGAACATGGCCACTTCCACGATGAAGATTGCCGCCATGTGGCGTACTTCGTCCGTCGTGTTGTAGAGGCGTGGGAAGATTGGAGCCACGAGCGCCATCAGCGCGCCGATCACAATGCAGAGTAATACGGAAAACGTGATCAGCTTCGTATCGGTATCCTTTGCCTCTTCCATCCTTCCGGCTCCGAGGAGCTGTCCGACGATGATGGCAACGGAATCGCCGAGTGCGATGAAAACGACGTTGAACAGGTTCGAGATCGTGTTGGAGATATTCATCGCGGCTACGACATTCAGTCCACGCACGGAGTAACACTGCATCAGGATCGCAACGCCGCCTGCCCAGAACGTTTCGTTCAGCATCAGCGGTGTTCCTTTGATAAGGATCTGTTTCGTCAAAGCCGCCGGAACACGGATCGTGCGGTACAGATGCTTCGTAAAACGATATTTTTCTTTGTTTCCGTGCGTGCGGATCAGCACGATCGCCATCTCCACGTAACGGGACAGCACCGTTGCAACTGCCGCGCCGACAACTCCGAGCTGCGGTGCGCCGAATTTTCCGTAGATTAAAATATAATTAAAAATCAGATTGACAAATACGGCTGTGATACCGGCCTTCATCGGAAGCATCGTCTCGCCGCATTCGCGCAGCGTGCTGGCATAAAGCTGCACAAACAGGAACGGCGGAAGTCCTACCAGCATGACCTTCATATAAGAAATGCCATAGGCTAATGTCGCATTCATGTCCTGGCTTCCCTGATCTCCTGTCAGGTAGAGACGAATCAGAGGCTCGTGCGCACCAAGGAAAATAGTGATTGCCGCTGCCGTCAGGATCACGCCGATCCAGAGCTTGAAGCGGAAGGTGTTTCGCACACCCTCGTCGTTGCCCTGTCCGAAATACTGCGCAGTGAAAATTCCTGCACCGGATACCCCTCCGAAAATGCAAAGGTTATAGATAAAAAGAAGCTGGTTGACAATTGCAACGCCGGACATCTGCTCGGTACCGACCTGTCCTACCATGATGTTGTCGAGAAGACTGACAAAGTTGGTGATACCGTTCTGAATCATAATCGGCATCGCAACGCCAAGTACCATCAGGTAAAACCGTTTGTTCCCAATAAATTTTCTGTGTTTCTGCATGGTTTCCCCCTTTTCTTGCTGTATAAAATAAATGACATAAATCGGAGCCCTTCTGGATTTCTCCAGGCAGGCCCCGAACAGTAATGCTTATTATACACGATTCATGTTTAGAAAGAAAGATCCTTTTTATCTTTTTTCTGGCTTTTTTTGACATCTTAATTTCAGAGCATCAAACAGCCTCAACGATAAGATAAGCATAACTCCCCATATTACCCATGCCGCAAAGCACCCAATTCCCTGATGGCGGATATCTACCATTATTCCAACAATAAAAGGAAGTGACATAAACATAATTACTGCCATTATAAAATCAAAAATAATGTATAACACTATGTTTACCTTCCCTATTAAGAATCTGCTGTTTGATATTCATCCTGTATTTTCTGATTTGCCGCCTGACCAATATTAAGCTTTTCAAACATTTCTTCTGTATCCAGACTTCTGCTGTAGTACGCAGTCATCATATCCGCTGTGATCGATTTTCCAAATCTTCTGGGGCGGCTGTTGCAGATAAACTTCGATGTTGTGTCAATCACACTATTGGTGTATTCCAGCAATCCTGTTTTATCGATATATATTTTTGAGTTTAATACGTCCTGAAAAGCATTCACCTTTGAATTAAAAAAATCGTCCCACAGCATGCCGCCCCTGTCTGTTTTTCACTCTCGCTGTCTATCGCCATTTTATCATTCACTTCTGAAAATAGCAATGCAGACAAAAACGAGGAACATCGTTCCATGCTCCCCGTTTCTTTTTCAGTTTTCTTTTGACGCATATAATTAATTTTTTACGTCTGCTCTTATGCCGCAAATTTTTCCACCAGCGCCACTGCCACCTTCATCACCCCGGCCAGTACCATCACAAAGATTGGGTTCTTTTTGCCTTTCTGCAGCAGAATGAGGCTGATGATAAAGATCACGACAAGACTCCAGTTCGTCTGCGCCAGCCGGATCACGGTATCTCCTTCACTACTCCAAAACGCCGTGACCAGAATTGAAATCCCTGCGGAACCGATCATCGCCACAACCGCCGGGCGGAGGGAGTGGAGGATTCCCTGGAGCATTGCCATTTCGCGGTATTTTAAATATAGCTTCGCAAGCAGTGTGACGAGAATACACGACGGCAGAATACATCCAAACGTTGCCACGAGCGCTCCTGGGATGCCTGCGATTTTAATTCCGACGAAGGTTGCCGAATTGACTGCGATCGGCCCCGGTGTCATCTGAGAGATGGTGATAAGATCCGTAAACTCCGACATCGAAAGCCAGCCGTGTCCCTGCACCACCTGTCCCTGAATCAGCGGCATGGCCGCATAGCCTCCGCCGAAGCTGAGCAGGCCGATCTGGAAAAAGCTTAAAAATAGCTGAAAATAAATCATTTCGCACCCCTCCGTTTCGCCAGAATCGTCCGCACCGCACCGATGGCACCGCAGACCAGTACAATATAAATCACGTTGACCTTGAAAAAACAGGCTGCTGCAAACGCACAGACAAGAATCACCAGCGACAGCGGATCTTTTTCTTTCACAACCCCGGCTCCCATCTCATACGTCACGGATGCAATCACGGCTCCGACGCCTGCCTGCATTCCTTCGAGCATCTGGCTCACGAAAAAATTATCCCGGAACGCCTGATAGCAGACCGAAATCACAGAGATAATCAGAAACGGCGGAATAATCGTTCCAATAATCGAAACCAGCACACCAATCATCCCCGCCAGTTTATACCCGACAACAATCGCCCCATTCACCGCAATCGGCCCCGGCGATGACTGCGCAATCGCCACCAGATCGAGCATCTCATTCTCCTCTATCCAGTGGTACTCATCCACAAATTTCTTCTTCATCAGCGTCACAATCACATAACCGCCGCCGAACGTAAATGCACTCAGATACAGCGTGGAAAGGAACAGTTTTTGCAGTACCTTACTTTTTGACTCCATTGTTTTCTTCACCTCATTTTTTCTGTTGTACCTATTCTACCATCTTTGGCACCAAAAAGCGACCCACTTGTTTTCACAAATAAGTCGCTCTTCTCGTTTTCCTATCTTATTTCTCTGCACACAGCTCCACAAACACCTGCACTGCCTCGTTTGCATTGCCGTACACGCCTGCTCCAATGCCGCGCGGATGGAATCCGGCACGCTGCCGTCGTTGATAAAACTTGCCTCAATATTTTTTGCATCCCGAAGCCCCGCATACCGCTCATCGGTTCCGTTTTCTGCCACCGACGGCAGGCCTTTAATACTGGCCATCTCGTCGATCTCTTTTTCCTGCATCATAAAGCGCAGAAACTCAACCGCGATCTCTTTCTCTTCGCTGTCTTTGTTGACCGAAAATCCATACCACGGCTGCTGGTACGCGTAAGCGCCCTTGTCCCCGAGCGGTGCGTATAAGAATTCGTATTCAAACGGATTTGCGCTGAATGTCTCCGATTTGGATTCTCTCTTTTTCATGCCGCTGACACACTCGGCATTGCAGACATAGAACGGCATATCCAGATCGGTTCCGGCAATGTTCGAATAATAGAAATAACAGTCCTGTCCTTTGGAATCCTTATATTCGAGCTTTCTTTCCCCCAAGCGAATGACGCATCTTCTTTTTCCCTCACAATCATAACTGTACCTTTTGTAATAGTGTCTTTTTCTTCCTGCCCATCTCCTGCTGTTTTTTATATAACGAAAAGATCCCGGTTTCCCGGGATCTTTCTTAGTAAGCTGATGACGGGAATCGAACCCGTGACCTCCGCCTTACCAAGGCGACGCTCTACCGACTGAGCCACATCAGCACTCGCAAGTTGTTTTGTTTTTTTTGTTAGCTCCTTGCTACATTTGGTATTCTATCAAAACTATAGTGAATTGTCAACAGTTTTTTCTACAAATTTGAAAATTTTTATTTGTTCACAGATTTTTCTGCACTTTTGACAATTCGCCGTAATTTTTTCGGTCGTTTTCCCATCTCACGAACAGACCTCCCGCACTTTACTGCGGATTCTCTGCAGTGCATTGTCGATTGCCTTCGGCTGCTTTCCAAGTTTTTCTGCAATCTGCGTATAATCGTACCCTTTCAGATACAATTCCAGCACCTGGTACTCAAATTTGCTGAGCCGTTCTTTGATCCGCTCATGCATGCCGATTACGTTTTCCCGGCTGATCATAATCTCCTCCGGTGTCTCCTCGTCCACCAGGCGCAGCTCTTGCTCGGAAACCGGTTCGCTTAACGAGACGAAGCTGTTCAGCGGCTGATGCTTCTGGCGCTGGGACGATGCCACTGCAGAATACATCTGACGGTCGATGCACAGGCCGGCGAAGGTGGCAAACGATGCCTCCTTCCCCGGTTTGTAGTCACGCACTGCCTTAAAAAGTCCGAGCATGCCCTCCTGGATCAGATCCTCGTGATCTCCGCCCACCAGGTACAGCGCCCTCGCCCTGGTCCGCACCAGCGATTTGTATTTGTCGATCAGATAATCGGTAATCTCGCGTTCTCCTGCCCGCAGACGCGCAATCAGCTCCTCATCCGTACAGGTATCGTAATCTTTCACCATCATATCTCTTGTATCCTTCATCTTTCTTCCGCCGGAGCGTAATGTGATTTTCCGCAATTTCTAGCAGCTTCTCTGTCTTACAATCTCATAAGCGAGCACGCCGGCTGCCACGGAAGCGTTCAGAGAGTCGATATCGCCTTTCATCGGAATTGTGGCTGTGAAGTCGCAGTTTTCTCTCACCAGACGGCTGACACCCTCTCCCTCATTTCCGATTACAAGGCCGATCGGTCCTTTGAGGTCGAGATCATACATTCTCTGTCCGTTCATGTCCGCGCAGACAAACCAGATGCCCTTTTCCTTCAGCATTTCCATGGTCTGCACCAGATTCGTCACCTTTGCCACCGGTGTGTAATTTAATGCACCTGCCGACGTTTTGGCAACGGTTGCTGTCAGGCCGACTGCGCGGTTCTTCGGCACGATGACACCATGTGCGCCTGCCAGGTTTGCGGTACGGATGATCGCACCGAGGTTATGCGGATCCTCAATGCCGTCCAGCAGAAGGATAAATGGCGGCTCTCCTTTCTCCTCTGCGCGCGCGAGGATGTCCTCAACGGTTGCATAACTGTAGGAAGCCACCTGTGCAATGACACCCTGATGCTTTCCGGTGGTGGACAGCTCGTCAAGACGTTCTTTTTCTACATAATTGATGATGGTATCGTGTTTTTTCGCCTCACGGATGATCGTGCGGATCGGGCCGTCCTGGCTGCTTGCAAGGACGAACAGCTTGTCCACGGTCTTGCCGGAGCGGAACGCCTCGATGACAGCGTTTCTTCCCTCTACCATGCCGCCTGTAAACTCCTCATCCGCCTGCTGTACTTCCTGTTTTCTGTCTCTGTCACGGTAATCTCGTTTCCCCTTAAAGTCACGTTTTTTTCCGTCTCTTCTCTCAAAATTTCTCTTGTCGTTTCTGTTGTTTTCTCTCATATCATTCCTGTTCCGCGGTCCCAAAAGCAGTGGGAACTTTTGCTTTTTCAAAAGCCCCACTGCCCTGCCGCTTCTTTTTTATTTTCTGAATCTTATCTGCTCTCACACTTCGCCAAGTCCTGCCCGGATCAGGTCGATCATCCGCTTGTAATCCCCTTTCAGGTACAGATACCCCATCACAGCCTCAAACCCGGTTGCCCGGCGGTAGTCGATCGTGGACGCATTTTTTGCCTTGGTATAAGATTTCGCATTTCTGCCTCTTTTATAAATCTGTTTTTCCTCTTCGGTAAACAGCGGCTCCAGAATTTCAATCATCGCCGACTGTTTCTCCGCCTTTACAAGCCCTGCCGCATGGCGGTGCAGCTTGTTGACCTGCATATTTGCTTTCCGCACCAGAATCGTGCGGATGACGATCTCATACGCAGCATCCCCGATGTAGGCCAGCGTAAGCGGCGAATACATGCGGATGTCATGCTGTTCCAGTCCGAATACCTCCGAAAGATAATCCTTCTCCCCGAAAACCGCCTCTGGAAAAAGCTCCTCGTTTTCTGTCTCTTTGCCCACTTCCGTCACTTCTGTTCTGTCCTTTCTTTTTTCCTCATCTGACGCAGCTCGCCCTCCAGCTCGAGCACACGGTTCGTAAGCTCCGTATTCTCCTGCTGCAGTACTTTGATATCCTCGAAAATCGGGTCCGGCAGATGAATGTGATCCATGCTTTTTCTCGGAATCCGCACATCATTCTGCTTCACAATGTGCCCCGGCACGCCGACGACGGTACAGTTCGGCGGAACCTCCTCGATCACAACCGATCCGGCTCCGATTTTGGAGTTTTCCCCGATCGTAAACGATCCGATGATCTTCGCACCGGCGCTGACCATAACATTGTCCTTCAGCGTCGGATGACGTTTCCCGGTCTCCTTACCATTACCGCCAAGCGTCACGCCCTGATACAGCGTCACGTTGTCTCCGATAATGGCTGTTTCTCCGATAATCACACCAGAACCATGATCAATAAACAATCCCTTTCCGATCGTCGCACCCGGATGGATTTCGATACCGGTTTTTCTCGCTGCCCGCTGTGAAATCCACCTGGCCAGAAAGTAATGGCCTTTCAGATATAGCTTGTGCGCCCGTCTGTACTTCAGCATAACACGAAATGAAGGATACAGCAAGACTTCCATGGGAGAATGTATCGCCGGATCCCGCTCCTGAATCACCTGAAATTCCTCTTTAAAATACGCGAAAAAACTCATCTTTCCTCTCCTTGCCTCCTGCTGGGACTTTTCCGGATTTTTATTTCTTACCATCATTCTGCATAACAGTAATATTCAAAAACGGAGCTGTTTCATCTCCGATAAAGACGAAATAGCTCCGTGGTTCCACTTTACTTTAAGGGCACACCTGCCCTCTTCTTTTCTTCTGCATAACGTGCAGGACCCGTGCCGGACTACCCACTTTTTCCGCTTCACCCGGCCAGCTTCCGGACGCACTTCAAAAACCCTCGTTTCAGGCAGCTTCCAGCCCCATTTGTCTGCCATTCTCTGTGAAACAATTCTGATTTTCTACTTTTTCCGTTCCAAGCCTTTTTCTGTTTCCGTTTGTTCTAGTTTATGCAAATTTTTCTCGTTTGTCAAGCAAATTTCCGCCGGATCCACTTGCTGATTTCGACCGCCGGAATGACAAGCAGTCCAAGGCCGATCGCCACATCATATTCCAACGCGCTGATCCGCTCAAAACCGAACGCACTCGACAGTACCGGGATGTAAATGACGGCGGATGTGAGGACAAATGAGAGTGCCATCGCGCCCCACAGATACTTGTTCTGATGCTTCATATGGAAAATAGAACCTTTCCGTGATCTCATATTGAAGGAATGGAAAATTTCCACCATGGAGAGTGTCAGAAACGCCATCGACATGCCGTCCGGGCTGTTGACGATTTCCCAGCGGCCGGCTTCCAGATAATGGCCGATGAAGTAGGACGCCAGCGTCAGCACCGTAATCACGATGCCCTGAAACGCAACATCAAAGCCGAGGCCGTCCGCAAAAATACCGTCATCCGCATTTCTCGGCGGGCGTTTCATGA
>ERZ1027283.1199-NODE-1199-length-9637-cov-3.442496_pt1 | contig 9637 bp, 8 predicted proteins | sample MGYA00519254_ERZ1027283 | MGnify/ENA primary metagenome ERZ1027283 (study PRJEB26926, sample SAMN06165184) | human gut metagenome | biome: ENVO:00009003; feature: ENVO:2100002; material: ENVO:00002003 | host: Homo sapiens | place: USA | collected 2012 ...
CGGTCTCGTGGGCTCGGAGATGTGTATAAGAGACAGGAATATCCCCTACGAGCGTCCCCTTAAGACGGGCCTGGTGGCGACCCTTCGCGGCACCGCGCCCGACGCCTATCGCGAGGACGGCACGCCGCGCCGCCGCATCCTGCTGCGTGCGGATATCGACGCCCTGCCCGTCACCGAGCAGACCGGCGAGGATTTCTCCAGCGTCAACGAGGGCTGCATGCACGCCTGCGGCCACGACTGCCACATCGCCATGATGCTCGGCACGCTGCAGATCCTGCGCCATATGACAGACGACATCCACGGCGAGGCCCGCATCGTCTTCCAGCCCAGTGAGGAAAACGGCCAAGGCGCCAAACTCATGATCGGCACGGGCGTGCTCGACGGCGTCGATGGTGCCTACGCCGCGCATATCTGGAGCGAAGTCGACGCCGGCACCGTGAGCTGTGAGCCCGGCCCGCGCATGGCAAACACCGACTGGTTCCGCATCGATGTCCGCGGCACCTCGTGCCATGGCGCCATGCCCCAGCGCGGCCACGACGCCGTTATGGTGGCTGCCGAGATCGTCAACGCCCTGCAGACCATCGTCTCGCGCGAGATCAGCCCCTACGAGCCGGCTGTCATCACCGTCGGCGAGCTGCACGGCGGCACCGCGCGCAACGTTATCGCCGGCACGGCCTACCTCGCCGGCACGGTGCGCACCTATGGCGACAAGACGCACGAGGAAATGCCCGAGCTTATGCGCCGCATCGTGGAGCACACCGCGGCAGCCCTGGGCGCAGAGGCCGAACTTACCGACTACACCATCGCCAACTACAAGGTCGAAAACGACGTCGCCTCGAGCGAGCGTTGTCGTCAGGCCGTGGTCAAGTGCTTGGGCCCCGCGGGCGAAGGCCATTATCGCGGCACGCTTTCGGGCGAGGACTTCTCGGAGTACCTGCGCCGCGTGCCGGGCGTGCTCGCCTTTGTTGGCACGCGCAACCCCCAGATTGGCGCCACGTACGCCCAACATTCTTGCTTCTACAAGATTGACGAGACCGTGCTGGCAAAGGGCTCCATGGTGGCCGCCCAGTATGCTATCGACTTTTTGGCCGAGCCCACGCAAGAGGAGCTCGACGGCCCCACGATCGCCGCGGTTGCCGAGACCAACCCCGACTTGGCCGCCAAGCTGCGCTCTGCCAAGGCCACGGCCGCTGAGGCGCGCGACGCCATGCACGATGCTCGCACCGCCCGCCATGCTGCAATCAAGGGCATCCACGATGCGCGGGCTGCCGCTCGCCACGAGGAAAAGCGCGACGAGTAGCCGTCACGCCCATCCATAACAGCCTGGCTAAAGCAAAGCGGGGGCGGACGTTATCTCAACGTTCGCCCCCGCTTATGTGTCGACCGTTTTTCTAGCGCGTCCTCCGTCACGCCAGGTAAGAGCGAAGGATGGTGAGCCAGCGTGGGGGTTCGAGGTGGATGATATCGTCGGGAACTCCGGCGGGCGCATAGCCGCCAAAGAGCAGACCGGCATCTGCCGGATTGATGAGGCGCACGATCCATACGACGACGACCAGCACGCACAACACGGTGACCGCAATGTCGATACCACGCTTTAGCTTGCTCGATGCCACCTCCTCGCGCACGAACGCGAGCACAAACGCAATCGGCACCACCCAAAACAGCGGATGGTAGGCAAAGGCAGCCGCATAATCGAGGCGCAGCGCCGCCAGCCACGCCCTCGTCATGCCGCATCCCGGACAAGGAATGCCCGTCATCAATCGAAAAATGCAGCCAATGTCGAGCAGGTAGAGCGCGAGCCAGGCGACAAAGAGCGCGCCGGTGCAAAAAAGGGCGCGGCGAAGGAGCTCTGCCGTGCCCCTATGTCCCTGGAAGCTGTTCACGCCGCCCTTATTGTTAGGCACGAGCGCCAAGGCGAGTGTTGTAAGCCGTTGCCATGGCATTGGTATTATTGATGACGATGTTCATAGCGAAGATGGGACCAAGGCCGCACAGGAGCGCGCCGAAGATCTGCCACAGAAGAACGGTGGTGCCGTTTTCCTGGAACACCAGGCCGTAGCGAGGAGCGTTGGCCTGCAGGCGGTTGCCAATCTTGTAATACCAGTAGTACGCGTAGAAGCCGCAGGTCACAAACGATAGAAGGATGAATTCCGCCAGACCCGGCGTGTAATCGCCGTCATCCTGACACAACGTGTTGACGTCGCGTGCCAAGCAATACAGGAAGTAGAACGAATAGATACCGCAGGTCACAAGAGAGAGCAGCAGCCAGCCGATCAGGCTGCGGTCAGCCTTAATGGGGTCATAGCCCATCGGAGCGGATGCGGACTGTTGGGCGTATTGACCGGTGTACTGCTGCTGGGGCTGCGGGGCCGCAGCGGCAGAAGCGGCACCAACGGCGGATCCGCAAACAGGGCAGAATTTGGCATCATCCGAAATGGGAGAACCACAAGTGGGACAGAACATGAGCCTCTCCTTTTCCTAAGGCGTCGCACGCCTTCAAACCTTACACGTCTACGTTCTCAACAATAGCCGCGACGTTGTTGCGCAACATTGACCAATTTCCGAGAAATTTTGCTGCAACCGTTTTCCCAGGCATTTTCTTGCTTTCACAGTAGAAAAAGGCACCCCGGGCTCAGTTGCCCAGGGCGCCTCGACCGGCTATTCGGTTTGATTGTTTTCGGCAGCAGGATTATCGCCCGGCTCATCCGCCGGCGTGGCAACGGCATCCCAATCGGGCTCCGCAGGCGTCGCCTCGGACGCCGGTGCGGGGACAGGAGCAGGTGCCGGGGCAGGTGCAGGCGCGGGCGCCGGGGCAGGCGCAGCACCAGTGGCTGCCGTGGGATTGAATCCCGCAGGAGCAGGCTTCTTCTCACCCGGGAGCACAAAAGTCAAAACGTCGTCCTTGTCCTCATCGGCCCATTCGCTTGCATAGCGTGCGGCCCAATAGCCAACGGCACGGTGCTTGAGCATCTTGCCAAAGACCGTAAGGAACACCGTGACGAATGCAATCAGCACCAGGAACAATACGAGCGTGACACCACCGGCGGTAACAATCGCCTCGATACCCGTGGGGCGATAGTAATAGCCGTACGCGCCAATTCCGGCGATGGCACCAAAGACAGCTGTCAAGATCCACGTAATGGCGTTGGAAACCAGGCCCGTCAAAAACTCGGGAAGGAACGAAGCACAGAACAGCTTGGTCTTGTTGTGCTTAAACGCCGCCCAGACCTTATCGAGCGAAAACGCGCTCTCGACACGCCCGGTCACCGCAAAGTGCATCACGGCGATGTCGGCGAACATCTTAAAGAAGACACCCAGAATCGCCGAGGCAATTAGCGCCAGGACAAGCAGGCCGAGCGAACCGAACAGCGCAGCCTCGAGCGCATAAGAGCCGTAATAAGAATACGAGCCCGCGGCGCCAATTACCACGCCCTCCACCAGCGAAAGCACTACACCGATAACGGGAATGGCAGCGATAACCTCGAGCACGACCGAAATAACGCTCGAAAAGACTCCGAGACCAAACGACGTGGAACGCATGAGTGGACGGTCCATGCCGTCATCGGCCTTGAGCGACAGATCGCGACCCCACTCGATACCAAAGCCGGAACCGCACACGCTCGCAATGCAAGCTGCCAAAAAGCCGATGGCAGCCGCAATGCCGCCAATAACGGGAATAAACAACACGAGCACCGACACAACGCAAATCAGCGCCGGCAAAAACGCGATTTGGCATACACGCTGAAGCACGCCCGGAGTCTTGGTCATATCTTGGAACGCCTGAGCCACACAGCCCTTTGGCGCATTCGCCACGGGCGGCTGCGGAACAAACTGCTGGGGCTGAGGCTGTCCCTGGGGAGCGGGGCCAGCGGCACCGGCATTAGGAGCACCACACACGCCGCAGAACTTGTCGTTATCGCCCATGGGGGCGCCACACTGCGAGCAGAACATAGAATCATCCCTTCGTATCTTGAACGAATCACTTGGATCGCAAACGATGTCTTTAGCATCATTATTGCCCAATGTGGGGTCAAATACTCAAAGATGATCGATTTGCAAGGTACACGGCGCCAGCAGGCGGTTCGTTGAATACGTCTGTGCTAGTTCGTTCCGCGGAAGCCCTTGCCGACGATCTCGGAGCTGTCGACGATCGTGATAAAGGCACCCGGATCGACTTCGCGCGCATAGCGGCGCAGCTGCACGGCCTCGCGACGGCTCAGCACGCTCATGATCACCGTCACACACTTGCCCGAGAAGGCACCGTAGCCCCGGCTGATGGTCGCCGTGCGGTTGAGATGCTTGACGATAAACTCCTCGACCTTAAGGGGCTCGGAACAAATGACCGTGCAGACTTTGCGCAGGTGAATGCTCTCAATGGCTTTGTCGACCACAAGCGTCTTGGCAAACAGGCCGAGCACGCAATACAGACCGACACGCGGGCCATACAAAAAGGCCGCGATGGCCACGATGCCGATATCGACCAACAGCAGTGCGCGACCAATCTCGAGCGTGGTGCGGCGTTTGAGGACCATAGCGAGAATGTCCGTGCCGCCCGTCGAGGCGCCAATATCAAAGACAATGGCGCTGCCGAGCGCCGGCAGGATCACGGCAAAGCACAGGTCAAGCCACATATCGCCCGTCATCGAGACATCAGTCGGGATAAAGAGTTCAAAAAGCGAAACATAGGCGGACAGCGCAAACGAGGCGAAGACGCTCCACAGGATTGCCTTGCGCTCCAAAAAGATAAAGCCCAAAACGACGAGAACCGCGTTGATAATCCACATAAAGACGCCGACGGGCAGGGTCGGGAACAGCGTGGACAGAATGACCGACACGCCCGAGGTGCCGCCAAAAGCAAAGTGATTAGGGGTTTTAAACGCAACGATGGCGAAGGCCGTAAGAATCAGGCCCAGATTGAGCTCGACAAAAAAGCGCGGGAAGCCCGGCTCCTGGCTGCGCTTTTGACCGGCACGCTCGCCGCGCTCGATATCGGTGCGATCGACCACGCGCTCCATCGGCACTACGGGAGGACGATGCACCTCCTCGGCAGCACGCGATGCCGCCTCTGCCGCGGCGGCCTCAATCGCCCATGCCTTGCTTTCTGTTTCGTGCTCGTCGGGCATTACGGCAACTCCTCGTTAACAATTTGGAAACAATGCGCCCATTAGGGTAACGCGGAACGCGACGATTGCAACCCCTAGTTAGACGAGCGGTATGACTACATCGGGAGCGTACAAAAACGGCCGGCCACGCTTTTGCTTGCGCGGTCGGCCGTTTAACGTTTTCGCAGATAAAACCTGCCAAAACAAACCTGTCTCTTTTTGGAAGGTTACTTGTGCTGGCTGGTGCGGTGCTCGTACTCCTCGGGGGTGATGACGTCCTCGATACGCAGGTTGACGACCGCCACCTCAAGGCCGGTCATCGCGGCAAGGCGCTCGGTGACACGCGCCTTGACATCGTCGAAGATCGCGGGCGCATAGGCGCCGTACTCGATAATGACGGAGATGTTGACGACCACGCGATTGTCATCGGTGACCTCGACCGTCACGCCCTTGGTCAGATTCTCGGCACCAAACTGCTCCTGCACAAAATGCATGAGGTTACCCTTCATGCCCAGAACGTGCGGAACCTCGCGAGTGGCCATAGCAACGATCTTTTCGATCACACCGTTGGAATAGGTCAGCGAGTCCTCGGACTCGTCCGCTTCCTCGTCATCCTCATCCACATCGGACTCGGCCTCGACGAGCGCCTCATCCTCGAGCGTTACGTCCTCGGCCTCGGCGGTGACGGTCTCGTCTGCCTCGAGCTCGGTATCGGCCACATCGACCTTCGTATTAAAAGCCATGGTTCCTCCTTATGCCTGCCGCGGATGCGACAGTCGAATACATATTAGCGGCCGCTAAACAGACGGCCGAAGAAGTTGACGATCCCGTTCTCGCCGTCGCGAATCTGGCCGATCACGGCGCCGATCAGCACGAAGAATGCAATGACGAGTGTGTCCCACAGGCCGAGCGTAAGCACCAACACGGCGAGGATAAAGCCAGCGACGGCGCCGAGCGTGGTGTTGGGATGACGCACAGCATAGCTCCAGATGGCAGCGCCCGTACCCTTGATGAGACCCATAGCCTCGTCAAAATCCGCGGCTGCCGCGTCTTGTAACTCGGTTGCCTCTGCTTTGGAATCAACAGGTTCGCTCGCCGGTGTGGCGCTCTGGTCAATCGTCAGGCGCGGCGTACGAGCGGTCTTATCTTGGTTGGTATCACTCACCGGAAACCTCCACGGTCTGTACGGTAGTCTTGGACGGCAAAAAGCGAACACGCGCGGTCGTGCCCGGCGTACCGAGCATGGTGTCGCAAGCTTCCTCGATGCGCTGCTGCATCGCGGTAGCCAGAGATGCCACGTCCTTATCGTCAAGTGCGATAGCCTCGACCTTAAAACGGACGTGCGAATCGTCGGAGCCCTGGACGCGGGCCTCGACATGCTCAACCATCACGCGGTCGTCGCGCTCGGCAGCAGCCCTGGCGCACGAAGAAAGCGCCGCAAGGGTAACCTCGATATTGCGCTCCCCCGCCGGATGCACGCAGGACGGCTCGCGACGAGCAAACATCAGGCGGAAGAAGCTTACCAGCACGCCGATCGCCACGACGCCGCCGCATGCCGTCACGACAATGCGCGGCATGGGGTCGCGCATCAGCAGCATAAAGCGATACGTATACGGCCCCCAAAACTGGCAGACAAGCGTACCCAGCGCCACGATGGTGGCGGCAAGATACACGATCGCTAGGGCTCGTTTGAGTACGCGCACGCGGCGCTCCCTTCAAATCTCGGCTCACGAAATGCAAAACGGTTCGCATCATTATAAAAGAGCCGGGTCCGGTGCTCTACGCACGCGGATCCGGCTCATCTATTCCACGAGGCTTGCATGCTCGCTTCATTATGCCCAGATATGCACGGCTTAACCCGTGCGGGCGCTATTCCTCCTCGAGGGCGGCGATGACCTCGTCGGTCATGTCCATGGTGCTGTAAACATCCTGGACATCGTCAAGCTCCTCAAGACGGTCGATGAGGCGCTGAACCTTCTTGGCGTCGGCGCCGGAGACCTCGGTCGGGGTGGTCGGGACCATGGTGGTCTCGGAGCCCTTGACCTGGACGCCCTGCTCCTCGAGCGCCTTGGAGACAGCCATGACCTCGTTGGCAGTAGTCCAGACGATCCACTCCTCGCCGGCGTCCTCGTAGTCCTCGCCACCGGCCTCGGCGATGGCCATCATGAACTCATCCTCGTCACCGGCAGCACCGTTGGCGATCATGGTCTCCTTCTTGGCGTTCTCGTCCAGGATCTCCTTGGCGACGACGATCTGGCCCTTGCGCTCAAACTGGAAGGCGACGGAGCCGGAGGTGCCCAGGTTGCCACCGGCGTGGGAGAAGGCGGAACGGACATCAGCGGCGGTACGGTTGCGGTTGTCGGTCAGGCAGTCGACGTAGACAGCGACACCAGCGGGACCGTAGCCCTCGTACACGATGTTCTCGTAGACGGCGGCGTCGGCACCCGAACCAAAAGCCTTGTCGATAGCGGACTTAATCTTGTCCTTAGGCATGGACTGAGCCTTGGCCTTGGCAACGGCAGCGGCGAGGCTGGCGTTGTTCTCGGGCAGCGGGTCACCGCCGAGACGGGCAGCAACGGTGATGTTGCGGCTCAGCTTGGAGAAGAGGGCGGAACGCTTGGCGTCCTGCGCGCCCTTACGATGCTTGGTTGTGGCCCACTTAGAGTGTCCGGACATACGTGTCTCCTATCGGTTTCGACCTAAAGCCCAGCGCAGATGCTCGGGCAATATAAACAAACGTCGTTATGATATACCTACTGGCCTGCGAGATAAACCCCAAAATGAAGGCGTCGTGATGATGGCCCCTTTGGTGCAAAGAAACCTGACCCCAATGCACCAAGTTAGGACCAGAGGAAGTCGCTGCGGGTGACGGTGGCGCCGATGGCGAAGGGCATGCAGGCGATGACCGGATACAGGTAGCGCATGTAGGTCGATCCGTTACACGGACCAATCAGGCACACGGCGAGTACGCCCAACAGCGGCACCCAGATCGCCAGCGCACGCCATGAATGACGACGCAGCAGGTAGACCACCACGGCGATCATGATCCACACATAGGTGGCCGAGCTCATGGTGAGCGAAATAAACGGGATGCGCTGCACCGCCACACGGTACAAATTGATCAGGTGGTCGCACCAGCGCACCACGTTGCTGTCAACCGGATGGAAGTCGAAGTATTTGAGGTTGTCGGGGCGCGCCATGATCTCGGCACTACGCGCCGTGCTGTAGACCCAGGCATCGCGCGCGCTCGGATAAAAATAACCATAGTAGTTATTGATAAGCGCCGAAATATAGCACTCGGGATCCTTCTTAAACATCTGAGCCCATACCTCAAAATAGGCATCGATGTCCTCCTGCGAGGCGTACTCGTTAAAGCAGTTCTTGACGGCATCGGACTTGTCGGGGTTGTAGCGGCGGCCCAGGTTCTCGTACTTGAGTACGCGATCGATCACGGCACGCTCTTCGTCGGTCACCGAACCGTCGCAAGGAGCCTCCACGATGGTGCCGTCCTCCTTAACCGTGGGGTTGACGCCCGAGTTGAGGCCGTCGTGCTTTTGGACGAAACGAGCCGTCTGTTGGAACGGAATCGAGAGGATTTCGCGCTTGGAACCAGGCGTGATATCGTGCGCCGGCATAAAGACCTTGGTGAAGTACATATTAGAGGCAAGGCAGAGCGCGAGCACCGCGAGAACGCCAACCCAGCGGAAACGCGGGATGGCGCCCGAAGGCGCAGCACCAGCCTGCTTGGCTGCACGACGAGCCACATGCGCGTCCCATGCGCAAAACGCCGCCGCGATTACGCATGCCGCCAGGGGAAACACCAGGCCGCCGTTGCGCAGAAACGTGGAACCCATGGCGCCCAGAGCGAGCAGCAGCCAGTCGTGGCGCGCAAAGAGCACGGGGGCTTTCTCGCCCGCTCGCTCGACATTGGCATCACGACGGGGTAAGCCACATGCCACGAGCTTGACGGTCTGTACCAGCAGCACTAAGAACGCGTCGGCAAAGAGCACGTCTTTGGTGAGCAACGCCGCGTAGTTAGAGAACATCGGCATAAACGCAAAGAACAGAAGGATCGCACCGCGAACCGGCAGGCTCACGCCCAGTTTGCGCAGCGACGAAATGGAATAGGCCATGCAGGCGGCCGTGATGACAAATTGAGCACAGGTGTAGATGATGAGGCCCGCGTTAGCGCTGTTGAACAGCGAAAGCCCCAGCTGAACGCACGAGCCGATAATGGCCGTGTGCACTACGGGATGATGCCCGTTGAGCAGCACGTTGGGGTTGAGTAGGCGCAGGTAGTCGCTCGTGCCGTTGGGATAGTTGAACCACTGGCGAATCTGCGCGCCCGTATCTCCCATAAAAAGGCCAGGCAGCGAAGCGATGAGCGTGGGCGCCCAGGCGATCATAAGCACCAGGAAGGGCCCGGCAAAAGGATGGACCGAGAGCACGGCGTGAGTCACACGCCATACGCGGCCAAAGTGCGCCTCGGAAAACGGAATGCGCCGAGAGCTCAGCCAATCTAGACACTCAAAGGC
>ERZ1027283.1218-NODE-1218-length-9539-cov-4.173345_pt1 | contig 9539 bp, 10 predicted proteins | sample MGYA00519254_ERZ1027283 | MGnify/ENA primary metagenome ERZ1027283 (study PRJEB26926, sample SAMN06165184) | human gut metagenome | biome: ENVO:00009003; feature: ENVO:2100002; material: ENVO:00002003 | host: Homo sapiens | place: USA | collected 2012 ...
GTTGCAATCTCGGCGGGGCTGTGGTATAATATAACTAAAGAAAGCGCTGTCTGGCAAACGGTCAGCACCTTTCCGGGAAGTCATAACAAAAATGACCGCTCAGCTTAGGACACTGGGGCGGTCATTTTTTGTTATTGAAGATTTTCCATGCGACATCGAAAATATCACAGCCCCGCCGTTGCAATTTCGGCGGGGCTGTGGTATAATACAACTAAAGAAAGCGCTGTCTGGCAAACGGTCAGCACCTTTCCCGCTAATCAATTACAAGAAATGATCGCACGAGTGGGCTAGACTGGGCGGTCATTTTTTGTTGTTGAAGATCTTCCACGCAATGTCGAACATGCCAAAGCCCACAGTTGCAAGCAACGTGAGCAGAGCCAGAGTCTCTAAAAGCGTCATGAAGCATCCCCCCTTTCGCAGTGGAGCGTCGGGGGCATAACAAAAATGCTCGCCTTCCCGACGTAAGGCCGGAAAGGTGTAGACCGCCTGCCGTTATGTAGACAGCACTCTCATACACTAGTATAACAGATGTTTCCCGATTTTTCAACCGGCAGAAGCATCTGTTTTGTTTTTATCGGGTGGACAATTCGCCCGGGAGCGGTTATACTGTCAGGTAGAAAATGCACCGCCGTGGTTTACACGGCAGAAAGGATATTCTGTGGAAAACTTTACTCTTCTTCTGAAAAAATACGCCGATTTCATCGTCCGTGTGGGCGTCAACCCTCAGCCGGGCCAGACCCTTGTCATCAACTGCTGCCTCGAGGCCGCCCCGCTGGCCCGTCTGTGCGTGCGCAGTGCCTACGAGGCCGGCGCCCGGGACGTGCTGGTGAACTGGAGCGACAACGAGGTCTCCCGCAGCCGGATGGAGCTGGGCAGCGAGGAAGCCCTGACCGACTTCAAATCTTATCAGCTGCGCCGCTATCTCGACTACGCCGAGAGCGAGGGCGGCGTCTGCGTCCTCCACCTCCTTGCCGACGACCCCGAGGTCTACGCCGGTCTGGACGGCGCGAAGATCAGCCGTGTGAACGCTGCGCAGCGCAAGTTCATGGCTCCGTGGCGGGAGTACACCATGAACGACCGCGTCCAGTGGTCCATCGCCGCCATGCCCAGCGCCCCGTGGGCGAAGAAGATATTCCCGGAGCTGGACGAGGCTGCGGCCATCGAGAAGCTCTGGCAGCTCATCTTCGACGTCTGCCGCGTGACGGGCGGCGACCCCGTCAGCGAGTGGAAGGCCCACCTCGACCGTCTGACCGGCCTGAAGGACAAGATGAACGCCCTCGACCTCGAGAGCGTCCACTTCGAGAGCAGCAACGGCACCGACCTGACCGTCGGCATCGCCGACAAGGCCGTCTGGGAGAGTGCCGCCAGCGTCAGCGAAAAGGGCGTGGTCTTCCTGCCCAACATCCCCACCGAAGAGGTCTTTACCGCCCCCCACAAGGACAGGGTGAACGGCATCGTCTACGGCACCAAGCCCTACGTCTTCAACGGCCAGCTCATCAAGGGCTTCCATGTCACCTTCAAGGATGGCCGGGTCGTGGAGCATGGTGCCGACGAGGGCGCTGAGCTTCTGGGCCAGCTTCTGGACACCGACGAGGGTGCACGGAGCATCGGCGAAGTGGCGCTGGTTCCGGCGTCCAGCCCCATCAACCGCAGCGGCGCGCTGTTCTACAGCACCCTCTTCGACGAGAACGCCGCCTGCCACATCGCCTTTGGTGCCAGCTATCCCGGCACCACCGAGAACGGCACCCGCCTGAGCAAGGACGAGCTGCTGGCCCGGGGCATGAACCAGTCCGCCATCCACGAGGACGTCATGGTGGGCGCCGAGGACAGCCATATCACCGGCAAGTGCCGCGACGGACATACGGTTGACCTGTTCCGTGATGGTGTGTGGGTGCTGTGAGAAGAGGATTTTTCACGAAAAAGCTTGCATAATCCGCAAGAGTATGCTATATTCTAGTAGTACGCTATAGTTTTATTGGAAAGTGGGCCGCAAGGTCCGCTTTTCTTGTTTGTTTGGAGGTTTTTTATGGCGAAGCAGTCTGGCGGCAACACCGCCCAGAGAGTCGAAGCGCTTGTCCGCCCCGTCGTGGAGGGCATGGGCCTGCGCCTGTGGGATGTGGTCTTTGAGAAGGAAGGGCCGGACTGGTATCTCCGTGTGCTCATCGACAGGGACGGCACCATGGACACCGACACCTGTGCCGAAGTGTCCCACGCGCTGGACCCCATCCTCGATGAGGCAGACCCCATCGACCAGAGCTATTATCTCGAGGTGGGCAGCCCCGGCCTTGGCCGCAAGCTGACCCGCCCGGAGCACTACGAGGCACTCAAGGGCGAGAAGATCGGCGTCAAGCTCATCCGCCCCACCGCCGACGGCGTGCGCGAGTTTGCCGGCATCCTGAAAGGCCGCGAGGGCAGCACCGTCACGGTCGAGACGGAGAACGGCCCGGTGAGCTTTGAGGTGAACGCCGCATCCGGCGTCCATCTCTGTGATGACGAACATCTGTTTGACTAAGACGAAAATAAATTACTGGGAGGAACCCGAAAAATGGCAGCAGCGAACAACGAATTTTTTGAAGCTCTCTCCATGCTGGAGCACGAGCGCGGCATCACCGCAGAGTACCTGATCGAAAAGATCAAGGCTGCGATCGTCATCGCCGTGAAGAAGAACTACGAGGTCGAGGACGACCACGTCATGGTCGAGATCGACCCCAACACCGGCAAGTTCAACGTCGCCCTCATCCAGGACGTCGTGGCCGATGAGGACTGGTACGACGAGCACAGCGAAATCGGCATCACCGAGGCTCAGCACATCCGCAAGAGCTATCAGGTGGGCGACCGCGTCGTGACCCCCCTCAAGACCAAGGACTTTGGCCGCATCGCCGCCCAGACCGCAAAGCACGTCATCCGTCAGGGCATCCGCGAGGCCGAGCGCAGCCAGCAGCTGAGCGAGATCCAGTCCCGCGCCCACGACATCGTGCAGGCCACCGTCACCCGCGTTGACCCCGAGAAGGGCATCGTTGCCCTCGACCTGGGCAAGGGCGGCGAGGCCATCCTGCCCCGCAACGAGCAGGTCCCCGGCGAGGTCTACACCGAGGGCCAGATGCTGCAGGTCTACATCGTGGATGTCGTGGCAAGCGAGCGCGGCCCCCGCGTCATGATCAGCCGCACCCACCCCGGCCTCGTCAAGCGCCTGTTCGAGCTGGAAGTGCCTGAGATCTACGACGGCACCGTCGAGGTCAAGGCCATCAGCCGCGAGGCCGGCGCCCGCACCAAGATGGCTGTCTGGTCCAAGGACGCCAACGTCAACCCCGTCTCTGCCTGCATCGGCCCCCACGGCGACCGTGTGGCCGCTGTGGTCGAGAAGCTGGGCGGCGAGAAGATCGACATCGTGAAGTGGAGCGAGGACATCTCCGAGTTCATCTCCGCAGCTCTCAGCCCCGCAAAGGTGGTCAAGGTCGAGCTGCTGCCCGGCGAGACCCGCTCCTGCCGCGTGACCGTGCCGGACCAGCAGCTGAGCCTTGCCATCGGCAACAAGGGCCAGAACGCCCGTCTGTGCGCCCGCCTGACCGGCTACAATATCGACATCCGCCCCGAGAGCGGCTACTACGGCGAGGAAGAGCCGAAGGCTGCCGAGGCTGAGAAGACCGAAGACACCGCCGCAGAATAAGCGCGGAACACCTGCCGAAGGAGGGAAAACCGGATGGCACAAAAGAAGATCCCTGCCCGCCAGTGCATCGGCTGCCTGACCAGCCGCCCCAAGAAGGAACTGGTGCGTGTGGTGCGCGCACCCAGCGGAGAGATCAGCATCGACCCCGTGGGCAAGAAGCCCGGCCGCGGTGCTTACCTCTGCCCGGATGCCGCCTGCCTTGCAAAGGCAAAAAAGAAGAAGGCGCTGGAGCGCTGCTTTGAGCAGCCGGTCCCCGCCGAGGTATACGATGCACTGGCCCAGCAGCTGGCCAGTGTGGAAGCAGAAAAGGAGGCCGACCGCGATGGCAAAGAAGCATAACGCCCCCGCAAAACCGGCCCTTGAGCCGAATGAGGCCCTGTTCCAGGCCGTGAGCCTCTGCCGCAAGGCGGGCGCTCTGACCATGGGCTTTGACGCGGTGGAAGACGCCGTCGTCAAGGGCAAGGCATGGCTCGTGATGACTGCGTCCGACGCCAGCCCCAAGACCGTGCAGCGGCTCAACTACGCTGTGGGCGATATGGTGGACGTCATCCCCATGCCGCTGACACAGGATAAGCTGGCTGACATCAGCCGCAAACCGGTGGCCATTTATGCCGTCACCGACCGCAACCTCGCCAAGCTCTGCTTTGACCGGCTGACGGCGTGCGGAGCGATTCAAACTGAGGAGGATATGAGCGAATGATCGTAAAATATAAAGTGAGCGATTTTGCAAAGGACCTGAGCATCTCTGCCAAGAAGGTCCTCGACGAGCTGAACGCCATGGGCAGCACCGGCAAGAAGAACAGCTCCACTCTGGAGGAGAACGAGCTGAACTACCTGCTGGAGAAGTTCAGCAAGGACAACAGCGTCAAGAGCCTGGACGAGTTCCTGAACAGCGCCAAGGCCCCCAAGGCTGAGCCGAAGCCCGCCGAGAAGAAGGCAGAGCCCAAGGCCGAAAAGAAGCCCGAGGCTCCCAAGGCTCCCAAGGCTGAGCCCGCAATGGCCGAGGCAAAGCCCGCTGCCAAGCAAAGCAACAAGAAGAACGAGCAGCACAAGAAGCGCGAGGAGAAGACCGTCTCCCTGAGCGAGCTGGCCCGTGAGACCGGCGCAAAGGCTACTGCAGCTTCCGCTCAGTCCGTCTCTGTCCGCCGCGAGGACAATCAGGTCACCGTCGATACCCGCACCGTCGATATGAACGTGGACCGCTTCGATGCCCGTTACGACGATCTGGCTTCCACCAAGAACACCGAGAACCGCCGCAAGCCCACCCCCCAGGGCAACAAGCAGAAGTTCACCCAGCGCGGCCAGCGCCAGCGCCAGCAGTTCCAGAAGGGCAAGCGTGAGACCGAGTTCGAGCGTCTGCAGCGCATCCAGCTGGAAAAGGCCCGCAATGCGCAGCTGAAGGTCCTCATCCCCGATGAGATCACCGTCGGTGAGCTGGCTGCCCGCCTGAAGCAGCAGGCCGGCAAGGTCATCGCCAAGTTCATGCAGATGGGCGAGATGCACGCCATCAACGACGTCATCGATTTCGATACCGCCGCTCTGGTGGCCGAGGAGTTCCACGCCAAGGTCGAGAAGGAAGTCCACGTCACCATCGAGGAGCGCCTGTTCACCCAGGAGGAGGATTCTCAGGACGATCTCGTCACCCGTCCCCCGGTCGTCTGCGTCATGGGCCACGTTGACCACGGCAAGACCAGTATCCTGGACGCGATCCGCAAGACCAACGTCACCGCAGGCGAGGCCGGCGGCATCACCCAGGCCATCGGTGCATATCAGGTCAAGGTCAACGACAGCCTCATCACCTTCCTGGATACCCCGGGCCACGAGGCATTCACCTCCATGCGCGCCCGCGGTGCCAACATGACCGATATTGCAGTTCTGGTCGTCGCCGCCGATGACGGCATCATGCCCCAGACGGTCGAGTCCATCAACCACGCCAAGGCTGCAAACGTCAAGCTCATCGTGGCCATGAACAAGATGGATAAGCCCACCGCCAACCCCGAGCGCGTGATGGAGGGCCTGACCAAGTACGGCATCATCACCGAGGACTGGGGCGGCGACGTTGCCTGCATCCCCGTCTCTGCTCTGACCGGCATGGGCATCAACGACCTGCTGGAGCGCATCGCTCTGGAAGCCGAGGTCATGGAGCTGAAGGCCAACCCCAACCGCCGTGCCAAGGGCGCTGTCGTCGAGGCCCGTCTGGACAAGGGCCAGGGCCCCATCGCCACCATTCTGGTGCAGAACGGCACCCTCCACTCCGGCGACGTCATCATCGCCGGTACCGCCGTGGGCCGTGTGCGTACCATGCGCAGCGACAAGGGCATTCTGCTGAACGACGCCGGCCCCTCCACCCCTGTGGAGATCACCGGTCTGACTGCTGTGCCTGAGGCCGGCGACCTGTTCGAGGCCGTCGAGGACGAGCGTCTGGCCCGTGAGCTGGCCGAGCAGCGCATCGCTGCCGCCAAGGAGAAGCAGTTCTCCTCCTTCCAGAAGGTCACGCTGGATAACCTGTTCAGCCAGATGGCTCAGAACGATATGAAGGAGCTGGCCATCGTCGTCAAGGCTGACGTCCAGGGCTCCGCCGAGGCCGTCAAGCAGAGCCTCGAGAAGATCTCCAACGACGAGGTCCGCGTCCGCGTCATCCACGCCGGTGTCGGCGCCATCAGCAAGTCCGACGTTGACCTGGCCGACGCATCCAACGCCATCATCATCGGCTTCAACGTCCGCCCCGACAACGTGGCGAAGGAAGAGGCCGCTGCCACCAAGGTCGAGATGCGTATGTACCGCGTCATCTATGACGCCATCAACGACGTCACCGACGCTATGAAGGGTATGCTGGCTCCCAAGTTCCGCGAGGTGTCTCTGGGCGAGCTGCAGGTCCGTCAGGTCTACAAGATCTCCAACGTCGGCACCGTCGCAGGCTGCCGTGTCACCAGCGGCAAGATCACCCGCGACAGCAAGGTGCGTGTCGTCCGTGACGGCATCGTCATCACGGAGGACGAGATCGCATCTCTGAAGCGCTTCAAGGACGACGCCAAGGAAGTGGCCGAGGGCTACGAGTGCGGCGTTACTCTGGCAAAGTTTGCCGACGTCAAGGAAGGCGACGTCTACGAGGCCTTCAAGATGGAAGAATACCGCGACTAAGGAGAAACTATGTCTCAGAAAAATATGGGCCGTCTGGCGCAGGACATGAAGCGTGAGCTCATCGCCATCATCGGACGGCTGAAAGACCCGCGGCTGGAGGGCGGTCTGCTGACCGTCACCCGGCTGGATGTGACGCCCGACCTGGACGTGGCGAAGGTCTATGTGAGCGTGATGGGCCGTGAGGACGGCCCCAAGCCCGCCATCGAGGCCCTGAACCGCGCCGCAGGCCATGTGCGCACCGAAGTGAGCAAGAAAATGCACATCCGCAAGGCACCCCGCTTCATCTTTGTGGAGGACGACGGTGCCGCCTATGCAGCCCACATCAACGAGCTGCTCCGCACGCTGAATGTGAACGGCGACGCTGAGGACTCTCAGCCCGCCGAGACCGAGGAATAAATCCAGCGCTGCGGAAAGGATGGATCCATCAAATGACAGAACAGCTCAATGTGCAGCAGATGGCCGAGCGCCTCTGTGCTGCGGACAACATTCTGGTCCTGTGTCATAAAAACCCGGACGGCGACACCATCGGCTGCGGCAGCGCCCTCTGCCACGCGCTCAAGGCGCTGGGCAAGACGGCAGCTGTCCTCTGCTCCGATGCAGTGCCTTCCCGCTACAGCTTTACTGCACCGGTGCCGTTCCGGGGCGAGTTTGAGCCCAAGACCGTTGTGGCCGTGGATGTTGCCAGTGTGCAGCTCTTTGGCGAAAACAACGGTGTGCCGCAGTATACCCGCCACGTCGATCTCTGCATCGACCACCACACGGGCAACAGCGGCTATGCGGATTTCACCCTGCTGGACGGCAATGCGGCCGCAGCGGCAGAGCTTCTGTATGAGGTCATCAGGGAGATGGGCGTGGAGATCACCCCCCTCATCGCCAACTGCCTCTACACCGGCCTCGCTACGGACACCGGCTGCTTCCGGTTCTCTTCCACCACTGCCAACACCCACCTCGTGGCGGCAAAGCTCATTCTGGCCGGTGCGCAGGTGGAGGAGCTGAACACCCTGCTCTTCGACACCAAACCCCGGGAGCGGATGGAGGCGGAGCGCATCGCCCGCAACCATCTGGAATATCATCTTGAGGGCCGCTGCGCCCTGATGTATCTGACCCGGGACGAGATCGAGCAGAGCGGCGTGGACCCGGCTGACCTGGAAGAGCTGACCAGCCTGCCCATCAGCATCGAGGGGGTCAAAGTGGGCCTGCTGCTCCGTCAGCAGCCCGGCGGCAGCTACCGCATCAGCGTGCGCGCCGCCAAGGGCGTGGACGCCTGCGCCATCGCACGGCGTCTGGGCGGCGGCGGCCACACCCGCGCAGCGGGCTGTGAGCTGCTGGGCAATCTCGACAACGCCAAGAGCGCCATTCTGGCCGAAGTGGAGGCGGAACTCGACCGCCCCGAGACGCAGGAGGAAAGCTGATGCAGGGCATCCTTATCGTAGATAAGCCGATGGAGTGGACCAGCTTTGACGTTATCGCCAAGCTGCGCGGCATCCTCGGCACCCGCAAGCTGGGCCACAGCGGTACGCTGGACCCCATGGCCACCGGCGTTCTGCCGGTGTTCTGCGGCGGGGCCAGCAAAGCCGTGGACCTTCAGCTCGACCACACCAAGACCTACTGCGCCCGGCTGCGGCTGGGGATGCAGACCGACACCGGCGACATCACCGGCACCGTGCTGGAAACGGCCCCGGTGACGGCGGGGGAGGCCGAGCTGCTGGCTGTTCTGCCCCGGTTCCTCGGCCCCCAGATGCAGACGCCGCCCATGTACTCGGCGGTCAAGATCAACGGCCAGCCCCTTTATAAGCTGGCCCGCGAGGGCGTCACGGTGGAGCGGAAGGCCCGCCCCATCGAGATACTGGACATCCGGTACGGCGGCAGCCCGGTGGAGAACGAATACGTCCTCACCGTCCGCTGCTCCAAGGGAACGTATATCCGCACTCTGTTGGAGGACATTGCCGCCGCTATGGGCCAGAAAGGCACCATGAGCGCTTTGCGCCGCACGACGGCGGGTGTCTACACCGAGGCCGACGTCCACACGCTGGAAGAGATACAGGCGGCAAAGGACGCAGGCCCCGAGGCACTGCAGGCTTTGATGCTGCCGGTGGAGAGCGTGTTCGAGAGCCTGCCTCTGCTGGTGGCAGAGCCGAGGGTGGAGCAGCACCTGTACAACGGCTGCCCCACCAGCCGCTATCCGGCGGCAGATGGCCGCTACCGTGTCCGCAATGCCGAGGGTCAGTTTCTGGGTCTTGCGAACATCACCGACGGCGTGCTCAAGGTCGAAAAACTCTTTGTAGAGAGGAATTAAAGAACATTCATGCAGATCTATTCACAGCTTGCGCCGCTTGCGCTGGGCGGTGCCCACGGCTCTGCTGTGGCAATGGGCTTTTTTGACGGCATCCACATCGGCCACCGCGCGGTCATCAATGGCGCAGTGGAGTGGGCCAAGGCCCATGGCGCGGCACCGGCGGTGTTCACTTTCCGCCTGCCCACCGAAAACAAGATGAAGGGCAAGCGCCTGCTCTCCACCGAGGACAAGCACGCCCTCATCGCCAGCCTCGGCGTGGAGCACTATCTCTGCCCCGATTTCGAGGAGATCAAGGCCATGACGCCGGAGCAGTTCGTGCTGGGCATCATCCGGGACTGCAACGCCCGGGCGCTGTTCTGCGGCGAGAACTTCACCTTCGGGGCCAGGGCGGCAGGCACACCGGAGCTGCTGCGTCAGCTCTGCGAGCCGCTGGGC